>Ga0164243_10016559_pt1 | contig 10110 bp, 10 predicted proteins | sample OricompcompostOP_FD_108781 | JGI IMG/M metagenome (GOLD analysis project Ga0164243, IMG submission 108781) | Organic Plus compost microbial communities from Emeryville, California, USA - Original compost - Organic plus compost (OP) | ecosystem: Engineered > Solid waste > Mixed feedstock >... | reverse complement strand
TGCGTCGCCCAGGCGGGCGAGCAGACCGGCGACATCGGGCGCAACGCGGTGCTCGCGGCCGGCTGGCCGGAGAGCGTCACCGGCGTGACGGTGGACCGCCAGTGCGGGTCGAGCCAGCAGAGCGTGCACTTCGCCGCGGCCGGCCTGATCGCGGGCCATTACGACGTCGTCGTGGCGGGCGGCGTCGAGTCGATGAGCCGGGTGCCGATGGGGTTCTCCGCGCAGGGCCGCAACCCGCTCGGCGACCAGGTGCTCGCCCGCTACGACGGCGTGCGGCCCAACCAGGGCATCGGCGCCGAGATGATCGTCGACCGCTGGGGTTTTTCCCGCACGCAGGTCGACGAGTTCTCGCTCGCCTCGCACGAGAAGGCCGCCGCGGCGCAGGACGCGGGCGCGTTCGACGACCAGCTGCTGCCGGTCGCGGGCGTCACCGCCGACGAAGGCGTACGGCGGGGTGGATCGCTGGACAAGCTCGCCAAGCTCAAGCCCGCGTTCCGCGATGACGGCGTCATCACCGCGGGCAACAGCTCGCAGATCAGCGACGGCGCGGCCGCGCTGCTGATGACCACCAGCGAGAAGGCCGCCCAGCTCGGGCTGCGGCCGATCGCCCGGGTGCACACCGCGGTGCTGGCGGGCGCCGACCCGGTGATCATGCTCACCGCCCCGATCCCGGCGACGCAGAAGGCGTTGCGACGCAGCGGGTTGGCGGTCTCCGACATCGGTGTGTTCGAAGTCAACGAAGCGTTCGCGCCGGTGCCGATGGCGTGGCTCGCCGAGACCGGCGCCGACCCGAAGTCGCTCAACCCGCACGGCGGCGCGATCGCGCTCGGCCATCCGCTCGGCGGCAGTGGCGCCCGGATCATGACCACCCTCGTGCACCACATGCGCGCCGCGGGTGTCCGCTACGGATTGCAGACCATGTGCGAGGGCGGCGGGCAGGCCAACGCGACGATTCTGGAGTTGATCGCGTGAGCGGCGAATTTCGCGACGCAGTCCGGTCCTGGCTGGCCGACAACGTCCCCGGTGACGAGGAACTGGAGACCGCCAAGCGGTTCCAGGCCGCCCTCTGCGACGCCGGCCTGGCGGGGCTGACCTGGCCGGAGGAGTACGGCGGGCGGGGCCTGTCCGCCGACGAGCAGCAGATCTTCGACCAGGAAGCGGCCCGGTACGACCTGCCCACGTCGGTGTTCCGCATCGGCATGGGCATGTGCGGTCCGACGATCCTCGACCTGGGCACGCACGAACAGAAGTCGCGCCACATCCCGCCGCTGCTGCGCGGTGAGGAGATCTGGTGCCAGCTGTTCTCCGAGCCCGGCGCCGGTTCCGACGTGGCGAGCCTGCAGACCCGCGCGGTCCGCGACGGCGACGAGTGGGTGATCAACGGGCAGAAGGTGTGGACGACGGTCGCGCACCTCGCCGACTTCGGTGCCCTGCTGGCCCGCACCGACCCGGACGTGCCCAAGCACCAGGGGCTGACGATGTTCCTCATCGACATGCACGACCCGGCGGTCACCGTGCGGCCGCTCAAGGACATGACCGGACGTGCGCCGTTCAACGAGGTGTACTTCGAGAACCTGCGCCTGCCCGCCGACGCCGTGCTCGGACAGGTCGGGCAGGGCTGGCTGGCCGCGGTCACGATGCTCGGCCACGAGCGCGTGTCCATCGGCGGGTTCGTCCGCAAGCGGCGCGACCCGCTGGCGCACGCGAACCTCGCCGAGACCGCTCGCCGGTACGGGCGCGACCGCGATCCGGTGGTGCGGGCCGAGCTCGCGAAGCTGTACGCCGCAGAGCGGGCGCTGGCCCTGTTCAACACGCGGTTGCGGCAGGAAGCAGAGGCGGGCAGCCCGCCCGGGGCACGCGGCTCGGTCGCCAAGCTCGCCGGTGCGCTGCTGGGGCAGCAGGCCGTCGGGGTGGCGAGCACGATCGGGGGACCGCGCGTCGCGGCCTGGGACCCGGACGACCCGGCGGGCGCGGAACTGGCGCTGGCGATCAACCAGATTCCGTCGTCGAGCATCGCGGGCGGCACCGACCAGATCCAGCGCAACATCATCGGGGACCGGATCCTCGGCCTGCCCCGTGAACCCGTCGTCGACCGCGACGTGCCCTTCCGCGACCTGCGGGTCGGCACGCAGCGGACCGCCTGAGAGGAGAGGGTCCATGCAGCTGGTGCTCGACACCGAACAGCGGCAACTGCGGTCGACGGTGCGCGAACTGCTCGCCGACCACGGCAACGTCCGATCCGTTGTGGACGGTGCGGAGCGCTACGACCGGGCGCTGTGGAAGCAGCTGGGCGAGCTGGGGCTCACCGGGCTGGTCGTGCCGGAGGACCGGGGCGGTGCGGGTGCGGGGCACGTCGAACGCGCCGTGGTGCTCGAGGAACTGGGCCGCGCGCTGTCGCCGGTGCCGTTCTTCCCCTCCGCGGTGCTCGCGGTCGACGCGTTGCAGGCGCTGGGGGACACCGAGGTGCTGCCCGCGCTGGCCGCCGGCGAGAAGATCGGCGCGCTCGCGGTGTCCGGCGACGACGGCTCCTGGGGCACGGTGCCGGTGACCGCGACCGAGCGCGACGGTGGCTGGGCGCTCGACGGCCACGCCCCGTTCGTGCTCTCCGGTGACATCGCCGACGTCGTCGTGGTGCACACCGCGCAGGGCTGGTTCGTCACCGAGGACGCCGAACGCACCCCGCTGTCGACATTGGACCCCACCCGCGGGCAGGCGAAGCTGACGTTCACCGGTTCGCGGGCGCGCAAACTGGACACCGCCGACCCGCCCGGCGTGCTCGGTGCGGTGCGCGACCGGGCCGCGGTGGCGCTGGCGGCCGAGCAGGTCGGCGGCATCGCGAAGGTCCTGGAGATCACCGTCGAGTACGCGAAGGTGCGCGTCCAGTTCGGCCGCGCGATCGGGTCGTACCAGGCGGTCAAGCACGCGTGCGCCGACCTCTACAGCACGAGCGAACGCGCCGAATCGCTGCTGCGGCACGCCGCGTGGGTCGCCGACCACGAGCCCGCGGAGCTGCCGCTGGCCGCGGCCACCACGCAGGTGTTCACCGGACCCGCCTACTTCGAGGCGGCCCGCTCCGGGCTGCAACTGCACGGCGGCATCGGCTACACCTGGGAGCACGACGCGCACCTGTACTACAAGCGGGCCAAGAGCAGCGAGCTGCTGTTCGGTGGCCAGGACGAGCAGCTGGCCCGGCTGGCCGGGCTGCTGGCGGAGGATTCGTGACCGAGAAAGATCCGGTGCTGTTGAACCGCGTGGGCGCCGTGGCGACCGTGACGATCAACCGGCCGCACCGCAAGAACGCCATCGACACCGCCGCCTGGAACGGGCTGTTCGACGCCTTCCAGCAGGTCGCACGCGACACCGAGGTGCGGGTGGTGGTCGTCGCCGGCGCGGACGGCGACTTCAGCGCGGGCGCCGACCTGGGGGCCGACCGCGGCGAGCACCCGTTGACCCGCATGCACCGCGTCAACGACGTCGCCATGGCCCTCAACGAGATCAGCAAACCGACGATCGCGAAGGTCGACGGTGTCGCGGTCGGCGCGGGCTGGAACCTCGCGCTCGGCTGCGACCTCGTGGTCGCCTCCGAGCGCGCGCGGTTCAGCCAGATCTTCGCCAAGCGCGGGCTGTCGCTGGACTTCGGCGGATCGTGGCTGCTGCCGCGGCTGGTCGGGATGCAGCAGGCGAAACGGCTCGCGCTGCGCGCGGAGATGATCGGCGCCGCAGAGGCACGAGACCTCGGCCTGGTCACCTGGGTGCGGCCGGTCGACGAGCTCGATTCCTTCGTGGACTCGCTCGCCGCCGAGCTGGCCGAGCTGCCGCCGGTCGCGCTGTCGCTGAGCAAGCGGCTGCTGGAGGAGGGGGCGAGCCGGACCCTGCGCGAGTCGCTGGAGGGCGAGGCGCGGGCGCAGACGGTCAACTTCGCGACCGAGGACGCGCCGGCCGCGATCCAGGCCTTCCTGAACAAGACCGAGGCGACCTACACGGGACGATGGGCGGTGCGGTGAGTTACGCGGAGATCACCTACGAGGCCGTGGACGGGATCGCGACGATCACGTTGAACCGGCCGTCACGGCTGAACGCGTTCACGCTGGAGATGGCGCACGAGCTGATCGCGGCGTTCGACGAGGCCGACGCCGATGACGCGGTCCGGGTGGTCGTGGTGACCGGTGCCGGGCGCGGCTTCTGCGCGGGCGCCGACCTGGAACGCGGCGCGGGCACGTTCGACCGGAACGCGATCGGCGAGGTCAAGGGGTTCGGCGAGATCGGCGGCGTCCCGCGGGACGCGGGCGGCGCCGTGTCGCTGCGGATCGCGGCGTGCAAGAAGGTCGTGATCGGCGCGTTCAACGGACCCGCGGTGGGCGTCGGCGTGACGATGACGCTGCCGATGGACATCCGCATCGCCGGCGAGAACGCGAAGTTCGGGTTCGTGTTCGCGCGGCGCGGCATCCTGCCGGAGGCGGCGTCGTCGTGGTTCCTGCCGCGTGTCGTCGGTGTTTCACAGGCCATGGAGTGGGTGGCGACCGGGCGTGTGTTCGACGCGGCCGAGGCCCGCGCGGGCGGTCTCGTGTCGCGCGTGGTGCCGCCGGACGAGCTGATCCCGACCGCGCACGCGATCGCGCGCGAGGTCGCCGACAACACCTCCGCGGTGTCGGTCGCGGTGTCCCGGCAACTGCTGTGGGGCATGCTCGGGGCGTCCTCGCCGTGGGACGCGCACCGCGCGGACTCGACCGCGCTGCTGCAGCTCGGCGCGGGCAAGGACGCGATGGAGGGCGTGATGGCTTTCCTGGAGAAACGCGCGCCGGACTTCCCCGGACGCGTCACCGCGGACTACCCGGACGGGGTCCCGCACTTCCCCGGGACCCCGTGACCGCCACCCGGTCAGAAGCTGAGGTACCCGCCGTCGACGGTGACGGTGTCGGCGGTGTGGAAGGCGCTGGCCGGGCTCGCGAGGTACACGGCGAGCGCGCCGAAGTCGTCCGGCTTGCCCCAGCGACCGACCGGCATCCGCGGCAGCACCCGTCGCTGGAACCCTTCGGAGTCCAGTGCCGGGGCGGCCAGCGGCGTGTGCACCCAGCCGGGCAGGACAGCGTTGGCGCGGATGCCGTGGCGCGCGAGCTCGATCGCGATCGACTTGACCATCGCGATGAGACCGGCCTTGCTCGCCGCGTAGGCCTGCCCGCGCGGCTGGCCCTGCACCGCGGCCACGCTCGACGTGCCGACCAGGCTGCCGCCGGTGCCCTGCTCCAGCATCACGCACGCCGCCGCGCGCAGCGTGAGGAACGCGCCGTCCAGGTCGACGCGGGTGACCCGGCGGAACTCCGCCAGCGAGGTTTCGGTGAAGCGGCTGCCCACCCCGCCGACCCCCGCGTTGACGAAGCAGGAATCCAGACGCCCCAGTCTTTCCACGCTCCGCGCCATCGCGTCGTCGACCGCGCCCTCGTCGCCCACGTCGCAGCGCACGGCGAAAACCTCGGTGCCGTGCCGGGAGAGTTCGGCGACCGCCTGGTCGTTGCGCTCGGCGTTGGTGCCCCAGATGGCCACATCGGACCCCGCGGCGGCGAGTGCGTTCGCCATCGCGAGACCGATACCGGAATTGCCGCCGGTGATGACCGACGCGTGGCCGGTGAGGTCGAACGGGTTCGTCATGCCCGGATACTGCCCCAGTGTTCGATCGCCCTGCAAGGAGTCACCCGTGGATTTCGCACTGCCCGAACGGCTGCAGCAGGTGCTCGCCGAACTCGACCGGTTCCTCGACGAGGAGATCTTCCCGCTGCAACGGGAAGACGACAACGAGCGGTTCTTCGACCACCGCAGGGAGTTCGCGCGCACCGACTTCGAGGCTGGCGGCACGCCACGCCCGGAGTGGGAGGCGTTGCTGGCGCAGATGCGGCGACGCGCCGACCGCGCCGGGTGGTTGCGCTACGGCCTGCCGAAGGAGGTCGGTGGCGCCGACGGCACCAACCTCGACATGGCGGTGATCCGCGAGCACCTCGCGGCGAAGGGGCTCGGCCTGCACAACGACCTGCAGAACGAGTCGTCGGTGGTCGGCAACTTCCCGTTCGTGCACATGTTCCTCGAGTTCGGCACGCCCGAACAGCGCGCGGAGTTCCTCGAGGGGATGATCACCGGTGACAAGCGTGTCGCGTTCGGACTGACCGAACCGGACCACGGCAGCGACGCGACGTGGCTGGGGACCACCGCGGTGCGCGACGGCGGTGATTGGATCCTCAACGGGGCCAAGCGGTTCAACTCCGGACTGCACTCGGCCACCCACGACGTGGTGTTCGCCCGCACCTCCGGCGGGGGTGGCGACCCCCGTGGCATCACGGCGTTTCTCGTTCCCACCGACGCACCCGGGTTCTCGGTCGACTTCCACTGGTGGACGTTCAACATGCCCACCGACCACGCCGAGGTGACGTTGCGCGACGTGCGGGTGCCCGGCTCCGCCGTGTTCGGCGAGGTGGGGCAGGGGCTGGCGCCGGCGCAGCACTTCGTGCACGAGAACCGGATCCGGCAGGCTGCCTCCGGTGTCGGCGCCGCGCAGTACTGCATCGACCGCAGCGTGGCGTACGCGCGCGAGCGCAGCACGTTCGGGCAGCCGCTCGCGCACCGGCAGGCGATCCAGTGGCCGCTGGTCGAACTACAGACCGAGGCCGAGCTGGTGCGCACGCTCGTGCGCAAGACCGCGTGGGAGCTCGACCACGTGGACCACCTGCACATCAGCGACCGGGTCTCCATGTGCAACTACCGCGCGAACCGGTTGGTGTGCGACGCAGCCGACCGCGCGATGCAGGTCCACGGTGGACTCGGTTACACCCGGCACATGCCGTTCGAACACATCTACCGCCACCACCGGCGCTACCGCATCACCGAGGGAGCCGAGGAGATCCAGATGCGCAAGATCGCCGGGTACCTGTTCGGGTTCGCGGGGCCGAACAAGCGATGACGGATCTGGCGCGGGCGCTGGGCGAGCGGCTCGGCGCGGAGGTCACCGGGCTGCGGCGGCTCAGCGGCGGCGCGAGCCGGGAGACGTGGGCGTTCGACGCGGTCCCCGGCGGTCGGCTGGTGCTGCGGCGCGACCCGCCGGGGGAGAGCAGGCCCGCGGAGATGGAGCTGGAGGCCCGGTTGATCCGCGCGGCGCGGGAGGCCGGTGTGCCCGTGCCGAGGCTGGTGGACTCCGGCACCCTGGGGTCGCCGTTCCTGATCACCGAGCACGTCGACGGCGAGACCATTCCGCGTCGGCTGCTGCGCGACCCGGACCTGGCCGAGGTGCGGGCTGGGCTCGTGGGGGAACTGGGCCGGGTCGCCGCGCGGATCCACCGGATGCCCGCCGTGCCAGGTCTGTCCGAAGTCGATCCACTGGAGTCGATCGTGCACATGTACGACGCGCTCGACCAGCCGTTGCCGTCGTTCGAGATCGGGTTGCGGTGGCTGTCCGAGCACCGCCCCGAGCCGACGGCGACGGCCGTGGTGCACGGTGACTTCCGCAACGGCAACCTCATCGTCGGCCCCGGCGGGCTCGCCGCGGTGCTGGACTGGGAGCTGGCGCACCTCGGCGACCCGCTGGAGGATCTGGGCTGGTTGTGCGTCAAGGCGTGGCGGTTCGGCTCGCCCCTGCCGGTCGGCGGGTTCGGCCAGCGGGAGGACCTGCTGGACGGGTACGCCCAAATAGCCCGGGCCCGCCCGGATCCGGTCGCGCTGCACTGGTGGGAGGTGTTCGGGACGCTGCGGTGGGGCGTGATGTGCCTGCACCAGGCGGAGCGGCACCTCAGCGGCCGGACGCGCTCGGTCGAGCTGGCGGCGGTGGGGCGGCGGGTGTGCGAGCAGGAACACGACCTGCTGTGCGCCCTCGGCGTGCCCGCACCGGTTCCCGAGGCACCACCGGACCCGGTCCCGGACCTGCACGGCAGGCCGACGGCCGTCGACCTGGTGCAGGCGGTCGGGGAGTTCCTGCGCGCGGAGGTCATGCCCGCCACCGAGGGGCGGTTGTCGTTCCAGGCGCGGGTGGCGGCCAACGTGCTGGGGACCGTGGAGCGGGAGCTGCGGCTGGGGGCGGGCCAGGAGCGACGGCACACCCGGCGGCTGGCGGCGGTGGGCTTCTCGTCGCACGCCGAGCTGGCGCGTGCGCTGCGGTCCGGAGCGGTCGCGCCGGGTGACGTGGTGGACCTGGTGCGCGCCGACGTGACGGAGCGACTGCTGGTGGCCAACCCGGCCTACCTGGGGTGAGGTGTGGTGAGGGCGTGGTGGTTCGGCTGTGGGTGGCGGATCGGGTCCAGCTGGGGCGCGGTTCGGCGACGGGCGTGGCGGAGCGGCTGCTGGTGGCCAACCCGGCCTACCGGGGGTGAGGTTCGGCGATGGGCGTGGTGTGCTGGCGTGGCGGAGCGGCTGCTGGTGGCCAACCGGGCTTTCCTGGGGTGAGGTGTGGTGAGGGCGTGGTGGTTCGGCTGTGGGTGGCGGCTTGGGTCCAGCTGGGGCGCGGTTCGGCGACGGGCGTGGTGGTTCGGCCGCTGGTGGCCAACCCGGCTCACGCCCTGTGAGTGCTCACCCGTCCTCGGTGAGCTTGTCCAGCTGGCTCTGCAGCTCGTCCAGGCGCGCGTGCAGCAGCGCCACCTCCGCGGACAGCAGTGGTACCAGCTCCGGCTCCGCCGAGCCGCTCGCGGTGAACGCCACCGCGCGGTCGTCCCGGTGCACGGGCACCCCCGCGAGGCGGCTGAAGTGCTCCAGCGTCAGCGGCGGCCGGTTGCCCGCGCACGTCGAGCACACCGGCAGCAGCTTGCGCCACCCGACCACACCGGTGCCGGTCACGACGAACACCTGCGCGGGCCACCCGCACGCGCACAACCCGGCGTGCACGGCCGTCACCGTCTGCCGCGAGTACCGCAGGCCCCGCTCGTAGCGGAAGTAGCGCCCCGCCGCGTCGACCTCCAGCAGGACGCTCTGCTGGTACTGCGGATCGCACGCGAGGGAGCGGGCGTCGGCGATGTCGTGGAAGCAGTAGAAGCCGCAGTCGCACAGCCGCGACGGGCTCTGGTGCCTGCTGCTCTGCGCGCACGACGCCTCGGCCTCGACACGGTAGGCGTGGGCGCGCCCGAGCGACACTCCGGTGAAACCCGCCTCGGCCCCGTCCGCCGAGATCATCGGGTAGGCGAGCTTGAACCCGTGCAGCGGGGCGTCGCGCCGCTCGTGGGGCAGCCGGCGCAACGACAACCTGCCGGCCATGGCTCAGCGGTCGGCGGCGACGGGTTCCGGGCGCGCGGGTTCCGGCGACTCGACGCGCTCGCGTGGCTCTTCGGCCCGCATGACCTCTTCGGTCTTGGATTCTTCGACGACGCCCACGGCAAGTTTGCGGCCCAGTCTCATCGCAGCCTCCTCGCGGATCACGGTGCGCATTTCCAGCGTGACCGGTGAACGCGGCGATGTCCAGTGCTATTCGAAACGCGCGGGGTCCCCGGCACCCTTTCGGACGATTTCCGGCTCGCCACCGGAGAAGTCGATCACCGTGGTCGGGTCGGTGCCGCAGTCCCCGGAGTCGACCACGCCGTCGAGCACGTGGTCCAGCTCGTCCTTGATCTCCCAGCCCTGCGTCGGCGGGTCCTCCTGGCCGGGCAGCAGCAGGGTGCTCGACACGAGCGGCTCGCCGAGCTCGTCGAGCAGCGCCTGCACCACGATGTGGTCCGGGATCCGCACCCCGACCGTCTTCTTCTTCGGGTGCAGCAGGCGGCGCGGTACTTCCTTCGTCGCGGGCAGGATGAACGTGTAGCTGCCCGGCGTGGCGGCCTTGATCGCGCGGAACACCGAGTTGTCGACGTGCACGAACTGACCGAGCTGGGCGAAGTCGCGGCAGACGAGTGTGAAGTGGTGCCGGTGGTCGAGGTGGCGGATCGAGCGGATCCGGTCCAGCCCGGCCCGGTTGCCGAGCTGGCAGCCCAGCGCGTAGGCCGAGTCGGTGGGGTAGGCGATCAGGCCGTCCCGCCGCAGGAGATCGACGATCTGCCCGATCGTGCGACGCTGGGGGTTGTCCGGGTGTACGTCGAAGTACTTCGCCATGGGTAGAGCTTAGGATCTTCCCGCCGATCCGGCCGCCTGGGTGCGCCGCACCCCGGAACGCCG
>Ga0164243_10016556_pt1 | contig 10111 bp, 7 predicted proteins | sample OricompcompostOP_FD_108781 | JGI IMG/M metagenome (GOLD analysis project Ga0164243, IMG submission 108781) | Organic Plus compost microbial communities from Emeryville, California, USA - Original compost - Organic plus compost (OP) | ecosystem: Engineered > Solid waste > Mixed feedstock >... | reverse complement strand
TCGCCTCTTCCGTATCGAACAGGAATTCCGCGAGCGCCTTGCACAGCTCGGTCTTGCCGACGCCCGTCGGGCCGAGGAACAGGAACGAGCCGTTCGGCCGGTTCGGATCGGACAGGCCGGCGCGCGAGCGGCGAATCGCATCTGCAACCGCGTGCACGGCTTCGTGCTGGCCGACGACGCGCTTCTCGAGCGCGTCTTCCATGTGCAGCAGCTTCTCCTTTTCGCTCTCGAGCATTTTCGAGATCGGGATGCCGGTCCACTTGGAGACGACCTCGGCGACTTCCTCGTCGGTCACCTTGTTGCGCAGGAGCTTCGTCTCCTGCTTTTCCGCGGCCGTCGCCTGCGCGAGCCGCCGCTCGAGCTCTGGAATGCGCCCGTATTGCAGCTCGGACATGCGCCCGAGATCCTGCGCGCGGCGTGCGGATTCGAGCTCGAGCTTCGCGCGCTCGAGCTCTTCCTTGATATGCGCGGAGCTTTGCACGGAGGCCTTCTCGGCCTTCCAGACTTCCTCGAGATCCGAGTACTCCTTCTCGAGATTGCGCAACTGTTCGTCCAGGCTCGCGAGCCGCTTCCTGGACGCCTCGTCCGACTCCTTCTTCAGCGCCTCGCGCTCGATCTTCAATTGGATGATGCGGCGCTCGAGCCGGTCCATCGACTCGGGCTTGGAGTCGATCTCCATGCGGATGCGCGAGGCCGCCTCGTCGATCAGATCGATGGCTTTGTCCGGCAGCTGGCGGTCGGTGATGTAGCGGTGCGACAGCGTCGCGGCGGCGACGATCGCAGGATCGGTGATATCGACGCCGTGGTGAACCTCGTAGCGCTCTTTGAGCCCACGCAGGATCGCGATCGTGTCTTCGACCGACGGCTCGTCCACGAGCACCTTCTGAAAACGCCGCTCGAGCGCCGCGTCCTTCTCGATGTACTTGCGGTATTCATCGAGCGTCGTCGCGCCGACGCAATGCAGCTCGCCGCGCGCGAGCGCGGGCTTCAGCATGTTGCCCGCATCCATTGCACCCTCGGCCTTGCCGGCGCCGACCATCGTGTGCAGCTCGTCGATGAACAGGATGACCTGGCCTTCCTGTTTCGCGAGATCGTTGAGGACGGCCTTCAGCCGCTCCTCGAACTCGCCGCGATATTTCGCGCCCGCGATCAGCGCGCCCATGTCGAGCGCGAGAATGCGCTTGTTGCGCAGCCCTTCGGGAACCTCGCCGTTGATGATGCGCTGCGCGAGGCCTTCGACGATCGCCGTCTTGCCGACGCCCGGCTCGCCGATGAGCACGGGATTGTTCTTCGTGCGCCGCTGCAGCACTTGGACGGTGCGGCGGATCTCATCGTCGCGTCCGATGACCGGATCGAGCTTGCCCTGCTCCGCGCGGGCGGTGAGATCCACGGTGTATTTCTCGAGCGCCTGCCGGCTCTCCTCCGCGTTCGGATCGTTCACTTTCTCGCCGCCCCGCATCTCGTCGATCGCCTTGTCGAGCGCGCCTTTCACCGCCCCGGCGTTGCGCAGCACCGTGCCGAGCTGACCTTTGTCCTCGAGCGCCGCGAGCACGAACAGCTCGCTCGAGATGTATTGATCGCCGCGCTTCTGCGCGATCTTGTCGGTGAGATTGAGCAGGCGGTTGAGATCGTTCGAGACGTGCACTTCGCCGGCGTTGCCTTCGACGCGCGGCAGTCGATCGAGCGCTTCCTGCAGCTGCGAGCGCAGCACGCTCAGGTTCGTGCCCGACTTGTCGAGCAGCGGCCGTACCGAGCCGCCCTCCTGATCGAGCAGCGCCATCATGAGGTGCAGCGGCTCGATGTATTGATGATCGCGGCCGACCGCGAGCGACTGGGCGTCGGCCAACGCCAGTTGGAATTTGCTGGTGAGTTTGTCCATGCGCATGGTGAGTATCTCGGGCTGCGGGCCACGGGCGACGGGCGACGGGCTACGGCCGGAACGCTGTGTGGCAAGTTGTCGGAATTGTGGGGGTGCGCCGGACCACTTCAACAACGGAAGGGCGTCCAAAGAATTGGGATACCTCCGAGCGTGGCCCCTAGCCGTTAGCCCGGAACCGGCGGCCTCAATGGGCCATCCGGTGACTCACATAGATGACGAGAACGCCGAGCACGATGAAGACGAACTGTTTGACGCCCGAGCCTGGATCGACCCGCCGATGCAGACCCGGGATCAGGTCCGCGACCGCGATGTACAAAAAGCTCGACGCCGCGACCGCGATCGCGTAGGGCAGCACGCTCGTCACGTCCTCCAGAAGGAAATACGCGAGCACTCCGCCGACCACGGACGTGACGCTCGTCAGCAGGTTCAAGCTCAACGCGCGAGCACGCGACATGCCGCCATGAAGCAGGATCGCGAGGTCGCCGACCTCCTGCGGAATTTCGTGCGCGGTCACGGCCATCGCGGTGACGATGCCGAGATGCACGTCGGTCAGGAACGCGGCCGCAATCAAGACGCCGTCGAGCACGTTGTGAAAACCGTCGCCGATCAGAATCAGCGAGGCGGACGCCGCGTCGCGATGATGGTCGTGCGGCACATGCCCTTCGCAGATGTCCTGGTGACAGTGCCGCCACAGGACGAGCTTCTCGAGCACGAAAAAAACCAGCAGACCGCACAGGAGCGCGATGCCGACGTTGTGGGTATCGGCGGCGCCGGCCTCTTCGATCGCGTGCGGCAACAGCCCGAGCAGCGCGGCCCCTAGCAGCGCGCCGGTTGCAAAGCTCACGAGATGCGGCAGCACGCGCACGCGCAGCTTCTCGGGCGCGAGCAGGAAGGCCGAGGCGGCAAGCGCGCTCAAGAATCCGCCAGCAGCGGTGAATAGAACGATCCAGGCAAGCAGCGGCATGAGGGCAGAAAGGCGGTAGCGGATGGGAAGACGTGTTGGGCGCGTGCTTCTTTGTTATCGCTCGAAGCGTAGCACGCTGTGCAAGTCTTCCTATCCGCTGTCGCGTGCCTTCGTCATCCAGATCAGCGTCGCCATCCTTCCGGTGCGCTTTTCGCGGCGATATGAGTAAAACCGCGTCGCGTCGCCGAACGTGCCAAAGCCGCCGCCGTAGATGCGCTCGAGGCCGAGCGCCTGCAGCTCGCCCCGCGCGAGCGCATACAGATCTGCCTGCCAGCGACCGCGTTCGTTCTTCTGAAAGGCTTGCGCATGGCGCGAATCGCGCGCGACGAAGCGCTCGAGCACTTCGGCGCCGACCTCGAACGCCGCAGGCTCGATGGCGGGCCCGAGCCATGCGAGCAGGTGCGCGGCCGGCACATTCATCGCCGCGGCCGTTGCGCCGAGCACGCCATCGGCGAGCCCGCGCCAACCCGCGTGCGCGGCAGCGACGACCGTGCCTTCGAGATCGCAAAAGAGCACCGGCAGACAATCCGCCGTGAGGATGGCGCTGACTTGGCCCGCGGATCGGGTGACGGACGCATCGGCGATAGGCGGTTCGTGCAACGCTCCGCCTGTCCATACCGTCGTGCCATGAACCTGCTGCAGCCAGATGGGCTCGGCCGGCAGGCGCGCGGCGTCCCGAAGCCATGCGCGATTGCGTCGGACCGCCTCGGGATCGTCGTCGACATGTGCCGCCAGATTCAGGCCTGCGAAACATCCTGTGCTGAAGCCGCCCTGTCGCGTCGTCGCGAGCGCCCGGACGTTGGAGGGCGCCGGCCATTCCGGCTCGATCCAGGCGGGCGGCGCGGTGCTCATCGGCCTTTCGCGCTCGCGAGAAGCTTCGCATCGGCCGCGAGCGCGGCGAGGAGCGCTTGCATGTCGGCCGGCAGCGGCGCAGTGACCTCGATGGGTTTGCCGCTGATCGGATGCTCGAAGGCCAAGCGCGCCGCATGCAGCGCCTGGCGCTTGAACGACTGCAGCGCCGCGATCAGCTCGGGGCTCGCGCCCTTCGGCAGCAACAGCCGGCCGCCATACACGCGATCGCCGACGAGCGGATAGTGAACGTGCGCCATGTGCACGCGAATCTGGTGCGTGCGCCCGGTTTCCAGATGCAGGCGGACATGCGTGTGGCCTCGGTAACGATGCAGCACGCGGTAGTGAGTGACGGCCTCGCGGCCGTCCTCGCGAATCGCCTGCCGCAAACGATCGACCGGATGCCGGCCGATGGGCGCATCGACCGTGCCGCCGCCCGTCATGACGCCCTGGCACACGGCTTCGTATTCACGCTCGATTTCGCGTGCTTCGAGAGCACGCACCAGCGCCGTATGAGCCTCCAGCGTGCGCGCGACGACGAGCAGGCCGGTCGTGTCCTTGTCGATTCGATGGACGATCCCTCCGCGCGGCAGTTGCGAGAGCTTCGAGTCGAAGTGCAGGAGCGCGTTCTGGAGCGTTCCTGCGGGATTCCCCGCGCCGGGATGGACGACGAGCCCCGGCGGCTTGTTGATCACGAGGAGGTCGCGATCCTCGTAGGCGATATCGAGCTCGATGACTTCCGGGCTGACCGGCACGGCATCCGGCAGCGTCGCATTGACCTCGACGCGCTCGCCGCCGAGCACCTTGTCCTTCGGCCGCAGCTGCGCGCCGTTCACGAGGATTTCTCCCGACTCGATCCAGCCCTTGATGCGCGTGCGCGAGTACTCCGACAGCAGCCCCGACAGCACCTGGTCGAGCCGCTGCCCGGCCGTTTCGAAGGGAATCGTCAGTGAAAGTTGGATCGGTTCGGGCATGGGGAACTAAACGAGGGGGAACAGGCACGAATGTGGGTCGAGCTGGCTGAAGCGCCGCACGCACGACGGGGCTATACTGCCGCGTCACTCGTACCCCTCATCCAAATCCCCAAAGAATTCAATGTTCAAGAATTCTCTCACGCTCACCAAGACCTTGGCCATCGCAATCGCGCTGCTCGCGCTCGCGGGGTGCGGGGGCAACGAGACGCGCCAGGCGCTCGGTAACGCGGACAAGCTGTACGAGATGGCGAAAAAGGCCGCGGACAACGGCAACTACCGGGACGCGATCACTTACTACGAGCAGCTCGAGGCGCGGTTTCCGTTCACGAATCCGGCCCGCCAGGCGCAGCTCGATTTGATGTACGCGTACTACATGAATCGCGAGCCGGAGTCCGCGATCGATCAGGCCGATCAATTCATTCGTGAGAATCCCGCGCATCCGCGCGTCGACTACGCGTACTACATCAAGGGCCTGACGCAGTTCGAGCGCAACCCGAACTTTCTCGAGCGCTGGTTCAAGGCGGACCTCTCGCAGCGTCCGCCGATCGATGCACGCAAATCCTTCCAGGCGTTCCAGACGCTCATTCAGCGCTTTCCGAACAGCCAATACGTCGACGATTCGCGCCAGCGCATGATTTTCCTGCGCAACCGCCTCGCGAACTACGAGGTCTACGTCGCCGACTATTACCTCGCGCGCGGCGCCTATGTCGGCGCGATCAATCGCGCCAAATATGCGATCGAGAACTACGACGGCGCGCCGCAGATCAAGCGCGCGGTCGAGATCATGGCCGAGTCGTATCGCCGCTTGGGCATGACCGATCTGGCAGCCGCCTCCGAGAAGGTGCTGCACGACAACTACGCGAACGTCGATACGGTCGGGGCGAAGGTGGAAGAGAAGAAGAGTTGGTGGAAGTTTTGGTAGCGGCCCGCCGCTGAAGGGCTGGCGGGTTCTGGGCAGCTGGCCAGAGCCCAGCAGCCCTTCACCTTCACCCTGCTCCGCCCCTCACCCTCTCCTTCACCGCGACCGATACCCCGACGTAATCGGATACCGCCAGTCGCGCCCGAACGCCCGATCGCTGATCCGCACGCCCGGCGGCGCCTGCCGTCGCTTGTATTCGTTGCGCTTCACCATCTCGAGCACCCGGCCGACCGTCGCGCGATCGAAACCGCGCGCGGCAATCTCGTCCACCGACAGATCGTCCTCGATGAACAGCTCGAGAATCGGATCGAGCACGTCGTAAGGCGGCAGCGAATCGGAATCCTTCTGATCGGGGCGCAGCTCGGCCGACGGCGGGCGCTCGATCACCCGCAGCGGGATCGCAGGCGCAATCGAGTTGCGGTAGTGCGCGAGGCGATACACGAGCAGCTTGCTGCAATCCTTGATGGGCGCGAAACCGCCGGCCATGTCGCCGTAGAGCGTGGCGTAGCCGACGGCCATTTCGCTCTTGTTCCCCGTCGTGAGCACCATGCGGCCGGTCTTGTTCGAGATCGCCATCAGCAACAAGCCGCGGCAGCGGGCCTGGATGTTCTCTTCGGTCGTGTCCGGATCACGGCCCTTGAACACGTCTTTCAACGCATCGAGCGCGGCCGCAAACATGCCTTCGATGGAGATCACGTCATGGCGCACATTCAACAGCTGCGCTTCGGCCGCTGCATCGTCGAGGCTCATTTGCGATGTGTATCGCGACGGCATCATGACCGCATGCACGCGATCGGCACCGAGCGCATCCACGGCGATCGCGAGCGTCAGCGCCGAATCGATGCCGCCGGACAGGCCGAGCACGACGCCAGGGAATCGATGCTTCTGCACGTAGTCGCGCACGCCCATGACGAGCGCGCCATACACGCTCGCCTCCTCCGACAAGGGCGGCTCGATGTGTGCGGCCTTCGGGCGGACCTTGCCGTCGATCAGCTCGACTTCGACCAGCTCGAGGGCTTCCTTGAAAGGCGCGACACGCTGCACGACTTCGCCAGCAGCATTCATGACGAACGAGCCGCCGTCGAACACGAGCTCGTCCTGGCCGCCGAGCATGTTCACGTAGGCCACCGGCAGCCCGGTATCGAGCACGCGATCACGCACGACCTGCTCGCGCCGTTCCTGATAGCGCAGCGAATACGGCGAGCCGTTGATCACGACGATGAGCTGCGCGCCGGCCGCTTTCGCCGCTCGAGCGGGGCCCGGCTCCCAGATGTCCTCGCAGATCAGCGTCGCGACGCGCATGCCTTGCAGCTCGACGATGCGGGTGTCGCGGCCGGGCTTGAAATAGCGCTTCTCGTCGAACACGGAATAGTTCGGCAGCTCTTGTTTGCGGTAATTCGCGAGCACTGCCCCGTCGCGCAGGACAGCGGCGGCGTTGTAGATCGCATCGTCGGTGTATTCCGGGTAGCCGACCATGACGGCGATGCCCTGCGTCTGCGCTCGCACGCGCTCGAGCGCTGAATTCACCTGCCTGCGCAGACCCTTGTGAAAGAGCAGGTCTTCGGGCGGATAGCCGCACAACGCCAATTCGGGGAACAGCACCAGGTCTGCGCGCAGACGATCGCGCGCTTCCGCGGCGCTGTCGATCACACGCTGGGCATTGCCCGTGACGTCGCCGACAAACAGGTTCAGCTGAGCGAGGGCAATGCGGAGGGTGGGCATGAGATGGCAGGCTTAAAAGTGCGTAAGGCGGCGATTATTGCGCCGTGAATCCCTTCGCGAAAGCTCCGTAATCTGCGAATTGGGTCGCTGTCGGCGCACGCGGGCTGCATAAAGTAGCGCGCCGTGGCGGCGCATGAACAAGCCGTACTTGGGGTAGAAGTTGCAATGATCCTCTGGCGCGAAAAATTCGTTGCATTTGCAATCCACTTTGCCGTGACGCTCGCCGTCGGGTTGATTGCGGCGGCGTTGATCTTTTTCGTGTGGTTTCCCGATCCGTTTCAGGAGATGGTCGGCGGCTCGAAGCTGTTCATGCTGGTCGTCGGCTGCGATCTCGCCCTCGGTCCGCTGATTTCGCTCGTGATCTACGACAGCCGCAAGTCGCGGCGCGAGCTGTACATGGACTACTCGATCGTGGCGCTCGTGCAGCTTGGTGCGCTCGCCTATGGGATGCACGTCTCGTTCAATTCGCGGCCGGTTTTCGTGGTGTTCGCGACGGATCGACTGGAGGTCGTCACCGCGGGTGAGATCGCGGATGAGGACCTGAAGGCTGCCGTGCTGCCCGAGTTCCGAAGTCGACCGTTGTGGGGTCCTCCGTTGGTTGCGACGCTGGTCAAGCCGGAAGATCGTAACGACGCCCTCGACAAGGCCCTCGCAGGCAAAGACATCAGCGTGCGGCCGAAATTCTTCGTTCCGTACGAATCTCAACTCGACCGGATCAAGCCCAAGATGAAACCGCTCGAGGCTCTGGAACGACGCCGCCCCGAGATCCGCGCGCTGATCGAAACTCATCTGGGAAAGGTTGCGGTGGACGGCGCCAAATGGCTGCCAGTCAAGCACAAGAATGGCTTCTGGACTGCGCTCATGGACGCGACGAGCGCGCGGCCGATCGGATACGTGCCGCTGGATCCCTATTGATCGCGGCAGCGGAGCGCCAGCCCTGCTGACGCTCCGCCATCGAAACGAACTACTTCTTTCGCGCCGGCTTCTTTGCAGGCGCCTTCTTCGCAGCCGCCTTGCTCGCGGGCTTCTTTACCGCCTTCTTCTTGCTCGCGGCCTGCGAGGTCTTCTTCGCGGCCGGCTTCTTCGCAGGCGTCACACTCTTCGCCGCAGCTTTCGGAGCCGGGCGGCTCGCGCGCTTGGCGCCCTTTTGCAGCTGTTCTGCGATCGCCTTGCCGAGATCGGCCGGGCTCTTCACGGTGCGTACGCCGGCGCGCTCGAGCGCCGCAAACTTGTCTGCAGCCGTGCCCTTGCCGCCCGAAATCACCGCGCCCGCATGGCCCATTCGCTTGCCAGGAGGCGCCGTCACGCCGGCGATATACGCGACGACCGGCTTCGTCACATGGTCGCGAATGAACTCGGCGCCGGCCTCTTCATCGCTGCCGCCGATCTCGCCGACCATGATGATGCCTTCGGTCTGCGGATCCTCTTCGAACCGCGCGAGCACATCGATGAAGTTCATCCCGCGCACCGGATCGCCGCCGATGCCGACGCAGGTGCTCTGGCCGAGCCCGGCGTTCGTCGTCTGGAAGACGGCTTCGTACGTGAGCGTGCCCGAACGCGACACGATGCCGATCTTGCCCGGCTTGTGAATGAAGCCCGGCATGATGCCGATCTTCGCCGCGCCCGGCGTGATGATGCCGGGGCAGTTCGGGCCGATCAGCAGGCTGCCGTAGCTCGCGAGCGATGCCTTCACCCGCACCATGTCATTCACCGGAATGCCTTCGGTGATGCAGACGATCAATTCGATGCCCGCGTCCGCCGCTTCGAGAATCGCGTCCGCGGCGTAAGGCGCCGGCACGTAGATCATGCTGACGGTTGCACCCGTCTGCTGCACGGCCTCGCGCGTCGTGTTGAAGACCGGCAGGCCGAGATGCTTCTGTCCGCCCCGGCCCGGCGTCACGCCGCCGACGAGCTTCGTGCCGTACGCGAGGCACTGCTCGGAATGAAACGTGCCTTGCTTACCGGTGAAGCCCTGACAAATGACGCGGGTGTTTTTGTCGACGAGAATGGACATAGCGTTGGTGACCAGCAGTTAGCGGTTGGCGTTGAGAGCGTTCGGTCGAGGCAGGCGCTGCTTATTTCTTCGCAGCGGCGACGACCTTTTTCGCCGCGTCCGTAAGATCGGTAGCCGGCGTGATCGCAAGCCCGCTGTCCGCGAGGAGCTTGCGGCCCTGCGGGGCGTTCGTGCCTTCGATGCGCACGACCACCGGCACTTTGACGCCGACATCCTCGACGGCGTGGATGATGCCTTCCGCGATCATGTCGCAGCGGACGATGCCGCCGAAAATGTTGACGAGAATCGCCTTGACCTTGGGGTTCGAGAGAATCAGCTTGAAGGCGACCGTCACGCGCTCGCGAGTCGCGCCGCCGCCCACGTCGAGGAAGTTCGCGGGCGCGCCGCCATGGAGCTTGATGATGTCCATCGTCGCCATGGCAAGACCCGCGCCGTTGACCATGCAGGCGATGTCGCCGTCGAGGGAGACGTAGTTGAGCTCGTGCTTGGCGGCCTCGCGCTCCATCTCGTCTTCCTGGCTCGCATCGCGCCACTCGGCGAGCTCTTTCTGGCGAAACAGCGCGTTGTCTTCGATGTTGATCTTGGCGTCGAGCGCGACGAGCTTGCCCTCGCCCGTCACGATCAGGGGATTGATCTCGACGAGGCTCGCGTCCTTTTCGAGGTACAAGCGATAGAGCGCTTGCGCAATGGACGCAAATTCATCGACTTGCTTGCCTTCGAGCCCGAGCCCGTAAGCCAGCACGCGGCACTGCGCAGGCTGCAATCCGGCCGCGGGATGCACGTTCACACG
>Ga0164243_10016554_pt1 | contig 10111 bp, 7 predicted proteins | sample OricompcompostOP_FD_108781 | JGI IMG/M metagenome (GOLD analysis project Ga0164243, IMG submission 108781) | Organic Plus compost microbial communities from Emeryville, California, USA - Original compost - Organic plus compost (OP) | ecosystem: Engineered > Solid waste > Mixed feedstock >... | reverse complement strand
GCTAAGGTCCGCCACGTTCGGCGCCACGATCTCGGCGCGCCTGCGTATGCACAGCGACCGCCGCGGCCGCCATTTGAGCCCCGCCAGACGGCATTCCCGCTCGAGGAGCGCCAGGTCGTACCCCGTTGTGTGTCCGATGACGACCGAATCGCCGATGAACGATTCGAGATCAGGCCAGATTTCTTGGAACGCCGGCGCACCCGCCACGTCGGCGTCCGTGATACCGTGAACACGGATCGCCGCCGGTGGGATAGGGACGCCCGGGTTGACAAGCCGATCGAAGCGCAGATATTTCTCGATCACGCCGCCGTGAACTTTCACAGCGGCCACCTGTACGATTCGCGCGGCCGCTGCGTCGAGGCCGGTCGCCTCCGTATCGAGGACGACCGCGTTTAGACCGATGAGCGGCGTGCAGTAGCTTGTTCCGGTCATGGCATTCGTTCCTGAGACGAGGGCCGGGCAAGAAGCGGGCGGATCCCGTCCGGATTCGTACGCGCCAAATTGATCTCAAACAATATCGTGCTATTCGCGGGGCCTCCTGCAGTCTCCGACGTAGTTTTATTGCAGCGCAACAAGCAGCGAATCACCGATTTGCAACAACTACTTTGAATACGACTTAAGTTCTCTATCCTGGTCGTTCATCAATCATTAATCTCCTAAATTGGGGCGGTGTGTCGTGGCCGTGCGTGTACGTGGCGGCGCCACCGAGCCAAATAGCGCAACTGCGCGCCAAGGGAGAAAACGACCATGCAACAACGAGACGGAGCCCGACACTGGCGTAGAACCAGTCGGCTCATGTGGACCATGTTCGCGCTGTGGCTGTTCTTCAGCTTCATCGTCCACTTCTTCGTCAATCAGCTCAACGAAATCGTCATCCTCGGCTTCCCGCTTGGCTTCTACATGGCCGCGCAGGGTTCGCTGATCGCGTTCCTCGTTATCCTGTTCACCTTCGCAAAGGCGCAGGACAACATCGATCGCTCCGAAGGATTTGCTGAGGAATAGGGAGGGTGCCGATGGCGCAAACTGATTCAAACAGGGCCGGCGGCGGAGATTTTGTCTCCAACCTGGGCCGCATCTACACGCTCTATACGGGCGGATTTTTCGCTTTCGTGGCGCTGCTTGCCATTCTCGAGCAGCTCGGCGTCCCGAATAAGTTCATTGGCTATGGCTTCGTCTTCCTGACGATCGCGGTCTACGCCGTCATCGGCGTCATCTCGCGCACCGCGGAAGTCGGCGAGTACTACGTCGCCGGACGCCGTGTGCCTGCCTTCTACAACGGCATGGCGACGGGCGCCGACTGGATGTCGGGCGCCTCCTTCGTCGGTATGGCCGGCACGCTGTTCCTGCTCGGCTACGACGGCCTCGCCTTCGTGCTCGGCTGGACCGGCGGCTACGTCCTCGTTGCCATCCTCATCGCGCCGTTCCTGCGCAAGTTCGGCGCCTTTACCGTTCCCGACTTTTTCGCTGAACGGTTTGGCGGCAACTTCGCGCGCTTCTTGGCGGTCATCGTCCTGGTCTGCTGCTCATTCACGTATGTGACCGCGCAGATCTACGCGACGGGCATTATCGCGCAGCGCTTCCTCGGCATGGACTTCGTGGTTGCCGTTTATGTCGGTCTGCTCGGCATCCTGCTCTGCTCGATGCTCGGCGGCATGAAGGCTGTGACCTGGACGCAGGTGGCTCAGTACATTGTGCTGATTGTCGCCTATCTGCTGCCGGTGGTCATCCTGTCGACGCAGAAGTACGGCATCCCCGTTCCGCAGCTCACTTATGGTCAGGCGCTGCAGGACATTACAGCGCTTGAGCAGTCACTGGTCGCGAACGGCCTCGCGGACGCGGCGAAGCTGAAGCCGCACATACAGCCGTTCACGACTTACGATCCGCTCAACTTCTTTGCGCTGATCTTCTGTCTCATGGTCGGCACGGCGTCCCTGCCGCACATTCTGATGCGTTACTTCACGACTCCTTCAGTTCGTGAAGCCCGTGCATCGGTCGCATGGTCGCTGTTCTTCATCTTCCTCCTGTACTTCACGGCGCCGGCCTACGCTGCGTTCTCGAAGCTGGAGGTTTACTCCGACGTTGTGGGCCGCGATCTCAACAACCTGCGCGAGTGGCTGTTCAACTACGGCTCCATCGGTCTGGTTAAAGTTTGCGGTGTGGCCGCGACCAGCATCGATGCCGTGAAGACCGCTTGCGGCAATATCGCCGGGCATCCGGGTGTACTGCGCTTGCAGGATCTTGCGATCGATCCGGACGTTATCGTGCTGTCGACGCCCGAGATCGCCGGCCTGCCGTACGTGATCGCGGGTCTCGTTGCAGCCGGCGGTCTTGCCGCTGCTCTGTCGACCGCTGACGGGCTGCTGCTCGCCATCGCCAACGCGCTCTCGCACGACATCTATTACAAGATGTTGGACAAGAACGCCCCGACGCACCGTCGCCTCATCGTGGCACGTATCCTCCTGGTGCTGGTCGCCTTGGGGGCCGCTTACACGGCCTCGACCAAACCGGCGGATATCTTGTCGATGGTGGCCTGGGCCTTCTCGCTCGCGGCGGCCGGCATATTCCCGGCACTCGTGCTCGGAATTTGGTGGAAACGCGCCACCACTGCCGGTGCGGTTCTTGGCATGATCCTCGGCTTCGGCATCTGCCTCTACTATCTTGTGGGAACCCGCTATTTCGCGCCGGGCTTCTACGAGATGTGGAGCTTCCTGTCGAACGCGACCCCTGCTCAGATTGCCAAGTTCGCAGAGTTGCAGGCGGCTTGCGCAGCGGATGCGGCCAAGTGTGCCGAGTTCGACAAGCACGCTCAGACCATTGCGAACTGGTGGGGTGTCAGGAATATCTCGGCGGCGCTGTTCGGCCTGCCGGTCGGCTTCCTGACCATCTGGGTCGTGTCGTTGTTCACGCCGGCACCTAGCGAGCGGATCCAGGCAATGGTCGACGCCACCCGTCAGCCGGCTGGCGACACCATCATCCGCGATAAGGATGCGACGCTGCCGGCGCACTGATGCGCAGGTTTTGAGAGAAATGAGGACGGCGAGGCTTTACGCCTCGCCGTTTTCTTTGTTTGGTTGCACGGCTCGCGTGACGCTGGCAAAGCAGTGCCGGCTGCGAGCGGAATAGGTGCCATGACTCCAGCAGACAGCTTTATCCAGAACTGGTGGTTCCACATCCCGAACTTGGTGATGTCCGCCCTCATCTACACGCTTATTGGACGTTATATTCTCGATCTCGTCTTCGGTGCGGACAGCAAAGCCGTGATCCTTCACGTCTTCCGCCGAGTCACCGATCCGGTCCTCAAGCTTGTGCGCTTCGTGACGCCCGCCGTCGTGCCTAACGGGCTCGTACTGGTGTTCGCCATCGTCTGGCTCATGGGCCTCCGCATGTTCTGGTTCCTGACCGCCGTCGCGGCCGGAATGCGCGCCAGCGTTGGAGTGTGACCGTCATGGATGAATTGCAAGAACGCGAAGAGCTCCTGCGCCGCGACGTCATGCTCGTCGCTACCGCCGCCCTCTCCCTCGTCAACGGCATGCATTTTTCGCCTTGGTTCGAGCCGGTCGCCATCCTGCTGCGGCCGTTCATCGCCGGCACGATCCTGTCCTCGCCGCTGGTGTTCCTCTACCTGACGTCTATCTTCATTTCCGCCTGCACCCTCATCCTCGCCGGAGTACCGGCGGCGATCTTCGAGCGCGTCCGCGGCCTTAAAGCGAGCAACTCGGTTTCGCTCGGCATCTGGCTGGCTGTAACGCTCCTACTGACGGCGCCGACCTTCATCTACGCCGCCGGCGGCTGAGCGCCGTAAGACACGATCTGGCCCGCACCAGCGCCGGAAGACCGCGCCTTCACGCTCTCCGCGCCTCGTGAGCATCACGAAGGAGTTGCATTTCGGTTTGCCTGCGCGAGATTAGTCTGAGGTCCTTGGATGAGAGCTCAGGCAGGATCAGATGACGAAGCGCATCTATCATCTCGCCAACCTGTCGGTCGCCCGCGGCTGCGGCTTCGCGATGATCGCCGTCGTCACCACCGTCGTCGGTCTGTCGAACCATATGGATGTGGCGCTGACCGCCGGCGGCCTCATGTGCCTTATCGGCTGCCTCGTGCTGGTGATGAAGGCCATCCATGCCAGCCGCCAGCCTTACAAGAGCACCGAGGTCTGGTTGATGCTGGAGCCGCAGGACCGGCCGAATGCCGCCATCGCGCAGACCGTCATCTCCGTCGCCCGCCGTGGCGCGCTTCTGCAATTTGCGCACTACGCTGCCTGGCTCGCCGCCGCCCAGTTTGCCGCTTCGATCCTCTGGCGGCTCTTCTCGCAGTCGGACGGCTGACGCACGAGCTTTCTTGAACCCGGTCCTTAGAAAGCAGATCGGCCCGGCAACGGATGACGCTGCCGAGCCGATGCTTTGTGTGTCCGACGGCCGGAGGCCGTCGTATGGATTTACCCCGCCAGCGGCGCAAAGCCCTTGACGTAGGACATCGGCGGCTGCGCCTCGTCCGGCGTCCGCGCGATGCCGTTACGGCGCATCCACTCGCCGAACTGCGGCGAGGCCGTCAGCACCGCGAACGGCACCGAGATCATGAGCCCGATCAGCACCGGCGCCGCCCACGGCAGCGCGCTCGGAGCATAAAGCGAGAACACGATGGTGAGTGCCAGGCCGAACAGGGTCTGCGGCCACATCGCGCGGGCGGCTTCGCCCCAGCTCAGCCGGTAGGGATCGCGGATCTGGCCGTTCCAGGAAATGCGCGTGCCGAACAGGAGGCCGACCATGAACACCGAGATGCGGAAGGCCACAACCGGCGCCATCAGCATGGAGAACAAGAACTCGGTGACCCAGCCGATCGTAAAGCGCAAGGGGCCGCCGAGCTTGGCAACGCCGTTGGGCTCGAGCGAGATCTGGATGGCACCGACGATCTTCGGCATGAGACTCAGGACGAACATCGACACGTAGAGGCCGATGGCGAGCGCTGGATCGAACTCCTCGATCGTCTCCGTCGCCGCCTTGAACGCCGCCAGCACCATCATCAGCATCCAGGCGACCGGCGCCATGTACATCATGATGGCCTGGGCGATTTGAAAGCGGCTGACGGGCTTGAGGCCGGTCATGCCGAGCAGGCGCCAGTACTGCATGTTGCCATTGCACCAGCGCTGGTCGCGCTGCATGTAGTCGATGATCGTGACCGGGTTTTCTTCCCAGCTCTCGGCTTCCTCGGGGATCACCCGCACTTCATAGCCGCCACGACGCATCAGCACGGCCTCGATTTGGTCGTGCGACAAGAGGTGGCCGCCGAGCGGGGCGGAGCCCGGCAGAACGGGAAGCGCACAGTTCTCGGCGAATGGGGCGACGCGGATCGCCGCGTTGTGACCCCAGAACGGGCCGCAGTCCTGCTGCCACCAGGCGCTGCCCAGCGTGAAGGCGCGCATGCCCTGGCGCATGCCGAACTGGAAGATGCGCGCAAAGCCGCTGTCGGTCGGCGCGCCGACGACGAGGCTCTGCAGGATGCCGATTTCCGGGTGCCGCTCCATCGTCGCGACCATGCGCACGATGGTCGCCCCCGACATCAGGCTGTCGGCGTCGAGCGGGATCATGAGTTCGTAAGCCCCGCCCCGGTTCTCGACGAATTCCCAGACGTTGCCGGCCTTGAAGCCGGTGCGCTCCTTGCGCCGGCGATAGAAAGCGCCGCCTTCGCCGGCGAGCAGAAGATGCTTCGCCTCGAACAGCTCTTCTTCGCGCGTCGCGATCTCGGGTTTGTCGGTGTCGCTCAGCACGAACACGTCGAACCACTTGCTCTGGCCGGTCTGCTCGAGGCTGCCGCGGATGGCTTCGAGCCGCGCGAATGTGCGGTCGGGATCCTCGTTGCGCACCGTCATGATGAGCGCGCAGCGCGAGCTGATGGGGTCGCGCGAGGAGGTCTCCGCCCAGAACGGCGCGACGGCCTTGGTCGGGTCACGGTGAAGGAGCGTCAGCCCGAGGCCGATGATGGCGTTCCACGAGGACAGCACGGTCCACGGCGCGCTGAGGACGACGCAGGCCATGATCACCATGTCGATCGCTGACCAGCCGCCGCCTTCCAAGACTTTCGCGACGCCGGCCAACAACGCTGCGAGGGTGGCGACGTTCAGCACGACCATCGTTATGCGTCGCGCAGGCACAACCCATTGTGGTGAGCTGCGGTGCGTGTCTTGCGCACCGAGTCGCTCGTGCAAAATCTGCACGTCTTCTGGGGAATACTGCATTGTTGCTCTGATCACACTTGGTGTTTTTGGACGATGGACTGCCACGGAAAGCGCCCTGGCGCGTACGCTGGTGGGAAAACCTCGAACCTCGCCGGAGGCCATTTTTTTGTGTTCTCTGCGGCAAATCACGGCGCCACTCTTTACACGGCTTTGGACGGAAAGATGACAGAATTGCATTCGTTGGGGGGAGCGACATCTTTGCATCACTCGGGGAAATGAAGCCGGTTATTTGAAGCGCCCCGCGGGCGCCAACGGCAGGGCGCCGGATAGAAAAACGTATTTCATTAATTTTGCATTATATCGCATACCGACGGATGGCCGCCGCGGACCGTTCAGGCAGCACCAGGAACGTTGGTCCGTTCCGCAGCTCGTGCGGGCTGGCCCACCACACGGCGGCCCGCGTTCGAAGCTAAGACCAGGATAAAACAGCGTCGTACCAATAGCTTGCCGGGCGGTCCGTTTTGCGCCCTTGGGCAAAGGCCGCTGCCCTCTGGCACGCCTTTCCGCCAGCGGCTTTGAGTATCCAAGGCGACTCGCAGGTCGGTCTTCGGGCCTCCGCTGCAGCTGCAATCGTTAAAATAGATGCGGTCCTGGCGGACGCTGCCGGGCGTTTTCTCGTTTTCGTTTTAAAGGCAACCGGAAGCACAACGCAAAGGGCCAGCCTAGCGGACCCTATGTATAATGAGAGGGCAAAATAGTTTCGCTGAATGGCCCCGCGCGGGTCGTGGGCATTAGGCATTCACAAAAGAAAACGCATTTCCATGTCGGACCGGAAAAACAACTGTTCCCGATACAACAAAAGGCGCCCTGCGGTCGGACGCTCAACACTTGGGGCGCAATTGCGGCAAAACTCAGCATACGTCTCGACCGGCGGCAAAATGAAGCAGTCTGACGAGCTGGCACTGCGGACCCCTCGCCTCCACCCTGCCACCGGCCATCGCGCCCCCAACGCCCGCACCCTTAGTCCGCCAACTTGGAGGCGCGCCGGCAATCAGGATTCGGTAAGCCTCGCCTGTCAAAAGCAACAGGCATACGGAACGTGCCCACGCGTGCTCGAACCCGCTCCTGTTCTTCCCGCGGCATTGCTCCGCGATGGAGCGGCGCTTCGGACCCCCGCGACAAGCGCAGTCCATCGCGAACACCTGCCGTGACTTGCAGCATTCGGCTGAGACAAAACTTATAGTTGCCGCCAATTGCTCAAAGCGGCGACCCGTGGTTTAAGCTTTGCGCCATTGCCGCTAGAGGCAGACCTAGCTCAGACAGAGGTATCGGATGAGCGAACACGCTGCGTCCCCAAGTTTCACCAACGTAACCTGCCCGTTCTGCGGCATGCTGTGCGACGACCTGGAGGTCGGCCGCAATGCATCCGGCGAGCTCAGGGTCGTAAAGAATGGCTGCCCCAAGGCGGCGGCAGGGTTCGCGCGCCGTCTGCCCGAGGCGAAGCCGCAGATCGCCGGCCGTGACGTCGAGCTCAATGAAGCCATCGCCAAGGCCGCCGACCTCATCAAGAAGGCGAAGCTCCCGCTCTACGGCGGCTCCGCCACCGACGTCGACGGCATGCGCGCCATCATGGCGCTCGCGGACCGCTCCTGCGGCGTCGTCGACCACGCGCTCGCCAATGCCCTCGAGCGCAACCTCAAGGTTCTGCAGACCTCCGGCTGGATCATGTCGACGCTGACCGAGGCCCGCAACCGCGCCGACGTCTTCGTCATCGTCGGGACCGACATTCACAAGCTTCACCCGCGCTTCTTCGAGCGCATCGTCTCCCCCGCCGAAGTTATGTTCGAAACGACCCCGGCCAAGCGCACCGTCATCTTTATCGGCGAAGGCCTCGATACCTCCGGCGCTGTTGGCGAGCGCATCGGCGAGGTCATCACGCTGCCGTGTCCGCTGGGTGAGATTGGCGAGGTTCTGGCCGCCCTGCGCGCCCGCATGCACGGCCGTCCTATCGCCGGCAACGAGATCGCCCGCATCCCGGTTGCCGAACTCGACGCGCTCGCCCACCGCCTGCGCGACGCCGACTACAGCCTCATGGTCTGGGCTCCGGGCGCCCTGGATTTCCCCAACGCCCATCTCGCCGTTCACACGCTGTCGGAGATCGTCAAGGACCTGAACGAAAAGACCCGAGCCGCTGGCCTTTCGCTCGGCGGCAACGAGGGCCTCACCACCGCCGGCGCCGTCTGCAGCTGGCAGAGCGGCTATCCGCTTCGCGTCAGCTATGCATCCGGGAAGCCGGAGTACGATCCCCTCCTCAACGCCGTCGACTACAAGGTCGCGAACGGCGAGGGCGACTTGCTCGTCTGGGTGGCCTCGATCTCGCCGGATGTCAGCCCGCCCGATACCGGCATCCCGACCATCGTGCTCGGCACGCCCGGCATCAAGCTTGCCCGCCAGCCGGACGTCTTCATTCCCGTCGGCACGCCCGGCGTCGATCACGACGGACGCCTCATCCGCGTCGACAGCGTCGTTTCACTGCCGTTGCAGAACTTGGGCCGCGAGCCTCTGCCGCGGGTCGCCGACGTGCTGCAGGCCGTCCAAGCAACGCTCTAAAGACCAGGTCGATTGATATGCTGATCAAGCTAGCCGGCGCGAAAGTTTACGATCCAGCGAACGGGGTCGATGGCGAAATTCGCGACATCTACATCCGGGACGGCCGCATCGTAGCGGCTCCTGAGGACGGCCGCGTCGACCAGGAGTACGGGCTCTACGGCCGCGTAGTCATGGCGGGCGCCATCGACCCGCACACCCACATCGGCGGCGGCAAGATGACGATCGGTCGTATGATGCTGCCGGACGATCACCGTAACGACGGCGTCATGCACACGCATCTGACGCGGGCGGGCTGCGGCCATGCAGTACCCTCGACGCTCACCGCCGGCTACCGCTACGCCGAGATGGGCTACACCGCCTGTTTCGAGCCGGCCATGCTGCCGGCCAATGCGCGTCAGGCCCACATGGAGATGGGCGACACGCCGATGGTCGACAAAGGCGCTTTCGCCATGCTCGGCAGCGACGACTTCCTGTTGCGCCAGATGGCTCAGCGCCAGGACTTTGAGGCCATCAAGGACTACATCGCCTGGACCATGCACGCGACGCAGGCGATCGCCGTCAAGGTCGTCAACCCGGGCGGCATCAGTGCGTTCAAGTTCAACCAGCGCACGATGGATCTCGACGAGCAGCACTCCTATTACGGCGTCACCCCGCGCGGCATTCTGCGGACGCTGGCGCGCGGCCTCAAGGAGCTGGGCGTCACCCATCCGCTGCACGTCCACGGCTGCAACCTGGGCGTTCCCGGCAACGTCGGCACCACGCTCGAGACCATCCGTGCTATGGAGGGCCTGCCAGTCCACCTGACGCACATCCAATTCCACAGCTACGGCACTGAGGGTGACCGCAAGTTTTCCTCCGGCGCCGCCCAGGTCGCCGAGCTCGTCAACAAGCACAAGAACGTCTCGATCGACGTCGGCCAGGTGCTGTTCGGCCAGACCTGCACCGCCTCCGGCGACTCCATGCGCCAGTACGGCAACACCAAGAGCGCCAACCCCAACAAGTGGGTGGTCATGGACATCGAGTGCGACGCCGGCTGCGGCGTCGTCCCGATGCGCTACCGCGACCAGAGCTTCGTCAACGCCCTGCAGTGGGCGATTGGCCTCGAGACCTTCCTCCTGGTCGACGACCCATGGCGCATCTTCCTGACCACCGACCATCCGAACGGCGCGCCGTTCACCTGCTATCCGCACCTGATCCGGCTCTTGATGGACAAGGGTTTCCGCAACGACATGATGCAGAAGATCCACCCGGATGCGGCGGCCGCCAGCACGCTCGCCTCGCTCGACCGCGAGTACACGCTCTACGAGATCGCCATCATGACGCGCGCCG
>Ga0164243_10016552_pt1 | contig 10112 bp, 15 predicted proteins | sample OricompcompostOP_FD_108781 | JGI IMG/M metagenome (GOLD analysis project Ga0164243, IMG submission 108781) | Organic Plus compost microbial communities from Emeryville, California, USA - Original compost - Organic plus compost (OP) | ecosystem: Engineered > Solid waste > Mixed feedstock >... | reverse complement strand
TTTCGGTACCCGCGCAGCGTCGAGGAGGCCAGATCGTCGCGCCGAACGCGTGCCTCGCAGTGAGCGAGGTATTCATCGAAGACGTCATTGCACAACCGAACTTTGCAGATGCCTGCCATTCGCCGCAGGAATCGGTAGTCTGGAAATTCGTCGGCGAAGGAGAATGTGCCATCCTCGATCTGACGTTTGATGACTTCGAGGCGCTCCCGCGCGCGGCGAAGATTGGCTTCCGACGGGGGTCGCTTGATCGTGGGGCGGTAGCGGACGCCATCCACGCGGAAGTCAAACTGAATCCGGCCGCGAGGGGCTGCCATAACTCCGCCCGTGAACCACTTGCTGCCCATAGGCACTCCTGCAACGTCGGGGGAATCGCGGCCAGAGCATAGATACGTGCAACGCAGCGAGTGTGGTTAGTCGAAGTTCCGTGAGAGAACCAACAGGCGCAAGGGGCCTAGCTACGACCAAGCAGGCTGCGCTCGATTTCTCCCTGTATCTCCTGCCATCGTCTCCAGAACTCCGCCTCTTCCTTGAAAGCGGATGCGTCGACGACTCTCGGACGCAAGTTCTCCACGACAGAATCCCGCTCGATCGCGAACACAAAACGGTGCGCGTGTTTGATGGTCATACTCTGAATGAGCTGCGCCAACTGGGGTGAGGCGGTGTCTCTTCGAGCTTTGCTGCCGATCTTGGTGTACAGCATGTGCTCTGGGCTCAGCGGAAGCAGTATCTCTCCGCCTTCTCGACCCCACCCGCCTTCAAAGTCGTAGTTTCCCGGCCCGTAGTAGTTGAGCCGGATGACGGGATTGTCACTGGTGAGCCACCGACCTCCTGTTGGTGGCCGCAGAATTGTCCATCGATGCTCGAGCAGCGCTGCGATCGTCTTGGTCAGAAGGTGGCGCATCTGGAAGAGCCACATCGCTCGCCCGGGAGCGGTTTCCAGCCGGATGGTCCCCATCTCTGCCCCGGGGTCGAGGTGGGTCGTAACCCGCGAGGGGAACTCGCGGATTAGAGGGTTGGGGCTGATTGCCAGAACCTCTCCCTTCTCCTGCGCCTCTTTCATCTTTTGAACCGAGGTCTGCAGTGTGTTCTGAACCAGATCCGGTAGCGTCTTCTGCCAACGCTTGATTAACTCGATCATGCGCGCCGGTGTTCGGATGTCCTGCGCGGCGACGAACCGGGCAAGGCAGCGCCAGTCCTCCGAGTGCATCCGAGCGCCCGAGATGACTTTCTCGATGACGGGCTCCGCAGGAGCCTCGAACTCGCGAGCTAGCCAGTTCTCGATCTCGTCGGCCTCACCCGCCGCCAGATGCCGCGTGTAGAGATGCTCGTGATTCGCAACACTGGCGTACGACTGAGGGCGCCACAGTGGCACATTCTCATGCGAGACCAGGAGCCGATACGTCCACACCTTCTTGCCGTCGTGGGACCAGCGCTTGAGGTAAAGCCGTGGCACATAGTGGTTGTCGACGTGAATGGCGTATCTCCTTTCGCATTCAACTCGCGGCTCCGCGCCGGCACTGGCCAGCGCTGCGTCCCGATCGTCGCCGCTATGGGCCGCCCACCGCCTCGGCAGCGGTACCAGAGCTACCCCTTATCTTGGCGGCGAGCTGGAGCACAACATTCTTTGTCTCGATGTCAGCCTTCGAGCGGCGCTGTTCCCGATAGTCCACCGCGCTGTCTTGCGTGTCCTGCTCCAGCTGCCCGTTCAATCGGCGTTGACATATTCGCGAAGGTCGGCTTTTCCTGAGATCGCTTGCACCCCGATCTCAACCTCGCGGGGAATGAAAAGCGCGAAGCGGTCGAGCGGAAATTCCCGCGCCAGATCGACCGCGTTGTTGCACAGGAAATTCCAAACGTTGTTGTCGAGCGTGACGGCTATCCGGCCATCGTGGCGACGCGTGTATGGCCAGCGCATTCTAAGGCTCATTCATCTTTCCACGGCCACGCGTCGCTGTTCGCGAATTCGGGATCCGCCGCGCCGAGCACAACGTGATACTCCGGCGCCCCGAATTGCGCGAAGAGGCGGAGGATGACGTGAATGTCGGTGCCGCTCGCGCGCACCATGGCCGCATGAAGGCCCTGCGCGGGATTGATCTCCTCTCCGTTCCACCGTCCGACCCACAGCCCAAAGTCGCGGTCAGCGCCGAGGATAAGGGCCCGGATGGGCGAGTTCCGGAGCGGCGAAAGGCCGAGCGCATAGACACCGATGCAGTACGCGATCTTCGCAAGCGTGCGGGCGAAGTGCTCGGGTGCGAAATTCAATCGCGCGCCGACGAAGTCGACGGCATGCCGCTGCTGAAGTTCGTGAAAGGACGGTCCGGCGATATGCAGGAACTCTATCGTCGTTGCCGCTCGGCCGGGCGATCGCTGGCCGGTTACGTAGCCGGGCGCGGGAAACACGGGAACGGGCAGATATAGGGGGAATTGGTCCCGCGCGACCTGGATGGTTTCCGACACGCCGTTCTTTTCGATAACGAGCGGAAGTGTCGCCGGATGCGGCTTGTGCGCTCGAAGAGCGAGCACGGCGCGCAGCATGGGCCAGAGCGATTTCAACGTATCGCGCTCAAAACGATGGGTAATGTCCGCGCACGCCGCGCAGCTCGCGCGCAAGAGCGTCCACGTTCCATTCAGGCCGGCGGGGACCGCGTGCTCACGCTGCAGTCGGCCGGCCGTCGAGCCGCAATAGATACACGCGCCAATGTCGCGGCCGTTCTTGGGGATGGGAAGAAGGGCCATGAAATATCCCGCCCTTCACGAATCGATCTGTTCGTACGCGTCGATCTGCCAGATCTCGTCGTAGCGCATGTGGTCCCTGATCTTCGGGATGGGCGTGTCGGCGACTTTTGCAATCTGCACAAGACATCTATGCAGATGAGCCCTCAGCATTTCCAAAGCGGCGAAATATTGGTCGCGTGCGTTGGGCGGTCGCCAAAAGTCCCCACGCGAGGGAACGATCATGCGTGAGGCGGACTGATGCTTTAGCCGTTGCTCGAAGGTTAGAAACTGGCGGATCGCCTCAAGCTGCACTTCGATCAGCAGGTAGAGCGCGCCGTCCGTCGCCTGCGACAGCTCGACTTGCTTGTTGACGAGCATTGTGCGGATCTCTGTCAGCGATGCGAGCGCTTTGTCAATGCAGTCATCGCAACATTCGCTGGATTCCAGCACGCGCCTGTCGGCCATGCGAATGATGATCTCACGCGCCACACGCTGCTCAAGATCATCCGGCTTCACGCTGAACGAGATGAAGGGGAGGCTGATGGAGACGCCGCCGATGCGCGTGTTGAGTTTGCGTCTGCTGTTTTTCAGCAGCGCACGAAGATCGAACCGGAACGGAGGGGGCAAGTCACGCATGTTCAGCGCCGTGCTTAGGCGCGTCCTTCTTGTGAATTAGAATCGAAAAGAATTCCTTCGCAAGCGAGATGTTGCGCTCATCCGTCAGCGTCATGAAGGCCCGGGAGCACTTTTGCATGAGCTCGCTCGCATTTTCAGCGTTGATCCGGGCAGGCCCGATGCCTTTCGACGCAAGCTCTTCGTCGTGATACAGGCCGCTGTGTTTCACGGTTTCTATCACCCCCGACTTCGCGCTCCCCACAAAAAACGATTCCTTGTCGATAGCCGCTTTCATCGTCCGAGCCAAATGGGCCATTTTCTCGGGCGTCCGAAGGTCCGAAAAATCCACACCATTGGTTTTGCAATCTCGCCGCGCGCGCTCGGCCATGAATAGAACGGCCACGGCGCTCTGCTTCATTCGATGCAGCTTGTGCCGGTTGTAGGTGAACGCCGGATCACCTTTTTGCCAAAGGGACAGCAGGTATTTGCCGATCTCTTCCGTAGCCAGTACCGCGAGCGCGAGAGCGCTCGCATGACGCTCGTGACGTATCAGCAAGTCGGCGTCGGTCATCAGCCGAAAGGCATTCTCCAGAACGGGGTTGTTCTTGACTGCCTCTTCGAGTTTCGCAAACCCCTCGCGCGTCAGCGTCATCTTCGTCATCGTTCACTCATCTTCCGTGAACATAGGAACTCGGTGCCACAGTCTATTTCCAGGCCGTGTTGTACGTGAGTGCTCTCACCGGCGGTTTCCATGGAATGACGTATCCCTTTCTTCTGCTTCCTTCATCCAGCCTTCCTTGTCAATTTCCCGGTCTCTCGCCGATCGCTTCAAGCGCGGATGCCAACTATGCGACAGCTATTGAAGTACCGATCGCTCGCGAGTAGACGCCCAGAGTCAAAGCTTCTCCCTGAGCGGGCGGCTTATACCGGATGAAGAATGTCTCGAATAGAAATGCATGATCATTGCCATTGTCATCACGCAGAACGACTTCAGCACTACCCAAATGGCCGCCGGTTTTGGCGTTGCAATAACTAGCAGCAGCGCCAAACAGGCTGATCTCGCTGACACTGCTGAACCATGCGTCGAATGCTGGCGATTGGATGCAGTGCCGGCACGGCTGCAGCGGGTTGTACGCTGCGCCTCGCCGAATCGGATGAGGGTGGCAGGAAATCATTGCAACCATGGGGCTGTCTGCGCCTACGGTCTCAACGAAGCGCCAGAGTGAGCTAGAGATTGTGTTCCCGAACGTACGATTGAGCGATTGAACGCTGTCGATAGTAGTCGGAAGCGCACGCGCTTCTTCTTCGAAGCGGTCCCGGAGAAACAAGAGCCTGCCAGCCGCGAAATTTGCTTCCGCTTCGATCTCGGCCTGATAGTTCGGAAGAAGAGTGTGTCGATTGTCCCCGTGCATCACATCATCGTGCCAAGGCAACAAGCTATGCCCGATCTCGTGCGCTTCACTCCAGCGGTGCTTCTTCTCCGGCAGGTCACCATCGAGAAGGATTCGCTTCCGGTCCGGCACGTACAACGCCTGTAGGGACCACTTCCTGACTGCTTCGAGCAGAAGCATTGGACGCGCGGAGACCTGGAGTGTCGCTACGCGAATTCGGGAGATGACCTCCTGTAAAAGACTTGGATCGTTTGCACTGTAGAACTGTCTATCCAACTTCAGCAGTTCACGAACGTCTTCCAGCCGTAGCGGGGGCTCGGGCGACCCAAGCCCCCGCAATACTCGTTCGATTCGGCGGTCGATATCCTGAGCGGTCTTCGGCTTGATTCGAGTGTTCTTGGCCATAAGACCGATGCGACCTCATTCTTTCTCAGTCAACACCGCGACGAAAGCTTCGAGCGCCGTCCGCTCTTCTGCTGTCAGTTCAGCGACCGGTTCCGAGCGGGCGGCAAACCGAATGGCTTCCTCGTAAATGCGATCGTTCCTGGGTGCGGTGAGTCCCGCAACTTGTAATAGATGAGTTTGAGATAGCTTAAAAAAGCTCGAGAGCTGATAGACAGTCCGCACATCCGGCCGATAGTGCGGATCCTCTTCGATGTTCACGAGCTCGACGATATCGATGTCTGTCTGATCGGATAGTTTCTCCACGTTGAGTCCGCGGCTACGCCGCATCAAACGCACAAAACGGCCGAAGGCGATCTGCGGCTCCTCTTGTGCTTGCTGTTCGAGTTGCTCTCCATCAAACACGGGATCCATTGCAGGCAAGCCTGCGCCGATCTCCGCGTCACCTTCGAGCTGTGCCATGTTGAGGCACCACTCCTGTGAGTATTCGTTGCTCATGGTCGTTTGCCCTTTGCGATAAAGACCTCCGATTGTTCGAACGTCATTTCAAAATAACGCATGCCCTGGAACTCGGGATCAGGGTCGTTTCCCATATCTGTCATGCCGCATGTCTTACCGTAGAAATCGTCCGACTGAGGCAGTGCATGCAGCCCCACACGCCCCTTGAAACCTTCGCGTAGACTGCGCTCGATCGCGGCCCGAATCAGAATAGAGCCTACCCCGCGATAGCGCGGCGGATCGTATAGAAGCTCTGCTCGATTCCATGGGGCGTTCTCCACGAACTTCACGTAGACCAGATCTTTGCCCCGCTGGGACTCGATGCGACAGCGCTGCGAGGCGACGTCGAGGATCATGAGTCCTTGAGTAACCCCGGCACACATCACACTGTATCCGGGGAGGGCGAGCATGCCCTCAAATGCCTGAGCCTTTGCCCGCCAATCCCAGTGGCGACTCTGCGGCCATGCCTTGCGCGGGATACCTGCCTGCTTTAGGCGTTCGAGTGCCTTAAACAGCTCAGGTCTCCACTGCAGCTCCCAGTGTTCCAGCTGGAGTTCCGTGATTGCGTCCCAAAGCTCAGCCGCCTCGGGCGCCTTCCGCTCCATGTTCGCAAGCCAGACTTTTTTGGCCGGGCCGCTCACAGCATCATCACCTCGGCCTTTTCCTTGGTCTTATCGTCCTCGAAGAAGAATTTTTCACCCTTCTCGATACGGGCTTCGACCAATTGATACAGCCGTAAGGCCTGTCGTAGCACGGCCGTCTTACTCAAGTCCTTCTTATTGCTCAATTCTTCGAGTACCCGCATCTCGGCATCCGTGAGGTTCAGGGTCATGGTTCGCTTTTCACTCATAGGCACTTTATATACCGATAGTGTATAAAAAATCAACCTAAAAGACGGCGTATAATACATGTTGACTGGCGATTTTTTAGCTATATTATAACTCGCACTGGGCTGCGCAGCCCAAGCAATCAAAGCGGTGACCTACATGACTTTTCGCATCCAGTTCGGCAACGAGCGGCTCGAGTTTCGGCCCGCTCAGATCAGCGATCCGGTGCCTACCGGTCGCCAACTGCTTGAAACAGCGGGCGCGCTCCCTACGCTTGAGCACCTCATCTTCAAAATCCTCAATAGTGGTCTGCTTGAGGAACTGCGGCCGGACGAAACGACTGACCTCCGTGCCAGCGGGGTCGAGAAGTTTCTGATCTTTCGGAGCGACCGTTCTTTTCGATTCGACCTCGACGGGCGGGTGTTCGAGTGGGGAGCGTCGACCATCCTCGGGCTCACACTGAAAAAGCTCGCTCAGGTTGATCCCGCTACGTACGGCGTGTGGCAGGAAATTCGTGGCGCCGACGATAAAAAGATTGAGGACAATGCGAGTGCCGATCTCACTCCGGCTGGTGTAGAGCGCTTCTTCACGGGCATCGTGAAGACGACGGAGGGATGAGCTATGGCAGTACTCCCGATGAAGTGCAGCCGCTATCTAAAGGAGCGCGGCATCATCTTTGAGGAGATCGAGGATGCCGGCCGGAAGGGCGTCATCCTTCGGGACGTCGTTCTGCCACCAGACCGCTTTGATGTGACGAAAGCCGACATCTTGATACTGCTTCCGAGCGGCTACCCAGATAGCGCGCCAGATATGTTCCACGCGCTACCTTGGTTGCGCTTGGTGACCACTAACGCATATCCGCGCCGTGCTGATCACCCGGTGAGCTTCGCAGGCAAGTCGTGGCAGCGCTGGTCTCGCCACAATGAGGCGTGGCGCCCCGGTATCGATGGAATCTGGACGATGATGAAGCGGATCGAGATCGCGCTTAGCGAGGCAGCATGACGTTGCTCGATGTCGTCCTACAAGAACGGCACGCAGACCAACTTACGCAACTTCTGACGCGGGCCGACGGATCTGAAGCTGCGGCCTACATTCTGTGCGGCAAATCGAAAATCCAGCGCGATCCTTGGGATCGTCGCTCTCGCCTGCGTCTGACTTCGTACGAGATCTTACCTGTCCCAGATGTGATGTCGGCGAGTGGGAACCATGTCACGTGGTCAACGGACTCATTCGTGCGACTCTTACGAAGAGCTCAGAATGACGGCCTAATCGCGGGCATCGTTCACACGCATCCTGGTGGCTTGGCAGATTTCTCGGACCAAGACGATCGGAATGAGCGAGATCTGCTCCAGCTCGCGAAGAACCGAAATGGAGCGGAATCGTCTCTGCTCAGCGTGCTCAGCGTCGGCAATGACGAATTGCACGCTCGATTCTGGCAGCACGTAAACGGCCCAGACCGTGCGCAAATCGTTTCCGTGGTGGGTCGCCGCCTCAAATACCACCGACAGAAAAAGATCGCTGAATCGCTTGAAGCCTTTGCCAGACAGTCGTTAGCGTTCGGGCCCCAAGTCACCACCGAATTGCGACGGATGCGAATCGCCGTCGTCGGATGCGGTGGCACAGGTAGTCCGACCGCCCAACTGCTTGCACGTCTGGGTCTAGGTCAGCTCGTCCTTATCGACGACGACATTGTCGATGTCACAAATCTGAACCGACTGCATGGCGCGAGACGATCGGACGCTGATGGAATGCTTGCGAAGGTGGATGTCCTCGCACGCGAGATTTCCGCGATGGCGCTCGGTACTCGCGTCGTGCCGATACGCGCTTGGGTTGGGGAGCCCGGTGTACGAGACATTCTGAAATCCTGCGATCTCATCTTCGGATGCACAGACGACCATGACGGCCGCTTGCTTCTGAATCGTTTCGCCTATTTTTACTTGATCCCCGTCATCGATATGGGGTTGGCTATCGACCCCGCACCTGGGGGTGGAGTGCATGACCTTTCCGGCCGTGTGACACTGCTGGGTCCGGGTGCGCCTTGCCTGCTATGTCGCGACATCGTCGATCCAATCACTGCCCGAAATGAAAACCTCCGGCGTCAAAATCCCGAGGAATACGAGCGCCGCAAGCGAGAAGGCTACGTGCGCGGTGGTGGCAATCCGGCGCCGGCTGTAGTTACCTTTACGACCGCGACCGCATGCTTGGCGCTTGACGAGCTGCTGCAGATGCTGACCGAATTTCGCGGCAAAGGCGGTTTCGCATGGCAGCGCGTCCGCCGATTTGACTTGCTGGCTGATCGACGGCCGAGCACAAACCAAGACCCGCATTGCCCGATCTGCGTCGACAGGAGTTATTGGGGGCGTGCAGATGTAGATCCGTTTCTTGATCGCACAGGGTGAGGCTAGTGATTCGCGGACTACTACGCTCGGCGCTCGCATCGATCCGGATAATTCCGCGTCCGCAGCTTATAGCTCGCGTGATGCCGCAGCATCCTGCCAACGAACACCTGAAGCCCGGAACCGTGATTCTCGTAATCGACGTGGGCCGAGAAAAGTGGGCCTGCCTGCGCTGTCCCTGCGGCTGCGGCGTCAAGATCCAACTGTCTTTGAATCGTGCTCAAAGACCGAGCTGGTCAGTGCGGGTTGATCTTTTGAATCGTCCGACCATTCACCCTTCCGTCAATCAAAGGTCGGGCTGCCGAAGTCACTTCTGGATTCGCGCGGGGCGGATAGAGTGGTGTGAGCCGAATCGCGCGGTGGACACCGATCTGTAGGGCGCGGCGTGTCAGTGAGCTGGGGTCGCGCTTGAGAAGATGAATCGAGAGCGATGACTCATCGGCGATCAGCTTCTCGGTTCTGAAGAATCCGCCTGGCCGAAACGCGAGCTTGTGATGCGCGCGCGCTGGCAGACCTGATCCGGCCGACTTCATCTATAGACCGCCGCGGCCTGCGCGAGGCCTGGGTACGCGAAGTGGCCCTCCTCCGCGACCGAGTTCAGCGACTTCGTGCAGGGATTCCAAGCGGCGTTGACCTCCTGCGAGAAGGTGAATGCACCTTCAGGATTTATCTCCCCACTCAGCGGGCGTAGGCAGCGCCGAATACACCAGCTGCGCGAGCCACGAGATCAGCATTCTCCGAAACTCACGAGAGAGTGTGACCACGGATTTGATGAATCTGAGTGCGAGGGCAGATCCGAGTTCGCTGACGTGACGGCTGCAACTGGGCTTTGGAATGGAGCTTCGGTTGCAGACTCTCGGGCTCTGCAATCTGGGACCGTGTACCATTTGCGGCATTGTTGGGACGGCTGCACGACCCTCGGTCGTTAGTTGATACTGAGCTAGTGGCAGCTCTGGTGGCAGCAGCGGGGATTCTGGGGTATTCGAGGGGATCGCCGGTTCCATATGTATCAGCAAGTTGCTGATACATATGGAAGGAATAGCGGGTTTTGATCCCGCCATTCGGAGGTTCGAATCCTTCCACCCCAGCCACTCTCCCCGTCGTTTTTTCTTGTCGTACGGATTTCGCCGATCCGCAGCGTTTTTGAGCTCACGCACGTACTCGCTGCTCGTTTCCGTAGCCCGCGCTCGCTGACCTGCTCTTCGACAAACTCCCTGAGCGAATCAGGCGGGGAGACGTTCATCGTGCTCATGGGATGCAGCATGGCG
>Ga0164243_10016551_pt1 | contig 10112 bp, 8 predicted proteins | sample OricompcompostOP_FD_108781 | JGI IMG/M metagenome (GOLD analysis project Ga0164243, IMG submission 108781) | Organic Plus compost microbial communities from Emeryville, California, USA - Original compost - Organic plus compost (OP) | ecosystem: Engineered > Solid waste > Mixed feedstock >... | reverse complement strand
CGCCTGCCGAGTGACGTCTATGAGCGCCTATAAGTCTGAATTTCTTAACATTCTTGCCGAGCGTGGCTTCATCCACCAGGTCTCCGAGCCGGAGATTTTGGATCAGCGTGCCATGGAAGGCACGATCACGGCCTATATCGGCTACGACTGCACGGCGCCCTCGCTGCACATCGGCCATCTGCTGCCGACCATGATGCTCTATTGGCTGCAGCAGACCGGCCACCGGCCGATCGCGCTGATGGGTGGCGGCACCACGCGCGTCGGCGATCCGTCCGGCAAGGACGAGACGCGCCGCGTGCTGACCAACGAGGTCATCAACGAGAACCTCGCCTCGATCCGCAAGACGTTCTCCAAGTTCCTCAAGTTCGAGGCCGAAGGCGGCAACGCCGTCATGGCCAACAATGCGGACTGGCTGAACACGCTCAATTACATCGACTTCCTGCGCGACGTCGGCCGGCACTTCTCGGTCAACCGCATGCTGTCGTTCGACTCGGTGAAGCTGCGGCTCGAGCGTCAGCACGAACTGTCGTTCCTGGAATTCAACTACATGATCCTCCAGGCCTACGACTTCGTCGAACTGAACAAGCGTTACGGCTGCACGCTGCAGATGGGCGGCTCCGATCAGTGGGGCAACATCGTCAACGGTATCGATCTCGGACGCCGCATGAACAATGCGCATCTGTTCGCGCTGACGGCACCGCTGATCACCACCGCCTCCGGCGCCAAGATGGGCAAGACCGCGGCCGGCGCGGTGTGGCTCAATGCCGATCTCGTCAGCCCGTACGGCTACTGGCAGTTCTGGCGCAACACCGAGGACGGCGACGTCACGCGCTTCCTCAAGCTGTTCACGATCCTGCCGCTCGACGAGATCGCCAGGCTCGGCGCGCTCAAGGGCGCCGAACTCAACGAGGCCAAGAAGGTGCTGGCGACGGAAGCGACCGCGCTGATGCACGGCCGCGAGGCCGCCGAGCAAGCGGCCGAGACCGCGCGCAAGACCTTCGAGGAAGGCGCGCTCGCCGAGAGCCTGCCGACGATCGAGATCGCGCGCGCGGAGCTCGATAACGGCATTGGTGTGCTCGTCGCCTTCGCCGAGAAGACGGGGCTCGTGTCGTCGAACGGCGACGCCCGCCGTCAGATCAAGGCCGGCGGCTTGAAGGTCAACGACGTCACCGTCAGCGACGAAAAGTCGACGTTGTCGGCGAAGGACCTGACGCCCGAAGGCGTGATCAAGCTCTCGCTCGGCAAGAAGAAACATATACTGCTCAAGCCGACGTGAGAGTCTTGGCCAGCCGGCCTCTCCCCCGCGGTCATTGCCGGGCTTGACCCGGCAATCCATGAAGCCGTGCAACCACCGGTGCGGTACGTACGGCTCTCAGAATTGGAGAAGCTTCATGGATGCCCGGGTCAAGCCCGGGCATGACGCCGGAGTGTGTGGCACGACGTCGGACGTGCGCACGGCGCAAGCGCGCCTTTGCGCACCCTACCTGCTCGTCACCGCGTCGGCGCGGGCGGCACGAAGCTCGGATCGAACGAACCCGGTGACGGGATGAACTTGCGCAACAAACCGGGCGCGATGGCGGTCACCGGATTAACCATCAACCGCGGCGCGCCGGGCGGGCCGGTCGCCTCGTAAGCGATGCCGACGAGACCCTCATTGCTGCCGCCGCCAAGGAACAGCCCGACGATCGGGATCTGCCCGAACATGTTGTTGAGGCCGTAGAACGGCACGAAGGTGCCGCGCAGATGCACCTCGTCGCGCACGTAGTCGATGTTGCCTTCGACGGTGGCGCCGACCAGCGGTCCACGCACGATGCCGTCGCGGATCGACATCTTGCCTGTCGAGCGCGTGAAGTCGGCGCGCATCTCGCTGAAATCGACCGAGCCCTTGCCTGACCCGTTCGGCGCGTTCGACACCACGCTGTCGAGCGCCGGCTCGCCGCGCACGACGAAATTGCGGATGAACAAGGTGCCGAACTGCGGCGTCTGCTCGGCGTTCGGCGGGTCCATCGCCACCCACATCTGGCCGCCGAACATGCGCGGATACATGTCGGTGAAGCGGAACAGCGCACCGGCATCGTCGGTCTCGAGATAAACGACCTGATGGTTGTCGCGCGCCCGCAGCCGCAGATCGCCGATCAAAGGCGAGTCGCGCCCGATCTTGGAACTCATCGACAAGCTGCGAATGTTGCCGTTGCGGCGCCCGAGCTTGAGATCGAGTCCGCGCAACGTTTCGCCGTTGTGACCGGCGACCGTGCCGATCTTGATATCGAGATCGATGTCGGGCGACTTGGACTTGCTCTTTTCGCTGGAGCCGGCCATCGACGCCTTGACGAAGCCGCGGCCGTCATAGACGTCGCCGCGCACGACGACGCGCAGCACATTGTCGTTGCCGCGATCGGCCTTCACCGTGACCTTGTCGCCTTCCGACAGGCTGAACACCGGGAAGTTGGCGTTCATCAGGTCGCCGCTATTGTCGACTTCGAGCGCGCCCTTCACATTGGCGCCGTTTCCGTCGATGAGCAGATCCTCGAAGCGCATGCTCTTCGCCGACTTGATCAGCGTGAAGGTCGCGCGTGCCGCCTTGCCCGCCGCCTTCGTCCAGCCCGGCAGCAGATTGTCGATCTTCACCGGCGTCAGATCGGCATCGACGGTCATGCGCTCGTCGGTGACGTTGTCGCCGACACGGCCGATGAGCCTGATCGGCATGCCGCCGACCAGCGCGCTGCCAAGATCGAGTCCCAACCGTTTGCGGGCGGCTTCATCCAGCGTCGCCGTAAGCTTGAGCTCGGCGTCGGCATCGCGCTTCTGCTTGCGGACCTCGATCGAGGCCGGTGTCCCGTTGATCTTGACGTCGCCCTTGATCTGGTAAGCGTCGCTGGAGGCGACCACCTTGAGCGCGGCGGCTTCGATCTTCTGCCCCATCAGCAGCTTGTCGGCCGCGAAATTGGTGAGATCGGCATTGACGACATAGCTCAGCGAATTGGGTGGCGCCGTCTTGCCAATCAGGAAATTGATCGCGACCTGCGCGGCGAGAGTGCCGCGGCTGGAGGCGGGATCGAGCGAAAGGCCGATGGTTTGCCGCATGGCATCGCTCGACAGGAAGGCCGCCGCCGCCGGCACCGTGCCGTCGATGCGGAAGGTGGCACGCGCCTTCGACGGCTTCTGATGCGTATCGGCTATTTCGAACACGCCGCTCGCGATGTTGAGCTTGCGCCCCTGGTCGACATCGATGGTGCCGCGGCCGAGATTGATGCTGGCGCTACCGCCGGTGATACGCACGGTCAGGTCGGCGTCGCGGATCGCCGGCAGGTCCGGGACCGGTTTCAATGTGGTGTCGCTGGTCTCGACGTCGACCGACAACGCCTCCTCCGCCATCGGCGGGCCCTTCTCGTCGTATTGCGACAAAGGCGCATTACCGGCGATCAGGATGCGTTCGACGGTGCCGCTCGAGATGTGATCGAGCACCCAGCTACGCACATCCGTCGCCGCGAAGACGGGCCAGACGCGCTTCATCACCGCGATCGGCATGCGGTTCGCGGCGACGCCGAAGGCGAGCTGCGGATCGGGTGTGGAGAAGTCGAAGCTGCCGGTGACGGCGACGCCGAAGTTGAGCGAGGGCCGCGTATCGATGCGGCGGAAATCGCCCTGCTCCAGATCGATGCGCTTGCGCGCCGGATCGATGCGCAGGCGCGCATTGGCGCGGTTGAGCGCCAGACTTTCCTGATCGTGCTGGTTTGCGCCGAAGATGATCGGATCAATCACCGCGTCGCCGCGGGCGAGCGTCATCGTCCAGGCGGTGCTGCCCTCGGCGGGCGCTTCCACCGTCGCCCGCATGGTGAACTGGTTGCCGTCGGCCTGGATCTGGAACGGCACGATCAGGCTCTTGCGGCGCGCGTCCCAATTGAGACGGAATTCGGCGCGGTCGAGATGGATGTTGCGCCGCTCGTCGGCGTGATCGGCGATCGTGCCCGCATCGGCGAGCAGTTGCCCCTGGATCATCTGGGGCATGCCATTGGCCGCGATTTCGGCGCGGATGCTGGCCGACAGCGGCAGATCCGCATCGACGGAATCGTCGTTGAGCCGCAGCGCCAGCAGAATGTCGCGGGTCGAGATCCGCCGCGCCTCGATGCCGACGGCGCGGACGCCGTCCTCGAGCGGACGCATGGCGGCGGTGAGATTCCACGGCCGCTCGGGGCTCGCGGACTCGATCTTGAAGATGATGCCGCCCTGGCTCGGGCGCGTCAGGCTCACATTGATGCGCTCGAAGCTCAGCCGTTTGCCGTTGCGCTGGTCCTCGACCACGAGGCGGCCGTCCTTGAGGCCGATCTGGCGCAGATCGTCGAGGTCGCCGCTGCCGACATTGTCGACGAAAGCGAGCGCTTCGGCGAACTCCTGCAGGCCGGTCTTGACCGCCGGGCTCGCCGCGACGGCGGGGTCCGCCGGTGTCGGCGGCGGCGGCGGCGCCGTCAACGGCGGCGCTGCGGTCGCGATCGGACGCTTGTCCGCCCCCGCGAAGACGGTGACGCCGCCGTCGGTTTCGATGCGGACCGACATCTCAGCGCCGACCAGATTGAGGCTGGACGCGCGCAACTCGCCTGACAAAAGACTGCGGCCGGAGATGCCGACTTCGGCCTTGGGTGCGCTGGCGACCACGGTGCCGTCGGTATCGCGCACGACGATGTCGCGCAGGCGCAGTGAGGTGTGGCCGTTCTCGTCACGCTCGATCTGCGTGCCGCCGACGGTAACAGTGTGCTTGCCGCCAAAATTCTGTTCGATCGCCGCCTTGAGCCAGGGCGTCACGATATCGAGTTCGATCGGCCCGTTGCTCAGTCGCCACCACAGACCGCCGAGGCCCAGGGCGAGCAGCACGACCAGAACGCCGACCCCGACGACGAAGCGGCGCAGCCAGGGATGCAGGCAGAACCAGAGCAATGCATCGCGGACAAGACTGCACCCCCCGAGCACCCCCTCAAGGGCGCGGGGCAGATGCGCGGTCTTCTCGCTCCGGTGTCGCTGCTCCCTGCCTTTCATGCCCTACGGTCTGATCGCTCCGGTCCGACGAAAGCGCCCGCGCCTTGCACAAGAATGACTGCCCGTCGGAGCCCCCGCCCCGTTGCGCCCCAGAGGCGCAAATGGCATGCCGACATTGACCGGCGGAAAGCGACGAAAGGAAGGCGCATGGCGAAAAAATCCAAGGATGGAAAGCACTTGGCCGATGAACTCGAGCCGGGCGAAAAAGCCCCGGCCTTTACGCTGCCGCGCGACGGCGGCGGGACGGTTTCACTGAAGGACTTCAAGGGGCGCAATCTGGTCCTCTATTTCTATCCCAAGGCTAACACGCCCGGTTGCACAAAAGAGTCCATTGCCTTCTCCAAGTTGCGTGCGGCCTTTGCCAAAGCCGACACCGAAATTCTCGGGGTCTCCGCCGACCCGGTCGCGGCCCAGGACAAGTTCCGCGACAAGCATCAGCTGACCATCCCCCTCGCCTCGGACGAGGCGAAGGAAATGCTCGCCGCCTATGGCGCCTGGGGCGAGAAGTCCCTGTACGGGCGTAAGTTCATGGGCGTCATCCGCAAGACTTTCCTGATCGACAAGACCGGCCGCATCGCCAAGGTCTGGCCGAAAGTGAAGGTCGAGGGCCATGCCGATGACGTCCTCGCGGCCGCCCGTGCGCTCTGAGCCGCGCGTTACCTGCGGAACCGGTAATCCACTGACCTGACGAGAGAATTATATTCACAACCGAATCGCCTTACGGGATTCTTAACCATATCGGATTGATATCGACGCGTTGGTTCCGTCGCGCGTTCGCGCCGGCGGCGCCCTTGTGGAGCGTCGATGTCGTACTCGTCCTATTCGTCCCATCACCCGCATATCCAGGCGGCCCGCACCCGTCCCTTAACCGCCGCTGCCATGTCGCGGCAGGTCCCGCGCGCCTCGCACGACTACACGTTGACCCATCATGGGCGGCAGGTGCGCATCGGGCCGGTGGCCTTCTGGATCGTGGTCGGCACATTGGTGGTGATGGCGGTATGGTCGATCGCGACCGGCACCTATTTCGCTTTCCGCGAGGACGTGCTCACCCGCTTGATCGGCCGCCAGGCCGAGATGCAGTTCGCTTACGAAGACCGCATCGCCGAGTTGCGCGCGCAGGTCGACCGCATCACCAGCCGGCAATTGCTGGACCAAGAACAATTCGAACAGAAGCTCAATGCGCTGCTGAAGCGCCAGGCGACGCTCGAACAGCGCACCAATTCGCTCACCGCCGACTCGCTCACCACCGGCACGGTCAAGCCCGCGCGCACGCAGCCGACACCGGAAGCGCCTGCGCCAAAGCTCCGCTCCTCGTCGCTGACCGGCGAAAGCATGACCTTCATGGCGCCGCCGGACCAGTTGCAGTGGCGCGACGCGGCGACCGACGACGCCCGTACGCTGAGCCGTGCCAAGGCCGGCGGCCTCGAAGGCACGCTGGCGCGTGTCTCGCTCTCGCTCGACAAGGTCGAGAAGCGCCAGACCACCGCCCTGTCCGAAGCCGAAGATCGCGTCGAAGGCAAAGCCGCACGCCTGCACAGCGTCCTCAGTGAACTCGGCGTCAATGTCGGCAAGGCGCCGGCGCGCGGCGTCGGCGGCCCGTTCGTGCCGGTAAAGCCGCTGCACCCGACGGCCGGCGACTTCGAACGCCAGATCTATCGTATCAATGTCGCCAAAGCGCAGCTCGACCGTTACACCAACACCCTGACCACAGTGCCCGTGCGTAAACCGATTACGGGCGAGATCGAACTGTCCTCGACCTTCGGCGTGCGTCTCGATCCGTTTCTTCGGCGGCCGGCGATGCATACCGGCCTCGACATGCGCGGCGACACCGGCGATCCGGTCTATGCAACAGCCTCCGGAAAAGTCTCGGTCGCCGGACGCGAAGGCGGCTATGGCAACATGGTCGAGATCGAGCACGGCCACGGCTTCGCCACCCGTTACGGCCATCTCTCCGCCATCGAAGTCAAGGTCGGCCAGCAGGTGCGGATAGGCCAGATTATCGGCCGCATCGGCTCGACCGGCCGCTCCACCGGCCCTCACCTGCACTACGAAACGCGCATCAACGACGAGCCGGTCGACCCGCAGCGGTTCCTCAAGGCTGGCGCCAAGCTCGGTCTGCTCTGACCCTCCCGACATTCTTATGCGTCAATAGCTTAGCGGCCGGCGGCGAGACGTTACGCCGCCTCTTGAAATCTTCCTCGGTCATCCTACCTCGTTGGCCGCCGGGCGCTTTAAGGGCCCGGTGCGGGCGCTGGCGGGTGTCCGGCGCGCTGCTCATTCCCATGTTGCTCAATGAGGATGTGGCTATGAGAACCCTGAACCTCGATCCCTTCTGGCGGACGAGCATCGGCTTCGACCGCCTTTTCGACCTCGTCGATCAGAGCCTCCGCGTCGAGCCGGAGGACCAGTATCCGCCCTGCAACATCATACGCACCGGTGAGAACGGCTATCGCATCTCGCTGGCGGTCGCCGGTTTCACGCCCGAGCAGATCAGCGTCACCGTCGACCAGAACGTGCTGGCGATCGCCGGCCGGGCCGAGCAGAAGCAGGACAACGGCGAATATCTTTACCGTGGCATCGCTGGGCGATCGTTCGAGCGGCGCTTCAATCTGGCCGACTACGTCGAGGTCGTGAGCGCATCGCTTGATAATGGCCTGCTTCAGATCGACCTCGTGCGCGAACTGCCGGAGGCGATGAAGCCGCGCCGCATCGAGATTGCGAGCGGCAAGGCCGTCAGCGACGACAAAGTCCGCACCATCGAGCATTCAAGGGCCGCCTAAGCGGCCCAACGAGAGTCTCCTGCGGCAACGGCACGGCCGCGACCGGCCGTGCCGGACCCGCGGACGATGGAGAACCGCCATGGATCACTCTGCGAACAAACCCTCTCTTGCGCGCGAGAACCGTTTCGACTTCGACGCGCTTCTGCACCCCGCCAATGCCTTCGCCCATCCGCTGGATGTGGTGCGCGATAAGGATCTCACCCTGAACGAGAAGCGCGCCATCTTGGCCTCGTGGGCATCCGATGCCTGCGCCGTCGAGGCGGCGCCGGAACTGCGCATCACGCCCGTGGGGCGGACCGTGCGTTGGGACGATATCATGGACGCCTTGCGCATGCTGGATGCGCAAGCGGACATTCCGCGGCGCGGCCGTTCCCGGTGGCGCAAATTCGGCGCCCGGCGCCGCGGTTCGGGCAACGAACCGGGCCAAGGCGCTCAGCTCGGCTGAAGGCGCGCCGTGGTCAACGTCGCGCTTCAGCGCCCACGGGCGCGTTTGGTGCGGACGGCACATATCATGTGCCGTCCGGCGAATGACAACGACCCGCCCGACCCGCCGCCGGCCCAAAGCGCCAGAACGACTTGCCAGCATTACGTCACGCTTTGGGCCGCCCGGCCGACGCTTAGGAGCGGAGCCGCCTGCGTGCGCGCCGCTCGAGCATGTTGAGCGCCTCGACCAGCGCGGAGAACGCCATCGCCGCGTAGACATAGCCCTTCGGCACATGCGCGCCGAAGCCCTCCGCGATCAGCGTCATGCCGATCATCAGGAGGAAGCCGAGCGCGAGCATGACGATGGTCGGGTTGGCATTGATAAAATTGGCGAGCGGATTGGCCGCCAGCATCATGACCAGCACGGCGACGACGACCGCGATGACCATGATCTCGATGTGCTCGGTCATGCCCACGGCGGTGATGATGCTATCGACGGAAAACACGAGATCGAGCATCACGATCTGACCGAGCGCCGACGCGAAACCGAGCGTGACGTCCTTGCGGTCGAACATGTCCGGCCCCGGATCCGGATCGACGCGGTGGTGGATTTCCTTCGTCGCCTTCCACATCAGGAACAAGCCGCCGGCGATCAGGATCAGGTCGCGCCACGACAGACCCTGCCCGAACACGGAAAACAGCGGCGCGGTCAGCGTGACGATGAAGGCGACCGAGCCGAGCAATGCGAGTCGCAAGATAAGGGCGAGCCCGATACCGAGGCGACGCCCGAGGGCACGCTGATGTTCAGGCAGGCGGTTGGTCAGAATGGCGATGAAGATGAGATTGTCGATGCCGAGCACGACCTCCATGACGATTAGCATCGCGAGGGCAGCCCAGGCGGCCGGGTCGCCGGCCAGTGTCAGAAGATCGTTCATGCCCGCATGATCGCATGACCGCGGCGGGCCTCATAGTCCGCCCTTGCAGGCCGCAATTTCCGTACGGCTCGGAAGCGCCCGACGCGTTACGACTTGAGCCGGCGCCAGCGCGAGAGCGGCCAGCTCAGGAAATTCAGGAAATAGGCATACATCGCATGTCCCGGCACGATCAGGCTCGCCACGACCGATAACAGCGCCGTCACGATGAACAGCCAGATCCGGAGATTGCCGGCGCTCGCCCGCTCGCGATGCTCCGGCAGCACCTCCAACATCCGCAGCCTGAGCGAGAGCGTGGCGACGGCGATCATGTTGGCGGCGTAGAGCCATACCGCCGGCGCCAGATCGCCATGTCGGCCAACGACGCTGGTCGAAAACGGTACCGATGTGATGAAGAACAGATAGAGCGTCCACCAACTGAGCGCCTCGCGTGTGGTCTCTTCGGCGCGGCGCAGCTCGATCGCGCCTCGCCATTGCGCCGCGAGAACGAAAAAGCTGATGACGTACGCCAGATACTGCGGCGTCAGCGCCCGCAATTGCGCGATCAGGGCAGCGTTGTCCTGGACCGGCAGTTCCGGCGGCAAACGCAGTTCAAGCACGAGCAATGTCATTGCGAACGCGAAAATGCCGTCCGTCAGCGCATCGACGCGGGACTTCGGGAATGTCCTCATTGCCCGGTTTCCGTTTCAGCGACGGCATCGCTCCGCCGGCACGAATCGCAATGTCGCCCTAAGTCTACCCCGCGCCGGCCACGCCCGACGATCCGCTAGCGCCGCGTCGATTGCCGGTCGAGCGCGACGACGCTCTTCTCGATGTTCCGCGCCGTCTCCTGAAGGGCCGGAATGTAGCGGCCATGCGCCTCTTTGTTCGACATGACCGAGCGGAAATAGGTCATGCCGAGTGTCGCGAGCACGTTCTTGCCGCGCATGATGGGCACCGCCAGGGT
>Ga0164243_10016550_pt1 | contig 10112 bp, 7 predicted proteins | sample OricompcompostOP_FD_108781 | JGI IMG/M metagenome (GOLD analysis project Ga0164243, IMG submission 108781) | Organic Plus compost microbial communities from Emeryville, California, USA - Original compost - Organic plus compost (OP) | ecosystem: Engineered > Solid waste > Mixed feedstock >... | reverse complement strand
GCCGGTGCACTGGGCGTCACGTTCGAGGACATCAACAACACCATCTCTACCAATCTCGGTTCGAACTATATCAACGACTTCCCCAACCGCGGCCGTATGCAGCGCGTCGTCGTGCAGTCGGACAAGGACGGCCGCATGCAGGCGGAACAGATTCTCACGTATAGCGTGCGCAACAGTAAAGGCCTGCTGGTGCCGATGTCGTCGTTTGCGACGGTGAGGTGGTCGGTTGGTCCGACACAGATTGTGGGCTTCAACTACTATCCCTCGGTCCGGGTCAGCGGCTCAGCGAAGGCGGGCTATACCAGCGGCGACGCCATTGCGGAAATGGAGCGGCTCGCCAGCCAATTGCCGCGCGGGTTCGGCTTTGAGTGGACCGGCCAGTCGCTGCAGGAGAAACTGTCCGGCTCGCAGGCTCCGCTGCTGCTCGCGTTGTCGGTGCTGCTCGTGTTCCTCTGTCTGGCGGCGCTTTACGAAAGCTGGACAATCCCGCTTGCCGTGCTGCTGACCATCCCTCTCGGTGTTCTTGGCGCAGTCATTGCCGTAACCCTGCGCGACATGCCGAACGGGGTGTACTTTACGGTTGGCCTGATCACGATCATCGGCCTGGCCGCGAAGGACGGCATCCTGATCATCGAGTTTGCCAAGGATTTGCACGCCAAGGGAACACCGCTCATTGCGGCGACGGTGGAAGCCTGCCGGCTGCGGTTTCGGCCGATCGTCATGACCGGGCTGGCCTTTATCAGCGGCGTGATACCGATGGTGATCGCGCACGGCGCCAGCGGCAAAAGCCAGCAGGCGCTCGGCACCGGCGTGATGGGCGGCATGATATCGGTGGTCGTGCTCGCCCTCCTGTTTGTGCCGATCTTCTTCGTCGCGGTGCGGCGCGCGTTCAGCAAGCGGGACGCTGCAGAGAGCGATGCCGCGGCGGCCCCGGTTACGCCGGCCGAGCCGCGGTCCAACTGGAGGTGGCTGGCATCCGCGTTACGGTGGAAAAGCCAGGGCTAGGGTTTTCCGGCTTTGATGGAATCAAAGCCGGATCTCGATTTTTCGGTTTGATGTGGTTTCCCGCGCTGACCGATAACGCACTTCGGAATTTGAACCGCAGCCGCGCCGGCATTGTTGGGCTTGGCAAGCCGTCTCTGCACAAGCCGTCTCTGCACAAGGCGATGCCGCTATTTGAAGATCCGAATGCTGGGGACGCGGGATGACAGTCCAAGCTGGTCGAGGCAGGTGCCTGCGTCGCCCGGAGAGCAGGCGGTGACGTCGTTGACGAGAACGGCGCCGATTTTGCTGCAATCCTGTTCGATATCGAACGTACGAATCATTGTCTTCGCCGGTCTGATGGGGGCGAGTTCGATCAGCGTCCGCCGCTGCATGGTGTTGTTCGTATCGAATATGACGAGGTCGAGCTTCAGGCTTTCGACCGCCTGATCGCGCTTGTTTTCGACCAGAAAAGTCATCCGGCAACGGTTCTGCACGCTCTCGACGGTATTGATCTCAACTTGCAATTGATGACTCTCATTCTCGGCATGTGCGCCCAGGGTTGCCAACAGGCCGGTGAAAGCTGCAATCGACAGGCGGCCAATCATGCGCATGGCATTCTCCACGACTTTTTCTCGATACTGACAAGGGCTCAAAATGAACTGGGCCCGCGGTTCGCGGGCCCAGAGTAACACGCTATTTGTTGAACGAACGAGACACTAGCCCGGTTACCACCTGACCCGCAGCGACACCGACGCGTAGCGGCCGGCGACCGGAACGGCATGACCGCCATAATACTGCGCGTAGTAGAACTCGTCGGTGAGGTTGTAGATGTTGAGCTGGATCAGCGTATTTGCAGCCAGCTTGTAGCTGGCCATGGCATCAAAGCGCCAGAAGCTCGGTACATACTGTGTGTTGGTGGTGTTGGCGAACGCGTCCGATTGATAAATGGCGCCGCCGCCCACCGTCCACTTCGACGTCACGTCGTAGGTGGTCCACAGCGTGAAGCTATCCTGCGGCGCATTTGGAAGCTGTCGGCCGAGCTCCGCCATATTGGTTGTTTTTGTGATCTCGCTGTCGAGATGCGAATAACCGGTTGTGATGCCCCACTCCTTGGTGATGCGGCCCGCCGCGCCAAGTTCGACGCCGTCGACCTTTGCCTCACCGTCCAATTGCAGGAAGGTATTGGTGACCGGATCATTCGGAATCCGCATGTTGGTTTTTTCGATGCGGAACACTGCGCCGGTCAGGCTGAGCTGGTCCTGCAGCACATCGACCTTTACGCCGGCCTCGTAGGAGATATTTTTCTCCGGATCCAGCAGAACGCTGTTGGTGCTGGTGGGTGAGCTCGACAGGGTTCCGAACTCCGCCGACGGATTGTAGGAGTTGCCGTAGGCGAAGTAGATGCTCGACTTTTCGGTCGGATGGAAGACCGTGCCGACGCGATAGCTGAACAGCGTATCGCTCCGGTTGAGAGTCGCCGCCGTGGGATTCGTCACCTCGCTGTCGAAACTGTCGACGCGGGCGGCGCCCAGGATTTCCCAATACCGGTTGACCTTGATCTGATCCGAAGCATAGACCGCGAGCAGATTTTGCGTGGTATCGGTAATCGGACCATACCCCGTATAGGTACCGTAGACCGGGCCGTTGGAATTCGGGGTCCACAAGCTTGTGCGGCATGCACCCGCACCTGTCGGGTTACAGAGATTTGCGCGTTCCTGCGACCGCTTTTCCTGGCTGACCTCAAGGCCGGCAGCCAGAGTGTGAAGCAGGAATCCCGTCACGAAGTTTGCGTTGATGTCGGTCTGGTTCAGCAGCAACGAATTGTCGGTGTTGGTCTGAAAGTGCTGCCGGCCGATGGTCATCAAGCTTTCGGGATAGCCGGGCGGAGGCGTTGTCGCCGTCGAACCTAACTGCCCTGCAAGGCCGAGCGAGCGCGGCGCAGTCGGACGTGCTTCGCGGTTGACGGCCACATAGCGGGTCGCATTAGTCAGTTTCAGGCCGGGATTGAACTGGTGATCGACCTTGATGGTGGAAATGTTGGTGTCGGTCGTTACGAGGTCCGGAAACGGCCCCCCGGTGAAGCCGTACCAGTTATTGCGCGGCACCTGGACCGGCAGAACGGCTGTGCCATTGCCATTGTAGCCGGGATTGGTGAGAGCTCCGGTAGCCGAGCTGTACTGGGGCGCCGGCCGCCACGGATGTCCGTAGTCCGGCACGCTCTCTTCACCTTGATATATGTGGGCAAGCGTCAGTTTCGTCTGATCGCTGATGTCGACGGAAACGGACGGCGCAACGCCCCAGCGCTTGGTCCAGATATTGTCGCGCGATTGCGTGTCAATATCCTGATACATCCCGGCGATTCGGCCCGCCCAGTTTCCCTGCTTGCCGGAGGCATCGACGTCTGTGCGGAAGCCGGACGGCGAAACAAACGACACCGTCGTATCGAGAAACTGCTCGCCAGTCGGCAGCTTTGAAACGTTATTGATCGCGCCGCCGGTGGCGCCGCGACCGAACGCAAACGCGGACGGTCCCTTGTAGACTTCGACGCGGTCGATCGAAAACAGATCGCGGGTGTACCAGCCTGGATCGCGAAGTCCGTCGCGGAATATGTCGGTGCGCGCGGAGAAGCCGCGGATGATCGGGCTGTCGCCCTGCTGTCCGCCTTCGCCGGCCGAGAACGTGATGCCCGGAACGTTGCGGAGCGCCTCTTCCATGGTCTGGATGTTCTGGTCGCGGATCACCTTCTGGGTCACCACGTTGATGGTCTGTGGCGTATCCAGAAGGCTGGTCGGAATGCGCGAGATTCCCGGATTGGCTGCGCGATAGCCCGTCGGATTTCCACCGGGGCCGGTCGCGGTCTCTTGCACGGCGGGTTCTTCCGCCGGGACTGCTGGGGCTGGGGCCGGTTGCGCCTGGCGGCGCGGACGGCTTCGCGTCCGCTGACGGGGAGGAGGGTTGACCTCAATCGTCGGAAGCGGCGCGGTAGATTGCTGTGCATCCGCGGAATCCGTCATCAGCATCAAGGATGCAAGGCTCATTGCCGTCGACGCCCAGCCCAGCTTTGACAGTTCGACGTATGGCCTAGTTCTTGATGAGCTTTGGACTCCACTGACGCCGCTATCGTATTTCATACCCCAATCCCCATTTTTACTTCGTTTGACTTTGCCCCAGCCTGACTTGAGCTATTTAGAATAGCTCAAGATTATCTGATACTTAACAGTATCATCAGGAAGTTATAAACACAACGAGGCAAGTATATCTTCGACAACTTTGTATTTTGACTAATTCAAAACTGGGTCAGCTCAGTTTAGAAGCGTTGTAAACTTTGAAATCCGCATTTTTTCTATTTTGTTATTGGTGGCGCTGTCCTATGGATGAGGTCCGCTCACGCCAGTGCGCTGCAGCAAGGCGTCGGGCAGCGTGAGACCCATGGGGAAGTTTCCGAAGCGAGAAGGCAAGATGCGGTGCGATCCCGGGGGCGTTGTTACGCGGGGCCTCTCGCAGAAATGGACGCTTGCGCCTGCGCAGGCGGGGGGGCGCCGCTAGATGGACCCTCGCAATGTTGCATTCGATCTGTTTGGGAAGCGCGAGTTGTTGCGCTGGGTTGCCTCGTTTCTTGTGGTGGTGATGGCTCACGGCGCAACGGCGCTCGTGTTCTATGGCAATAACGATGACGATGAAGGCGAGGTGACCTCTTCCACGGTAACCTCGGCAGTTTACTTTGCCACCCTGCCGATGATGGACGCGCCAGCCCGGGAAATCGCCGCCGGCGTCGAACAGGTGCAAACCGACGCGGCTCCGCCACCGGCGGAAGCCAAGCCCGAACCGATAAAGGAAGTTGAGCCGGTAACCAATCCGGTCCGGCTGCTGCCGAGCGAAACCCGACTGGAAGAATCGCAGGAGGAGAAACCGGTTATCGAGAATCCGGTCCCGCTCAAGGAATTGCCGGCGATCGCCGACGCGGCTGTGACGCTGCCGCCCGCTATTCCGCCGCCGCCCGCGAAAGAGGTTGCCGAGAAAAAGGAAGAGTCGGAGGAAAAATCAGAGTTGCAGCCATCACCGCCGATGGCGACTGCGCCGGAAACCACCGCGCCGACTTCGGCCTCCGTACGCAGCGCATCGGAGGAGACCTGGAAAAGCCGTATTGCCGCGCATCTGCAGCGGCACAAGCGTTATCCTTATGCCGCGGCCCAGCGCGGCGAAAAAGGAATCGTTGAGCTGACGTTTTCAGTGGACCGCGAAGGCCATGTGATTTCGGCGAGGATTCGTCATGGTTCTGGACATCCTTTGCTCGATAGCGAAGCGATGGCCATGATCCACCGCGCGCAACCTTTGCCGCGGCCGCCCCGCGACGTCGCCGGCAACGAGTTCCTTTTCACCCAAATGGTCAGATTCAAACCCTGATGATCGGCGCGTTAACCCGGATCCTGTTCAAATCTGCCGGCGGCCGCAGCCACGCGAAATATCGCAGCGTTGTTGAGGCGATCAACAGGCTGGAGCCCGAACTGGCCGCGCTGCCGGATGCAGATCTGAAAGCCCGGACGGCGTGGTTACGCAATGAGATCGCATGCGGCCGGCGGCTGGACGATGTTCTGGTGCCGGCATTTGCGGCTGTACGCGAAGCCGCCCGGCGGACCATCGGGCTGCGTCCCTTCGATGTTCAATTGATCGGCGGAATGGTCCTGCATGAGGGTCGCATCGCCGAAGTCGCGACCGGCGAAGGCAAGACATTGACGGCCACCTTGCCGGCCTATCTGAACGCCCTGGCCGGGCAGGGCGTTCACATCGCGACGGTCAACGACTATCTCGCGAAGCGCGATGCCGAATGGATGGGGAGGGTTTACGCGGTCCTGGGGTTGAGCGTTGGCGTCGTCACCCACGATCTTGACGACGAGGCGCGCAAACGCGCTTACGCTTGTGACGTCACATATGGCACCGCCGTCGAATTCGGCTTCGACTATCTCCGCGACAACATGAAGTATCGGCGGAGCGACCTCGTTCAGCGCGGACATAGCTATGCCATCGTGGATGAAGTCGATTCGGTCCTCATCGACGAGGCGCGCACGCCGCTGGTGATTTCCGGTGCGTCCGAGACCGGCACCGAACTCTATCCATTGATCGATACCATCCTGGCCTCGCTTTCGTCCGAGGACAGCGAGGTCGACGAAGAGCGCCGGACCGCGTCTCTCGCCAAAGCGGGCATCGACAAGGTCGAACAGCGGCTCAGGGCAGCCGGGTGCCTTGCTTCGGGCTCGCTCTTCGATATCGACAACGTCGTGTTGCTTCACCACGTCAATCAGGCGCTGACCGCGCATACGCTGTTCCGGCGCGACCGCGACTATATTGTTCACAATGGCGAGGTTGTCGTTGTCGACGAGGTCACCGGACGAGTTCTTCCCGGCCGGCGTCTTTCCGACGGTCTGCATCAGGCGATCGAAGCGAAGGAAAAGCAAGCCATACAGCCGGAAAGCCGCACGCTCGCGTCGGTTACGATTCAGAATTATTTCCGGATGTACGAAAAGCTCGCCGGCATGAGCGCAACGGCGCTCGCCGAGGCCGAAGAGTTGACCAGTACCTACGGGATTGAGGTCGTAGCGGTGCCGACCCGCGTGCCGTCGCTGCGGCAGGATCTCGAGGATGAAGTGTTTGCGACGGAAGCCGAGAAATTATCGGCCGTCTGCGGTATTGTCGAAGACTGCAAGGAGCGCGGCCAGCCGGTGCTTGTTGGGACCACGTCGATCGAGAAGTCCGAACGGCTTGCTGGCCTGCTGCGCGCGCGGGGCTGGCAGCAACTGGATTTCGACGATCCTGCCGCGCTCGCATCGCTTTGCGACGGCGATGGTTGGCCATCCCGAAAGATATTCGCCCTGCTCAATGCGCGCTATCACGAGCGTGAAGCACTCATCATCGCGCAGGCGGGGGTGCCGGGCGCGGTGACGATTGCGACGAACATGGCCGGCCGCGGGATCGACATTCAGCTCGGCGGGAATCCGGAAAGCCGCGTCCGCGCTGAACTGACAGGGGCTCCGGCACAGGAGCGCGGGGACCACGCTGCTCGGCGTCGCGCGCAGGTCGCGGCCCTGAAACAGAAAGCGATTGCCGCCGGTGGGCTCCTCGTTTTGGGGACCGAGCGGCACGACAGCCGCCGGATCGACGACCAGCTGCGCGGACGGAGCGGGCGGCAGGGCGATCCCGGCTGTTCGAGGTTCGTGCTTTCGCTTGAAGACGATCTCCTGCGCGGCGTCGGCCCGCAAATGCTGGGACAACTGCTGCGGAATGCCAAGGCGGCCGGGAACAGCGCCATTGCGCATCCGGTCGTCGGGAAGGCGATCGAACGGGCGCAGCAGCGCATCCAGCGGCGGAACGTTGACAGCCGCAGCACGCTTCTTCGTTTCGACGACGTGCTGAACGATCAGCGCGGGATCGTGTTTGAGCAGCGGCGCAACCTGATCGAAGACGAGCGCATCTCGGACCTCGTCAAGGACATGCAGCGCGGCTTTATCGATGACCTCGTTCGGCAATGTCTGCCGGCGGGCGCCGATCGCGGGGCGTGGGACTGGGCGGCGCTCGATCTCGACGTTCGTGGCGTTTTGACGCTCGACGTACCGGTGGCATCCTGGATGCGCGACGCCGCCATTACGCCAGAGCAGGTCAGGGATCATATCGGGGCCGCTGCTGATGACTGGATGGTGGGGAAAATCGTCCGGTGGGGCGAAGCCCGCGTTCGGGTCGCGGAACGGCGGATCGTGATGGCTTTGCTCGATGATCTGTGGTTGCGCCACGTCGCCGATATTGAGATTTTGCGCCGCGCCGCACCGCTGCGGGCGCATGCGCGGCGCGATCCGCTGGTTGAATTCAAGATCGATGCTTTCGATCTGTTCGAGCGGATGCTGCAGCGGCTTCGCCGCAACGTTGCGGCAGCGACGATGCGGCTCGGATTTGATGACGATTTTTCGACGCAGCCGGTCGAAACCGATGAGGAGCACGAGGTGTTTGTGCCCGATCATCTGGTGAGCGCGTTGCGCTGATTTTGGGTAAGATGCGTGTCAATCACCACATTCAAGAGAACAACGTTTGGAAGCCGGGCGTTTTGGTTGCGCCAGATGCGGCAATGGCACTGGATCAGCGCGGCGGTCTGTCTGGTCGGCATGATTCTGTTTGCCGTCACGGGCATCACGCTCAACCATGCCGGACAGATCGAAGCAAAGCCGCAGGTGAGCACGCGCGACGCCACGGTTCCTCCGCCGTTGTTGCGCGAACTCAAGGCGCAACAGGGGGCGGCAAAGCGCGCCGTGCCGCCGGCTCTGCAAACCTGGATCGCGGATACGCTTGGTATCCCGGTCGGCGACCGCGAGGCGGAGTGGTCGCAGGAAATCTATGTATCCTTGCCGCGCCCGGGCGGCGATGCGTGGCTCAGCATCGACCTCGCGAGTGGCGAAGCGCATTACGAGCGGACCGATCGCGGCTGGATTGCCTATCTCAACGACCTGCACAAGGGCCGGAATACAGGCGCGGCGTGGTCGCTGTTTCTGGATGTGTTCGCGCTGGCCTGCGTTATATTCTGCGCGACCGGGCTGGTGCTGCTGCAACTCATGGCGCGGCAACGGCCAATGACCTGGCCGATGGTCGGCCTGGGTCTTGTCATCCCGGTCTTGCTGGCTCTTCTGTTCATCCATTGAGGTTTTGATGCGTGTTCCGATTTCCGTAACGTTGACCGGGGCGCTGACAGGCGCGATGGCGTCATCCGCGCTTGCAGCTGATGTGAAACTGTCGATCGAAATTCCGCGACTGAGCGTTGCGGAGTATCACCGGCCTTATGTCGCGATGTGGCTGGAAGGAGCAGATCAAAGTTTTGTCGGCAATCTGGCGGTCTGGTACGACCTCAAACAAAAGAACAACGAGGGCACGAAGTGGCTGAAGGATCTGCGCCAGTGGTGGCGCAAGTCGGGCCGCGAATTGACCATGCCGGTCGATGGGCTGAGCACCGCGACGCGGCCGCCCGGCACGCACCAGATCAATATTCCGCTCGACAGGGCGCCGTTTGCCGGCCTTGCGGCCGGTGAATATCAGGTTGTCGTGGAGGCGGCGCGTGAGGTCGGCGGCCGGGAGATTTTGCGCATCCCGTTCAAATGGCCGCTCAAGAGCGCCGAGGTTTTGAAAGTTCAGGGTCAGAACGAGCTTGGCACGGTCGCCGTCGACCTCAAGCCGTAGAACAACGGAGAACCATCATGCGTCTGGCAATAAAGATTTCGGCAATTGCGCTTTCCTTGTGTGTACCGCTTGCGGCGCAGGCGCATCGCGCCTGGCTGCTTCCGTCGGCCACCGTCCTGTCGGGCGACGACGTGTGGGTGACCGTCGACGCGGCGGTCTCGAACGATCTCTTTTATTTCGAGCATTTTCCGCTGCGCATCGCCAACATCGGCACGGCGCCGGCGGATATGCCGGGCGGACGGGCGATTGCGGCCGCGGAATTGTCGATCAAGGCGCCCGACGGCTCGAAAGTCGAAGCCAGGAACGGCAGCATCGGGCGTTACCGCAGCACGTTCGACGTCCACCTGACCCAGAAGGGCACCTACAAGATCGCCGTGTCCAATCACGGAGTTTTCGCGAGCTACAAGCTCAACGGCGAGACCAAGCGCTGGCGCGGCACGGCCGAGGCCCTGGCCAAGGAGATTCCCGAGACCGCGCAGGATGTGAAGGCCACCATGTCGCAGAGCCGGGTCGAAGTTTTCGTCACGTCGGGGAAGCCGACCCGCGACGCGCTCAAGATCACCGGCGCCGGCCTTGAACTCGAGCCGATCACGCATCCCAACGATCTCTTCGCCGAAACGCCGGCAAGTTTCCGCCTGCTGCTCGACGGCAAGCCGGCGGCCGGAACCAAGGTCAGCATCGTTCCGGGCGGCAACCGCTACCGGGACAAGCTCAACGAGATGAGCGTCACCACCGACAAGGACGGCAAGTTCAGTGTCACCTGGCCGACGGCGGGCATGTACTGGATGGAAGCGGTCGTGCGCGAGAATGCGACGGCGGTGAAGGGCGTCAACGAGCGCCGCGCGACCTATATCGCCACGCTGGAAGTCCTGCCGCAGTGACATTGGATGTCAAGGAACGCCGACAGGAAGCAGCTG
>Ga0164243_10016549_pt1 | contig 10112 bp, 8 predicted proteins | sample OricompcompostOP_FD_108781 | JGI IMG/M metagenome (GOLD analysis project Ga0164243, IMG submission 108781) | Organic Plus compost microbial communities from Emeryville, California, USA - Original compost - Organic plus compost (OP) | ecosystem: Engineered > Solid waste > Mixed feedstock >... | reverse complement strand
GGTGATCATGCGGAACAGCGTCGTCTTGCCGGCGCCGTTCGGGCCGACCAGCCCGACCTTTTCGCCCTTCTGGATGCCCATCGAGGCTTCGATGAACAGGATTTGGTGGCCGTTCTGCTTGGAGATGCTGTCGAGGCGGATCATGGGGCGCTGCTAGCGCGTGGGGAGGGAGAAGGCCAGCCCCGCCCCGGAACGAAAAACGCCCGGCCGCTTTCGCAGCCGGGCGCTCGTCGTCCGCGATGGCGGCGTGAGGCTTAGAACACCTCGCAGCCCGGCAGGCCGCAGGAGATCAGGCGGTCGGACGGGAAGTTGGTGATGATCTCGCAGCCGTCCTTGGTGACGACCACTTCCTCTTCGATCCGGGCCGCGCCCGAGCCGTCGGCGGCGCCGCACCAGGTCTCCAGCGCGAAGACCATGCCTTCCTTCAGCGGCTGGTTCTGGCCGCGGTAGCGCTTGGAGATGATCGGGCGCTCCCACAGGGACAGGCCGACGCCGTGGCCGTACTGCAGCAGGAAGGCCTCGGCCTCGTCGCGATAGCCGAACTCCTGGGCGTCCGGCCACACCTGGGCGATCTCGTCCGGGGTGACGCCCGGCTTGATCATGTCGATGGAGGCCGAGATCCACTTCGACGCCTTCTCGTAGGCGTCGATCTGGTGCTTGTTCGGCTCGCCGCAGACGAAGGTCCGGTAGTAGCAGGTCCGGTAGCCGTTGAACGAGTGCATGATGTCCAGGAAGATCATGTCGCCCGGCTGGATGATCCGGTCGCTGAAGGTGTGGCAGTGCGGCCGCCCGCGGGGCCCCGCCACCGAGTTCACGCACTCCACCCGCTCCGAACCCATGCGGTAGAGCTTGTCGTTGGCGATGGCGACGAGCTCGTTCTCGCGCGTGCCCGGCCGGATCGCCTTGGCGATGTCGACGTAGGTCCCGTCGACCATCGAGGCGGCGAGCTTCAAGAGCTCGATCTCGTCCTGGGTCTTCACCTCGCGGGCGTCGAGCAGGGCCTGCTGGCCGTCGACCACCTCGATGCCCTCGGCTTCGAGGGCGCGCAGCATCGGCAGCTCCATCACGTCGATGCCGATCGGCTGGCCGGTGATCCCGAACTCGGCCATCTGCTTTTTGATCTGCTTGGCGAACTCGGTCTGGATGTTCATCCAGGGGGGCAGGCCGCCCTGCATGGTCGACAGGCCCGCGGCCACCGTGTCGGCGATCCAGGGCGAGGAGATCCGCTTGGCCGGCGCGGCCGGGTCCCACAGCTTGGGCGTGCCGTCGACCGGGGCAAGGCAGTAGCGCAGGAACTTGTCGCGCGCCCATTCGCCGAGGTGGGTGCCGGTCAGGTAGCGGATGTTGTCGAAGTTGAAGCAGAGCACCGCGCCGAGCCCCGCGAACTTCATCGCGTCCTGGGCGCGCTTCAGGCGCTCGCGGCGCAGGCGGTCGTAGTCGACGCCGCCTTCCCAATCCTTCGCCTGGGTGCCCCAGGAAGCGCCGGCGTGCGGGCGATTGTATTTCATCTTGTTCCTCCGGACGTCGCGTTTCCGCGTCGAACTGCTGGCTGGCTCAGATCAGGGCGCTGAGCGGATTCTCGATGATGGCCTTGAAGGCGGCGAGGAGCTCGGCGCCGAGCGCGCCGTCCACCACCCGGTGGTCCACCGACAGGGTGACGGTCATGCGGCTCTCGAAGCGGACGCCGCCGTCCTCGGTCTCCACCGGCCGCCGCTCGCCCGCGCCCACCGCCAGGATGGTGGCGTGCGGCGGGTTCACGATGGCCGAGAACTCGCGGATGCCGAACATGCCGAGGTTGGACACCGCCGCCGAACCGCCCTGGTATTCGGACGGCTTCAGCTTGCGCTCGCGGGCGCGGCCCGCCAGCTCCTTGATCTCGGCCGAGATGGCCGACAGCGACTTGGTGTCGGCGCTGCGGATGACCGGGGTGAACAGCCCGCCCTCGATGGCCACGGCCACGCCCACGTCCGAGCGCTCGAACTGCAGCACGCGGTCCTCGGCCCAGACGGCGTTGGCCGCCGGGACCCGTTGCAGGGCGAGCGCGTAGGCCTTCACCACGAAGTCGTTGACCGAGACCTTCACGCCGGAGGCGGCGATCTGCTTGCGCAGGGCCATCAGCGGTTCGAGCCCGACGTCGATGCTCAGGTAGAAGTGCGGGACGGTCTGCTTCGACTCCATCAGCCGGCGGGCGATGGTCCGGCGCATGCCGTCCAGCTCGATCTCCTTGTAGGGGACGTCGGCGTAGAGCGCCTTGACCTGGTCGGCGCTGGCGCCCGCGGCCATGGTGGCCGGCGCCGCGCCGGCCGGGGCCGCCGCCGGGGCCTTGGCGACGTCCGCGGCGACGATGCGGCCGTGGGGGCCCGAGCCCTTGACCTTGCCAAGGTCGATTCCGGCCTCGGCCGCCAGGCGGCGGGCGAGGGGGGTGATCTTCACGCCATTGGCCAGGGTGGCCGGGCCGAAGTTCTTCTCGGGGCTCTTGACCGCGTTGAAGGGATCGAGCTCGCGCTTGACCGGCGCCGCCGCGGCCGGGGCCGGGACGGAGGGTTGAGCAGGGGCCGGCGCGGCGGCGGCCGGCGCCGGGGCGCTGGCCGCGGGCGCGGCGCCCGAGCCCGAGAGCACGGCGACGACCGAGCTGACCGGCACGGTCTCGCCTTCGCCGACCTTGATCTCGGCGAGCACGCCCCCTTCCATCGAGGGCACCTCCATCGAGGTCTTGTCGGTCTCGATCTCGAACAGCACCTCGCCGGGATTGATGGTCTCCCCGACCTTCTTGAACCACTTGGTGATCTTGCCCTCGGCGACGGTCTCGCCGAGCTGCGGCATCAGGACGTTCATCTGTTCGCCCGCCCCTTACCAGTTCACCGAGACGTATTGGGTCTCGAGATATTCCATGACGCCCTCGTGGCCGCCCTCGCGGCCGAGGCCGCTCTGCTTGACCCCGCCGAACGGCGCGGCCGGATCGGAGACGACGCCCCGGTTCAGCCCCACCATGCCGGCTTCGAGCCGTTCGCAGACCCGAAGGCCGCGCTGCATGTCCTTGGTGTAGACGTAGGCCGCGAGCCCGTATTCGGTGTCGTTGGCGCGGGCCACGACCTCGTCCTCGGTCTCGAAGGTCTGGATCGCCGCCACCGGGCCGAAGATCTCCTCGCGCACCAGGGCCGCGCCCATCGGGATCTCGGTCAGCACCGTCGGCGGGTAGAAGTAGCCGGCGCCGTCCGGCCGCTGGCCGCCCGTCAGGGCCTTGGCGCCCTTCGACAGGGCGTCCTGGACCAGCTCCTCGACCTTGTCGCGGGTCGAGGCGTTGACCAGCGGGCCCACCGCCACGCCCTCGTCCAGGCCGTTGCCGACCTTCAGGGCGGCCATGCGCTCGGCCATCTTCTTCGCGAAGGTCTCGGCGACGTCCTTGTGCACGTAGAAGCGGTTCGCCGCCGTGCAGGCTTCGCCCATGTTGCGCATCTTGGCGATCATCGCCCCGTCGAGGGCGGCGTCGAGGTCGGCGTCCTCGAACACGATGAAGGGGGCGTTGCCGCCCAGCTCCATCGCCGGACGGACGATGTTCTCGGCGGCTTCCTTGATGAGGGTCCGGCCGACCGGGGTCGAGCCGGTGAACGAGATCACCCGCACCCGCTGGTCCTTCAGCATGGCCGACACGACCTTGCCCGAGGCCTGGGACGGCACGACGTTGACCACGCCCTTGGGCACGCCGGCCTCTTCCAGGATCGGCATCAGCGCCAGCATGGTCAGCGGGGTGGCCGACGCCGGCTTGACCACCACGGTGCAGCCGGCGGCGAGCGCCGGCCCGATCTTCCGCGTGGCCATGGCGGCCGGGAAGTTCCACGGGGTCACCAGGAGGGCGACGCCCGCCGGCTTGTGCTGCACCATGATCCGCGCGCCCGTGGCCGGGGCCATGGACATCTGACCGATCACCCGCACCGCCTCTTCGGCGTTCCAGCGGAAGAACTCGGCGGCGTAGGCGATCTCGGCGCGGCTATCGGCGAGGCTCTTGCCGTTCTCCAGCGTCATGATGCGGGCGAGGCGTTCGCTCTCGCGCATCATGATCTCGTAGCACTTGCGCAGGATCTCGGCCCGCTCGCGCGGCTTCCTGGCCGCCCAGAGCGGAAACGCCGTGTCGGCGGCGTCGACGGCGGCGATGCAGTCGTCCACCGTGGCCGAAGCCACGGTGGTGATGGTCTTCTGGGTCGCCGGGTCCTCGACGTCGAAGCGGGCGCCGTCGGAGGCGGCCCGCCAGGCGCCGTCGATCCACAGGTCCGTGGATACGCCGGCCAGCAGGTTGTCGTAGCTGGTGGACATCGTTCGCGTCCTTCCTAGGCCGCCATCGAGCGCCGGATCGTCTCCACCACGCGGTCGACGCTCGGGATCACCATGTCCTCGAGCATGTCGGCGGCGGGCAGGGGGATGTGCGGGTTGGTGATGCGCACCGGCGGGCCGTCCAGGTCGTAGAAGGCCTCGTCGGCGATGATCGAGACGATCTCGGCGCCCCAGCCCAGCACCCGCGGGTTCTCCTCCACCGTGAACACCCGGCCGGTCTTGGCGACCGAGCCCAGGATGGTCTGGGTGTCGAGCGGGATCAGCGAGCGGACGTCGATCACCTCGGCCGAGATGCCGAACTCCGCGGCCAGCCGCTCGGCGGCGGCCAGCGCGCGGTGGACCATCAGGCCGAGGGCCACGATGGTGCAGTCCGTGCCCTGGCGCAGGATCTTGGCCGTGCCCAGGGTGTCGACGATCTCGCCGTCCGGGACCTCGCCCTTGATGGCGTAGAGCGCCTTGTGCTCCATGAACATCACCGGGTCCGGATCGCGGACCGCGGCGGCCATCAGGCCGATCACGTCCACCGGGCTCGACGGCGAGACCACCTTCAGGCCGGGGAACTGCATGCACCAGTTCTCGACCGTCTGGCTGTGCTGGGCGCCGAAGCGCAGACCGCCGCCGCCGCCGAAGCGGATCACCAGCGGGCAGGAAACCTGCCCGTTGGTCATGTAGCGGGCCTTGGGCAGCTCGTTGGCGATGTAGTCGTAACAGACCGCCAGGAAGTCGGCGAACATGATCTCGGCGATCGGCTTCAGGCCGGTCATCGCCGCGCCCATGGCCGCGCCCAGGATCGCCTGTTCGGAGATCGGGGTGTCGATGACCCGCTTCGGACCGAACTGGTCCAACAGGCCCAGGGTGGCCTTGAACACGCCGCCGGCGGCGGCGACGTCCTCGCCCAGGAACACGACGTCCTCGTCGCGCTCCATCTCCTGGGCGATGCCGCGAGCGACCGCGTCGCGATAAGTCAGTTCCGCCACGCCCAGCCTCCGTCAGCGTACACGTCCGTGAAAAGCACATCGGTGGAAGTCGTCGGCGCGGCCTTGCAGGCTTCCGTCGCGTCGTCGACGATCTTCTTCACCTCGGCGTCGATCGCCTCGATCTGGGAGTCCGGCACGCCGAACTGGCGCAGGCGCTCGCGGTAGATCTTCAGCGGGTCGCGCTTCTTCCATTCCTCCAGTTCGCCCTCGGGCCGGTACTTGGCCGGGTCGGCGCGGGAGTGGCCCGAGTGGCGGTAGGTCAGGGCTTCGACCAGGCTGGGGCCTTCGCCCGCGCGCGCCTTGGCGAAGGCTTCCTGCATGGTGCGATAGACCGCGTCGGCGTCGTTGCCGTCGATGATGATCCGCGGCAGGCCGTAGGCCGCGGCGCGATCGGCGGCCGGGTGCTTCACCGCGGTGATCTCCGTGGTGAGCGTGTACTCCATATAGAGGTTGTTCTCGCACACGAAGACGACGGGCAGCTTGTAGACCACCGCCCAGTTGAGGGCCTCGTGGAAGGCGCCGATGTTGGTGGTGCCGTCGCCGAAGAAGACCACGGTCACGTCGTCCTGGCCCTTGTACTGGGCCCGCCAGGCGGAGCCGCAGGCCAGCGGCAGGTGGGCGCCGATGATGGCGTAGGAGCCCATGACCCCGTGGTCGACCGAGGTCAGGTGCATCGAGCCGCCCTTGCCGCGCATCAGGCCGTTGTCGCGGCCCATCAGCTCGCCCAGCACCTGCTCCACCGGCACGCCGCGCGCCAGGGTGTGGGCGTGGCCGCGATAGGTGCAGAAGGTCTTGTCGTTCGGCTGCATGGCCGCGGCCACGCCCGAGGCGATCGCCTCCTGCCCGAGGGACAGGTGGCTCGTCCCCTTGATCAGGTTCTGGAAGAACAGGTCGTTGGCCCGCTGCTCGGCTTCGCGGATGACCACCTGCAGGCGGTACATCTCGAGCCGCTTGGCCTCGCCGATGTCGTCATTGGCCGGGACGGCCGTCGCTACGGCCGTCGACCGGCCGGGTTTCCTCGCCATACTGAGCCTCGAAGGTCTTTTTGCCGGATATCTGAAGGGTGGATGTTCAGCCTGGCGGCGGCGCCGGCATCATCACCAGCATCGTCGCCACACCGTTGGTTTCGTTGCGGATTTCTCGGGTCTCCCCCGCCTCGATCAGACAGCTGTCGAGGCGATTGAGAACATATGAGGGCCCGTCGGCAAGCTGAACCGTGAGCTCGCCGTCGATCATCACATAAACCTTGGCCTGGCCGCTGGCGCTCATCTCCGCCTTGGCGCCCGGCAGGTAGTAGGACAGCCCCACCCAGGCGAAGTCGCAGGCGCTCGCGTCCATTCCCTGCAGCCGGAGCGACGCGACGCCGCTGTGGAGCGGAGCCGAATAGGCTTTGGCGTCGGCTAGACGGGTGACGTGCATGGACGGGGAGGTCTCGAGCGCTGACCTCGCCGGTTATCGACAATTTCGCGGTTCAGGCAAGGAATTTCGTCATTCCGGCCGCAAAGCCCGGTCCGTGTTGACCCGCGGCCTTGACTCCAGGAAACTGGTTCAATGGGCGAAATGCGGACTTCCATGGATCAGAGCGACACCTTGGCCCCGGAGCAAGCCGATTCCCTCGTGGCCGAGCGGCTCGCGACGGCGGCCGAACCCAAGGCCCTGCCGGACAAGGCCAATTCGCTCACCCGGTCCGTCTATCAGCAGCTCCGGGCGGACCTCGTCTCCGGCCACTACCGCCCCGGCGAGAAGTTGCGCGCGGAAGACCTGCGCAAGCGCTTCGACATCGGCTCCAGCCCCATCCGCGAGGCGCTGAACCGCCTGCTCGCCGAGGGCTTCGTGGTGCTGGAGGAGCAGAAGGGCTTCCGCGTCGCTCCGGTCAGCGTCGAGGAGTTGGAGGAGCTGGTCCACGCCCGCAGCGTGATCGACGGGGCGGCCGTCACGGAATCCATCCGCCGCTACGACACCGCCTGGGAGGAGGGCCTGGTGCTCGCGCTGCACCGGCTGTCCCGCGTCGCCCGCCGCACCCCCGGCGAAGCCTCGGCGGACAATCCGGAATGGGAGCGGCTGCACCGCGCCTTCCACGAGGCGCTGGTCGCCGGCTGCGGTTCGCGCTGGCTCATCCGCATCAGCGCCCAACTCTTCGACACCGCCGAACGCTACCGGCTGCTGGCGGCCAGCGAGCTTTCCCCGCGCAACGAACTCGAAGAGCACCGGGCGATCACCCAGGCCTGCCTGGAGCGGAAGCCCGAGGAGGCGGTGCGGCTGCTGGAAGCCCACTACGCCAGCACCTGCCGCACGATCCTGTCGCATTTCCCGCGCCGCTCCTGAACCTCGACGTCAAGAGCCGTTTGACCTCACCGCCGTCAGGCGCGAGTGTGCGCCTGCGCCGCGGGCAGGCTCGCGGCGCGTCCTCCCACCTGGCCGCTCCCCTAGAGGGGGCGGCCTCTTTTTCCGGCGCGGGCCGCATTCCACCGCTGCGTCGGAGGGCGTATTCGGGAGCGCACTCAAGCGCATACCAGGAGCATGGCTTGACGACCGATCCCCTCGAAGGGCTGCGCGCGGCCTTTTCCGGGCGGCTCATCACCGCGCCCGACGAGATGGCGCCCTTCCTTCTCGACTGGCGCAAGCAGTGGCGCGGCGCGGCGCTGGCGGTGGCCCAGCCCGACACCGTCGAGGGCGTCGCGGGCGTGGTCCGCTGGTGCGCCGCCAACGGTGTGTCGGTGACGCCGCAAGGGGGGAACACGGGGCTTTCGGGGGGCGCCACGCCGGATAGCGGCGGCCGGTCGGTCGTGCTGTCGCTCGTCCGTCTCGACAAGGTGCGAGCCGTCGACACCCTGAACAACACGATCACGGTCGAGGCCGGCTGCGTGCTGCAGCGGGTCCAGCAGGCCGCGGCGGCGGCCGGCCGATATTTCCCGCTCAGCCTCGCCTCGGAAGGCTCGTGCACCATCGGCGGCAACCTCTCCACCAACGCCGGCGGGGTGGCGGTGCTGCGCTACGGCAATGCGCGGGAGCTGTGCCTGGGCCTGGAAGTGGTCACGCCCGCGGGGGAGGTCTGGGACGGGCTGCGCGGCCTGCGCAAGGACAACACCGGCTACGACCTGCGCGACCTGTTCATCGGGGCGGAGGGGACGCTGGGGGTCATCACCGCTGCGGTGATGAAACTCTATCCGGCCCCCGCGGCGCGGCTGGCCGCCTTCGTCGCGACGCCCTCGCCGGCGGCGGCGCTCTCCCTGCTCGACCTGGCGCAGAGCCGGCTGGGCCCGGGGCTGACCGCGTTCGAACTGGTCTCGCGGCCGAGCCTCGAGCTGGTGCTGAAGCATTTCAAGGACGCCCGCGACCCGCTGGCGTCGCGCTCGCCCTGGTACGTGCTGGTCGAGGCCAGCGACCTGATGTCCGAGGCGCGCGCGACCGAGGCGCTGGAGGGTTTGCTCGCCGAGGCCTTCGAGGCGGAACTGATCGTCGACGGGACGGTCGGAGCTTCGCTGGCCCAGACCCGGGCGCTATGGGCGCTGCGCGAGAACATCTCCGAGGCTCAGGCGGCCGAGGGGCTGAACATCAAGCACGACATCGCCGTGCCGATCTCGCGCATCGGCGACTTCATCGAAGAGGCTCAGGCCGCGCTCGCGAAGGCCTTCCCTGGCGTGCGCCCGGTGGTGTTCGGCCACCTGGGCGACGGCAACCTGCACTTCAACGTCTCGGCCCCGCTCGGCCAGCCGCATGACGATTTTCTGAAGCGCCGCGGGGAGGTGAACACGCTGGTCCACGACCTGGTCGCCGCCTACGGCGGCTCCATCTCCGCCGAGCACGGCCTGGGGGTGCTGCGCCGCGACGAGGCCGCCCGCTACAAATCGCCGGTCGAGATCGCCCTGATGCGTGCGGTGAAACAGGCGATCGACCCGATGGGGGTGATGAACCCGGGGAAGGTGTTGGGGCCTTAGCTGCTACTTCCCGAGCGTGGCGCGACCTCTACGACACCTTGCACGGCGAGCCTGATCCGGACGGCGCGCTGGCATCTGGGTCCCGGCATTCGCCGGGATGAGCGGCTTGTTGCAGGGCCTGTTCCCCCTGGCGGAGGTGGGACCGCTCATGCACTGTTACTCTGTCCACCACGCTCCCAATCCAGCGATGGGTGATTTCCCATGTACAAGCCGAGCTCGACCGAGGCGAACAAGCCGGGCCATTCGCGTCGCGCCTGGGCGCTTGCCCTAGGCGCGGTGGTGCTGGCCGGCGGCGCCATCGCCGCCACCGCACCCCTCACGCAGCCCTCCGCGCCGCCTGACGCGCCGTTCCGGATCGAGGAGATCGCCGACCTCGACCAGCCCTGGGCGATGACCTTCCTTCCCGACGGCCGCATGCTGATCACGGAGAAGGCCGGTCAGCTGCTGCTGCTGTCGGCGGACGGCAAGCAGCGCAAGACCGTGGCCGGGACCCCGCCCGTGATGAGCGAAGGCCAGGGCGGGCTGATGGATGTCGTGCTGCATCCTCGGTTCGCGCAGAACCGGATGGTCTACTTCAGCTATTCGGAAGCTACGGGCAAGGACATGGGCGTGGTCCTGGCGCGCGGTGTGTTGTCCGACGGCGACGCCCCGTCGCTGCGCAACGTGCAGACGCTTTTCCGCGGCGCCAAGTACGACACCACGACCGGGCACTTCTCCGGCCGTATCGCCTTCTCGCCCGACGGCAAGCTGTTCTTCACCGTCGGCGACCGGCAGCAGTGGGACCGGTGGCAGCGCACTCCGCAGCAGGACACCAAGATCCTTGTGGGCAAGGTCCTGCGCCTCAACGACGACGGCACGCCCGCAGCGG
>Ga0164243_10016548_pt1 | contig 10113 bp, 9 predicted proteins | sample OricompcompostOP_FD_108781 | JGI IMG/M metagenome (GOLD analysis project Ga0164243, IMG submission 108781) | Organic Plus compost microbial communities from Emeryville, California, USA - Original compost - Organic plus compost (OP) | ecosystem: Engineered > Solid waste > Mixed feedstock >... | reverse complement strand
CGTGCTGGCCGATGCCGCGACGAGGCCGTTCATGAGAGTGGAGGGCTGCGCGCCCATGTCCGCCAGCAGGTTCACCTGCGCCTGCTGCATCCGGGGGTCGGCGGGAGCTCCGTCGCCGTCGTGCGTGGCGTCCAGTCCCCAGCCCCACTGGATTGTGCCCGCACCGAACACGAGCGCCCCGCTGGACGCGCGGTACATCGTGACGTGGTGCTCCGTGGTCCCGGGGACCACGACGTTGCCGTAGTCGGTGAGGTACTGCGGCGTCGGCCCGACCGTGGTGGACAGCCGGATCAGGCCCGCCGGACGGAATCCGTTGTCGACGTCTTCGTCGGACTCATAGCCGACCGTGTGCGCCGCCAGCGGCTGCACCGTGCCGGGCGCGAGGGACGCGAGACCCGTGTTCCGCCACAGCCGGGTCTTTCCCTCGGCGCTCGTGACAGTGACCGGCAGATCCGTGTCGTTGCTCATGTAGATCGTGCCGGTGAGCCCGTTCTCCGGCAGCGTGCCGCCATCGCCGGCGGACGCGAACCGGGGATCGCGCCACGTGCCGGTCCATTCCGATGTGGAGGCGTCGATCTTCCCGCCCTCGGGATGCGCGGAGTTGCCCCACGTCTCCTTGTAGGAGACGAGTGTCCGGTACGGCGCACTCGAGCCATCGGCGGTGGACGGCTCGTAGCGGGTGTGCCAGTAGACCTCGTTGCCGGAGAGGAACTGCAGGTTCACCCCGGCATCGCGCGCGGCCTCCACGTTCTTGCGCTGAGCCGCTGACCAGTACTCGTCGTGACCCACCGACAGGAACACCTTGTGATCGAGAAGCTGGGCACCGTCGCGGTCCGTATCGATGCCTGAGATGTAGCTGACGTCGTAGCCGTTGCGCTCGAGGAACCGGACCGTCGCATACTCGCTGCTGAAGTAGAAGTCGCGCCCGTCGAGCACTCCGCGAGTGGCGAACGGCCGGTTGTAGCTGATCTTGTAGGCGCGGCCGTTCGCGGCGCCCTGGTAGAAGTCCGAGCCTCCATACGTGTTGTAGGCCTGCCACGTGGGATCGGACGTCTGGAAGACGACATCCGAATGGTTGCCGTCGTTGCGGACGATGAAGATGATGTGGCTCTCTCCGCCGGTGTCCTTCCTGTGCAGGAGAGCGATGTACACGCCGGAGACGGCGGTCGACGGGACGTTCCACGAGGCCGAGACCCCCCACGTCCCGCAGTCGTAGAGCTCGGTGGTGGCATCCGAGATGCACTCGGGCTGGTGCTGTGGCAGCCGGGCGGTCACCGGCACGGATTGGATGAACCGTGCACCCAGGCCCTGATACCAGCCGGTTCGATAGATGTCGATCGTGTAGGACGTGGCGTCCGTGTCGACCTTGAAGTCGATCCTGCTGCCGGCGTTGACGCTGATGTCGGTCGCGAACCCTTGGATGCTGGGGTCTCCCGCGCCGTCGATGTCCCATACGTCGGGATCGGTGCCGGGCTTGGAGTTCTCGCACACGATGGGGTTGATGGTCGGCCCGCACGAGCTCCCGCCGTCGGCGACCGCCGCAGTCGGAGCGACGGCGATGAGTGCGCCGGCCACGAGTGCCAGCGCTGCTCCGATCCCGAGCGCCCGTCGTCCGCGCCTGCGCGCGCTCACGCGTTCTTCCCCAGTTTTCCGCATGTCCCCAGTTCCCCGCGTCGGGTGATCCGAACGGATCTCCCGTGTTCTCGACCCCAGTTCCGCGCCCCCGAGGTCCAGTCGGGCATGGGCGGAAAGGAGTCTCCCCGCTCGGGAGTATATCGGTGCGCACCCACGTTCGTCAGGGCCGATTCCAAAGATCCCCTCAAGATCCCTATGCTGAGGGGCATTCCCGTCACCTGGAGGTCGTTCTCATGAGCATCGCCCCGTCCGCCCGCATCCAGGCCACCGCGGACGTGGACGAGCGTGCGAGCGTCGGGGACCGGACTCGCGTGTGGCACCTCGCCCAGGTCCGGGAGGGCGCGCGGATCGGCGCCGACTGCAACATAGGCCGCGGCGCCTATGTCGGCCCGGACGTCGTGATCGGGGACAACTGCAAGCTTCAGAACTACGCCCTGGTGTACGAGCCGGCGCGCCTGGGGGACGGCGTCTTCATCGGTCCGGCCGCCGTCCTCACCAACGACGAATTCCCCCGCGCCGCGAACCCGGACGGGACGCTGAAGTCTGCGGAGGACTGGCGAGCGGTCGGAGTGGTGGTCGGCGACGGCGCCTCGATCGGCGCCCGCGCGGTGTGCATCGCCCCGGTCACGATCGGCGCGTGGGCGCTCGTCGCCGCCGGGGCGGTGGTCACCAAGGACGTCGCCCCGCACGCGCTCGTGGTCGGCGTGCCGGCCCGGCGCGTGGGGTGGGTGGGGCGCGCGGGACGTCCCCTGCAGCGCGACGGCGACGACTGGGTGTGCCCGGTCACCGGCGAACGCTACCGGGAACGGAACGCCGAACTGCACCGGCTGGTCTGAGCCGCGGCTGGTCTGGGCGGCAGGCGGCTCAGGGCGTCCAGGCCACGCCGGTTCGCTTCGGCATGGCCGGAACGCCGGCGACGAGGGTCCGAGGCGGGACGTCCTTCGTCACGACCGCGCCGGCGGCGACCACCGCTCCCTCGCCGATCGTCACACCCTTGAGGATGATGGCTCGCGTCCCGATCCAGGCATCGTCGCCGATGATGATGGGAGCGGTCTGCGTCCGTCCGCCGCTCACGTCATGACTGTCGCTGTCGCGCAGGATGACCTCCTCGGCGATCGCGACATTGCGCCCCAGCCGGATCTCGGAGAAGCAGGAGATCCGCGTCCCGACGTTCACTCCCCCTTCCGTGCCGCCCCCGAACTCGAGCGTGGCGCCCTCGTCCACGATCACGCGGCACCCGGTGAGGATCGACAGATCGTCCCGGACGATGAGCGTCCCATCACGGGCGACCGTGAGCTCTCCCGGGAGGAAGAACCAGGATCCCGCCCACACGGTGCCGAGGGTCAGCTCTCCGTTTCCCTCGATCGTCCCGTCGATGCGCAGCGCCATCCGCTTGAAGACGGTGCCCTTCATTCCGGCCCGCCGGAGCCGGCTCGTGGCTCTGCGATTCACGGTCAGCAGGCGCTTGCGGTTCATGCTGGCTCCCCTCGTCGCGGCGACGGCCCGCGCCGCTGCGGCACCATCGCCTGTCGTGAGCACACTACCGCGCGACGGGGCGCGAGTCAGGGGGTCGCAGGCCGGCTGCCGGCCGGAACGCGGTCCGCGAGCACGCCGGCCGCGCGCGCGGGCGCCGCGTACGCTTCTGCGAGCGAGGCGACGGTGTCGTGCGCGTTCAAGCCGCTCGGGTTGGGCACGACCCACAGCTGTGCCGGACCCAGCGTCTCGTCCTGGCGCCCCGCCGCGGCCCTCGGCCGGCCGAAGCCCTGTCGGTATGCGGTCAGGCCTACCACCGCGACCACGCGGGGACGCCACCGGGCGACGTCGTCCGCCAGGCGGCGTGCGCCCGCCCGGAGCTCGTCGCGGCCCAGCTCGTCGGCGCGCGCAGTCGCCCGCGCGACGAGATTCGAAATGCCGATCCCGGCATCCAGGAGCATCCGCCGGTCGTCCGCGGGCATGCCGTCGCGACCGATCCGCGGGAGCCTCGGCAGCACGCCCGCCGCGACCAGGGCCGGGTAGAAGCGGTTGCCGGGGTGGGCGAACGGCACACCGGTGGCAGCCGTCCACAGACCGGGATTGATGCCGACGAACACCAGGCGTGGATGCTGCGGCATGAGGTCTCGGATGCTGCGGACGCGGGCCGCTTCGAGCTCCGTCCGCGTGAATCCCGGCCGCCGGGTCCCGCCGCCGCCCGGTCTCGGCCCGCCGGCGGTCACAGCTCGCCCGGCGAGACGGCCTGCGCGTCGAGCTCGTCGACGATCCCGCGCGCGGTCGAGGCCGCGCCGGGGCGCCGCGGGGCGTAGACCACCAGGGAGTGGTACATGAACCGGACCACGAACGCCACGACGAGCGTGATCCCGGCCGCGATCACGCTGGACAGATGCCACGTGTTCACCAGCAGGGCGATCACCGGGATGCGCACGACCGCCTCGACGTTGTTGAAAGCGAAGGACCTCGCGAATCGGGTCCATGCCCCGGAGGCGTCGGCCCGCATGTCCTGGAAGACGAATCGCTCCTGCAGCAGGAAGTTCCCGATGATCGTGACTTCGGCCCCGACGACGGCGGCCGGGATGTAGTGCATCCCCAGCTGGGTGAGCACCCACATGATCGCGAGATTGGCCACCGCCCCGAGCGCGCCTATCAGCGCGAACACGGACATCTTCCCGAAGCGCAGCCCCGCCAGCTGCACGAGGAAGCTCATCCCCTGACGCAAGGACGCCTTCGACTCCCCGGCGAACCGGTCGGCGAACCGGAACGGGATCTCGGCGACCCGGATGCTCCTGCGTGCGAGGATCTCCAGCAGGATCTTGAATCCGCGGGGGCGCAGCCCACCCAGCTCGATCGCCCGCCGGTCGACCAGGAAGAAGCCCGTCATCGGGTCGGACACGCCTCGCAGCCGGATCGGGAACATGGCCCGGGTCAGCAGGGTGGACAGCTTGGAGATGAGCACGCGCGTGCGATCGGCCAGGCCCTGCGCCGATCCGTCGCCGATGTACCGTGACGCCACGACGAGGTCGACGTCTCCGCGCCCGAAGCGGGCCAGCAGCGCCGGGATGTCCTCGGGGGGATGCTGGAGGTCTCCGTCCATCACGAGGCACAGGTCGGATGCCGCCGCCCGCATCCCTTCCACCACGGCGCCGCCGAGGCCTGCCGTCGCCACGTCCCTGTGGATCAGGCGCACGGGCAGGCCGGCGTCGCGGGCGGCCTCGGTCACGGCGTCGGGCGTGGCATCCGTGCTGTCGTCGACGAAGAGGATCTCCGCGTCCATTCCGCGCACCGCCCCGGCGACCCGGCGGACGAGCTCGGCCACATTGGGCGCCTCGTTGAAGGTCGGGACGATGATCGTCAGCTGCATGGATCTTCCGGTTCGCTGGATTTCGGGCGCGGTGCGTCCATCGTCCCATGTCCGCCCGGACATCTCCTGGGCTGTGGACAACTCATAGCCTTTGCCGGGCGCCGTCGGAGGGAGGCGGTCGGCCATCCCGGGAGGCGGCCGATGCCGTCGCGAATGCCGACGGGTGCCCTGTCCGGTTAGGGTGCTGAGCATGCGAATCTCCGTGATCGGATGTGGCTACCTGGGGGCCGTGCATGCCGCGGCGATGGCCACATTGGGGCATGACGTGGTGGGCGTCGACGTCGATCCCGTGAAACTGGCGGCGCTTCGCCGGGGCGAGGCGCCCTTCTTCGAACCGGGACTGCCCGAGCTTCTGGTGGAGGCCGGCGCCACGGGGCGGCTCACGTTCACGGATGACATCGCCGCGGCCCGCGGGGCCCGCGTGCACTTCATCGCCGTCGGGACGCCGCAGCGGAAGGGCTCGCACGCCGCCGACCTGACGTATGTGGACGCGGCGATCGACCAGCTGCTGCCGCACCTGTCCGCCGGCGACGTCGTGGTCGGCAAGTCGACGGTTCCGGTCGGGACCGCCGCGCGCCTTGCCGCTCGGATCGCGGACGGCGGATCCGGGGCCGTCCTCGCGTGGAACCCCGAGTTCCTGCGGGAGGGGTTCGCCGTGAAGGACTCCCTCACGCCGGACCGGATCGTGTTCGGGCTCCCCCCGCGCGAAGACGAGGCATCCGTCGCCCACGCGGCGCTGCGCGAGGTCTACGCCGCCGCGCTGGCGGGCCAGACCCCCGAGGTCGTGACCGATTACGCCACCGCTGAGCTCGTGAAGGTGTCGGCCAACGCGTTCCTGGCGACGAAGATCTCGTTCATCAACGCGATGGCCGAGATCGCCGAGGCCACCGGCGCGGACGTCACCCAGCTCGCCGATGCGATCGGGTTCGACGGGCGCATCGGCCGCCGCTTCCTCGGGGCCGGCGTGGGATTCGGCGGCGGATGTCTCCCGAAGGACATCCGGGGCTTCATGGCACGCGCCGAAGAGCTCGGCCGCGGGGAGTCGGTCGCCTTCCTGAAAGAGGTCGACGCGATCAACCTGCGCCGGCGCCGGAGGGTCGTCGAGCACGTCGTCGAGCTGCTCGATCATGAGCCGTACGGGAAGACCGTGGCCGTGCTGGGGCTCGCGTTCAAGCCGCACTCGGACGACGTGCGCGACTCGCCGGCTCTCGATGTCGCCGTGCGGCTCAAGGGCCTCGGCGCCGACGTCCGCGCCACCGATCCGCAGGCGATCGAGAACGCTCGCGCCCTGCACCCGCAGCTGGACTACCGCGAATCGTTCGAGGACGCCGTGGCGGGTGCCCACGCGATGGTGCTGGTCACGGAATGGGATCAGTATCGCTACCTCGACCCCGACGCGGTCGCGCCGCTCGTGGCCGCGCGCAACGTGGTGGACGGCCGCAACAGCTACGACCCGGCGCGGTGGCGCGCCGCCGGCTGGACGTACCGGGGCCTCGGCAGGCCCTGACCGCGACGCCCGCCGCCCGGCACGGCGCCCGCACGCCGACGATCCGGGAGAATGGAGGCATGACGACCTCCACGACCTCGATCACGATGTTCGGCGCCGACTGGTGCCGCGATTGCCGCCGCACGAAGAAGCAGCTCGACGAGCTCGGCGTCGAGTACACGTACGTCGACCTCGTGGCCGACCCCGCCGCCGCGGACGTGGCCAAGGAGATCTCGGGGCGCACGAACATCCCCGTCGTCGTGTACCCGGACGCCAGTCACCAGGTGGAGCCCTCGAATGCGGACGTCGAGGCGAAGCTGCGCGAGCTCTCCCTGATCTGACGCCCTCGACGTCCCTGTCGGCTCGAGCGCCGCTCGGCGACCCGCCTAGAGTGGACGGGTGGACGATGGAGTCGAGCGCAACACCCGCGCGATCGAGGAGTCGGTGGTCACGGACTTCTCCGACCGCATGACCTACGGCGGGTATCTGCAGCTGCAGACCCTGCTGTCGGCTCAGCGTCCCCTGAGCACGCCCGAGCACCACGACGAGCTCCTGTTCATCGTCCAGCACCAGACCACCGAGCTGTGGCTCAAGCTCGTCCTGCACGAGCTGGAGGCGGCGTGTACGCATCTGCGCGCCGACGAGCCCGCCCAGGCTCTCAAGTGCATCGCCCGCGTCAAGCACATCCAGAAGACGCTCACCGACCAGTGGTCGGTGCTGGCCACGCTCACGCCGAGCGAGTACGCGCAGTTCCGCAGCGTCCTCGGCAACGCCAGCGGCTTCCAGTCCGCGCAGTACCGCGCGGTCGAGTTCACCCTGGGCAACAAGCATCCGGGCATGCTGCGCGTGTTCGAGGCCGAACCCGACAGCCTCGCGCTCGTGCGCGCGGCCCTGGAGGCCCCGAGCCTGTACGACGAGTTCCTCCGGCTGCTGGCGCGCGAAGGATACGACATCCCGGCGAGCGTGCTCGAGCGGGATGTCACCGCGGCGTGGGAGTTCACGCCGGAGCTGGTCCCCGTGTTCGCGCAGATCTACGCCGACACCGACGCGCATTGGGGCGCGTACGAGACGTGCGAAGAGCTCGTCGATCTGGAGGACAACTTCCAGTTGTGGCGCTTCCGCCATCTGAAGACGGTCGAGAGGATCATCGGGCACAAGCGCGGCACAGGCGGTTCCAGCGGGGTCTCCTTCCTGAAGCGCGCCCTGGACCTCACGTTCTTCCCCGAGCTGTACGCCGTGCGCACCGAGATCGGGGGCTGAGATGTCGCACGCCGACATCGAGGCGCTGCAGCGGCTCCTCGGCCCGACCGCGCGGCTGTGCCGCCGAGCGCTCACGAACGAGGACGGCGTCGCTCTCGCGCCGTTCACGGATCACCACATCCACGTGCATCTGATCGACGAGCACGGGCTTCCGGCAGGGGGAGTCGCGGCCGCGCTCGACCTCGGCGGAGATCCCGCCGTGTTAGCCCGCCGCCCGCAGGGCGTCATGCCGCACCTGGCGTATGCCGGTGCGTTCCTGACCGTGCCGGGCGGCTATCCGTCACGGCGACCCTGGGCTCCCCCGGAGGTCGTGCGCGTCGTCGCCTCCGCGTCGCCGGCGCCCGGGACGCCGGGGGGAGCGCGCACCGCCGTGGACGAAATGGCAGACGCCGGGGCGTCCGTCATCAAGGTCGCGCTCAACAGCGATGCCGGCCCCGTGTTCGACGCCGCGACCCTCGTCGTCCTCGTCGACGCGGCGCACGACCGCGGTCTGCCGGTCGTCGCGCACGTGGAGGGTCAAGGGATGACCCGGCGGGCCCTGGACGCCGGGATCGACGCGCTCGCGCACGCTCCGTTCACGGGGGCGCTCCCTCCAGAGCTCGTGTCCCGGGCCGTGGACGCCGGGCAGCGCTGGATCTCGACGCTCGCCATCCACGACGAGCCCGCGGTCGCGATCGGGAATCTGGCGGCCTTCCACGCGGCCGGGGGCACGGTGCTGTACGGCACGGACCTGGGAAACGGCGATCGAGCGAACGGCCTCGACGTTGCCGAGCTGCAGCGCCTGCACGACGCGGGCGTGCAGGGGCCGGCACTGCTGGCCGCCCTGACCCAGCCGTGGCCGCGCAGGGCCGTGGGCGACGCGGTCCGCACGTTCGTCCCCGGCGTCGCACCGCGCACGCCCGACGAGATCCCGGGCTGGCTGGCCCGAGCCCGGGTCGTTCCCAGCGAGGAGCTGATGACTCGTGAGCAGTGAGACGACCGTGACGGCCGCCGAGATCAGGGCGGAGGCGTCCGCCCTGGATGCCGCCGATCCGCTGGGCGCCGAGCGCAGCGCGTTCGTGGGCGCCGACGCGCCGCTCGTGTATTTCGACGGCAACTCCCTCGGCCGGCCGTTGCAGGCCACCGTCGCCAGTCTCGCCGCGTTCGTCCGGGAGGAATGGGGCGGCCGGCTCATCCGCGCGTGGGACGAGCAGTGGATGGACCTCCCCTTCGCGCTGGGCGACCGGATCGGCGCGGCCGCGCTCGGGGCGGCGCCAGGGCAGACGGTCGTCGGCGACTCGACGACCGTCCTGCTGTACAAGCTGGTCCGGGCGGCGTTCGACGCGGCGCAGGCCGACGACGTCGCGCGCGTGGAGATCGTGGCCGACCGGGACAACTTCCCGACCGATCGTTACCTCGTGGAGGGCATCGCGGCCGAGCGCGGCGGCCGCGTCCGCTGGATCGACGTGGATCCGACCGAGGGCGTCACGGCGGACGAGCTGTCGGCGGCGGTCGGGCCTCGGACGGCCGTCGTCGTACTGAGCCACGTCGCATACCGCTCGGGGTATATGGCGGACGCTGCGGCGCTGACCACACTTGTCCACGACGCGGGTGCATACGTGGTGTGGGACCTGTGCCATTCGGCCGGAGCGGTCGAGGTCCGCGCCGACGACTGGGGATTCGATCTGGCCGTCGGCTGCACCTACAAGTACCTCAACGGCGGCCCGGGCTCCCCGGCGTTCGCCTACGTCGCGCACCGGCACCAGGACGGGCTCACCCAGCCGATCCACGGATGGATGGGGACGGCCGACGTGTTCGCGATGGGGCCCGAGTACCGCCCGGCTGCGGGCATGCGCCGGTTCCTCTCGGGCACGCCGCCGATCACCGCGATGATCCCGCTGCGCGACATGGTGGCGCGAGTCGAGGCTGCCGGCATCACGGCCATCCGTGAGAAGTCGGTCGCGCTCACGGAGTTCGCCATCCGGATCGCCGACGCATGGCTCTCCCCCTTCGGGGTGGCGGTCGCATCGCCGCGGGACCCGGGGCGGCGGGGCGGACACATCACTCTGTCGCATCCGGCGATGCGGGATGTCACGGGGCGCCTGTGGCAGCAGGACGTGATCCCCGACTACCGGGACCCCGACGGGCTCCGGATCGGGATGTCCCCGCTGTCGACGTCCTTCGCCGAAGTGGCGGTGGGGCTCGGGAAGGTCGCCGACACCCTCCGCGCCCTCTCCTGACTCCCGGCCATGGGCACGCGCCAGCGAGCCGGCCACGCCCGGCCGGCAATACACTGGCGCGATGAGCACCGACGCTCCCGACGCCCCGGGCGCATTCTCCGCCCCGCGGCGATTGCCGGCACGGCTCGTCCTGCGCTACGCCGTCGGCTCGGTAGGCACGG
>Ga0164243_10016547_pt1 | contig 10114 bp, 13 predicted proteins | sample OricompcompostOP_FD_108781 | JGI IMG/M metagenome (GOLD analysis project Ga0164243, IMG submission 108781) | Organic Plus compost microbial communities from Emeryville, California, USA - Original compost - Organic plus compost (OP) | ecosystem: Engineered > Solid waste > Mixed feedstock >... | reverse complement strand
GCGAAGATCGTGTTATATAACATAATCTTCGCTCCCTTTGCTTTCTTAATTATTCTTACAAAATCCTTTGCCTCTTAAAAAACTTCTTATGTTCCTTTGCCTCCTTAGCGCCTTTGCGTGAAATCAATCTTTCACGACGAGGCGGAAGCCGTTACCGTGGATGTTCACGATTTCGATGTTTGGATCGTCTTTAAGGTATTTGCGGAGTTTGGCGATATAAACGTCCATACTGCGGCCATTGAAGTAGGTATCGCTGCCCCAGATCTTTTTAAGGGCCAGTTCGCGTGGCAGCAGGTCGTTCTTATGTTCGCAGAGCATATGGAGCAGTTCATTTTCCTTAGGAGACAGCGTATGTGTTTCCCCGTTATGGGCCAGGGTACGCAGGCGGGAGTTGAAGGTATAAGAGCCTATTACGAACTCGTGTACTTCTTCTTCCTTATTGTTCAGTTCCTGGTTCCGTTTCAGGATAGCTTTGATCTTCAGGAGTAATAATTCGCTATCGAAAGGTTTGGAGATATAGTCATCCGCCCCCAGTTTGTATCCCTGGATAATGTCTTCTTTCATAGTTTTGGCGGAGAGGAAGAAAAGCGGGATATCGGGGTCCACGTCTCTGATTTCTTCGGCCAGTTTAAACCCGTCCATATTGGGCATCATGATGTCCAGCAGGCAGATATCGAATTTCTCGCGTCGGAAGGCGGCCAAAGCCAAAATACCGTCCCTGCATAATTCCACATCGTAATCATTCAGTTCCAGGTAATTTTTAAGTACCATGCCCAGGTTGGTATCATCCTCGGCTAGTAATATTTTGGGTTTACGTTCTTCCATGGTCATAATGAATTGATTATAATCAAATATAAAGTTTTTATACGGTATGTAAGGTCGGGAAATTTCAGCGGAGCCAGGCCCAATGAATTGTTAAAACTGCTGAGATTACTTTTTGTTCAGCAACGACGAGAAGGGGTAGCGGAGATTGCTGTAATTCACCATATCCACAACGATATTTCCAACTGAAATGGGGCTTTCTACCCGGAGGGGCACCTTATTGTTATCGTCGCTCACCCAAACCGTCATCTTTTCTCCTCCTTCAAAAATGGTTCCTTTAATCAGGAGGGGCTTAAATTTAATGGCCCTGAACTTCCCGAATTTTGTATTTACCTCTTCAGTGCCCAGGTAACGGATATAGATGTTATAGACCTGGTCGTCGAGGAACATGGCGAACGGGATCTTGTCGCCTGCGTTGTATTTGGAGAAATCTATGTTCCTGGCGTAATAGATGGCGCTGATCACATCCTGCACGCAAGGGGGAACCGGGAAAGTACCGTTGGTACTGACGGCCTGGTGGCCTGCCTGGTTGAATACAACGTTATTGTAGATTTTATACCCACCTTCGTTCACATTTCGTATAAATTTCAGGGGTTGCAGGGTAGCGGTATCTACATAGCTTTCGTACCGGTCGCGAACTTTGAAGATCCAGTCGTATGCTCTGAAGGTTTTTCCGTCGCCAACGATGTGGTATACATCCCTGCCGGCGTATTTTTCGAGGCTAACGTTAAAAACGGCTTCACCGGCGCCAACGTACATTTTGCCGAGGTTATAATAAACTTTGAAGGTGATGCTTTCTCCGGCCTGGAAACTGAAATTACGGATAGAGCAAAAGTCACTTTGCGCATCGGCGGTTAGAAAACAGGAAAGCCATAAAATTATGAGTAATAAATACTTCATCGGTGGAAGCTATTTTTCCTTAAAAATTTTAACACCCAGTAACAGCACACTTCCAAATAGAGCCGGCAATACGAGGTTGATCAACCAGATGCCTACAGTAGCGGCAATGATAGCCATTGTATTGGTGCTTAGTAGTCCCAGAAAGAAGATACTCACTTTACCTCTTACACCTAATTCTGCTATCGCCAGGGTGGGAACTCCAGCCATTACCAGGTAAATGACGCTGTTCAGCAAAAATCCCTGCCACCATAAGAATTCCATTCCCAGTGCGTCCAACAAAATCAAATACTGTGCCGAGAAGACGATGTACCGGAGCGCTGAAAGCAGCAACAGATAACGTAATTCGCGGGGTGGATACTGTACGATTATTTCAACAAATGCCTTCGCTTTCCGAAGAAATGGAATCTTTTCGAAGATAGAAAGAATGATCGTTAACCGAAAATATAACAAAACGGTCAGCAGACAAATAACTACCAGGACAGTTAACAGTAATTTATGCCAGAGCCCAGGGTCCAGGAAGCTGCTTTCGACTGCTGGCGGGTAATTGTTGACATAATAAAGCAAACCAATTAACCCAAAAATAATAGTGATGATAAGCTGGCTGAAACTTCCTACGATAGTGGCTGCGATGGCTTTCAGCTTGTTTTCGTTCCGCAGGTAAAGGATACGGCCCCCGTATTCGCCTATACGATTAGGGGTGTTGATGGAGAACGAAACTCCTGAAAGGATAGCGCTGAACGCTTTTATAAATGAAACCTCTTCAAGCAAATGGACTAACTTCTGCCATTTACGGGCTTCCAATCCCCAATTAAAGAACATCAGTATAAACACCAGGGTTATGCCTGTCCATCCTTTGCGCTGCAGCGACTCTCCCATATGCAGCAACGACTCGTGCAGGTTATCCCTTTTGAGCAATTGCCGGTATATTGAGTAGGTTAACAAGGCAAAAAGCGCTGTCCCTAATAAGTAATTGAGAATTATTTTGGTACTTTTGTTCAGATAGTCAATTTTTTGGCAAAAATAACGGGTGGTTGGCAAACAAGTCAAAAATAATTCTCGGGATAGACCCAGGCACGCTTGTGATGGGGTATGGTCTTATTTCGATAACCGGAAAAAAGGTTAGCCTGCTGGATATGAATGTGGAGAAGTTATCGAAATACAAGGATCACTATGAAAGACTGCAACAGATACACAACTGTGTAAATTCACTTATCAGGCAATATAAACCTACAAGTTTTGCTATTGAAGCCCCATTTTACGGGAAAAACGTACAAAGTATGTTGAAACTGGGCCGGGCGCAGGGCGTTGCTATTGCGGCGGCTATCCATAACGGCTTAACTGTTACAGAATATTCTCCAAAGAAAGTAAAGCAATCCGTAACCGGCAATGGGAACGCTGATAAAGAACAGGTTTGGCTGATGTTGCAACGCATACTGCAGATAACCGGCAAACCTGATTACTTTGATGCCACAGATGCCCTGGCGGTAGCAGTTTGCCATCATTACCAGGAATGTAATCCTCTCGCCGGCATCAGTAAATCAAAAGGTTGGGAACAATTCATTCAGCAGCACCCTGAAAGGATAGTCAGATAATTAACCGGATGTATCAGGTTATTTTATAAATCCGTAAATTGTAGTTACTTTGGTTTAAATTCATAACCCGACAAAACTATAACAAAGGATAAGCTCAATGCTTAACTATGAAAAGTGACCATCATTTGTTCTATGAACAGACTATAACAAGCTTTTTTACATTAATCAGCATCAGGCAGATATGAAAGCAAGAATCCTATTGGTGGAAGATGATCAGAATATTGGTGCGGTTACAAAGAAACGGTTAGAAGAAGCAGGCTACGATGTAGTGCACAGTGTTGATGGCCAGGCAGCATGGGAGCAATTTCAATTACGTTCATTTGATATTTGCTTATTGGATGTAGTAATGCCCAAAAAAGACGGCCTGGAACTGGCACAACAAATACGCGCTAGCAACGACCATGTTCCTATATTGTTTCTCACTTCCAAAAATGAAAAAGAGGATCGGATAGCAGGTTTACAGATCGGGGCCGACGATTATATCAGCAAGCCTTTCAGCATGCAAGAACTGATCTTACGGATCGAAGTATTCCTGAAACGCTCCAGAACTCCCGCCAAACCCAAATCCACCCAATATGCCATTGGCTTATTAACCTTCGATTACGAAGACTTACGACTATACACTGCAAACGGAGATGTATCAATTTCCCTTACCCAAAAGGAAGCGGACCTGCTAAAATATTTCTGTAATAATCCTAATAAAACACTTAAACGGGAAGATATCCTTTCTCATGTATGGGGAAAAGACGACTATTTCCTGGGTAGAAGTATGGATGTTTTTATTACGAAACTCCGGAAACATTTTAAATCAGATCCGCAAATAAAATTAGAAACCGTGCATGGCGTTGGTTTCAGGTTCAATATCCCAAATCCAAAAAATAATAAGGATAATAATAAAGAGCACTAAGAGAATTAAAGAACTCCCAAACAGCTATAACGCCGCAATGATCTGCGATTGGATCTCTTTAAATTCATCCGGCGTCAGTTCCAGTTTACTACGAGAAAAATTCATATCGTCTGCCGAGTTAATAGGAATCAGGTGCATATGCGCATGCGGAACTTCCAGTCCTACTACGCATACCCCTACACGATTACATGGTATTACCTGCTCGATCGCCCTGGCAATCGGTTTGGCAAATAATAACCACTCTCCCATTAATTCATCCGCAACATCAAAGAATTTATCAGTTTCCACTTTAGGAACCACCAACGTATGGCCCTTGACTAATGGAAAGGCATCCAGGAAGGCGCAGAAATGCTCATTTTCGGCAATCTTATAGCCTGGGATCTCTCCATTAATAATCTTCGTAAATATGGTCATAACACTCAATTTATGGCAGTAAAAAAGGGTTGCAATACCGCAACCCCTGCAAATATCCTAAAAAGACAAGTACAATTATACTGTAATCTTATCAACCTTAAACTTAATCAGGCCATTAGGAGCCTGGATCTCCGCAATCTCTCCTACCTGCTTACCTAACAAACCTTTGCCAATAGGCGATGTAATAGAGATCTTTCCTGCCTTCAGGTCCGCTTCCGTTTCTGACACGATCTGGTAAGTAACTGATTTCTTATTGGCCATATTGGTGATCGTTACCTTACATAAAATAGAGACTTTAGACGTATCTATCGCCTCGGCACTCACAATACGGGAAGTAGCTATCGCCGCTTCCAATGTAGCAATCTTAGCTTCATGCAGGCCCTGTGCTTCCTTCGCAGCATCATATTCGGCATTCTCCTTTAAGTCACCCTTTTCCCTGGCTTCCTGTATTGCGCGTGCAATCTCTGCCCTTCCCTTTGTTTTAAGGTAGGTCAGCTCATTCATCATTTGATCAAGGGTTTCTTTAGTAATGTAATTTACGCCAGACATAACCTGTTGCTGTTTTTTTGGTTATAAGAAAAAAAAATCAACGCCTCCATTTGCACAGAAGCGTTGTTTACTGGTATTACCGCAAATATAATGAAAATAATATAAAGAAAAAACATCCTCACCCCTGATTTTAATCGATTGTAAATCAATTATTTAATCAAGGGATTGTTATTCTCCGGGCGAATTTATAATATATTCAACTTCTCCAATGTTATCCTGGCCATCTTAATACTAGCCTCATGCGAATACCCCGCAATATGCGGCGTCACAATCACGTTCGGCGACTTCAAAAACCAGGCTAACTGCGCTTTCTCTTCCTCGTTATATGTAGGAAGTTTTTCATTCTCCAGAACATCCAGGCAAGCTCCCGCTACCACGCCATTTTCAATAGCCTCAATCAGGTCGCGGTTCTTCACCAGCTTTCCCCTGGCCGTGTTCATGAAATACACAGGTTTCGCAAATGAAGAAAAGAACTGTGCATTCGCGATATGGCGGGTTTCCTCCGTCAGCGGCAAATGCAGGCTCACTACATCCGCATCCCTGAATATCTCTTCCATCGTAGCTTCCCTCACATCCTCATTCCCAAATCCCTGCTTATACTTATCATAAGCCAGGATATTCACATCAAAACCTTTCAGCTTATGGGCAAAAGTACTACCGGTATTTCCATAACCAATAATACCTACCGTTTTACCATTCAATTCCGTACCCCGGTTGCCATCTCTCTCCCATATTCCTTCTTTCAACTCCAGGTTGCTTTTCAGGATATTGTTCATCAAACACAACAACATCCCTACTGCCTGCTCTCCTACCGCATCCCTGTTCCCTTCAGGACTGCTGACACAATGAATGCCCTTGCTCTGCGCGTAAGCAACATCTATCAACTCCATGCCTGACCCCAAACGTCCTATCCATTCCAGCTGCCGGGCATTGTCCAGGATATACTTGTCTACCTTTATACGGGTAGTTACGATCATCCCTACACAATCGGCGATCTGCTGATACACTTCATCATAGGTAATGGAAGGCATGTAAACCACTTCGAAGCCTTTGTTCTTTAACTGATCTACTAAATAAGGATGCGTTTTTGCCGTTACTAATACTTTCCTGCTCATATCATCTTATGCGATAATGCTGCAAAATCAGCTACTGTTAATTCTTCCGCCCTTTTCGAAAAGATCGGGTCTGATGCCAGCAATTCTTTACTAAACATAGTTTTTAATGGGTTGCGCAATTGCTTCCTGCGTTGCCCGAATGCAGTTTTTACCAATACGAAGAACTTGCGTTCGGAAGCAATATCCGCCGGCTGTTCCAGGCGGGTAAGCCGGATAACGGCCGACTTCACCTTGGGAGGCGGGTTGAAACAATTTTCATGCACCTCGAACAGGTATTCAATTTTATAGAACGCCTGCAGCAATACACTCAGAATGCCATAATCCTTATTCCCATGCGGAGAAGCGATCCGTTGCGCTACTTCCTTCTGGAACATTCCTACCACAATATCCACCTGCGGGCGCCATTCCAGCACCTTAAACATGATCTGGGTAGAGATATTATAAGGGAAATTGCCTATAATCCTGAAAGGCCCTTCAAATGGCAGGGCTGTGTCCAATATGCTCTCGTTGATCAGCTTCCCCTGGATAGCTGGATAAGTTTTTTCGAGGTAAGTGACCTTTTCCGTGTCCAGCTCCACCGCCTTGAAATGAATGCCGGGGATCTGCAACAGGTATTTGGTTATGGCTCCCGCGCCCGGACCTACTTCCAGCACCTGCTGGCCATCTGATACAGGTAACGATTCCACGATCTTCCTGCTGATATTCTCATCAGTCAGAAAATGCTGTCCGAGTGATTTTTTTAATGTATACATGTTGTCTGGCAAAGATAGCAACATTTCACCCAAAAAGGTTTCACGCAAAGGAGCTAAAGGAAGTAAAGAGCGCAAAGGATTTTTTAAGGAAGGATAAGAAAGCAAAGAGGACGAAGATTATGTTATATAATACAATTAATACAATCTTTCCCTTCTTTGTTTTCTTATCTTTCCTTATTAGTCTTAATTCCCTTAAAAAAATCCTTTGCGCTCTTTACTTCCTTTAGCTCCTTTGCGTGAAACCTGGGAAATACCTTATCTTCGCAGGATCATTGAGGCAAAAGCATGAGTAACATCCAGATAAATAAACCAGTTATAGGTATCACCATTGGCGATATCAATAGTATTGGTGCAGAAATCATCATCAAAACCTTCCTGGACAACAGGATGATGGAATTTTGTACCCCTGTTATCTTCGCATCCAACAAAACCATCAACTTCTACAGCAAGCTGATGAACGAAAATAACTTTAACTACCAGAGTATCAAAGACTTCTCTCGCCTGAACCACAAACAGGTGAACGTGTATAACTGCTGGGAAGAAGAAGTGCAGATCACCCCGGGCGTACTCAATGAAACCGGCGGCAAATACGCCGCAAAAGCGCTGGATGCTGCCATTAAATGCATTAAAGAAGGGTTTATAGACGGGCTGGTAACCGCTCCTATTCATAAGAACAATATCCAGAGCGCCAATTTCAATTACACAGGCCATACCCCCTTCCTGAGAGATGCTTTCGGCGCCGATGATGTGCTGATGTTCATGACTGCCGACAATATGAGAGTAGGCCTGCTTACTGAACATGTGCCGATTGCCGAAGTGGCCAAATATGTAACAAAAGAGAACATCCTTGATAAGCTGTATCTCATGAACGACAGCCTGGTAAAGGATTTCGGAATAGATAATCCCCGTATTGCCGTATTGGGCCTGAATCCTCATGCCGGCGACGAAGGGCTGATCGGTCGCGAAGAGATCACCCAGATCATTCCAGCCATCAATCATGCAAAAGCTAATGGCATCCTGTGCTTTGGCCCATACAGCGCCGATGCATTCTTTGCCCGCCATATGTACGAACAGTTCGATGGCGTACTGGCCATGTACCACGACCAGGGCCTTATCCCATTCAAATCCCTGGCTATCGGCAACGGAATTAACTACACAGCCGGTCTGGATATCGTTCGCACCTCCCCGGATCATGGAACCGCATTCGATATCGCCGGTAAAAACCTGGCAGATCCGGATTCCTTCCGCCAGGCTATCTTTACCTGCCTCGATATCCTGGAACAAAGGATCAGGTATGCCGAGAATACAGCCAATCCGCTGAAGAAAACAGTGCTGGATTCAGAATAATCCGGTATTTGATAAAAATATAAACGAGAAAGGGCGTCTACCGGTAGATGCCCTTTCTCGTTTTGTATCAGCAGCAACGGCTACTTCTTCCCCGTATTTAAATAGGATTGAATAGACGCCACGTAATTTTCGAATGCTTTCCTGCCAACAGGCGTGATCTTGCAAACCGTTTGCGGATAGTTGTCTTTAAACTGCTTTACCACGGTGATATAACCTGCATCCCTCAATTTATTGATCTGGACACTGAGGTTTCCTGCAGTCGCATTCGTTTTCTCTTTCAGAAACGTGAATTCTGCTTCTTCTTCTCTCAACAGCAACGACATCACTGCCAGCCTGAGTTGCGAATGTAATACCGGGTCCAGGTCTTTAAAATCCATACTTTCCAAGGTTTATTGATAACTGTCTGTCAACAAAATAGATCATTTAGACGCATTTTGCAAAAGCTGGCGGGCATAAGCCTCTCCCCACTTCGGCGCTATATCAGATTCGGGCTTAAAGGCAGCGAATTTGGAAAGCGCCAGTTCCAGCGTTTCCTTAGCTTTTGTTTTACTTCCGCCCCATTGTTCAGGGGTAAACAGCAAAGCCTGACCTTCCAGCAGGTAAACACGCGGATTTTCAGGGTTAAAGCTTTTTGCAGCAGCCAGCTGGGCTCCGGCTTCAGGCCCGAACTTCGCGCCGCGGGTCATTGGATCTACCGACAGGCGCGCTGTAGCTACCAGTGAGCGCAAACAGGCTATCTCGCTGTTCTTTGGGCTTAACGCTTCCGCCTTATCCAGGTTGGCAGAGGCTTTGTCGGCCAACGGGTCAACCTGCGACTTATCTTTCAATATGAAAGTTTGCATGATCTGCGTATAGGCGGCATAGTAGTAAGGCAGCCATTGATTCTTCTCGGCATCCGCGATGCGTTCAAATGTGTTGCCTTTCTGCTGAAGCGCTTCAGGGGTAAAGGTACCAGCGCTGTCGAGGTCGGAGGTTTGCTTGGTCATAGCGGCAATATAACGCTCGCTCTGCGCAGATACGGTTGCCATATTGCCCAATAATAAAAGGGCCAGGAGGATCTGTTTCATATTATGTGTTGATTAAAGGTTATTAATAACATCCTGCCGCCTGTCTATTCCAAAGTTCATGAACATACCCAGGTAGATGAATCTTGGCACATTTGGCACTATTTCGCTGCGCCTCAATCCATCGGTGGAATAGCGGTAACCAAACACCTGTTTGTTGCCGATCACATTGGTTACTGATAGTACAAAGATGGTAAAGGCTTTATGAATATTGGTAAGATAGCTGGCGCTTAAGCCCAGCGAATTATAAGAAATTGTTTTCTCGGACATAAACTTATCCGGCGGCAGGTTAGGATTGTAATAAGGCCGGCCGGTAGCAAATGAATAAGTTGCTCCCAGGTTTGTCTTGATCTTTGAAATAAAGTGTTTGTAAACAACGCTGGCAGTATGTGTGGCGGCAAAGTCGGGTTGTACCCTGAACGGGTAGTTCAGGTAATTCCGCTTGGTATCCAGGTAGGAATAAGAAATCCAGTAATCTGCGTTTTTGATGGTCTTGCGATCCCGCCAGAATATTTCAACGCCCTGCGCATATCCGTCGCCGTTATTGCTGTAAGAAGGCGTCGTCTTAACAAGGTTATTATACTTCTTATAAAACACTTCCGTTCTGAAGGTGTAATCGCTGGCCACCCGCTGGAAGCTAACAATATAGTGG
>Ga0164243_10016546_pt1 | contig 10114 bp, 13 predicted proteins | sample OricompcompostOP_FD_108781 | JGI IMG/M metagenome (GOLD analysis project Ga0164243, IMG submission 108781) | Organic Plus compost microbial communities from Emeryville, California, USA - Original compost - Organic plus compost (OP) | ecosystem: Engineered > Solid waste > Mixed feedstock >... | reverse complement strand
GTGAGATAGAAGCGCCGCTCGGTCTCGACGACATACGTGAACAGGCCCACGACGTCGCGGTACTCCCGGTAGAGCTGCAGCTCCATCTCGGTCTCGTACTTCTCGAGATCCTCTGCGCTCATTCCGGTCCTCCTGTTCCGTGCTTCCGGGTCGCGTGCGCCTGGTACCGCGCTCTCGATGCTCGATCCCCCGCCGCGCCGCGCCCAGATCGGCATGCCCGATCAGGCAACGCCAGCCCCCACTTCATTGTCCCGCATCTCCTCCCCCCGCTCGGACCGCGCCACCGTGACGAAGGAGAACCGGTGATGCGGGCTCGGCCCGTGCGCGGCGAGCGCCGCCCGGTGCGCGGCCGTCACGTACCCCTTGTGCTCGGCGAAGCCGTACTCGGGGTAGGACTCGTGCAGGGTGGTCATCGCCTCGTCCCTCGTCACCTTGGCCACGATCGACGCCGCGGCCACGCAGGCCGCCACCTGGTCCCCCTTCCACACCGCCAGGGACGGCGCCGGAAGTCCCGGCACCGCGAACCCGTCGACGAGTACATACCCGAGCTCACACGTCAACCCGGCCACCGCACGGCGCATTCCTTCCACATTGCACCGGTGCAGCCCGCGGGCGTCGATGTCCGCGGGCGGGATGACCACCACGTGTACGGCTCGCGCCGTCGCCATGATGCGCGTGTAAAGTTCACGCCGCCGGGCGGGCGGGATCAGCTTGGAGTCGGTCAGCCCGTCGATCTCGCGCCCGAGGACGACGGCGGCGACCACCAGCGGACCGGCGCAGGCCCCCCGCCCCGCCTCGTCCACCCCGGCGACCGGCGACAGCCCTCGCCGGGCGAGCGCACGCTCGTAGCCGTAAAGCCCCGAATCCCGCCGGACGACGCTCGGACGCGGGCGATAGGCAACAGTCATGACAGTACGCAGCGTACGCCCCATCACGTCGGGGCGGCCATAAGATGCCGGTCTCTCTCCGCCGCACCGCCCGAATGCCACGGCTCCCCGGGGCCGTCCCCCCGCGCGTCCCCCGGACCCGCCTCCCGCCGGTCCCGGCGCGTGTCCCTGGGCCGGTCCCCGCACCTGTCCTGGCGCCCGCCCTCGTACGCGATGGCGGGCGCCCGCCGCGGCGCTAACGGGTCTTCTCGAACGTGGCCGGGGTCGACAGGAACTTCATCCGGGACGGCGGCCAGTAGACCGCCCACGCGCGGCCCAGCACCGCGTCCTCGGAGATCGTGCCGTCGGACTCGCCGCGCTGGTAGTACCGGGAGTCGCGGGAGGCGGTCCGATGGTCGCCCATCACCCACAGCCGCCCCTTCGGCACCTTCACCTCGAAGTCCTCACGGGCGGGGTGGTCGCCGGGATAGAGGTAGTCCTCGTCGAGCGGCACGCCGTTCACCGAGATCCGATGCCGGGAGTCGCAGCACGTCACCGTGTCGCCGCCGACGGCGATCACCCGTTTGATCCAGTCCGTGCCGTCCCAGCCCTTGAAAACCACGATGTCGCCGCGCCGCGGCGACCCGCTCAGCAGGTTGACCACCACCCGGTCGTGCTCGACCAGCGTGTTCTCCATCGACTCCGACGGGATCCAGAACGTCCCGACGACGAACATCCGCAGCAGCAGCGCCACCGCGACGCCGCCGGCGATGAGCAGGACCGTCTCGCCCCAGCCGCCGCGTTTGCGCTTCCCCGCGCCGTCCGCGGCGCGCCCGCCGTCGTGATCCCGGTCCCGATCCTGGTCCGTCTCCCCGGCCGGTCGCGCCGCCGGGCCGGGCCCCGTGCCGTTCACCGCGCCGCCCGTCGCGCCGTTCACGGCACCGCCTTTCCCGCCTGTGTCGTCGGATTCGTCGCTCATCGCCGTCATCGAGGTGCGTCCGCCGAGCCGCCGCGCGTCGCCGCCGCCTGTCCCCCGGTACGGCTCACCGCAGCTCGTACGGCGGCCGGGTGAGCCGCCGCCGCAGCGCCATCACCGGTATCGCCCCCACGAAGCCGAGGATCAGCGGAGCCTGCCCGGTCAGCGCGCCCGCCGCGTGCAGGGCCGCCTGGTTGAACGTTTCAGGGATCGGCAGCACGCCGGCCCGGGAGAACGGCCACACGATCACGAAGGCGCGGCCGATCACCTGATCCTGCGGAATCGTACCGCCGCCGGGATCGCCCTGGTGCGACCGCGAGTCCAGCGACACCGAGCGGTGGTCGCCCATCACCCACAGCCGCCCCTCCGGCACGGTGATCTCGAACGGCTCGTCCGAGGGGTCGTCGCCGGGGTACAGGTAGGACCGCTCGTCGATCGGCACGCCGTTCACCGTGATGCGGCCGGTGCCCTTCTCGCAGCACTTGACCTTGTCCCCGGGCACGCCGATGACGCGCTTGATGTAGTCCTTCTCGCCCGGCACGACGCCGAAGGCGGTGCCGAGCCAGCGGCCGAACGCCGCCACCGGGTTGGACGGCTCCTCCAGCTCGATCTCCGGATCCCAGGAGTCGACGCCGGAGAACACCACGATGTCCCCGCGCTCGATGTCGCGCGTGTGGTAGACGAGCTTGTTGACCAGGACCCGGTCGTTGGTGAGAAGGGTGTTCTCCATCGACTCGGATGGAATGTAGAACGCCTGGATGACAAACGTCTTGATCACGAGGGCGAGCGCCAGCGCGACCACTACGAGGACGGGAAGCTCACGCCAGAAAGAGCCCTTCTTCTCCTTCTCCTTGCCCCTGTCCTTCCCCTTGCCACCTTTCGCGGCAGGCGGCTGAGTGTCTTCAGCGACCACATCCACCTCGTCCCCGGCAGGGCTCCGGGCCGGTGCGCCGTATCCCTGGTCTTCGTTAGTCATCGCTGACGAGCCTAGATGATATGCGCCGCCGTGCGAGCGGCCGACTCGGCGGCGCGGTGAAAGAAATGGCCCGCACCAGTACACGTGCGGGCCATTCCATTGCGTTTCCCGTTACCGGCTGACCGTCTCGCGCTTCTCGCGGATGCGGGCGGCCTTGCCGCGCAGGTCGCGCATGTAGTACAGCTTCGCCCGGCGTACGTCGCCGCGGGTCACCACGACGATCTTCTCGATCACCGGGCTGTGCACCGGGAAGGTGCGCTCGACGCCGACGCCGTAGCTCACCTTGCGCACGGTGAAGGTCTCACGGATGCCGCCGCCCTGCCGGCGCAGCACGAAGCCCTTGAAGACCTGGATGCGGGACCGGTTGCCCTCGACGACGCGGACGTGCACCTCCAGCGTGTCACCCGGGCGAAACCTGGGGACGTCGCTGCGCAGCGAGGCCTTCTCGAGATCCTGGATCGCGGTGTGCATGACAGCGGTTCCTCATTAAACGCGAGCGCGCGGAGGTCCACCCGGTCACGCGGACGCGCGACGTCGAGGGGGACACACGCACTGGGCTGAATACGTCTTCCGGGCCGGGCTCCTGCACCCGGCCTCGCCGCGCCAACCGCATTCGAGGCGTCGAAAGACAGTTGGCAACAGCGATTCAGTCTGCCATATCTTCGCGCCCTTCGCGAAACGAACCCACGGCGGAACCCACGACGGACCCGCGCGAACCCCGGGCGTCACGCGGCGCGCGGCCGCCCGGACGGGCTCAGGGGCGGCTGTCGGCGGGCTCGGCGTCCTTCGCCCGGCGCCACGCCTCGTCCAGCACCTCGCGGTCGCGCTTGTCGAGCCGGTCCGGGTCGAGCGCCGCGGCCAGGTCCGGCCGTCTCGCCACGGTACGGCGCAGCGCCTCGTCCCGCCGCCACCGGGCGATCGCCCCGTGGTGCCCGGACAGCAGGATCGGCGGCACCTCGTGCCCCCGCCACACCGGCGGCTTGGTGTAGACGGGCCCCTCCAGCAGGTTCTCCATGGCGCCGGGCGCGAACGAGTCGTCGGACACCGAGTCGGCGTTGCCGAGCACCCCGGGCAGCAGCCGGGCCACGGCCTCGACGATGACGAGCACGGCCGCCTCGCCGCCCGCGAGCACGTAGTCGCCGATGCTCACCTCGTCGGCGCGCAGCCGCTCGCCGTACTCCGCCACGATCCGCGCGTCGATGCCCTCGTAGCGCGCCGGGGCGAACAGCAGCCACGGCTCGTCCGCGTACTCCAGGGCGACCTTCTGCGTGAACGGGCGCCCGCTCGGCGTCGGCATGATCAGCCGGGGCGGCGGCGCGTCCGGCGGGCCGGAGGCGATCACCGCGTCGATGGCCTCGGCCCACGGCTCGGGCTTCATCACCATGCCGGGTCCGCCGCCGTACGGCGTGTCGTCCACGGTGCGGTGCACGTCGTGCGTCCAGTCGCGCAACTGGTGCAGGCGCACGTCGAGGATGCCCCGGGCGCGGGCCTTGCCGATCAGCGAGACGTCGAGCGGCGCGAAGTACTCGGGGAAGATGGAGACGACGTCGACGCGCATCAGATCGCCTCGTCGGGGTCGAGCAGTCCCGGCGGCGGGTCCACCACGAGGCGGCCGGCCGCCAGGTCCACGTCGGGCACGAGCGCCTTCACGAACGGGATGAGCACCTCACGCCCCTGATGCCGGACGACCAGCAGGTCCTGCCCGTGGTGCAGCACGTCGGTCACCTCGCCCACCGCCTCGCCGCCGGTGGTCGCCACGGACAGGCCGATGAGCTGGTGGTCGTAGAACTCGTCGGGGTCCTCCGGCGGGGCGACGTCCGCCGAGTCGATCACGATCAGCGTGTCGCGCAGCCGCTCCGCCGCGTCCCGGTCGTCGACGCCGCGCAGCCGCAGCAGCAGGAGGCCGGAGTGCCAGCGCATCGACGACACCACGAGCGGGCCGGCGTCCGCCGGGTCGGTCGCGAGCGTGGTGCCGGGCGCGAAGCGCAGCTCCGGATCGTCGGTGCGCACCTCCACCGTGACCTCGCCACGCACCCCGTGGGGGCGCCCGATCCGGCCGACGACGAGTTGCACTTGGCGATCCCTCTCTCCATCGAGTCTTCAGCGGCCCCGCATTGCGTCAGGGGACCGTGCGCACGCCCCGCAGGGCGTGGCGCAGGTCCCCTGAACGAAGAGGGCTGGCACCTGTGCCGTCTTCACGGCGCCGCGACGCGCTCGTCCCGTGGCGGTCCGGCGGTCGCCGGTGGCCGTCGCAGCGGGCGCGGCCACCCGTCCGCCGGCGTGAGCCCGGCGCGGGCCGCCGGGCTCAGCGGGTCTCGTGCAGGTCGAGCAGGTCGACCCGGACGTACTTGCCGTCGGCGAGCGCGTTCACCACCGTGCGCAGCGCCTTGGCGGTACGCCCGCCCCGCCCGATGACCTTGCCGAGATCCTCCGGATGAACCCGGACCTCCAGGACACGCCCGGAGCGGATGCGGCGGGCACGGACCCGGACGTCGTCGGGATTCTCGACGATGCCCTTGACCAGATGCTCGAGGGCCTCCTCGAGCACCTCAGGCCCCGCCTTCCGGCGTCTGCTCGGCCGGCGCGGACTCGGACTCGCCCGAGTCCTTCTTCTTGGCCTTGCGCGGCGTCGGCGCGGGAGCGCCGGCGTCGCCGGACAGCGCCTCCTTGGCGGCGGCCTCGTAGATCGCGTGCCGGTCGGGCTTCGGCTCGGCCACCTGAACCTTGGAGACCGCCTCCTCGCCCTTGAACCGCTGCCAGTCGCCGGTGAGCTTGAGGATCTTCAGCACCGGATCGGTCGGCTGGGCACCCACTCCCAGCCAGTACTGGGCGCGCTCGGAGTTCACCTCGATGCGCGACGGGTTCTCCTTCGGGTGGTAGATGCCGATCTCCTCGATCGCGCGGCCGTCCCGCTTGGTGCGGCTGTCGGCGACGACGATGCGGTACTGCGGATTGCGGATCATACCGAGCCGCTTAAGCTTGATCTTGACTGCCACGGGTGTGGTCAACTCCTGGACTTCGAACGTGAGTGGGCGCCGTCACATCGAGTGGGGCACGACGGAAGGACGCTCCAGGGACAGGCGCGACCGGCGGGGACGAGAGGGCACCCGCCCGGCCACGGTGTTCCAACATGTCATTGTGCCAGACGCGGAAGGTGTTCGCGACGCACGCGCCGCGCGCCGCCGCCCGCGCCGCGGCCGCCGCGGCGCTCGTCCCCCGTCGGCCGCGACCCGCGGGGCGGCCGGGACGTCACCTCGGGCGCACCCCGAGGAGCTCCAGCGTGGTGACCACGATCAGCGCGACGACGACGGCGGCCCAGACCAGGCGCATGCGGCGGTCGAACCGCGCGCCCTTCTCGTCGTCACCGTGGTACGGGTCGCTCATCACGATGCTCCCTTCCCGGCTCTCTTCCCGCCTGCGGGCCCGCCCCGCCGCGGGTCAATTCTTGCCGGGGAACTTCAGCTTCGACGGGTCGAACCCGGGCGGCAGCTCCAGGCCCGGCGGCAGCTTGCCGCCGAGCGCGCCCAGGCCGAGGCCGGAGGGCGGCTTCGGCGCGGCGTCCTGCTTGCCCGCGCCGGCCTTGCCGAGAGCGGCCTTGCGCGGGTCGCCGCTCACCCTGCGGCCTTTCTTCGCCTTCTTCTGCGCCTTGGCCTTGCGGCCGCCCGGCATGCCGGGGATGCCGATGCCGCTCGCCATCCGCTTCATCATCTTCTGCGCCTCGAAGAAGCGGATGACGAGGTTGTTCACCTCGGTCACGGTCACGCCGGAGCCGCGCGCGATGCGGGCCCGCCGGGAGCCGTTGATGATCTTGGGGTCGGCGCGCTCGGCGGGCGTCATCGAGCGGATGATCGCGGCCACCCGGTCCAGGTCGCGCTCGTCCACCTGGTTGAGCTGCTCGCGCATCTGCCCCATGCCGGGCATCATCCCGAGCAGGTTCTTGATCGGCCCCATCCGGCGGACCATCATCATCTGCTCGAGGAAGTCGTCGAGCGTGAAGTCGTCGCCGGAGGCGAGCTTGCCCGCCATCTTGGCGGCTTCCTGCTCGTCGAAGGTCTTCTGCGCCTGCTCGATCAGGGTGAGGATGTCGCCCATGTCGAGGATGCGGGACGCCATCCGGTCCGGGTGGAAGGCGTCGAAGTCCTCCAGCTTCTCGCCGGTGGAGGCGAACATGATCGGCCGGCCGGTGATGTGCCGCACGGAGAGCGCGGCGCCGCCGCGGGCGTCGCCGTCGAGCTTGGTGAGCACGACGCCGTCGAAGCCGACCCCGTCCATGAACGCCTGGGCGGTGGTCACCGCGTCCTGACCGATCATGGCGTCGACGACGAACAGGATCTCGTCCGGCTTGACCGCGTCGCGGATGTCGGCCGCCTGCTTCATCATCTCCTGGTCGATGCCGAGCCGGCCGGCCGTGTCGATGATGACCATGTCGTGCTGCTGCTGGCGCGCGTGCTCGATGGAGCGGCGGGCCACGTCGACCGGGTCGCCGACGCCGTTGCCCGGCTCGGGGGCGTAGACCTTCACCTCCGCGCGCTCGGCGAGCACCGAGAGCTGCTGGACCGCGTTCGGACGCTGCAGGTCGCAGGCGACGAGCAGCGGGGCGTGCCCCTGCTCGCGCAGCCAGCGGGCGAGCTTGCCGGCGAGGGTGGTCTTACCGGAGCCCTGCAGACCGGCCAGCATGATCACGGTCGGCGGGGTCTTCGCGTACCGCAGCCGGCGGGTCTCGCCGCCGAGCACCTCGATCAGCTCGTCATTGACGATCTTCACGACCTGCTGGGCGGGGTTGAGCGCCTGGGAGACCTCGGCGCCGCGCGCGCGTTCCTTGACCCGGGCGACGAACGCGCGCACGACCGGCAGGGCGACGTCCGCCTCGAGCAGGGCGATGCGGATCTCCCGGCAGGTCGCGTCGATATCGGCATCAGAGAGCCTGCCCTTCGACCGAAGGGAGGAGAACACCGATGTCAGCCGGTCGGATAGGGTCTCAAACACGTGATGGCCAGCCTCTGCGCGAACGGTCTACGGTTTCCTGCGTCGTCTGCGACTCGCTCCCAGCCTATCCGCTTCCGCCTCCGGGCGAGGGCACGCGCCGGGACGCGGTCGCCTCAGGGCACGCCGAAACCCGCGACCGCCCGGACGGCGCGTTCCGGACGGTCGCGGGACCCGATCGCTCGAAGGCTCAGCGACCCCAGCCGGGCACGGCCACGCGCATCGTGAGCGCGTGCTCGACCAGGGTGATGAGCGTGCTCTTGACCGCCTCGCGGGAGCGGGCGTCGGTGCGGGTGATCGGGATGTGCGGCGACAGGGTGAGCGCCTCGCGGACGTCCTCCTCGCCGTGGGAGAAGTGGCCGTCCCATCCGTTGATCGCGACCACGAACGGGAGCTGCGCCTCCTCGAAGTAGTCCACCGCGGGGAAGCTGTCGGCGAGCCGCCGGGTGTCGACCAGGACCACGGCGCCGATGGCGCCGCGTACCAGGTCGTCCCACATGAACCAGAACCGGTGCTGACCGGGGGTGCCGAACAGGTAGAGGATCAGGTCCTGGTCCAGCGAGACCCGGCCGAAGTCCATGGCCACCGTGGTCGTGGCCTTGTTCGGCGTGAGACCGGTGTCGTCGATGCCGACCGAGGCGTCGGTCATCACTGCCTCGGTGGTGAGCGGGACGATCTCGGAGACGGCGCCGACGAATGTCGTCTTGCCCACGCCGAACCCCCCAGCCACGACGATCTTCGTCGAGGTGAGCACGCCCCGGCTAGAGCCTGCGAAGTCCACTGAGCACCCTTTCCAGCAAGTTCAGATCCGGCTTGCCGGCGTCAAGTTGCGGCTGATAAACGTGCACGAGCTGCTCGGCCGCCATGTCCGCCACCAGAACCCGGGCGACGCCCAGCGGGACGCGGAGCATCGCCGAGATCTCCGCCACCGACCGGACCTGGCGACAGAGTGAGGAAATGGCCTGGTACTCGGGCGTCAGGCCGGAAAGATCTCGTTGCGGCACCGTCGCGGAGGAGACGAGCGCCTCCAGCGCGAGGTTGGTGCGCGGTGCCGTGCGGCCCTTGGTCACCGCGTAGGGGCGTACCGGCGACGGCGGTTCCTGCGGACCGGGTCCTCCGAATTGATGATTTCCCCACTGATCCATAGTCATCACCCGGGTTGCGTGGCCTGCAATTCGGCACGTACAGCCGGCGTCAGCACCTGGCCGGCTCGCTCCACCATCAGGGTCATCTGGTACGCGACCAAGCCCATGTCGCAGTCGGGCGAGGCCAGCACCGCCAGGCAGGAACCGTCACTGATCGACATGATGAGGAGCAGCCCGCGCTGCATCTCCACCACGGTCTGGGTGACCATTCCGCCCTCGAAGACCCTGGACGCCCCCTGGGTCAGGCTGATCAGGCCGGCGGCCACCGCCGCGAGTTGGTCAGCCCGATCCTTGGGGAAACCCTCCGAGTACGCCAGCGGAAGCCCGTCCGAGGACACCACCACCGTGTGCGCCACACCGGGGACGCTTCTCACGAAGTCCGTGATCAGCCAGTTGATGCCGCGGGCGGCCTGGCTAAGCTCCCTCACGCGTCCTCCTTGTTGTCATCGGGCCTGTTGATGCGGATGGCCCCGGGGTACGCTGCCTCTTCCTCACTCAGCTCCCCACGGGCCACGGCCCGGCCCTGCCGGATGCCCTGCTGGAAACTCGCCAGCCTGCTGCGCGCCCGATCGGGCGAGAGCGTGGGCATCGGCTGCGGGGCCGCGGGGGCAGCGGCCTGCCTGCCGCTGTCCGACGACGACGCCGCGCTCGGCACCGAGCCGGGAATCAGGTTCGCCTTGGGCACGCGCTTGGGCAGCCCGGAGGCGGTCATGCCCTCCCGCACCGGGTCCCGCACGACCGCCGCGGCCTGCCAGCCCGCGTCCGCGGACGAGGCACGCCAGGCGTCGGAGTCGCCGGACTCGTCGGAAGAGTTCACGGGGGCCCGCCTGAACCAGGCGGACTCGACCGAGGCGAAGATGGGCAGGAACTCCTCGCCCTGCTGCTCCATCGGCGACTCGTGCACGGCCGGCATCGGGCCGGTGCTCGCCCCGTCGGTCTCGGGGAAGTCGAACCGGCGCGAGCGCAGCCGGCCGATGTTGGGCGGCGGGCTGGAGAAGCCCTGCTGCTGTCCGGGCCGGGCGGGCTGCCCCCCGCCGAACATCGGCCCGGAGGGCGAGTCGAGGCTCTGCGGGCCGGTCTGCTGCGGGCCGGACTGGCCGCCGAAGGGCGAGCCGAAGGCCGACTCGCCGCCGGCGAACGAGGACTCCGACCCGGCGGACGAGTCGCG
>Ga0164243_10016544_pt1 | contig 10115 bp, 8 predicted proteins | sample OricompcompostOP_FD_108781 | JGI IMG/M metagenome (GOLD analysis project Ga0164243, IMG submission 108781) | Organic Plus compost microbial communities from Emeryville, California, USA - Original compost - Organic plus compost (OP) | ecosystem: Engineered > Solid waste > Mixed feedstock >... | reverse complement strand
CGGCGAACTTCGATACCCCTTCGACCGCTTCGACCTGTCCGGCAAGGTGGCGCTCGTCACCGGCGGCGGCCGGGGCCTAGGCCGCCAGATGGTCCTCGCCTTCGCGCAGGCGGGCGCCGACGTGGTCATCGCCAGCCGGCGCCTGGAGACCTGCGAGCAGGTGGCCGACGAGGTCCGGCGGCTGACCGGTCGCCAGGCCCTACCGTACGCGTGTCATGTCGGCCACTGGGACGAGCTCGACGGGCTCGTCGATGCCGCCTACGACCGGTTCGGCCGCGTGGAGGTCTTGGTCAACAACGCCGGCATGTCCCCGCTGTACGACCGGCCGAGCCAGGTGACCGAGAAGATGTGGGACAGCGTCGCCAACCTCAACCTCAAGGGGCCGTTCCGGCTCACCGCCCTGGTGGGCGAGCGCATGGTGGACCAGGGCGGCGGCTCGATCATCAACGTCAGCAGCACCGGCTCGATCCGGCCGACGCCGAACATCCTGCCCTACGCGGCGGCGAAGGCCGGGCTCAATGCCATCACCGAGGCCTTCGCCCACGCCTACGGCCCGACCGTACGGGTCAACTGCCTGATGCCCGGCCCGTTTTACACCGACGTGAGCAAGGCGTGGGACCTGGAGCAGGTCGAACAGAGCGTGCAGCGGTACGCGCTGCGCCGCGGAGGGCAGCCCGAGGAGATCGTCGGGGCGGCCCTGTTCCTGGCGAGCGACGCCTCCAGCTTCACCACCGGCGCGATCCTGCGCGCCGATGGCGGCATCCCCTGAACATCCCCTGAACACAAGGAGACGACGCATGGCGTGGGACTTCACCACCGACCCGCAGTTCCAGGAGAAGTTGCAGTGGGCTGACGCCTTCGTCCGGGAGGAGGTCGAGCCGCTGGACCTGGTGTGGCCGCACCCCGACAACTACAAGCCGCTCACGCCCGAGCGCCGCAAGGTCGTCGACCCCCTCAAGCAGACCGTGCGCGACCAGGGCCTGTGGGCCTGCCACCTCGGCCCGGAACTCGGCGGCAAGGGCTACGGGCAGGTCAAGCTGGCGCTGCTCAACGAGATCCTCGGCCGCTCGTCCTGGGCGCCGGTCATCTTCGGCACGCAGGCGCCCGACACCGGCAACGCCGAGATCCTTGCGCACTTCGGCACCTCCGAGCAGAAGAAGCGCTATCTCGAACCGCTGCTGAACGGGGAGATCTTCTCCTGCTACTCGATGACCGAGCCGCATGCGGGCGCCGACCCGGCCATGTTCACCACCCGTGCCGTGCGCGAAGGCGACGACTGGGTCATCAACGGCTGGAAGTTCTTCTCCTCCAACGCCCGCTGGGCGGAGTTCCTGATCGTCATGGCCTTCACCGATCCGGACGCCGGGCCGTACCGCGGCATGTCCATGTTCCTCGTCCCCCGGGACACCCCCGGTGTGAACATCGTCCGCAACGTCGGCCTGATGGGGGAGCCGAGCGACGAAGGCTCGCACGCCCTCATCCACTACGACAACGTGCGGGTACCCGCCGACAGCCTCCTGGGCCCGGAAGGCGGGGCCTTCATGGTCGCGCAGACCCGGCTCGGCGGCGGTCGCGTCCACCACGCGATGCGGACCGTCGGCGTGGCCCAGCGAGCGCTCGACATGCTGTGCGAACGGGCGCTCAGCAGGCGTACCAAGGGGTCGCTGCTGGCCGACAAACAGAAGGTGCAGGAGTACATCGCCGACTCCTACGCGCAGCTCCAGCAGTTTCGACTGTTCGTGATGTACGTGGCCTGGCAAATTGACCGCCATCAGGACTACAAGAAGGTCCGCAAGGACATCGCGGCCATCAAGGTGCTCACGCCAACCGTGCTCCACGACATCGTGTACCGCACCATCCAGGTGCACGGCGCGCTCGGCGTCTCCAACGAGCTGCCCCTGTCCCGCATGTGGCTGCAGGCCCCCGTGATGGGCATCGCCGACGGGCCGACCGAGGTCCACAAAGGCACAGTCGCCCGCGAGGTGCTCAAGGGCTACGAGCCCGCCGATCCGGCCTGGCCGTCGGAGCACCTGCCAGCCCGGCTCGCCGCCGCCAAGGAGAAGATCGCCACCGCACTCGAGTTGGAGATCGGGAACCTATAGCGGCCGGATGTGTCGGGGTGTCGAGCCGACACCCCATCCGTCCAAGTACCACCTGCCGGGCCGTGGACTACAGGACGGCGCCCTGCACCTTCAGCTCGAGGATCTCCTCCGTCGTCAGTCCGAGTTCCTGGAGTACCTCGTCGGTGTGCTCGCCGTGGTCGGGGGCCCGCGTGAGGACGGGCGGCGTCTCGTCGAACTGCAGCGGGGAGGGCACAAGGCGGAAGGACGAGCCGTCGGCGGCCTCGACGTCCACGAGATACCCGTTGGCCTTGGCCTGCGGGTCCTCGATGATCTCGCTGGCCCGCTGCACCGGCGCCCACACGCCCCTGATGTCGGCCAGCGCCGACTTCCACTCCGCGTAGGTGCGCTCGGCGAAGATCTTGTCCAGTACGGCGATGCACTCGCCACGGTGCTCGGCCATCGCCTCACCGGTGGCGAAGCGGGGGTCCGTGGCCAGTTCCGGGTGGCCCGCGGCGATCATGAGCTCCGGCCAGAAGCGCTCGTACTGCAGCATGTTGAGCAGCAGGTACCGGTCGTCCTTCGTGCGGTAGTAGTTGACCAGCGGGTTGGGCACCTCATCGTGGCGGCGGGAGGGCAGCCGCTCCAGGCCGAAGAGCGCGGCCCCGGCCAGGGTGGCGCCGGTGGCCCACATCCCCATGGCCAGCAGCGAGTTGTCGACGACCATCGCCTCGCCGGTGCACTTGCGGTGCAGCAGCGCGGCGACGACCCCGCCGGCCAGGGTCACCCCGCCGAGCACGTCGCCATAGGCGGGGCCGGGCTGAAGGACGGGGTACTCCATCTCGGCCGGGGTGCCGATGTCGGCCGAGCCGCCACGGGCCCAGAACGTGGCCAGGTCGTATCCGCCGCGCTCGGCTTCGGGTCCGCGCTGGCCCCCCGCCGAGCCCCGGGCATAGATGATGTCGGGATTGACCGCCCGGAGGTCGGCGACGTCGATGCCGAGCTTGCGGCGCCCTGTCGGCAGGAAGTTGGTCAGGAAGACGTCCGCCTCGGCGACCAATTTGAGCAGCACCTCGTGACCGGCGGGGGAGGCCAGGTCCAGCCCGACGCTCTTCTTGCCGCGGTTGGGCACCTCCATCATGTGGTTGACCGAACCCCCGCCCGGCACCAGACCCGAGTTGATCAGCCCGCGCTGAGGGTCCCCGTGCTCGGGGTGCTCGATCTTGATGACCTCGGCGCCCCACTCGGCCAGCACCGCTCCGGCCATCGGAACATACGTCCACGCGGCGACCTCGACGACCTTCACGCCTTTGAGAATGGCTTTCATGGCGTTCTCCTCCAGCTGTTCGATTCCCGAGAGGCGGCAGGCCATGGGCGGGACGCGTACCCGCCGCCCGTGAACGGCGGCGCCCCGTCGAACACCTCGGGCGCGCCCGCCGATGGTCCACGGTCTGCCTTGCGCCGGGCCGACGTCCGTCCAGGCCGTAAACATATCGTCAGAAGTCTTGATGTGGCCATAGGCAGGCATGCTGGAGTCTGGTGGTTGTTCCATAGAACCGGGTAGTCTGCTTGTCCAATTGAGTGACTTGTGCGTCAGATATCAATGAGGAGACGTGCATGACAGCCACGATCATGTCCGCTCCGGCAGGGCCAGTGCCGGACCGGAGGGAGTGCTGAGCGCGATGACGACCATCGAGACGCCTGCCGGCGACGTCCTGGACGACCTGGACTGGTGGACCCGACCGCCCGCCGAGCGCGATGCACTGTTCGCGCGGCTGCGGGCCCGCCGGGACCGGACGTTCGTGACCGAGCGCGGTGTCAACGGCGACAGGCGCGGGTGCGGGTTCTGGGCCCTGACCCGATACGACGAGGTGCGCGAGGTCGGCCGCAGGCCGAACGACTTCTGCTCCGGCGAGGGGATCAACATCTTCGACGAGCCGGAATGGCTGCGCAGGTATCGCGGATCCATCATCGCCATGGACGACCCCGAGCACGCCCGGATGCGGCGGATCGTGTCCCGGGGCTTCACCCCCAGGGCCCTGGAGCGGTTGCACGACGATGTCGTGCGGACCGCTCAGGAGGTCATCGGCTCGGTCGCCGGGCGGGGGGAGTGCGACTTCGTCACCGACGTGGCCGCACTGCTGCCGCTGCGGATCGTCGGCGACCTCATGGGCATCCCGCGCAGCCAGGAGCGGTTCATCTTCGACCAGACCAACATCCTCATGGGCGCCAGCGATCCGGAGTTCGTCGCCGACCAGACGCCGCGCGGGGTCGCCACCGCGGTCCTGGCCGCCTGCGAGGCGCTGGTCGAACTGCTGCGGGAGCTGGCCGAGCTGCGCATCGCCGAGCCGCGCGACGACCTGATCACCAAGCTGGTGGCCGCCCGTGACGAGGAGAACCTGACACCGCAGGAACTGGCGGCCTTCTTCATCCTGCTTGTCGGCGCCGGCAACGAGACCACGCGCAACGCCATCGCGCACGCGCTCGTGGCGCTGACCCACTTCCCCGAGCAGCGCGAGCTGTGGCGGTCGGATGTCGACAGGTACACACGCCCCCTGGTGGAGGAGGTGCTGCGCTGGTCATCGCCGGTCCTGCACATGCGCCGCACGGTCACCCGGGACGGAGTGCGGCTCGGCGACCAGGAGTTCGCCAAGGGGGAGAAGGTCGTGGTCTGGTACCGGTCGGCGAACCAGGACGAGGAGTACTTCGCCGACCCGACCGCCTTCGACATCACCCGCGCTGCCAACCCGCACCTCGCGTTCGGCGGGCCGGGGCCGCACTTCTGCCTGGGCGCCAACCTGGCCCGCCTCGAGCTGTCCGTCGTCCTGCGCGAGATGTTCTCGGTGCTGCCCGACATCCATGCGGTCGGCGAGCCGGAGATCCTGCGTTCCAACTTCCTGAACGGCATCAAGCACCTTCGTGTGGAGTTCACGCCGGTACACCGCGACGGCCTAGCGGGGTGACATCCGCGCCGTCATATGCCGGCGGTACGGGCCGCCCGCATAGCTGACCGTAGAAGCTGCTCCAGTACCGGGCGCCCGGGTGGGGTACTGGTCGGCGTACGCGCCGCTGAGCTGAACTTCCCTGATCTGCTCATGCTGGCGGACACCCACCAGGTGGGTGTCCGCCACCACGATGAGGGGAGCCTCCGCCAAGCAAGTGGTGATGCCCGCCACCGCCTTGGCGGCGGTTCCGGACGGGGTCGGCTATGGCGAGGCCTCCGCGTTCGGGGCCGCCTTACACACGGCCTACCATGCGCTGCGTTCGGTGGCCGCGGTGAAGCCCCGGCGACTGGGTGGTCGTGCTGGGCGCGGCGGGCAAAGTGGGCTTGGCGACCGTCGATCTGGACGTGAGCCGGGGGCCAGTGGTGGCCGCGGCGTCGGGGCCCAAGAAGCTGGCGCTGTGCAGGGAACGAGGGGCGGCCCACGTCATCGACCAGGCCACCGAGGACCTGCGCGTGCGGATCCGGGAGCTCACCGAAGGCGGCGCCCACGCGATGATCGACCCGGTGGGCGGCCGGTGGTCCGAGCAGGCGCTGCGCAGCACCCAGTGGGGCAGCACCTTCGTCGCCTCGGGAGCCATCCCAGCCATCCCGTTGAACCTGGTCCGGCTGAAGGGCGTCATCGTCCGGGGCATGGGCATCCGGTCGTTCGTCGAGAAGGCGCCGGAGCAGGCCGAGGTCGCCTCATCCGGCCCGGGCGGGGCACCGGCTGGCTGCCGTCCCTACTGAATGTTGCGTCAGATTACCTAACGGCTCGGTTATGAACGGAGATTGCCACCCAAGCTGCCTTGACCAGCGCTGAAGTCTTGACGGCATCGTACGGCATCTTTAGCGTACATGATGTCAGAAACGTGGGGGCGGTACATCGTCCCTGATGGTAGCTCGCTCGCCCGCGTCCCACCCCGCGCGAGGTAGGAGGCCCCCGTGCCGCTTCAGGATCACATGCAGCTGATCTCGGTGGACGACCATCTGATCGAACCGCCGTCGCTGTGGACCGATCGGCTGCCGAAGAAGTTCCATGAGAACGGTCCCCGGATCGTCGAGATGGACATGAGCGACCAGCTCGGTGACGAGGGACTGTCGGCCACGCTGCTGAGCGCCGCCCGCCAGGGCGGGCGGCAGGGCGCACAGGAGCCGGCGCAGGTCTGGCTCTACGAGGGGCGCGTCTACCCGAACATCGGGCTCAACGCCGTGGCGGGCAAGAAGCCGCAGGAATACGGCATGGAACCGATCCGGTACTCCGACATGCTGCCCGGTTGCTACGACGTGCACGCCCGGGTGGCGGACATGGACATCGACGGCGTGCAGGCCGCACTGTGCTTCCCGTCCTTCCCGCGCTTCTCTGGAACGGTGTTCCTGGAGGGCCAGGACAAGGAGCTCGCGCTGCTGTCGGTCAAGGCGTGGAACGACTTCCACCTCGACGAGTGGGCCGCCGCCTATCCGGACCGGTTCATCCCGATGATCATCCTGCCGCTGTGGGACCCCCAGGAGGCGGCGGCCGAGATTCACCGGTGCGCGGCCAAGGGGGCCAAGGCCATCACCTTCCCGGAGAACACCGTCGGGCTCGGCCTGCCCTCGTTCTACACCGACCACTGGGACCCGGTGTTCCGTGCGGCCGAGGAGACCGGCATGCCGCTGTGCATGCACTTCGGGTCCTCGGGCAGGGCGCCGGTCACCTCGCCCGAGGCGCCGATGGCGGTGATGATCTCGCTGTTCGGCACCAACTCCATGGACGCCACCGCCGACCTGTTGTTCTCCCCGGTGTTCTACAAGTTCCCCGGCCTGAAGGTGGCGCTGTCGGAGGGCGGGATCGGCTGGGTCCCCTACCTGCTGGAACGGATCGACCAGACCTGGGAGAGGCACCGCTGGTACCAGAACATCAACAAGGAGGTCCGGCCCTCCGACCTGTTCCGCGAGCACATCTACGGCTGCTTCATCGACGACCTGGAAGGTGTCGTCCGGCGTCACAAGGTCGGGATCGACAACATCATGTGGGAGTGCGACTACCCGCATTCCGACTCCAACTGGCCCAACAGCCGGGAGTACATCGGCAAGCTGCTGCAGGACGTCCCGGACGACGAGGCGCACAAGATCGTCGAGTGGAACGCGCGGCGTCTGTTCGACTTCCCCCGTACCGAGGAAGGCGACGAAACCCGCCGATGAGCCACGAGCGAGACATCGACGCCGCCGACTGGACCGATCAGGACCTGCTGACCCGGGAAGAGGCGGGCGACCGCCTCGCGGAGGCGATCGAGAGCACGCGGCGGCGTCTGGAGGAGCTGGAGGCCCGGCCGCAGGAGGGCCCCGAGACGGCCGCGGCCGTGCGGATGGTGCGGCGCCGCTTGGCAGCGCTGGAGAGCCGCCGCGATTCGCTCTAGACACGCACTGTGCACACACCACGAGGGCCGCCCGGAAGCCGGGCGGCCCTCGCATGTCAGCAGGCCGGTGAGGTCGTGGTCGTCACAGGGCGGTCAGACCTCCGTCGACGACGAAGTTGGTGCCGCTGATGAAGCTCGCGGCATCGGAGGCGAGGTAAACCGCCAGCTCCACCACGTCCTCGGGCTTGCCGGGTCGCTGGATCAGCTGTGGCGCCAGTAGCGCCCGGCGGATCTCGGGGTCGGCGAAGAAGGACGCCGTGCCCGGGGTCTCAATGGCGCCGGGGCTGATGCACACCGCCCTGATCCCGTGCCGGCCCCCTTCGGCGGCCAGCTGCGCGGTCATCGCGATGACGGCGCCCTTGGTCGCGCTGTGCGCCACCTTGTGGGTGTGCCGGCTGCCCACCAGGCCCGCGGTGGACCCCACGTTGATCACGACGCCACCGCCCCGGCGCATCAGGTGGGGCCATGCGTACTTGGTGGTGTAGAACACCAGGTCCAGCTCGTTGCGGATGGTGAACCGCCAGTCCTCGATCGAGAAGTCGGCCACCGCACCGAAGCGCGCCGCCGAGGCGTTGTTGTAGAGGACGTCCAGCCCGCCGTGGGCGGCGGCGGCCTCCTCCACCCAGCGCCGCGCCTGCTCGCTGTCGCCCAGGTCGACCGGCGCCGTCCCCGTCATCGTGCCGCCGGCGTCGCGGACGAGCCGGATCGTCTCTTCGTTGCCCTCGGCGTTCACGTCGCAGCCGACCACGGTGGCGCCCTCCTGCGCGAAGCGCAGCGCGGCCACCCGCCCCTGCCCGCCCCCTGTCCCGGTGATCAGAGCGATCTTGCCGTCGAGCCGTCCGGCCACGTTGTGTCCCTCCGCCGTTGTCCTACAGATCGATCGTTCCCGTGTCGGCGTGCGGGTCCGGTGCCGCCGACGGGACGGCGTCCAGCCGACGATGGCGGACATAGTCCTCCGCGAGTTCGGGAACGGGGAGGCCGAGGCGGCGTGCGAGCATCTGCGTCACCGCGTTGTCGTGGCCCATCCGGCTTCCCTCGGCCAGCCGGCCGCTCCTGATCCCGGCGTCCGCCTGCCGGATCAGCGTGGTCGCCAGGAACAGCCCCTGCAGGACCTCGAAGTACTCCAGATCGTGCAGGGTGCGGCCGGACCTGTCCTGGTACTGGGCGATGGTGGCGCGGCGGTCGGGGAACCCCGGCAGCCGCTGGACCCCGCACGCCGTCGTCGCGAACTCGTCGAAGATCAGCCAGTGGGCGACGTCGACGGCGGCGGGACCGATGGTCGCCACCTCCCAGTCGATGGCCGCCGCGACCGTGAGGTCGTCGGCGAAGATCATGTTGCCGATCCTGGCGTCCCCCCAGACCAGGACCGGATCGCCCGGCGTCACCGCGCCGCGGTTGTCCAGCAGGTACTCCAGGGCGGCATCGGTGATGGCGAAGCGGCGGTCGCCGACCGCCCATCGGTACCAGGCCGCGGTCCTGTCGAGGTGCGCCCGCAGGCCGGGCTCGCCGCCCTCCTCGGCGAGGAAGGCGTGCGACCGGCGCCAGGGCACCGCGTGCACCGCGACCAGCACGTCCATGGCCGACTCCCACAACCGCCGCCGCTCGTCGGGCCGCAGTGGCAGCAGCCAGCCGACGCGGTGGATGGAGGGCTTGGCGGCCGGCACGCGCCCGGGCACCTGGTCCATGACGAAGAAGGGCGCTCCGAGGACCGCGGCGTCGGGCTCGGCCCACCGGACGGCCGGCACCGGAACCCGGGAATGGCGGGCCAGGCCCGCCAGCACCGAGAACTCCCGGACGGCGCTCGGACGCATGAAGATGCCGTCCGGGCCCGGGCGGCGTCGCAGCACCAGGTCGGCGGACCGGGGGTGTCCGCCCTCCCGCCACCGGGCCGTGAAGAGGGTCGTCTCGCTGGACTGGCCGGCTCCCGGCCTGCCCAGCGAGGACAGGCGCAGATCGGTGACCTGCGCATCGGACTCCTCGGCGAGCCTGTCCCGCAGCCAGCGCGCCAGCCGGTCCTCCAACGTCGCGGTCATCATCGGGTCCGCAGGTGGTCCGCCAGCGGCCTGAACTGTTCACCGGCGGCACCGTGCAGGATCAGTTCGTCGGCGCCCGCCTCGACGTACTCGGAGAGGCGGGCCGCGACGGTCGCGGCGTCACCGGCCGCGGACGCCGAGGGCAGCCACGACGGCGGCATTCCCGCGCACAGGTCGATGAGCTGCCGCCGGGTCAGGTTCTTGTCGGCGGGCAGGCCGTTGAGCCCGGTGAGCACCGGCTGCGCGCGATATCCGGCCAGGTCGGCCTCGTCCCAGCCGTTGGCGCGGGCGATGCCGTCGCCCAGATCCGGCACCGACAGATATCCCGCGGCCCTGGCGTGGATGGCCAACTGCTCCTCGTGCTCGTCCAGGCCGGGGGCCACCAGGACCGTGGCGATGCAGCGAACGGAGGCGGGGTCGCGCCCGGCGGCCTGCGCGGCCTCCCGCAGTATGGCGGCCGAGCGGCGCACCCCTTCGGGGGTGAGGAGCGGGTGCAGGATGACGCCGTCGTAATGCCGGCCGGCCAGGGCGATGGTCTTGGGCCCGATCGCGGCCAGCAGCAGTGGCGGCGGCGCGACATCGAGCCGCTGGGGGAGTTGGAGCCGTGGCATGGTGCCCAGGGGCCCGTCGTAGTTCACGATCT
>Ga0164243_10016543_pt1 | contig 10115 bp, 9 predicted proteins | sample OricompcompostOP_FD_108781 | JGI IMG/M metagenome (GOLD analysis project Ga0164243, IMG submission 108781) | Organic Plus compost microbial communities from Emeryville, California, USA - Original compost - Organic plus compost (OP) | ecosystem: Engineered > Solid waste > Mixed feedstock >... | reverse complement strand
GCCGAGCTGCTCCATCACGTCGAACTTGCGCTCGGCGCGGCGGAGGTTGGCCGCCAGCACGTCCGGCGGCACCGCCTCGAAATCGCGGAACGGCTGGTAGAGGTCGATGGACAGGCCGAGGTCGGCGCAGTGCTCACGCAGCCGCGCCGGCGATTCGGGCGAGGCGATGAGATCGTTCTCGAAGATCTCCACGCCGTCGAACCCGGCCGCCGCGGCCGCGGTCAGCTTGTCCTCCAGCGTGCCGGAAAGGCAGACGGTGGCGATGCTTCTGCGGTCAGACATGGGCATCCTCACGGACGAGTGTGTCGAAGTGGCGCAGCATCCGGTCCGCGTCCGGTTCGAGACCGGTGAACAGGCGGAACGAGTCCACGGCCTGGAAGACCGCCATCTTGCCGCCGTCGAGTACCCGGCAGCCGCGGGCGCGGGCGGTGGTCAGCAGTTCGGTGTCCAGCGGGCGGTACACGACATCGGCCACCCACAGCTCGGGTCGCAGCAGATCGGCGGGCACCGCCGAGCCGGGGTGCTCGCGCATGCCGGTGGGGGTGGCGTGCGCGATGCCGTCCGCGTCCTTGAGCGCCACGGCCAGATCGTCGGCCGGCTCCGCACGCCCGCTGCCGAACCGGCCGGACAGCTGCGCGGCCAGGCGCTGACGTCGTTCCGGATCGGTGTCCAGGATTCGCAGCGTGCTCGCGCCGAGGGTGAGCAACGCGTGTGCGACCGCGACGCCGGCACCGCCCGCGCCGACGAGGACGACCGTGTCGAGCGGGGCGTCCTTCAGGCCGAGGCCGACGCTGCGGGCGAAACCGGAGACGTCGGTGTTGTGGCCGATCGTCCTGCCGCCGTCGAAGACGACGGTGTTGACCGCGCCGAGGGCGGCGGCGTCGGGGGAGAGGTCGTCGAGGTGCTGGATGACCAGTTGCTTGGCCGGGTGGGTGATGTTGAGGCCGCTGAAGCCGGTGAGCCGCGCGGCGGCGAGCAGGTCGCCGACGGCGGTGGCGGGCAGGCCGAGCACGTCGAGGTCGAGGCGGCGGTACAGGTAGCGCAGCCCCAGCTCGTCGGCCTCGCGTTCGTGCAGTGCGGGGGTCAGCGATGGGCCGATGCCCGTCCCGATCAGTCCGATCAGGTGGCTCTCACTCACACGGCCTCCTCGCCGGTAATGTACGAACTAGCTAGTTAATTGTAGCGTGCACGGCTCCGACAGGGGAAGGCGCGTTACAGTGGCGACGTCCGGCACGTTCTCCGGAGGGGAATTCCTTGAGCGCACAACCCGCCGAAATCGCTGGTGGCGAGCGGTCCCGTGATCGGGACCGGACGCGGGCCGACATCCTCGATGTCGCCACGGGCGAGTTCGCCGACAAGGGCTACGCGGGTGCGCGGGTGGACGAGATCGCCGCCAAGACCAGCACCACGAAGCGGATGATCTACTACTACTTCGGGAACAAGGAGGGGTTGTACGTCGCGGTGCTGGAGCGGGCGTACGAGGGGATACGGAACATCGAGAAGGAACTCGATGTCGAGCACCTCAGCCCCACCGAGGCGCTGCGCCGGCTCGCCGAGGCGACTTTCGACCACCACGAGTCGCATCCGGATTTCATCCGGCTGGTGAGTATCGAGAACATTCACGGGGCCACCTACATCGAGCGCTCGTCGATGTTGTCGGGCCTGGCCACGCCCGCGCTGGATGTGCTGGGCCGGATACTCGAGCGCGGCCGCGCGGAGGGCACCTTTCGCACGGACGTGGACCCCCTCGACGTGCACATGATGATCAGCGCGTTCTGCATCTTCCGCACCGCGAACCGCTACACGTTCCGCGCGATCTTCGATCGGGACATGCTGGACCCCGCCCGCCGCGACCACTACCGCACCATGCTCGGCGAGATGGTCCTGGAGTATCTGACGGCACACTGACCGTCCTTCGCCTGCGCGAGTCGAGGCTTCCGCGCGCCCGAGTCGGTCCTTCCGCGCGCCCGAGTCGGTCCTTCCGGTCGTGTGGTTCTGGTGCTCCGTGCCTTCCGGACTTCGTCTTCCCGCCGGAGCCCGCCGCCGGGGCCAGCCAGTGGCGGCCGCGCCTCGGGGCGCGACCTGCGAGGAGACCGGGTTCACCCTTGCCGGGAGGTGCCCGGCGAGGCTCACAAAACCATGCGAGCCTCTTGACAAGCCGCCGCGCGTGCCACAGCATCTGCAATTAACCATCTAGTACATAACTATCTAGTTCGTTCAGCCCTGCTCCTGCAATGGCGCGACAGAGGAGACAGCCGTGACCGCTCAACCAGCCCCCACAGCCGGCACGCCACGAAAGGCCGCGTTAGCCGCGTGGGTCGGGAGCGCACTCGAGTACTACGACTTCTTCATCTACGGCACCGCCGCGGCGCTCGTGTTCGGCAAGGTGTTCTTCCCGGAAACCGATCCGGCGGTCGGCACGCTGCTGGCGTTGTCCACCTTCGGCGTCGGCTACGTGTCCCGGCCGCTGGGCGCGATCCTGCTCGGCCACATGGGCGACAAGTTCGGCCGCAAACGGGTGCTCGTGCTGACCCTGCTGCTGATGGGACTGTCCACAGTGCTCGTCGGTTGCCTCCCGAGCTATGCGGCGGCCGGCGTCACCGCACCGATCCTGCTGGTGATTCTCCGTCTCCTGCAAGGACTTTCCGCGGGTGGCGAGCAAGCCAGCGCGAATTCGATGAGTCTCGAGCACGCCCCGGGCAACAGGCGCGCGTACTTCACGAGCTTCACCCTGAGTGGTACGCAGGCCGGACAGATCATCGCGACAGCGGTGTTCCTGCCGGTCGCGGCGCTGCCGCAGTCGGCGCTGTTGTCGTGGGGCTGGCGGGTTCCGTTCTTCCTCAGCGCGTTCATGGTGCTCGTCGGTTACCTGATCCGGCGGCGGCTGGAGGAGACCCCGGTGTTCGAGCAGGACGTCAAGGAAGACAAGGCGAAACTCCCGCTCGTCGTGCTGCTGCGTGACCACTGGGCCGACGTGCTGCGGGTTATCGTGGCCGCGCTGATCGCGTCGGTGAGCACGATCTTCACGGTGTACGCGCTGACCTACGCGGTGAACACGGTCGGCCTGGCCAAGACGCCGATGCTGTGGGTCGGCGTGCTCGCTAATGTGGCCGCGGTCGTGACGATTCCGTTGTGGGCCAAGCTTTCCGACCGCGTCGGCCGCAAACCGGTCTTCATCATCGGCTCGCTCGGCTGCGCCGTGATGATCTTCCCGTACCTCGGCTCGATCTCGACGGGTTCGTGGGGCTGGATCTTCGTGCTCGGGATCGGCATGTTCGGCATCGTCTACACGATGACCAGTGCGGTCTGGCCGGCGTTCTACGGCGAGATGTTCAACGCCCGCGTGCGGATGTCCGGTACCGCCATCGGCACCCAGATCGGGTTCGCCATCAGTGGTTTCCTGCCGAGCATCGCCGCCGCCGTCGCCGGCTCCGGTAAGGGTGCCTGGCTCGGGGTGTCGATCTTCACGGCGGGGTTGTGCCTCGTCAACGTCATCGCCGTCGCGACCGGACGCGAGACCTACAACGTGCCGACCGAGAGGCTGGGTGCCAAGGACCCTTCGCCACTGCCGGCCGGGCCTAAGGTCGAGGTCGGCAGTTGAGTCGTTACCGCGTCTACGCGCTCTGCTATGCCCGGCGCGTGGGGCGGCGGGGCCAGCACTTCTGTGGCTACGACGAGCACTGGGACGAGCCGCATCCCACGGCCTACTACGTGTGGCTGGCGGTGTCGGACGAGCACACCGTGGTGATCGACACCGGGATCGGCCCGTCCCGTGCCGGCGGTTTCGAGGAGTACGTGCCCCCGACGGACTTGCTGGCGGAGTTCGGGGTGCCGGCCGAGGTCGTGGACCGGGTGGTGCTGACCCACCTGCACTACGACCACACCGGCACCGCCGGGTCGTTCCCGTCGGCGCGCTATGTCCTGCAACGGTCCGAAGTGGACTACTGGACCGGCCCGTGGGCATCGCGCATTTCGCGGGAACAGTGGTTGCTGGACAAGGAAGATCTCGACGCGGTGCTCGGATCCGGGCGGTTGGATCTGATCGAGGGTGACGTCGAAGTGCTGCCTGGCCTCAGTGTTCACCTGGTCGGCGGGCACACGGCCGGAATGCAGGTGGTTCGCGTCGCGACGGCCCGTGGTCAGGTGGTCGTGGCATCTGACGCGAGCCACTTCTACGAGAACATCGAGGGCGACAGGCCTTTCCCCATCCTGCATTCGATGCCGGGCATGTACGCGGCGTTCGACCGGATCAACGCACTTGCCGACGACCCGTCGCTGATCGTGGCTGGTCACGATCCCGAGGTACTGCGCCGTTTCCCGGCCGAGACCGACCGGATCGCGCGCATCGCCTGAGCTGGCCACGACTGTGTGCCCGCGTCATGGCGGCTCGGGATGGCCGATGTCGCGCCATCTCGGGGCGGCCGACGTCACGCCGGCTCGACACGGAACACGGCGATCCGCTCCGCTGCGGCGGCGACCCCGTCCGGAGTCGAGGAGTCGGCGAGGCCGGTGGTGACGTAGCGCTTGCCGACGCTGGGCGGGCTGGTCGCCACGGCCTCGCGCAGCAACGGGCGCCGCTCCTCGACCGGGACCTCGACGAGCCGGACCGTGGCGGAGCGGCGGCCGCGGCGGAGGGTGGCGGTGGTGGCTGCGCGTACGTTCGCGACCCACGCGGCTTGCGGAAATGCCTGGATGAGGTAGCGTCCGCCGAAGATCTCGATCACTGCGATCGGAAACGTGCGAAGCTGCCCAGTCCGGCGTCCCGCGACGGTCAGCAACTGCATCGGCCCGAACACGATGCCGACTCGCTGCAGCGCGGTGATCACCTTGTTGATGCTGTTCACCATTCGGCGATAGCTCTGTGCTTGCTGCTGTGTCATGCCCCCAAGTTAGTACGAAACTCGTATTATCGCTAGCAGATATTTCTTCACCGGTCCTGGGAGGCCGTCGTTGGCCGTCGTGGGGTTTGATGGCTTTGCGCGAGGAGTGACGCCGGCGGTTGTGGGGTGCGAGCGCCGGTGCCGGGCTGTGGCGGCAGGTGGTTCGGATACGGGTCCGGGCGGCACGCGGTGCCGGTGCCGGTTGGTCGAGGAGTGGCGGGTTGGCCGGGCAGCTAACGGCACGACTTGCCCAGCGGTGGCCGCATGACTTGCCCACTCGTGCCCGTACGACTTGCCCGGCGGTGGCCGCATGACTTGCCCAGTCGTAGTCGCACGACTTGCCCACTCGTGCCCGCATGACCTGCCCAGTGGTGGCCGCACGACTTGCCCAGCGGTGGCCGCATGACTTGCCCACTCGTGCCCGCACGACTTGCCCAGTCGTGGCCCGTGCGGACTCACACCGATAACTGCGCCACCTGCGGACTCACACCCGGATGAATCGCCCGCCCGTCCCCGTACGCCTCGCCCGGAGGCGCCCGCACCACGTGCCCACTCGTGCCCGCGCGAGTTGCCCACTCGCGAGCCTGCGAGTGGTGCGGGAAGCCGAGCGAGCTACCTCGAAAACGCCGATCGGCGCGGGAAGCGGCGGCGGCGTGGCGGGTCGTGGCGGCGTAGCCACTGCGGGTCGCTGTTGCCATAGGCCGCGGTGAGGCCCGCGGCCAGCCATACCAACGCCGGCAGGAGGTCGTCGCCAAGGTGGTCGATCGCCGTAGTGCCCGCGGGGGAGCGGCTCACCGTTGCGGTCGCCGTTGTCGCTGCCATGGCGCACTCCGCGCCCAGCGTGTCCCTTACCCACTCCAGTGCGGCCTCCGTCGGGGCGCCGGCTTGCTGAACCGACATGATCCACCTTGCCAGCGTGATAAAAGCCGCCGACTGGCCAAGGCATGCCCCATCGCCACAGGACTCGGCGACCGAGACATCCGTGTCGATCACCCGCGTCGCGAACTCACATGCGGGCATCGCCGACTGCCCCACCAGCGTTTCGGCGACGACGGTCTCAACCTCGTCCGCCATCATCTCCAGCAGTCCGTGACCACGCATTCTCGCAGTATCGCAGACAGCAACGTATTGGCCGGACGCCGCGGACGGCACTTCCGTAAATGACAGAAATGTCCAAAGTGGCGTTACCGCTACATTGCGTTTTCTTACCGTGGAAGTGTCATCGTGCGCGAAACCCCATTCGCGCACCGTGCGCTCGCGCCGCGGGTGACGTCAAGTCACCGGTAAAACCCGGTCCGCATTGGCGACTTGATCGCCTCTGGCGTTGCTGATTCGGCGCGCCATGAGCAGAACGGTGTTGGATGTGCGAGCCGAAATGGCCGCGCACGTCTGGCCCGCTGTCGCGAAGTGGTGGACACTGACCTCATGGCGGATCCCAAGGAAACCGTGACCGCATTCCTCGCGGCGCTTGAACAACTCGACATCGACGGGGCGCTGGCGCTCGTGACCGACGACATCGTTTACCAGAATGTGCCGCTCCCCGCTGCCCGCGGAAAGGCTGCGGTCGAGAAGCAGTTGCGCGCGATGGCCAAGTACGGCACCGGGTTCGAGGCGCGTACCCACCACATCGCGGCGGACGGTCAGGTTGTGCTCACCGAGCGCACCGACGTGCTGCGCGCGGGAGCATTCGAGGCCGAGTTCTGGGTGTGCGGCACCTTCGAGGTGCGCGAGGACAAGATCGCCCTGTGGCGCGACTACTTTGACTGGACCACGCTGCTCGCGGCCAGTGCCCGCGGGGCGGGTAAGGCCCTCGTCTCGACGATTTCCCGCAAGCGGTCCCGGCAGGAAGCGAGCTGACCCGGCAGCCTCGGACGGTGCTTCGCGGCGACCGATGTGAGCGGGCTCGACGCGGCTTGGTGGTGACGGCTGGCGCGCGGTTTGGCGAGGGGAGTGCGGGACGCGGCCGGTTTCGGCGGCGGGTGGGGTGGCTCGAGGGGCTGCCTGAGGGAGCGACCCGGTGTGACCGGGCTCGGCAGGTGAGCGAGGTGGCTCGAGTGGGACTCGGCGGCGGGGCGGTGGCGCGAGCGGGCTGAGTGAGGAGCGAGACGGCGCGAGCGGGCCCGGCTAGGGAATGGGGTGAAGTGACCGGGCTCGGTGGGAGCGAGACGGCGCTACCGGGCTGGGTGCGAGCGAGACGGCGCTACCGGGCTGGGCGCGAGCGAGACGGCGCCGTTACCGGGCTGGGTGGGAGCGAGGCGCCGCTACCGGGCTGGGCGCGAGCGAGACTGTGCGGCCTAGCACGGCGGGGAATGACAGAGCGAAGTCGGCTCAACGGGTGGCGCAAGTGGGCTCGGTGCGGAGTGAAATGGCGCGACGCACGGGGAGAAAGCGCTTCCTCCGCAACCTCCAGAACGTTGTGGAGCGCCCCGGCAACCCGGCGAGCCCCGTAACCCCGGCAACACAGCAACCCCCGGCACCCTCCGGGGCCCGGGAACCCCGGAGCAACCTCCGATACCCTCCGGCTACCGCGACGCTCCACTCAGGACGGTGCCATAAATCTCCTCGAAGCGGGATACCGTGCGTGTCGCGTCGTGGGTTTTGGCCTTTTCGTGGCTTGCCTCGGCCATGTGGGTTCGCAGGGTGTCCGAGCTCAGTACACGGTTCAGCGCCCCGGCAAGGCCATCGACATCACCTGGGGTGAACAAAAACCCGTTCTCGCCCGGGGAAACCAGGTGCGGCAGGGCTACCGCGTCGGCCGCGACGACCGGCAGGCCCGAGGCCATGGCCTCCAGCGTCGCGATGCTTTGCAGCTCCGCGATGCCCGGCATGACGAACACGTCCGCCGCCGCGTAGACCAGTGGCAGCTGTGCATCCGGTACGTAGCCCAGGAAATGCACCCGCTCCTGGACACCCGTCTGAACCGTCAGCCGTTCCAGCTCCGCCTGCCGCACTCCGCGGCCGGCCAGCACGAACTGGGCGGCGGGAATTTCAGGCAGCGCGCGGATCACCTCATCGAGTCGCTTCTCCGCGTCCAGCCGCCCCACGAACGCGACGGTGGGCGCGTCGGGCAGGTGGAACTCCTTACGCGCCACCACCTTCGGCTGGTCCGAGGGATGGAACCGCGCGAAGTCCACGCCACACGAAACCGGTTCCACACGCCGCCCGAAACCGTAGCGCGCCAGCAGGTCCGCGGCCGCCTGTGTCGGCGTGGTCAGGTGGTCGGCGCGCGCGTAGATCCGCCGGAAATCGTGCCAGGCCACCATTTTCACCGGCTTGTGCAGCCACTTCGGCAGATACGGCAGGAGATTGTCCGGCATGAAATGGTTCGTCGCCACGACCGGCACCCCACACCGCCGCGCGGCTGCCATCGCGGCGCGGCCGATGGTGAAGTGGTCCTGCGTGTGCAGCACGTCCGGCTTCAGCTCGGCGACCAGCCGGCGCAACGCGCGCGGCACCCCCAGCGGCGGCACGAACCGCACCGTCGGATGGATCAACAGCGGCACCGATCTGAGCCGGTGCAGCCACACGCCATCCTCCAGCACATCCTTGCGTGGCCCCGAATCCGATGCACACACCACATGCACCTCGTGACCGTTCGCGGCGAGGCCGGCCGCGAGCCGGTGGGTGAAGTACGAACTTCCGGACAGATCCGGGGGATAGGTGTCGGTGGAAATCAGGATGCGCATGTCCGGCTCTCCTCGATGCGCTCGGATTCGACGGCATAGGACCGGGCGAGCACGACGACGCCCAGCACGACCACGAGTGCGGACACGCCCATCCATGCCAGCAGGAACGGGCTCGCCGGCAGCGGATCGCCGAGCAGCAGGATCCCGACGGCCGAGGCCGCGACCGGATCGGCGATCAGCAACACGGCATAGGCCAGCGCGAACCGGGACATCCGGTACGCCTGCTGCTGGGCGATTCCGCCGGTCGCCAGCAGCACGATGATCAGCAACGTCAGCCAGTTGAGGACTGCGCCGGGGTCCCCGGGCATCCGGTGCCCGATCACCCCGATGAACGCCGACCCGATCCCGAACGCGGCCCCGGCCGTGAGCGCGAGCAACACCGCCTTCACCCCGGGCGGCGCGGCGAGCATCAGCACGACACAGATCGCGGCGACCGTGGCCGACGCGAGCACCAGCGCGCTTCCGGTCGGCACGGACGGGTGACCCGCTGTGCGCGGCAGCACGATGAGCAACCCCGCCAGCCCCGCGACGACGGCACCGCAGCCGGCGATCGCGGTCGGCCGCAGCTTCCGCCGGTCCAGTACCGCCTTCGCGACGACCGCGAACAGCAGACCGAGCGTGCCGATCGGCTGAATAACGCTCACCGGCCCGTTACTCAGCGCGACGACATGCAGCGCGACGCCGGCCCCGGCGCACACACCGCCGAGCAGCCACCGCGGGTTACGCAGCAGCCGCAGGAAAAAGCGCACCCGCCGCGAATCGAGCGCGGTGACGACGACGCGCTCCTGTGTCGCGGCACCGGCTGCGATCAGCAACGCCCCGATCGCAGCCAGCACGACCGCGACCGCGAACACGGCTCAGGCGCCTCTGCTCGAGAGGACGGTGGTGCTCGCTAGCGAGTCCAGCAGAAACCGCACGTTCGAAATGATATCGGGCCCGCCGCCACGCGCATCCGGGAATTACCCGGATGTGATCCGCAGGGCGACGGGCGTCAACCCGGACGTCGGAAACCGGCAAACAACCCAACTTAGCGTCGGACGGTCCGTTCCCCACAAACCGAAGACGGTGACGCATGTCCGAACCCTCCCGCCGCACCTTCCTGCTGGCCGGCACCGCCGCGGCCGCGCTGACCACGACCGGCCTGGCCACCGCGGGCAGAGCCGCCGCGAGCAGCACGATCACCGACCCGTTCACGCTCGGCGTGGCCTCCGGCGACCCGCTCCCCGACGGCGTCGTGCTGTGGACGCGCCTCGCCCCCAACCCCGTCGCCGAGGACGGACTCGGCGGCATGCCCGCCAAGGCCGTCCCGGTGCAGTGGCAGGTGGCCACCGACGAGCGGTTCCGCGACGTCGTCGCTGCCGGCTCGGAACTGGCCCGCCCCGAAGCCGCCCACTCAGTGCACGTCGAGGTGAGCGGCCTGCGCCCCGGCGCCGAGTACTTCTACCGGTTCCGCGCCGGCAACGAGCTGAGCCCGGTTGGCCGCACGAAGACCGCGCCGAGGCCCGGCGCACGGCTCGACAAGTTCGCCTTCGCCTTCGCCAGCTGCCAG
>Ga0164243_10016542_pt1 | contig 10116 bp, 6 predicted proteins | sample OricompcompostOP_FD_108781 | JGI IMG/M metagenome (GOLD analysis project Ga0164243, IMG submission 108781) | Organic Plus compost microbial communities from Emeryville, California, USA - Original compost - Organic plus compost (OP) | ecosystem: Engineered > Solid waste > Mixed feedstock >... | reverse complement strand
TTTCGCTCACTGTCGGGGCAGTCGTGGTTGGCTGCCACGGCCAGCGTGCGGTTGCGCCCGCCTGCCCGGCATCGAGGCGCATCCCCGAGCCGGACCCCAGGGTTTTGAACCCGTACCCCTAGTCGGTGCCGGCCTTGGGGTGCCCCGTGCCAGCCCCGGCCAGCACGCCCTCCAACTCGGCCCGCGACCGGATGGCCAGTTTGCGGTAGGCGTTGGAGAGGTGGACCTCCACGGTCTTGGGGGTCACGAACAGCTCCTGCGCGATGTCGCGGTTGGAGCGCCCGGCCGCCGCCAGCGCCGCCACCCGGCGCTCGCCCGGGGTGAGCGCCGCGACGCCACTGGCCGCGTCGCGGCGGGGTCGGGAGCCTGCGGCGACGAGTTCGGCGCGGACCTGTTCGGCGAGCCGGCCCGCGCCGCAGGCCGTGGCCAGGTCGAGCGCGCGGCGCAGCGGTTCGCGCGCCTCGGCCGGCCGCTGCGCGCGGCGCAACACGGCGCCGAGCGTGGCGAGCGCCTTGGCATGCTCCAGCCGGGCGGTGGAGTTCTCCAGCACGGCGACGGCCTCGGTGAGGGCCTCCAGTCCCGCGCCGCGCCGCAGCATGCCGAGAATGCGCAGCGACCGGCCCAGCGCGGAGGCGGCACCGAAGCGGCGCATCTGTTCGACCTCCTGCGCCGCCAGCTCGATCGCCTCGTCGCGGCGGCCCAGCCGGTCCAGGGCCTTGGCCTTGAGCGAGCGCGCCCACAGCCGGGCCGGCAGGGTGCTCGCGACGCGGGGGGACATCAGCTCGTCGACGGCGACCAGCGCCTGCTCCGGCCGGTCCATGGCGGTCAACAGCCGTGCCCGCAGGTACAGCCACCAGCCGGTGGTGTTGTGCCCCGGGTCGACGGTGCCGAGCGCGTCGAGCATGGCGAAGGCCTGGGCCCGCTCGCCACGCTCATAGAGCACCTCGGCGAGATAACAGCGGCTGTGGAGCACCGCCGCGACCGATTGGCCCCACAGCGCCAGCTCGCGTTCGGCCATCCGCAGCAGGTCCTCCGCACCGACCAGGTCACCGCGCTGCAGGACGGCGTAACCGGACCACAGGTGCATCGACGACGCCGCGACCACCGACCCGCGCGTGTGCGTCAGGCTGACCACGAGGTCGAAGAGTTCCGATGCTTCCGGCCGGTCGGCGAGGACGAGCGAGACGAGTGCGGCGTACGGCATGAGCGCCGGGTCGGCGGTGACCAGCGTCGTCGCCTCCAGCGCCGCGAGCGCCAGGTCGGCGCACTGGCTCGCCGTGCCGTCGGTGCAGGTGGCATCCCACGCGGCCATGGCCGCGAGCATGTGCGCGCCGGGTCCGGCCAACCGGCGCCGGGCCAGTTGTTCGCCGGCAGTGGCGCGGACCTCGCGCAGCACCCGCAGCCGGTCCAGGTCGCCGGTTCCGAAGTAGACGGTCATGCACTCGAACGCCAGCAGCGCCAGGCGCTGGTCGGCCAGCTCGTCGGGGAGGTCGGCGGCGGTCTGCCGGGCGATGGCGGCGGCCTGGTCGGGCGACCCGGTGAACATCAGCGTGCGGCCCAGCAGGGCGGCCGCCTCGGCCCGTGCGCGGGGCTCCGCCAACTCCCCGTATGCCTGGCGAAGATGAGTCGCGGCGGCCGGTCCGTTGGTCAGGGCCTCGGCGGTACCCAGCTCCAGCAGCAGCGGGGCACGCTCGTCGCCGGCCGCGTCGAGCGCCCGGCGCAGATAGGCGACGGCGCTGTCGGCGGCTCCCGCGTGCGGCGCCGACCGGCCGGCCTCGCGCAGGAGCGCGATCGCCCACGGTTCGGTGACCGTCGAGGTGTGCAGGAGTTGCGCCGCGACCCGCTCGGGTGGCGCGTGCAGGTCGCGTAGCAGGGCCGCCGCGGCGGCGTGGCGCAGGTCCCGTTCGGCCGAGGTCAGCCCGTGATACACCGCGTCGCGGATCAATGGGTGCACAAAGGACAGTGGCGGCTCGGTCCGCAGGATCTCGGCCCGGGCCGCGTCCGCGGCGTCCGTGGGCGAGAGCCCGGCCAACTGGGCGACCGTCGGCAACGCGGCGCCGTCGCCGAGGATCGCGACCGCCTGTGCCACCGCGGCCGCCGGTGCCCCGAGGCGGGTCAGCCGCAGGTCAGCAGAGGGCTGTCGTGCGCCAGATTCACGGTCAGCCAGAACAAGCCGTGCAGCACGGCGAACGAGGGGACCGCCGTGCTCGCGTCGACCTGGCCGAAGACCGCACCGGCGGGGGCGGCGGGGCCGGCCAGCGGCCCGTTTCCGCGCCGGGCCAGCTCGGCTTCGAAGAGCTGCCGGACCACGCCGAACGCGAACTCCTCCTCCAGCTCGCTGCCGCGCGCGGAGAGCACCAGCAAGGGTGGCTGTCGGGCGGGCGACTCCGCCTGCCGGCGGGCCTCGGCCAGCAGCTGGCTCTTGCCGATCCCGGCCGGTCCTTCGACCACCACGAGCCGGCCCTCCCCGCCGGCGGCCCGTGCGAGGTTTGCCGCGATCCGCTCCAGTTCGGCGCCACGTTCGAACAGTCCCGCCACGCCCTGAGCGTAGAGAACATTGCCGATCTTGGGCTTTTCCGTGTGATTGGAGATCAACTCATGCGGAAAACCCCAAGATCGGCGCGAGAAGTCAGGCGGGTTCGGCGAGCGTCCAGGCGCGTTTGCTCGACCGCCGGTCGGCGGGGGTCACGAAGAGCCGGCTCCAGCCACCGGCCGTACCGGCCTCACCATCCACAGTGGACCCGGTGCTGGCCACCTGGCCGTCGGCGAGGTCGGCGCAGGCGGTGACGGCCGGGTGCCGGCGCACCACGTTGCCGAGGAAGCCCAGGCACAGGTCCTCGGCCGCGTACCCCCGCTCGTCGAGGAAGTCGTACGCCCCTTGGTCGAAGGCGACCGTGGCGACCGTCCGGCTGCCGTCGAGCACACCGCGGGTGGTGAGCACCCACGTGTCCGGCCCGGTGGGGAACGGGAAGTCCGGCTCCAGCTCGCCGACCAGCCGCCAGGGGCCCTCCGGGTGCTCGGCCACGGGCCGCCACGCCTGGGCCTGCCGGTTGCGGCTGCTCGGGGTGGCGTCCTCCTGCCACGGCCAGCGCCCCGCCCGGTCGGGCCAGACGAGCTGGCGTACCGGGATGGCGATGCCCCGGTAGAAGCCGAGCATGGGACCGAACAGGGCCCGGTACCAGGACGGATGCACGTCGCGCAGTTGGGTCTCGAAGCCCTCCAACACGCCGTTGAACGGTTCGCCGGGCTGCCGCCAGCCCTTGTCCCGCCCGATCTCGACACTGGCGTTGAGCCAGTGCTGCATGCTCTCGCCTTCGAGGCCGAACATGACCTGCTCAGGCTGGCCGAAGGTGTGGTAGAGCCCGACGGTGTAGGCGAAGTCGAGGTTGCCGGCCACCCACACGACGGTCCAGCCGTGCCGGGAGACCGTCTCGACAGTCGAGGCGGCCCGGGAGTCAGGGTCGGGGTGGCAGATCAGGCAACTGCAGGAGGCGGGGGTGAACACCCGCGAGAGACTAGCGAGTCCTTCAAGACCTTCGCTGCCTGCCCCCGCCTCCCCGCCCCGAGTCGGGCCGCCCGTTCGGGCTGTCGGCGGGTTCGCCCGAGGCCGGCGTCAGGCCGGCGAGCAGGGCAGACAGGTCGTTGGTCGTCCTGAACCGCGCGATGACCTCAGTGGGGGTGATGAGGCAGTTCGATCTCGGCGGGGCGCAGCCAGAGGGCGCCCAGCGGCGGCAGGCGCAGGACGGCGGAGGCCGACCGGCCGTGCCACGGCACCTCCTCGGCCGACACCGCGCCGCCGTTGCCGACGTCGCCGCCGCCGTAGCACGACGCGTCGGTGTTGAGGATCTCCGCCCACGGCCCCGGCTGCGGCAGGCCCAGGCGGTAGTTCTCGTGCGGCACGGCGGAAAAGTTGATCACGCTGACGAGCAGCTCGCCGTCAGCCCCCCGGCGCTCGAAGGCGAACACGTTGTGCGTGGCGTCGTCCCCGACGATCCAGGCGAATCCGGCCGGCTCCAGATCCTGGCTCCACAGCGCCGGACTGTCCCGATAGGACCGATTGAGGTCGGCGACGAGCCGCTGCACGCCACGGTGCTCCTCGATGTCGGCCAGCGACCAGTCCAGCCCGCGGTGCTCGCTCCACTCTCGACCGTCGGCCAGCTCGCAGCCCATGAAGAGCAGCTGCTTGCCGGGGAACGACCACATGTAGGCCAGCAACGCCCGTACGGTGGCCCGCTGCCGCCACCAGTCCCCGGGCACCTTCGCGACCAGGGCGCCCTTGCCGTGCACCACCTCGTCGTGGCTGATCGGCAGCACGTAGTTCTCGCTGAAGGCGTAGACCGCCGCGAAGGTCATCTGGTCGTGGTGGTACTGGCGGTGCACGGGGTCCTTGGCGATGTAGACCAGCGTGTCGTGCATCCAGCCCATGTTCCACTTGAACCCGAACCCCAGCCCGCCCTCACTGGTGGGTCGGGTGACGCCGGGAAACGCGGTCGACTCCTCGGCCACCATCAGCACGCCGGGGTGGTGCTTGTAGACGGTCGCGTTCAGCTCCTGCAGGAAGGAGATCGCCTCCAGGTTCTCCCGTCCACCGTGGACGTTCGGCGTCCACTGCCCTTCCTTTCGGGAGTAGTCCAGATAGAGCATCGAGGCGACGGCGTCGACCCGCAGACCGTCCACATGGAACTCCTCGAGCCAGTACAGGGCGTTGGCGACGAGGAAGTTGCGCACCTCGGGTCGGCCGAGGTTGAACTCGTAGGTGCCCCAGTCGGGGTGCTCGCCCCGCTGCGGGTCGGGGTGTTCGTAGAGAGCCGTGCCGTCGAAGCGGGCCAGTGCCCAGTCGTCCTTGGGGAAGTGGGCCGGCACCCAGTCGAGGATCACGCCGATGCCGGCCGCGTGCAGGCGGTCGACGAGCAGGCGCAGCCCGTCCGGATCGCCCAGTCGCGCGGTGGGCGAGTAGTAGCCGGTCACCTGATAGCCCCACGAGCCGCCGTACGGGTGCTCCATCACCGGCATCAGCTCGACATGGGTGAAACCCATCGTCCGCACATAGTCCACGAGCTGCTCGGCTAGCTCCACATAGGACAGTCCCGGCCGCCAGGAGGCCAGGTGGACCTCGTAGACGCTCACCGGCTCCCGCCACGGCGAGGAGGCCGCCCGACGGGCGAGCCACTCGCCGTCGGACCACTGGAAGGCGGAGTGGAAGATGACGCTCGCCGTCCGCGGCGGCACCTCGCCGTACCGGGCCAGCGGGTCGATCTTCTCGTGCCAGCGCCCGTCCCGCCCCAGGATGCGGAACTTGTAGCGCTGCCCGGGCCGAGCGTCCGGGACGAGCAACTCCCACACCCCGCTGGACCCCATCGACCGCATGGGCCAGCCGTCGTGCGGTCCCCAACCGGTGAAGTCGCCGACCACCCGCACGCCCTGCGCCGTCGGCGCCCAGACCGCGAACGCCGTACCGTCGGGCCTCACGTTCGCGCCCAGCACCGTCCAGAGCCGCTCGTGGCGCCCCTCGGAGATGAGCTGCAGGTCGAACTCGCCCAGCGTCGGCAGGTGCCGGTAGGGGTCGTCGCTGATCACCCCGTCGGCCTCGATGCGGTAGTCCGCCACGAAACCCGGCACGGTGACCTCGAAGATGCCCTCCTCGATGAGGGTCTGCATCGGGTAGCGGTCACCCTCCACCAGGGCAGCGACGTCGCGGGCTCCGCGCCGCAGGGTGCGGATGACCGTACCGGTGCCGTCGGGGTGGGCGCCGAGGGTGGCGTGCGGGTCGTGGGCGGGCCCGACGATGATCTCCGTCATGCCGCCACCGTCCCTTCGGAGTGGCCGGGCGCCAGGTCGGCCAGTGCGGTGTCCGGTGCCGCCTCAGCGGTGCTCGGCGCCGGGCGGACGGCGGCCTCCGGCTCGGCCGCCACGCCGGTCACCGCGCGCGGCGGGTTGACCAGGAAGATGTGCGCCGGCTCGCTGTGCGGATCGAGGTGGGCCGCGTTGTGCTGCCCCCAGTCGTACTCGGCACCGGTGATCAGGTCCCGGACCGTCATCCGGTCGTGCCAGTCCAGGCCGAGCGCGGGCATGTCGAGGGTGACGTTGGCCCAGTGGGCGTGCCGCGCGTCGGTCGAGCAGACCACCAGGATGGTGTTGCCCGTGTCGCGGTCGCGCTTGGACCAGCACAGCACCGCCTCATTGTCGACCTCGTGGAAGCGCAGCGAACGCAGATGGTGCAGGGCCGGGTTCTCCCGCCGGATCCGGTTCAGCGCCGTCAGGTAGGGCGTCAGCGTCACGCCCGCCCGCTCCGCCTGTGCCCAGGGGCGCGGCCGCAACTGGTACTTCTCGTTGTCCTGGTACTCCTCGGCGCCCGGTCGGGCGAGGTGCTCGTAGAGCTCGTAACCGGAGTAGATGCCCCACGACGGGGAGAGCAGCGCGGCCAGGATCGCCCGGATCTTGAACATCGCCGGCCCGCCGGTCTGCAGCTGCTCGGTGAGGATGTCCGGCGTGCTGGGCCAGAAGTTGGGGCGCATCTCGGCGACGCCGGCCACCAGCTCCTCGCAGTACTCCCGCAGCTCCCGCGCCGTCGTGCGCCAGGTGAAGTAGGTGTACGACTGGCTGAAGCCGATTGTGCCCAGCGCCTTCATCACCGCCGGCCGGGTGAAGGCCTCGGCGAGGAAGAGCACGTCGGGATCGGTCGACTTCACCTGCCAGATCAGCCAGTGCCAGAAGTCGATGGGCTTGGTGTGCGGGTTGTCCACCCGGAAGATCCGTACGCCCAGGTCGACCCAGTGCCGCACGACCCGCAGGATCTCCTCCCGGATGCCCGCCGGGTCGTTGTCGAAGTTCAATGGATAGATGTCCTGGTACTTCTTCGGCGGGTTCTCGGCGTAGGCGATCGTCCCGTCCGGCAACGTGGTGAACCACTGCGGATGCTCGCGCACCCACGGATGGTCGGGCGCGCACTGCAGCGCGAGGTCGAGCGCCACCTCCAGCCCCACGTCGCGGGCGGCGCCGAGGAAGGCGACGAAATCCGCCTCGGTGCCCAGCTCGGGGTGGATGGCGTCGTGGCCGCCGTGCTTCGAGCCGACCGCCCACGGCGAACCCACGTCGCCGGGCTGCGCGACGAGCGCGTTGTTGCGCCCCTTGCGGTTCACCTCGCCGATCGGGTGGATGGGCGGAAGGTAGACCACGTCGAAGCCCATCGCCGCGATGGCCGGCAGCCGCGCCGCCGCGGTGGCGAACGTGCCGTGCGTGATCGGCCTGCCGTCGCGGTCCACTGTGGAGCCTTCGGAGCGGGGGAAGAACTCGTACCACGCCGAGAACAACGCCCGCCGCCGGTCCACCCACAGCCGCGCCGGTGGCGACTGGGTGACCAGCTCCCGGACCGGGTGGGCCCACAACACGTCGGCCAGGTCCAGCGCCGGCTGCACCCGGGCGCCCAAAGCCGCGTCGGCGTCGCGCAGAGTGGCCGCGTCGCGCAGGGCGGCGGCGGCCTCGCGCACCCGGTCCGTGTGGTCGGCCGGCACGAGCGCGGCGGCGCGGTCGAGCACGGCGGCGCCGACCGCCAGGTCGTTGGCGAGTTCCGCCGCGCCCTGTCCGGCCGCCAGCTTGGCGGTCACGCTCGCCCGCCACGTCAGGTAGGGGTCGGCGAAGGCGGCGATGACGAACGTCCACATGCCCTGCTCGTCGGGGCGGATCGAGGCGTGCCACTCGTCGGTGCCCGGGCTCGCGGTCATCCGTACCGGTGGCTGCTCGGTGCCGTCCGGGGCGAACGCGAGCACCTGCACCCCGATGGGCTCGTGCCCCTCCCGGAACGCCACCGCCCGGATCGGTACCCACTCACCCACCACCGCCTTGGCCGGGTACGCCCCGGCGGCCGGCAGGGGGGAGACATCGCCGATCCAGAGGCGTCCCGTCACGGTGGTCATTGTAAGGAAGGGCACCTTCTTAGCCGTGAGCGTCGAAGAAGGGCACCTTCCTAACGCTCAGATGAGTGGGTGGGGTCAGGACAGTACGGACTTGTAGACGTCGAGGGTGTAGGCGGCGACGGCATCCCACGAGAAGCGTTGGACCGCCCGCTCCCGCCCGGCCCGGCCCATCGCCGCCGCCCGCGCCGGATCGGCGACGACGGCGTTGAGCGCCTCGCCGAGGTCGGCCACGAACCGATCGGGCTGCAGCGGCGTGCCGGTCCCGTCGTCGGCCTGCTCGATCGGTACGAGCAGCCCCGTCACGCCGTGCTCGACCACCTCGGGGATGCCGCCCGTCGCGGTGGCCACCACCGCCGTCTCGCAGGCCATCGCCTCCAGGTTGACAATCCCCATCGGCTCGTAGATGGACGGGCAGACGAAGACGGTGGCGTGCGAGAGCACCTGTACCACCTCGGGCTTGGGCAGCATGGCCTGCACCCAGACGACCCCCTGACGCGAGGCGCGCAGCGACTCCACCAGGGCGGTCACCTCGACCGCGATCTCCGGTGTGTCCGGCGCCCCGGCGAGCAGCACCAGTTGCACCTCGGGCGGCAGCGTGCGGGCCGCGCGCAGCAGGTAGGGCAGGCCCTTCTGGCGGGTGATCCGGCCGACGAAGACCACCGTGGGGGCGCCCGGGTCGATGCCGAGCCGGGTCAACACGTCCGTACCGGGGTCGGGCTTATATTCTTCGGTGTCGATGCCGTTGTGCACCACGTGCACCCGGTCCGGGTCGAGGTCGGGATAGACGGACAGCACGTCGGCGCGCATGCCGGCCGAGACGGCGATGACCGCGTCGGCCCCGTGCAGCGCCGTCCGCTCGCACCACGACGAGATGGCGTAGCCGCCGCCGAGCTGCTCGGCCTTCCACGGGCGCAGCGGCTCCAGGCTGTGCGCCGTCACCACGTGCGGCACGCCGTAGAGGAGCTTGGCCAGGTGGCCGGCGAGGTTCGCGTACCAGGTGTGGCTGTGCACGAGGTCGGTGCCGGCGACCCCGTCGGTCATCGCGATGTCGATGCCCAGCGTGCGCAGTGCCGGGTTCGCGTCGAGCAGCCCGGCCGGCTCGGGATAGACGCTGACCCCGGGCTCCTCGCGCGGCGCGCCGAAGCAGTGCACCCGCACCTCGGTCAACGGGCGCAGGCTTCTGGCCAGGTACTCCACGTGGACCCCGGCGCCGCCGTACACCTCTGGCGGGTACTCCCGCGTCAGCAGATCAACCCGCACATGCGCAGACTAGCGGCACCGTGCCCGGCGCGACCCCGGTTGGCGCCAGCACCGCGGCGAGGGCGAGCGAGCGTCGACCGAGGGCCGACCGGGGTCGGGAAGGGCCGGGCGGGGTGTTGTCGGCGTTGTGCTGGTGTCCGTGCGTCACGGTCGATAACGTCGCTGTCGTGGCGGCTCCGAAGGTTCTCGCGATCGTCCTCGCCGGTGGGGAGGGCAAGCGGCTCATGCCGCTGACCGCCGACCGGGCCAAGCCTGCCGTGCCGTTCGGCGGGCTCTACCGCATGATCGACTTCGCGCTCTCCAACCTGGTCAACGGCGGCTATCTGAAGGTCGTCGTGTTGACCCAGTACAAGTCGCACTCGCTCGACCGGCACGTGACCAAGACCTGGCGGATGTCCAATCTGCTCGGCAACTACATCACCCCGGTGCCGGCGCAGCAGCGGCGCGGCCCGTACTGGTTCGCCGGCTCGGCCGACGCGATCTACCAGAGCTTCAACCTCATCCACGACGAGAAGCCCGACTACGTGATCGTCTTCGGCGCGGACCACATCTACCGGATGGACCCGTCGCAGATGGTGGCCGACCACATCGCCTCCGGGGCGGGGGTGACCGTCGCCGGCATCCGTCAGCCGCTGGCCGACGCCAGCCAGTTCGGCGTGATCGAGGTGGGATCGGACGGCCGGCGCATCGCGGCGTTCCGGGAGAAGCCCACCGACGCGATCGGCCTGCCGGACGCGCCGGACGAGGTCTTCGCGTCGATGGGCAACTACGTCTTCACCGCCGACGTGCTGATCGAGACGCTGACCAAGGACGCCGCGGATCCCAGCAGTAAGCACGACATGGGCGGCAGCATCATTCCGATGCTGGTGGAGCGGGGCGAGGCGAACGTCTACGACTTCCGCAACAACAAGGTGCCCGGGGCGACCGAGCGCGACGCCGGCTA
>Ga0164243_10016541_pt1 | contig 10116 bp, 4 predicted proteins | sample OricompcompostOP_FD_108781 | JGI IMG/M metagenome (GOLD analysis project Ga0164243, IMG submission 108781) | Organic Plus compost microbial communities from Emeryville, California, USA - Original compost - Organic plus compost (OP) | ecosystem: Engineered > Solid waste > Mixed feedstock >... | reverse complement strand
TATTATATCGGTCACCATATCCCGCTGGTGCTCGGCATCTACGGCAAGTCCATCCGCCGCTATGAAGTCATCAAGCCGGCGGCGGGCCTGGGCGGACAGCAGCCGCCCTATATCGCCATTTCGCAGATCTGGATCGCCGACGAGGAGGCCTATGCCGAGGCATCCAAGAATGCGCGCGACAAATACGGGCCGGACATCCCCAATTTCACCAATGTGACCCCCGTGGGCCAGACGGGCGAGCTGTACGGCACGGTGGACAACGCCTGACGCCCGCCAGCGAGGGCCGGACCATACCCTGCAAAAAAGAGCGGGCCTGAACCGTCAGCCAGACGGTGCAGACCCGTTCAGTCGATTATGTCCTCCTGCGGGGGGAGGCCGTGAGGGTGAGGGGGCAGCCCCCCTCACCAAGCCCATTATTTAGTATTCGAACTTCAGGCCCACGGTGTAACGGCGGCCCAGCACGTCGAACAGGCTTTCGTTCGTATACGTCGATCCGAAGAAGCCATAGGTCATGCCGCTGAATGGTGGCGCCTGATCAAAGAGGTTCGTCACATTGGCGAACGCGGTCCAGGAGCCTCCCTTGGCCTCGAAGTCATAGGAGAGGCGCAGGTTGGTATAGAAGCGCGACGGCACGTGATTGTCGTCCACGTCCACGCCTTCCTCCCAGGTGGCACGCTTGATGCCGCTGCCGATATAACGCTCCTGCACATAAAGGGAGACCGGGCCATTGCGGTAGGTGGCACTGGCATTGACCTGCCATTTGGGCGAGCCGCCGCCCCAGCCGGTCTGGCCCAGCGTGTCGGTCTTCACGCCGCCCGGCACCGTGCGGGAGAGTTCCAGCATCCGTGTTGCGAAACCGCGCAGGTTCAGGTTCTCGTCGCCGCCGAAGAGGCTGATGGGCGTATTGTACTGCACCTCGAAGTCGATACCGCGGGTGCGGAACTCATCGATATTCAGATAGATGTTCTGCACACGGGTGATGTAGCCGTCCGGATCGCGCTCGATGAGGGCGCAGAGGTCTGCGGAACCGGCAAAGCAGTCATCCACGATATCCTGCACGCCCAGGAGCGAGATGGCGTCGTTGATCTGGATATCGAAATAGTCGGCCGAGATCGAGAAGCCCTGCAGGTAGGACGGCTGGTACACCGCGCCGAAGGTGATGGTGTCCGCCTTTTCCGGATTGACGTTCGGGTTGCCGCCCTGGTCGAGGCTGATGGCGTAGGTCTCGCCCTTCTCCGGATCGTTGACGCTGCTGCCGCGGCCGGAGAAATCGAAGCGTTCGCCCAGCGTGCCGGCGCGGATGTCGCGGGACAGGGTGCCGCGCAGACGCAGGTCGTTATAGAGCTGCCAGTCCAGACCCAGCTTCCAGGCCCAGATGCCCCCCGACCCCGAGTAATCGGCGTAGCGTACGGCCGCGTTGAGGTCCAGGTTCTGGATCATGGTGACGTCGCGGGCCAGCGGAACGATGGTTTCCGCGAAAGCTTCCTTCACATTGTAGCCGCCTTCCAGGTCGGACCCGGCGGTGCGCTCGAAGATGTTGGCACTGCCGTAATAGGAGCTCGGCAGGCCGCGATAGGTGATCTCGTCACGCGTCGGCACTGTGGCGTCCACCAGATCGGCGGGATAGGTGCGCGGCTCGCTCAGGAGATGCTCCTTGCGGTAGGAGAGGCCGGCCGCCACGGAGACGGTGCCCGCCCAGTTGTCGAAGGCGTCGCCCGAGATGGTGGCTTCCGCCACCTGCTGCTTGACCATCTGGTACTGTTCCTTCTGGTCGCCCATGATCCATTCCTTGGCTTCGGCGGACGCGGTGCCGACGCCAAAGGGATTGAGCGGCACGCAGCCGTCATCGGGATTGGTGAGGGTCGAGGTGCAGATGATGTTGCCGGTTACCGGATCAAGCTGCGTATCCAGCGCCTGGTACATGCGGTCCACGCGGGCCACATTGTCATAGAACAGGATATTCTTGTTCTGACCGTACTGATAATAGGCGTTGTAGTGCCAGTTGCTGTCCAGGTCGCCTTCGAACCCGCCGGTGATCTGGATCATCTTGTTCGTGTTGTCGACAAACGGCATGCCCAGGTCTTCCGTCGACTGGATCTTGCCCAGCGGGAAGGAATCCACGTCGGCCGCATCCATGCGATCGATGATGGACTGCGGCAGATAGGGGTTCTCGCGGTAGATGGTCGCCGGCCAGCTGCCCCACATGGCGGCGGGCGCGCTCTCGAAGCTGGTGCGGCTATAGCCATAATGGCCCTGGACGAACGCGGTTACATTATCCGTCAGGTCATACTTGAAATGCGAGAAGACGCTGGCGCGCTCCTGATCCGCCGTCATCCACTGGTACTCGCCGGAATCGAAGCCGCTGCCGCCGACCTGCGACGTGCTGGTGTGGTACTCGCCCGGATCGAAGGGAATGGGGTCTCCATTGTCGTCGAACTGTGTGCCTTCCAGCGGGCCGCCCGTGATCATGCCGCCCCAGGTGAAATTGCCGCCATGCACATTGTGCGCGGTGATGTAGGTGGGATCGCCATCCTGCGGCGTGGTGATCATGGCCGATGAGTCGAACCAGTCGCGATCCGAATAATTCCTCACGCCGTTCTCGTGGAAATACTCGCCCGACATCACCAGATGGCCGCGGTCGCCGACGCGCGTGCCCCAGGAAGCGCCCAGTTCGTAATTCTCGGCATCGCCGATTTCCGTCATGCCGCCCTGGAGGTGGCCGCGGAAGCCTTCATAATCGGTGTTGAGGATGAAGTTCACCACGCCGGCCACGGCGTCGGAACCGTAAGCGGCGGAGGCACCGCCGGTCACCACTTCGACGCGCTGGATCAGCTCTTCGGGCAGCAGCGCGATATTGGGCGCGCCCGAGCGGGTGGCCGGCACGATGCGGCGGCCGTCCAAGAGGTTCAGCGTACGCTGCGAATTCAGGCCGCGCAGGCTGGCGAAGCTGGCGCCGGCGGAGCCGGAGGTGCCGAACGACTGGGTCTGCGCCGTTTGGTTGTTGAGGAACTGCGGCATCTGGTCCAGGGCGTCGATCAGCGTGGTCGGCGCCATGTTCTGCAGGTCGTCGCTGTTGATCGACGTCACGGGCGTCGGCGTCTGCATGCCGGTACGGGCGATGCGCGAGCCGGTGACCATGATCTCTTCCAGCGCCTCGTCCTGTGCAAAGGCAACGGAACCGGATGCGGCGAGAAGGGCCAGTGCCGCGCAGGACGCGAACATGGCCGAACGATGAATTGTCGGTGTCATAATCTCCCCTTGATATGATTTATTGTATGCCCGCCGCTCTCCCTATCTTAAATGTGGAAGTTGTATGCGACGGGACCTGTTTCGGTAGCATTTGATGCCGCCCCCTGCAACTGCCGTTCACGGCTTTTTTTCTAACAGCAGCATTACAATTTTCTAACAGCAACTCCCTGCTTTGCCGGCTTTTCTCCGGCATGATTTTCTCCATGAAAGCTGCCGCAATATCAATTTGTTGATTGCCTGTCCTGGTTGCCACCGGGCGGTCGTCCGCATCACGCCCCGTGCCCAAAACAAGGACGGGCTTGCCCCGCCGGATGACCGGCAGCGCAAGCCCGCTCAGGGGTCTCAAGAGAAACCGGGGCCCGTCTCAAAGAGCCCCATGTCTGGTGTTCGCGTCCGAACGATTAATATTCGAAGCGCAGGCCCACGGTGTAGCGGCGGCCCAGCACGTCGAACAGGCTTTCGTTCGTGTAGGTCGACCCGAAGAAGCCGTAGGTCATGCCGCCGAACGGCGGTTTCTGGTCGAGAAGGTTGGTCACGTTGGCGAACGCGGTCCAGGAGCCTCCCTTGGCCTGGAAGTCATAGGAGAGGCGCAGGTTGGTGTAGAAGCGCGACGGCACGTGATTGTCGTCGACATCGACACCTTCCACCCAGTAGTCCTCCGACCGCTTGAGGCCGCTGCCGATATAGCGCTCCTGCACGAACACGCCGAACGGACCATTGCGGTAGTTGGCACTGGCATTGACCTGCCATTTGGGCGAACCGCCGCCCCAGCCGGTCTGGCCGTTGGTGTCGGTCTCCACGCCGCCCGGCACGGTGCGGGACAGTTCCAGCATGCGCGTGGCAAAGCCCCTGAGCGTCAGGTCCTCGTCGCCGCCAAAGAGGCTGACGGGCGTGTTGTACTGCAGCTCGAAATCGATGCCGCGGGTGCGGAACTCGTCGATATTCAGATAGATGCTCTGAATCCGGCTGATCTGGCCGGTTTCATCGCGCGAGATCAGGTCGCAGAGCTCCTGCGAGCCGGCGGCGCAGTCATCGATGATGTCCTGCGTGCTCAGACGCGAGATGGCGCCCTTGATCTTGATATCGAAATAGTCGACGGACACGGAAAAGCCCTGCAGGTAGGACGGCTGGTACACCGCGCCGAAGGTGAGGGTATCCGCCTTTTCCGGATCGACATTCGGGTTACCGGTCTGATCGACGCTGATGCTGACGGCTTCGGCGCCGGTGATCGTGTCGTCGACGGTCGCACCGCTGCCCGAGAAGTCATACCGCTCCGCCAGCGTGCCGGCGCGGATGTCGCGGGACAGCGTGCCGCGCAGGCGCAGGTCGTTATAGAGCTGCCAGTCCAGACCCAGCTTCCAGGCCCAGATGCCCCCCGATCCCGAATAATCGGCGTAACGCACGGCCGCGTTGAGGTCCAGGTTCTGGATCATGGTGATGTCGCGGGCCAGCGGCACGATGGTTTCGCCGAACACTTCCCACACGTCGTAGCCACCTTCCAGATCGGCGGCCACCGTCCGCTCGAAGATGCTGGCGTTGCCGTAATAGGAGCCTGGCAGGCCGCGATAGGTGATCTCGTCCATGGTCGGCACGGACAGCTCTTCCAGGCCGGCCGGATTGGTGCGCGGCTCGCTCAGCAGGTGCTCCTTGCGATAGCTCGCACCCGTGGCCAGCGAAACGGTGCCCGCCCAGTTGTCAAAGACATCGCCGGAGATGGAGGCTTCCGCCACCTGCTGCTTGATGACCTGGTACTGCTCCTTCTGGGCCCCCATGATCCAGTCCTTGGCCTCTTGGGAGGTGGTGCCCACGCCGAACGGGTTGAGCGGCACGCAGCCGTCGTTCGGATCGAAGTGATAGGTCGAATAGCAGACGATCTGCCCCGTCGCGGGATCACGCACGGTATCCAGCGCCTGGTACATGCGGTCGATGCGCGCCACATTATCGTAGAGCAGCGTCGACTGGTTCTTGCCGTACTGATAATAGGCGTTGTAGTGCCAATTGCTGTCCAGGTCGCCGTCGAACCCGGCGGTCAGCTGGAACATCTTGTTGGTGTTGGTGACGTAGGGGCTGCCCAGATCTTCGTCGGACTGCATCTTGCCGAGATGGAAGGAGGTCACCCCCGCGGCATCCATCTGGTCCTGGATGGACTGCGGCAGGTACGGGTTCTCGCGGTAGATGGTGGCCGGCCAGCTGCCCCACATGGCGGCGGGGGCGCTCTCGAAGCCGGTGCGGCTATAGCCGTAATGACCCTGGACGAAGGCGGTGAGATTGTCCGTCAGGTCATACTTGAAGTGCGAGAAGGCGCTGAACCGCTTCTGGTCCGCCGTCATCCACTGGTACTCGCCGGAATCAAAGCCGCTGCCGCCGATCTGCGACGTGCTGGTGTGCTGCTCGCCGGGGTCGAAGGGAATGGGGTCGCCATTGTCGTCGAACTGGGTGCCCGCCAGCGCGGTATCGGTGATGACGCCGCCCCAGGTGAAATTGCCGCCGTGCACGTTATGCCCGGTGATGTAGGTCGGGCCGTTCGGGTCAGTGTTGCGGATCATCGCCGTGCTGTCGAACCAGTCGCGGTCCGAATAATCCTCCACGCCGTTCCCGTGGAAATATTCCGCCGAGGCGATGAGGTGGCCCCGGTCGCCGACGCGGGTGCCCCAGGCGCCGCCCAGCTCGAAATTCTCGGCATCGCCGATTTCGGTCATGCCGCCCTGGACGTGGCCGCGGAAGCCTTCATAGTCGGTGTTGAGGATATAGTTCACCACACCGGCCACGGCATCGGAACCATAGGCGGCGGAGGCGCCGCCGGTCACCACTTCAACACGCTGGATCAGTTCTTCCGGCAACAGGCTGATGTCGGGCGCGCCCGAGCGGGTGGCCGGCACGATACGGCGGCCGTCCAAGAGGTTCAGCGTGCGCTGCGGGCTGAGGCCGCGCAGGCTGGCAAAGCTGGCGCCGGCAGCGCCGGAGGTCGCAAAGGACTGTGTCTGCGCCGTCTGGTTGCCCAGGAACTGGGGCATCTGGTCCAGGGCATCGATCAAGGTGGTCGGCGCCATGTTCTGCAAGTCCGACGCATCGATGGAGGTGACCGGGGTCGGCGTCTGCATGCCGGTGCGGGCGATGCGCGAGCCGGTGACCATGATCTCTTCCAGCGGCTGCGGCGTGGACGGGCTCTGCATGGAGGGCGCATCCGTCGCTGTATTGGGCTGCGCCTGCGCCATGCGGGCGATGGGCTTGCCCACATTGGTCCTGCGGAACTGGCTGCCCTCGGTGGTCACGGCGACCTTCCGGTAGCCCGAGTGATCGCCCATCACCGCGCTCTGGCGCTGCTGGCGGGTGATGATCACGGCACCGTCGGCATTGCGCTGGTAGGACAGGCCGCTGCCCTGCAGCATGCGCACCAGGGCGTCATTGCTGGTGTAGGTGCCGGCGAGAGCGGGGGCGCGCTTGCCCCTCAGCAGCTCCTGTGGCGCGACGAGCGAAATGTCATACTGGTCCGACAGGTCCAGCAGGGCCTCGGCCAGCGGACGCTCCGGGCTGGTGAACTCACGGGCGCTCCACTCTTCGGCCTGGGCCGCGGACATGGAAGCGGACAGAAGGGCAACAGCCGCGCACGTGGCCAGCATGCCCGAACGATAATTCTTCGGTGTCATAGATCTCCCCTTGAAATAGGCGCTCCGCCACCGTCCCTCTTCTCCGTCCATCCGGGAGGGTTGATGATGATGCGAAGTCACCTGTAGAGACGCGCGAGGACGCCGGATCGAAACCCTCGGCCGTGAATTTTTTCATTTTTCTGTCACAAGACTCCGCAAACGGCCTTACCTGCCGTCAGTCGGCCGCCCGTTCGATCCGCAGCACGCCGGGTTCCGTTTCGCTCGCGGTCAGGCCGAGGCCTTTCAGGATGGCGGGCACGGCGGCCGCCGCCTCGTCCGCCCGGAAGGAGGCCGTGACCCGCAGGCTGGCGATGCTGGGACTGGCGATATCGAACTGCTCCGGCACATACCGGCTGATATCCGCCAGGATATCGGCGAGAAAGGCGTCGCTATAGGCCATGCGGCCCGAGCGCCAGCCGGCCACCTGGTCCACCCTGATGGTCTGGAGCGGCTTGCTGCTGTCGTTCTGCCAGGCCACCACGCCGTCTCCCGCCAGCAGGCGCACGTCGCCCCGGCGGGCCGGCGCATCGCCCGGCAGCCCGACGGCGGATACGTCCACAATGCCGGTCTGCACCGCCACGCGGGTGGTGGTCTCGCCCATGCTCACCGAGAATTCCGTGCCGACCACGCGCACATTGGCGCCCTTGGCCCGGACATAGAAGGGGTGTTGCTTGTCATGAGCCACGGAGAAATAGGCTTCGCCGGAGAGCAGCCCCACCTCCCGCCGCCCGTTGCCGAAGGCGACGCGGATGTGTGACTCGGCGCCCAGCGTGACATGCGTTCCGTCTGCCAGGGCGATCTCGCGGATTTCCCCCGGACGGGTTTCATAGGTCTGGGCGGTGGCCGTGCGGCCCATCTGCGACGGATGGCTGTTCAGGAGGGGCAGCAGGAACGGTGTCGCCACCAATAGCAGCACGACGGCGAAGGCGGCCGCCAGGCTGCCGAAATCGGCCCCGCCGGACCAGCCGCGCTCCGCCGCTTCGGCGCGGCGGGCCTTCCAGGCCGCCCAGCGCTCGCGCAGGGTGGGGCGTTGCAGCGGATCGAGGGCCTTGAGCTCCTCCCATTCGGCCATGGAGCCCCAGAGGACCGCCATCTCCGTATAGCGCTGCTCATGACGCGGATCGGCCAGGCGCCAGCTATGGAAGGCGGCCTCGCGCTCCGGGTCCGGCTTGCCCTCGGAGCGCAGCAGCAGCCACTCCGCGGCTTCCGCCCGGATCCATTCGTCCTCGTTGCCGGAACTGGATCGCTCCGCGCTCATACGGTGCTGCTCCGTTCTTGCCTGTCGTCTTCCCGTGCCGCCTGCAGGTCCTGCATGGCGCGCACCAGATGCTTGCGGACCGCGGGCCCGCTGATGCCCATGCGCCGGCCGATCTCGGCGAAGGAGAGGCCGTGCACGCGGTTGAGGATGAGGATACGCCGGCGCGTCGCCGGCATGGCCTTCAGCCGCTCGATGACCAGGGCCATCTCTTCCCGGCCGATGAGCTCGCGCTCGCAGCCCGGCCGGTCGTCACCCTCGCCGCCGCCCACGACCCGCAGTTCCTGCACGGAATGGGCACGGGCCCGGCTCCTGCGGATATCGTCCAGAACCAGATTGCTGGCAACCCGTTCCAGGAAGGCAAAGGGGTTCTGGATGGCTTCCGGTTCCGGCAGGGCGGCCAGGCGCAGGAATGCGCCCTGGGCGATATCTTCCGGGTCCGGCGGTCCACCGCCGAATTTCCAGCGGATGAAATTGCACAGGTCGGACCAGTGGGCCCGGTACAGCCGTTCCATGCGCCGCTTGCGCGCGCGTTCTTGCGCGCGGCGCACTGATTGGCGCCGCAACGGCTCATCCGCGATGCGCAGCCTCACGTCGGTAAGCATGCCCTCACTGCCTCCCATTCGAGGGCACACCAACGCACCCCACCGATTATTGTTGGGCGACAGCATCTGCCAAAACCGCGCGGGCCGTCAAGCGCGTTGACCCCGGCGCACCGGGACCTGGCCGCCTCATTCAGGCAGGGCGAAGACGTAAAGCGCGCCGCCGCTCTGCGCCGGGAGCCGGATATCGGGGATGAGCCCCTGCCAGGTGCTGGTGTAGGGCCCGCCCGAGCCGGTCATCACCGCCACATATTGCCGCCCGTCCACCTCGTAGGTGACGGGGTAGGAATTGGGCACGTCTTCGAGGCGCGCCTGCCACAGCAGCTTGCCGGTGCGGCTGTCATGCGCCGTGAAATAGCGGTCGAACTGCCCCTCGAAGACGATGCCGCCGGCAGTGGGCAGGCTGGCGGTCGACTGCGGCGCGCGGGTCTCGTATTTCCAGGCCCAGTCTTGGCTTTCCAGGTCCAGGGCGTCCAGCCGGCCGAAATTGCCGTCGGCATTGCGGGGCGGCAGAATCTTCCAGCGCACGCCGGCCATCATGTCCGCGTCCGCCTTGGCCGCGGGCTCATATTCCGCGCAATGCATCTGCAGCGGAATGAACAGGCGCTTCAGCCTGGGGTCGTAGGCGGAGGCCGGCCAGGAGCGCGCGCCGCCGGCATGCGGACAGAAGGTATAGGTCTTGCCGGGCACCGGCTCGAGCCTGGGATCGAAGGTCTTCTCTCCCGTCTTCGGGTCGATGGCGGTGACCAGGGTCTGCAGGCCCAGGTCCTTGGCGAAGACGAACTCCCCGGTCTCGGCGTCCACCGCTTCGACGATGGCCATCTTGCCCGAGGTCACGACCAGCTTGCGCATCCGGCCGTCCACCCTGGCCTCGACGATCTTGCGCTCGAAGGAATAATCCATGTCCCAGCTGTCGTTGGGCAGGTACTGGTGATACCAGACCAGCTCCCCCGTATCCGGATTGAGCGCCAGCGTGGAATTGGTATAGAGCGCGTCGTTGGTGACACCGGGCGCATCCTTGGGCGGCAGGGTGCCCCGCGCATAGGCGTTCCAGGGGTAAGGCTGGCCGACGCCGAAATAAACCAGGTTCAGCTCCTTGTCGTAGGTGCCGGCGGTCCAGACCGCGCCGCCCAGGCGCTTGCCCGGCGGCAGGCCGTTCCAGCTCTTGCCCGCCGCGTCCTCCCCCTGGGCCGTGGTGTTGAAGCGCCAGAGAGGCTTGCCGGTCCCGGCGTCAAAGGCGGAGATGAAGCAGCCGCCCGTCTGCACCGTGGCGCAGCCTGTAGTGCCGATCAGCACCTTGCCGTTGACCACCATGGGGCTGCCCGAGATGTAATAGTTTTTTTCGTCCGCGCCGACCTGCTGT
>Ga0164243_10016540_pt1 | contig 10116 bp, 8 predicted proteins | sample OricompcompostOP_FD_108781 | JGI IMG/M metagenome (GOLD analysis project Ga0164243, IMG submission 108781) | Organic Plus compost microbial communities from Emeryville, California, USA - Original compost - Organic plus compost (OP) | ecosystem: Engineered > Solid waste > Mixed feedstock >... | reverse complement strand
CTCATGGCCGTGGTGTGGCCGCTCGCCCTGACGGCCGTCTTCCTGCCGCTGGCCGTCCACCGCTTCCAGCGGCTGGGCCGGTAGCCCGCGGGCCGGTGCGATCACGAGCGCGGGGCGGGCCACCGTGTGGCCCGCCCCGCGTGGTCTCTTCCGCGCCGGTCAGCTGTGTGCCGGTCAGCTCCGCGCCGGAGTTCTCACAGGTGCTCGATCACGTAGTCGACGCAGGCGGTCAGGGCCTCGACGTCGGCCGGCTCGACGGCCGGGAACATGGCGACCCGCAGCTGGTTGCGGCCCAGCTTGCGGTACGGCTCCGTGTCCACGACACCGTTGGCCCGCAGCACCTTCGCCACGGCGGCGGCGTCCACGTCCTCGTCGAAGTCGATGGTGCCGACGACCTGCGAACGCTGCTGCGGGTCGGTCACGAACGGCGCCGCGAACGACGCCTTCTCCGCCCACGCGTACAGCCGCGAGGAGGAGTCCGCGGTGCGCTGGACGGCCCAGTCGAGACCGCCCTGGCCGTTCAGCCACTTCAGCTGGTCGTCGAGGAGGAAGAGCGTGGCCAGCGCCGGGGTGTTGTACGTCTGGTTCTTGCGCGAGTTGTCGATCGCCGTCCCCAGGTCGAAGAACGCCGGGATGTGCCGGTCGGAGGCGGCGATGCGCTCGGCCCGCTCGACGGCGGCCGGGGAGAAGACCGCGATCCACAGCCCGCCGTCGGCGGCGAAGGACTTCTGCGGCGCGAAGTAGTAGACGTCCGTCTCGGCGATGTCCACCGGCAGACCGCCCGCGCCGGAGGTGGCGTCCACCAGGACGAGCGCGCCGTCGTCCGCGCCGGGCACCCGGGCCAGCGGCATCGCCACGCCGGTGGAGGTCTCGTTGTGGGTGAGGGCGTAGACGTCCACGCCCTGCTCGCCGCGCGCCTCGGGGTGGGTGCCCGGGTCGCTGGAGATGACGCTGGGCTCCTGGAGCCACGGCGCCTGCTGGGCGGCCTTGGCGAACTTGGAGGAGAACTCGCCGAACGACAGGTGCTGGGAGCGGGTGGAGATCAGGCCGTGCGTCGCGATGTCCCAGAACGCGGTGGAACCGCCGTTGCCCAGGACGACTTCGTACCCCTCCGGCAGTGAGAAGAGGGCCCGGACGCCCTCGCGCACACTGCCGACCAGGTTCTTGACCGGCGCCTGGCGGTGCGAGGTACCCATCAGGGAGGTACCGGTCGCCGCCAGGGCGCGCAGCGCCTCCGGGCGCACCTTGCTGGGGCCCGAGCCGAAGCGACCGTCGGCGGGCTTGATGTCAGCGGGAATCTGGAGATCAGCCACGAACCCAGACTAGTGCCGCGCGGGCATCCGCATCGCGGAACGTCCACCGCCTGAGACGAGAGGTGGACAGCGGGGGCTGTCGGTCCCCGCGTCTAGGCTGACGCCATGACTGGACCGCGACCCGGCCCCGACGACGTCCGGCGGCTCGCCCTGGCGCTGCCCGGGACGAAGGAGGTCATCGCCTGGGCGATGCCCACCTTCCGGGTCGCCGGGAAGATGTTCCTGACGATGCCGGACGACGAGTCGTCGTTCGCGGTCCGCTGCCCCCGCCACGAGCGGGAGGAGTTGATCGCCGCCGAGCCGCACAAGTTCTGGGTGCCGCCGCACGAGGCGTCCTCGAACTGGGTGCGGGCCCGGCTCGCCGCCCTGGAGGACATGACGGAGCTGCGGGACATCGTCGTCGACTCCTGGCAGCAGGCGGCGCCGGCCCGGCTCCTGGAGGGCTTCACCGCCCCGGACCCGTTCGCCGCCGCGCCCTGACGCCGCCGCCGGGTCACCCGAACGTGATCCGGGACACAGGTGTTCGTGCCGTTGCGGGGGCAGCGCCCCGGCCGTCCCGGCAGGCACGCTGAGGCCATGGCAGACGCACGGAACCTGGAGAGAGCACTGCGGGCGGCGGTGGGCGGCGACGTGGAGTTCGGCGCCCAGGACAGAGCGCTGGTGACGATGGACGCCTCGAACTACCGCCGCGTCCCGCTGGGTGTGGTCGCGCCGCGTGACGAGGACGACGTGGCGGCCGTCCTGGCCGTCTGCCGTGACCACGGGGTGCCGGTGGTGCCCCGGGGCGCGGGCACGTCGATCGCGGGGCAGGCCACCGGGCTCGGCGTCGTCCTCGACTTCACCCGCCATATGCGCGCCGTCGAGGAGCTGGACCCCGCGAGCCGCACCGCCGTGGTCCGGCCCGGCGTCGTCCTGGACGACCTGCGGAACGCGGCGGCCCCCCACGGCCTCACCTTCGGCCCCGACCCCTCCACGCACAGCCGCTGCACCCTCGGCGGGATGATCGGCAACAACTCCTGCGGCTCCCACTCGGTGGCCTGGGGCACCACCGCCGACAACGTGCGCGAGCTGGACGTGCTCACCTACGGCGGTGAGCGGGCCCGGCTGGCCCGCGGCGGCGAGGGCGTTCCCGGCCCGCTGCGGTCGGCCGTCCGCGCCCTCGTCCGGGACGAGCTGGCCCGGCTGCGCACCGGTTTCCCGCAGCTGCCGCGCCGGATCTCCGGCTACGCGCTGGACGAGCTGCTGCCCGAGAAGGGCGAGGACTGGGCGCGGGCCTTCACCGGCAGCGAGGGCACCCTCGGGGTGCTCACCCGGGCCACCGTCCGGCTGGTCCCCGCCCCGGCCGCGCGCGTGCTGGCCGTCCTCGGGTACGCCGACGAGAGCGTGGCCGCCCAGGCGGCGGCCGGGCTGCTGCCGCACAGTCCATTGACCGTCGAGGGCATGGCCGACGACCTGGTGGGCGACGCCGACCGCGCCGCCCTCCCGCGGGGCGGCGCCTGGCTGTTCGTGGAGGTCGGCGGCGAGAACGCGGCCCAGGCGAAGGCCGCGGCCCAGCGGCTGTGCCGTGCGGCGGCCGAGGAGAGCACCGATCACACCCTGGTCACCGACCCGGCCGGACAGCGCGCCCTGTGGCGGGTCCGCGAGGACGCCTCCGGCACGGCGACCCGCATGCCGGACGGCACGGAGGCGTGGCCCGGCTGGGAGGACTGCGCGGTGCCCCCGGACCGGCTCGGCGCCTATCTGCGGGACTTCCGCAAGCTGCTGCGCGAGTTCGGGCTGCGCGGGCTGCCCTACGGGCACTTCGGCGACGGCTGCATCCACGTCCGGATCGACTTCGACCTGCTGAACGCGGCCGGCATCGCGACGTTCCGCGACTTCTCCACCGCGCTGGCCGACATCGTCGTCGCCCACGGCGGCTCCCTCTCCGGCGAGCACGGCGACGGCCAGGCCCGCGCCGAGTTGCTGCCCCGCATGTACGGGCAGGAGATGGTCGCCCTCTTCGGCCGGTTCAAGGACCTGTGGGACCCGGCGGGCGGGCTCAACCCGGGCGTGCTGGTGCGGCCCGAACCGCTGGACGCCAACCTGCGGTTCGCGCCGCTGCCGCGCGAGCCGGTGGACGTCGCCTTCGGCTACCCGCACGACGGCGGTGACTTCTCCGCCGCCGTACGCCGCTGCGTGGGCGTCGCCAAGTGCCGCACCGAGACCGTGGCGGGAGCGGGCGTGATGTGCCCCTCGTTCCGCGCGACCGGCCAGGAGAAGCACTCGACGCGGGGCCGGGCGCGGCTGCTGCACGAGATGCTGGCGGGCGAGGTGGTGACCGGCGGCTGGCAGTCCGAGGAGGTGCACGACGCCCTCGACCTGTGCCTGTCCTGCAAGGGCTGCCGCAGCGACTGCCCCGTCGGGGTGGACATGGCCACCTACAAGGCCGAGTTCCTGCACCACTACCACGAGGGCGACGCCGCGCACCCGGGCAGGCGCCGCCCCATGGCGCACTACTCGATGGGCCGGCTGCCGCGCTGGCTGCGGCTGGCCGCCGCCACGCGCACGGCACCGCTGCTGAACGCGGGCGCCGCGGTGCCGCCCCTGGCCGCCCTCGCCAAACGGCTGGGCGGGCTCGCCGCCGAACGGGACATCCCGGCGCTGCCCCGCACCCCCTTCACCCGCTGGTGGCGCGCACAGCCGGGCCGCGCGCAGGAGTCCGGGAAGCCGGTCGTGCTGTGGCCCGACACCTTCACCAACTACCTGTCGCCCGAGGCGGGTTCGGCGGCTGTGCGGGTCTTCCGGGACGCGGGCCTGCGTCCCGTCGTCCCGCCGAAGCAGGTGTGCTGCGGGCTGACGTACGTGTCCACGGGCCAGCTCGACCGGGCCCGCGCGGTGATGCGCCGCACCCTGGACCGGATCGAGCCGGCGCTGGACGCCGGGCTGCCCGTCGCGGTGCTGGAGCCGCCGTGCGCCGCGGCGCTCCGCACGGACGTGCCCGAACTGCTGGACGGGGACCCCCGCGCGAAACGCCTGGCACGAGCGGTCCGCACCTTCGCGCAGAGCCTCCAGGAACTGGCCCCCGACTGGCAGCCGCCCCGCATCGACCGCCCCGTCGCCGGCCAGACCCACTGCCACCAGCACGCCGTCATCGGCGACGCCGCCGACCGCGAACTGCGGCAGCGGGCCGGGCTGACCGGCGAACTGAGCGGCGGTTGCTGCGGTCTGGCCGGCAACTTCGGCTTCGAGAAGGGCCACTACGAGGTGTCCGTCGCCTGCGCCGAGGACCAGCTGCTGCCCGCCGTACGACAGGCGGCCCCCGGCACGGTCCTGCTCGCGGACGGCTACTCGTGCCGCACCCAACTGGCACAACTGGGCGGCTACAGCAGCCGCCACCTGGCGGAGGTGCTGGCGGACCACCTGACCGGCTGAGCGGAGCCGGGCCCACCGCCCCCCCGTCACCGGCGTGAAGGTGGCGGGGGCGCTCATGCGTGCCCCTTGCTTTCCGTGCAGGGTGCGTCTTTCGCCACCGCGAGCCGATGTCCCTGTTGCCGGGAGCTCGCGCCGTCAGGCTCGCTGTCACACGCTGCTCAGCGGCCCAGCACGGGCCACCCGGACAGATCCGCGATGAAGTCGCTGTAGGAGCGGTTGGAACCGTCGGGTTCTGCGAGTAAACCGTGTGCGAGTGCTTTGGAAGCTATCTCAGGCCCGTCGCTTTCCCGGTAGCGGGGATTCTTGAGCACGACTTCGAGGTCTTCCTTGGGAGTCTGCCGTCGGCCCGTGTCCTTTCCTTTCCACGCCACTGGGAAGGACCAGGACGGGTTGTGGAGGGAGAATGCGGCCGGAAAGAGCAGGAGCCAGGCCTCGGTCTCCGCCGCTGCCAGGGCGTAGACCGACTCGCAGGTGCCGCCGGACGCCTTGGACAGGGCACTGGAAACGGCTTTGCGTGCACGGTCGTACGTGGGTCCCGGGCAGGCATCCATGTCCTCGTGGACCGCTATGCCCACAAGTCTCCCGTTTTTGAGTTTCGCTTTCCCCCGGGCCTTCTTCACCAGGGTGCTCGCAGAGGCGATCAGTTCGGTGCCGGACTTTTTTCGGAGTCTGACGGGATCGGTGATCTCTGCGAGCACGGCGGCGGAAGCGAGATCCGGGCGGGTCGCCTTGATGAAGGAAGCCAGGATGCGACGGTCGTTGGAGCTTTCACCCGCGAGGACGACTATGTTTTTTCCCGGAGCGTTCGCCGTGCGCCTCGGGCTCACAGTTCGTCCTCCGTCAGGTCTCCCCCGAGTACCCCGGAGAACCACAGCTCCCCAAGGGGCTGATCACCGGTTTCGGCCACAATGCTCCGGACTTCCTCCTCCGACAGGGCCGGAATGATGGAAGCGCCGCTGTCGTCGCGATCGCAGACAATGAACTCGCTCGGCTTCAGCCGGTCCACGAGAGCCGGGGAATGGGTGGCCACGATGAACTGTGTGCGCCGAGAAGCCTCACGCATTCTCTCCACGATCAGTTCGAGTGCTTGCGGGTGCAAGCCGTGGTCGACTTCTTCGACGCAGGTGAGAGCGGGCGGGTTCGGGTCGTACAACATGGCGAGCAAGCCCAGGAGTCGCACCGTGCCGAACGAAGCATCCGCCAGGGGAGTCGTGCGGCGGAGCCCCTTTTCGTGCAGCACGACAGCGAGACGGTCGGCATAACCGCCGACCTGCTCGAACTCGATGGCCTCCAACTGCGGAAGCAGCCTGCGCGCGTCCTCTGTGAGCAGTCTCCAGCGATCCTCATCGGCGCTGAGCTGAACCAGGAAGGCCGCCAGGTTCTCAGCGTGCGGTTCCAGGCTGGCGGCGAGAGTCGAACGGGCCCTCGTGGGCTGCCGGGCCGCGGAGACATCCACGTCGAACACCCGGAAGGAGGAGAGCCGGTCCGCGACGCGTGTCACTTCCTCGCCCCCGTCTGCCCGGCCCAACCGCGGCAAGGTCGACAGCCCGCTGCTCAGACGCTGGATGCTGAAGCTCCCGCTGTCGGACTCCCGTCCGGCCTGCCCTTCCAGTACCCGGGCCTCTTCGCCGGTGACGGCGATCCGGCGCCCTCTTCCACCGGTCCGCTTGAATGCGAAGCGTTCCTGACGCGACAGGGTGTAGGAGTCGGCGTTGCTCGGCCTGGAGGAAGCGCGCCTGCGGATCGTCAGCGAGTACTCGTCCGGCGCGTTACGACTCGCATGCGTTGTCCAGGTGGCTTTGATGTGGATCTTCAATGTGGTCGGGGGCTTTTCGCCTCCCCAGAAGGCCACTTCATCGAAGCCTCCTCGTTCATCCAGCGCGGGACGGAGGTCCGTGCGGATGATCGCAGCCAGGAAATCGAAAACCTTCAACACATTCGACTTGCCGACTCCGTTGGGCCCCACCAGTACGGTCAACGGGCCGAGTGGGATGGTTACGTCGCGCAGACTGCGAAAGTTCTCGACATGGAGTTCCAGGAGACGGCCGGGCATCGGATGAACCTATCGAGTCGGAACGCGCGGGACGATCAGGCGGGCGGACCCGGCATCATGCCCCCAGGCCGGTGCTGACACATCGGTCCAGGAGTGTCGCGCGTAGAACCGGGCGACGCGACGACGCGGTGACCGTGGTAGCTGGAACCGAAGCAACATGTGCAGCAGGGTAGACGCTCTGAGTGACAGCGTGGTCGCGATCGGCCAGGCGGCAGGCCCGTGGGGCTCGTGCGGCTCACCGTCCCCGTATGCAGCACCGGTCCCAGGTACCTGACAGACGGCTGTCCGGTCAGGTGCCTGGGACCGCTGAAGGCCTTCGTCCGGTCAGTTGCCCATGACCACGAAGTCGAACGAGCCGACCAGTTGGCTGCCCTGCTGCTGGACGGTCATCAGCAGCCGGGAGTCGAAGATCGGGTCGGTGTTGTTGCGGGGTTCACCCGGGAAGTACAGCTGGGTGGTGAGGATGCGCTGGCCCGGCGCCTGGACCTTGACGTGCAGATGGCGGGTGCGGCCCGGGTAGAGGCCGGGCCGCAGCGTCGTCAGCCGGAAGGAGCCGTCGGCGCCGGTGTACTGGTGGCCCCGGAAGCGGAAGCCGATGTTGTCGTAGGCACCGTTCGGGTCGGCCTGCCACCAGTCGAGGAGGACCCGGGACAGCGGCCGGCAGTCCAGGCCGAAGACGTATCCGCTGACGGTCAGCGGGGTGCCGGGCAGCCCGGGCGGGACGAGGTTGCTCCGCTGGGGCGAGTTGGGCTTGAAGTAGGGGCCCTCCATCTGGGGCGGGGTCGGCTCGTCGCCGTCGTCACAGGTGGGCGTGGGTTCCAGCCGCTGCCCTTCTCCGACCCGGTCGCGGGCCAGCGCGGGGGCCGCACCGGCCGCTCCCGCGCCGAGGAGGACCGCCGCGGGGGCGGCGGCCATGGCGGCGCGCAGCACGCTCTTGCGGCTGATGCGGCGGGAGGGGCTGTCGGCGCCGCGCTCGTCGTCCACTGGCTTGTCGTCCACTGGTCGTTCCTCGCTCTCCTGAGGTGGGGGAAGTGCGGGGGACGGACGCGTCCGGCCGGTTCGGCCGAGTGGCCATGACGCTACGGGCGCGTGCGGCCGGGGTCGATGGACTCAGTTACCGGACCGTGGTGCTTTTCGACGCGACGGGCGACTCGCGGGCCTCGCGGCGGAACTGGCCGGGGCTGGCGCCGGTCTCCCGCCGGAAGAAGCGGCAGAAGTAGGCGGCGTCCTCGAATCCGACCTCGTGCGCCACCCGGCGCACCGTCATCGCCGTGCCGGCCAGCAGCCGTTTGGCCTCCAGCACCTGCGCGTGCCGGATCAGCCGGCCGGGGGTGCGTCCGGTGGCGGCCCGCACAGCGGCGGTCAGATAGCCGACGGAGACGCCGAGCTCGGCGGCGCAGCCGCCGACGGTGCGGGCCCCGGCGGCACCGGGCCGCTCCAGCAGCCGCACGAACTGCCCCGCCACGGCCGCTGACCGCTGCCCGCACCCGTTCTCCTCGTCGCCCGCGGGCTCGGCGCCGGTGTGCGGGTCGGGCGTCAGCCGGTCGGCGTGCACCAGCAGGATGTGCAGATAGGCCTGGAGGACGGTGAGGGTGCCGCGCCGTTTCTCGGCGTACTCGCCGCGCATACCGGCCAGCAGTCCCTCCACGCGGTCGGCGTCGGGCGGGGACAGCGGCAGGGAGGGATGTTCGCCCAGCCGTCTGAGCAGTTCCCGGTCACCGGGGTGGGCCAGCAGGAACGCGTCGTCGAACAGCACGACGCAGCCGTGCACTTGTTCGCGCTGGTTCCAGTGGTGGGTCTGGCCCGGGGTGACGACGCACAGGTGGGGCGGGCGCAGCGGCCAGCGGCACAGGTCGATGACGTGGGTGCCGCTGCCGCGGGTGACGTAGGCGATCTCGTAGAACGTGTGCCGGTGCGGGTAGGCGGCCCGGGAGAGCGGGCCGATGGTGTCGAAGGTGCCGATGGCGAACGGCAGCACGCGGGGTGCGGGGACGTCGAGGCGGTGCAGCGGCATGGTGCGGTGCCAACGCTCGGAGCTTCGCGTCGCGGCCACGCTGGATCCCTTCCTGTCGCGGTGCGGACGGGTGGCGCTGGTACGGACCTTTCCCGCCGTGCGCGGGGCATCGCGGTGCGTACGGGGCTGTTGTCGTGTGCGCTTCCCGTCCGGGTGGGGGCGGTCTCGTGCGGACGTTCTCGTGCGGGGCGTTCCGGGGCGGGGCTTCTCGTGCTGGGCGCTTTCGTGTGGCGTGGCGCCCGGCCCCGCGTACCGGTCGTGCGTACGAGGCGTACGCACGGGTCGTACGTACCGGTCGCGCGCCGGGTGCGCCAGGGCGCCGGTCACGCGCTGCCGCGCGCCCGTCCGCTGGGAGTTACCCGCGAGGGCAGCCGGGGAAAAGTGCCGCCTTGCACTCCGGGCCCCCTGTTTCCGGGGGCTGCTGCGCGGAGTGCCCGGCCCGGCGCCGACATGGCACCGGCCCCCGCCGCGTGGCGAGGGCCGGTTGGTCGGAGGCGATGGGGGCGCGGGTCACCCGTGGTGCTTGGCGAACTCCACGAGTGCGGCGAAGCCTTCGCGGGACAGGGTCAGGTGCGGGCCGTTCGGGTCCTTGCTGTCACGGACCAGGAACTCACCCGTGGCCGCCGCGTGCTCCGGTGCCCACTCAATGCACTCGCCCCCCTGGCCGTTGCTGTAGGTGCTCTTGACCCACCGCAGGGGCTGGGTGTCGGGTGTGATGCTCATTTGGCGTGCTCCTCCGTGATCTTGCGAATCAGGGCTAGCGACTCTTCCTCGGACGGTGGCGCCATGCGAAGCCGATCGAACATGCCGACGGCTTTCGTCACCACGCTAGGGGCTACTGGGGCCCTCACCTTGGCCTTTGGCCGCCCAGATGACCGCGCACTTGATGTCGGCCGGGTTCGTCGCGTCGTCCGCATGGCTGGTGGCCGCTGTGTCCGCGTGGCGGCTACGAGGACCGGCGGATCAGCGTGCGCCGCGTCGGAGTCGGCACGCCGGCACGACTCCGACGCGGACTCATTCATTCACTGGGGACGTGTACCAGTCCCCTCAGCCACGCCTCGGTGCTCAGCCCAGCGGTGGGCGGCCTCAACCATGTCCCCGAGCCAACTCGCTTCGGGAAAGCGCTCTGCTTGCCGCTCGTTCATGCGCAAGGTGGCCATGGCGAACGCGTCGATTGCCGCAGGGGTCGCGTTCACCCACCCCTTGCACCGCGCGGCCCACCCTTCTGCCTGCCCGGCGGTGTGCCCGGCCGCGATGAGTTGCACGACGAGGCAGGCGGGGTCGATGAATCCCGCCCCACGCGTGGGCCAGGACCAGTCCACGAT
>Ga0164243_10016535_pt1 | contig 10118 bp, 12 predicted proteins | sample OricompcompostOP_FD_108781 | JGI IMG/M metagenome (GOLD analysis project Ga0164243, IMG submission 108781) | Organic Plus compost microbial communities from Emeryville, California, USA - Original compost - Organic plus compost (OP) | ecosystem: Engineered > Solid waste > Mixed feedstock >... | reverse complement strand
GGCGCGGATCACCCGCGCGAAGAAGGCGCTGGCGGCCGCCGACGTGCCGTTCGAGGTGCCGGACCGCTCGGAATACCCGCAGCGGTTGTCCGCGGTGCTGTCGGTGATCTATCTGATCTACAACGAGGGCTATTCGGCGTCGTTCGGGCAGCGGTGGGTGCGCGACGAACTGTGCAGCGAGGCGCTGCGCCTCGGCCGGGTGCTGGCCGCGCTGGTGCCCGACGAGCCCGAAGTGCACGGACTGGTGGCGCTGATGGAATTCCAGTCGTCGCGGTTCGGCGCGCGCACCGACGCCGACGGCAACCCGATCCTGCTCGAGGACCAGGACCGCACCAGGTGGGACCGCGCGCAGATCAATCGCGGGGTCGCCGCGCTGCAACGGGCCGCAGACGCCATCGACAAGCGCGGCACCGGCTGGGGCCCATACGCGTTGCAGGCGGCGCTGGCCGAATGCCACGCCACCGCGCCGACCGCCGCCGACACCGACTGGAAGCGGATCGTGTCGCTGTATGACGGGTTGATGCAGATCGCGCCGTCGCCGGTGGTCGCGCTGAACCGGGCCGTCGCGGTGTCGATGGCGTCCGGCCCGGCCGCCGGGCTGGCCATCGTCGACGAACTGCCCGGCCTCGACGGCTCCTACCTGCTGCCCAGCGTGCGAGGCGAACTGCTGGCCCGGCTCGGCCGCAACGCCGAGGCCGCCGACGAGTTCGGCCGCGCCGCCGAACTCACCGACAACGACCGCGAGCGAGAAGTGTTGCTGGCCAAAGCCACTCGCGCTCGGCAAGCGGGCTAGACGAACACGATCTCGCCGACGGCCATCTGCCGCTGAATGACGTCGCGCGTCAGGGTGTCATTCGAATAGGATTGCAGCGCAGTGGCTTTCGCCATCATAGCGGTCGACGTCAGGTGAACCCGCCTGGCGCGATGCCACGGCACGGCGCCGTCGTCCGGAATCGCCCAGTGCCACATCCACATCGGGTACTCGATGTACACCGCGGGAGCGTCCTTTGCGGCCTTTGCCGCGGCGCGGCCCGTCGCCTCGTGGTCGGCATCCCCGTCGGCGCACCAGTTCGCCGCACACCATGCGCCGGGAGGGGACTCTGCCAGCAAGGCTTCCAGTTCGATCTCCAGCCGCTCTTCGTTGTCTGCGACCTCGCCGGCCGGAATGCCGAGGAAGATGGGCCGCGCCAAACCGAGACGCCTGGCGGCAGCGATGAGTTCGTCCCGCTGCTGCGCACCCGACGTCTCGCCGTCGGTCACCGCGACGACCTGGACGACGACGCCGTGCTCGGCCAGCAACGCCGCTGTCGCCCCCAAACCCATGGTCTCGGTATCGGGATGCGCAGCGACGAGAACCAGCGCCGGGCAGTGTTGCAGGTGCAGCGGAGGAAACTCTCGATGCCAGCGAGTCCACGCCTGCATCGGAGTGCCGCCGCTGCTGATCGGCCGCTCCGCCAGCCGAGCGACGTTGGTCAATGGCTCGACCACGCCCACGGGATAGCCGGTGCGACGGAATTCATTCGCATGGAGCGTGACAGTATTCGAAGTGTGCAACCGCGTGCCGTGCTATTCGATTTCTCCGGCACCCTGTTTCGCCTCGAAGAGGACGACAGCTGGTTCGAGGGCATGCAGGTCGACGAGCGCGAGGTCGACGGGCACGTCCAGGCCGAACTGATGCGACGACTCACCGCGCCGACGGGCCGATCGGTCGAGATGACGCCGCAGGCGTACGAAGCGTGGGTCAACCGCGACCTCGAGCCGCATCTGCACAGGGAGGCCTACCTGCATGTGTTGCGACAGTCAGGGATGCCCGACCATCACGCCGAAAACCTCTACGCGCGGGTGATCGACCCGGCGTCGTGGACGGCCTACCCGGACACTGCCGAGGTGCTGAAGTCCCTGCATCGGCAGGGCATCAAGACGGCCGTCGTCTCCAACATCGCGTTCGACGTCCGGCCGGCGTTCGAAGCGATCGGCGCAGCCGACGACGTCGACGAGTTCGTGCTGTCGTTCGAAGTCGGAGCGATCAAGCCCAGCGCGGCGATCTTCGAAACCACGCTGACGCGGCTGGAAGTGGCACCCGAGTTCACCGTGATGGTCGGCGACAGCGAGGAGGCCGACGGCGGCGCCCGCGCGCTGGGCTGCCGGTTCGCGCTGGTCGATCCCTTGCCGACGGCGCAGCGGCCAGATGGTCTGCGGCGTGCGTTGGCCCGCTACGGCATATCGGTGTGACGGCGCGCCGCGCCCGATCGCGTAGCGTTTCCCTCATGTCCGACACTCCGTTGCCGTGGTGGTTGAAGTACGTCAACAAGGTGATGATCGCCGTGCAGAAGCTGGGTCTCAGCCCCGGCCCGGTGGTGCTGACCGTTCCCGGCCGCAAGACCGGCAAGCCACGGTCGACACCCGTCACCCCGATGGAGGTTGACGGCAAGCGCTACGTCGTCGGCGGTGTTCCCGGCTCCGACTGGGCCGCCAACGTCCGCGCCGCCGGAGAAGCCACCCTGCATCAGGGCCGCCGCGCCGAGCGCGTCCGGATGGTGGAGCTGCCTCCTGAGGAGGCGCGTCCGCTGCTGCGGGAGTTTCCGGTCAGGGTGCCGACCGGCGTCAGCTTCATCAAGAACGCGGGCCTGGTGACCGGACCGAACCCCGACGAGTTCGAGGCCCTGGCAGGCCGCTGCCCCGTCTTCCGAATCGAACCGGTAAACGCATGAGCGACAACCCCTTTGACCCCAAGATCTGGCAAGCCGTCGACGGCTTCGAGCTGACCGACATCACGTATCACCGTCACGTCGTCGACGGGACGCCGCAGCCGACGGTGCGGGTGGCGTTCGACCGGCCCGAGGTGCGCAACGCGTTTCGGCCGCACACCGTCGACGAGCTCTACCGCGTGCTCGACCACGCGCGCATGTCCCCCGACGTCGGCGTCGTGCTGCTGACCGGCAACGGGCCGTCGCCGAAGGACGGCGGCTGGGCGTTCTGTTCCGGTGGGGACCAACGCATTCGGGGCCGCACCGGCTACCAGTACGCATCCGGAGAGACGGCCGACACGGTCGACGTCGCGCGGGCCGGACGGCTGCACATCCTCGAGGTGCAACGGCTGATCCGGTTCATGCCGAAGGTCGTCATCTGTCTGGTCAACGGGTGGGCCGCCGGCGGCGGGCACAGCCTGCACGCGGTGTGCGACCTGACCCTGGCCAGTCGCGAGCATGCCCGCTTCAAGCAGACCGACGCCGACGTCGGAAGCTTCGACGGCGGTTACGGCAGTGCGTATCTGGCCAAACAGGTCGGCCAGAAGTTCGCCCGCGAGATCTTCTTCCTCGGCAGGCCCTACACCGCCGAGCAGATGCACGCGATGGGCGCGGTCAACGAGGTCGTCGACCACGCGTCGCTGGAGGCCGTCGGGCTGGAGTGGGCCGCGGCGATCAACGGCAAGTCGCCGCAGGCCATCCGGATGCTCAAGTACGCGTTCAACCTGACCGATGACGGGCTCGTCGGCCAACAGCTATTCGCCGGTGAGGCAACGCGATTGGCGTACATGACCGACGAGGCAGTCGAGGGCCGCGACGCGTTCTTGGAGAAGCGCGACCCCGACTGGAGCCGATTCCCGCGCTACTTCTAGTCTCCTTCGGTGGCGCGGCGGGCGTCGCGGCTGGTCTTGACCAGGCTGAGCACCGTCGTGACGGTCAGCGTGATGACGATGAACAGCAGCGAGGTCACGATGCCGATCTCGGGCAGGTGGAAGTTGCCGACGTGGTCGAGGTGGCTGTGGTGCAGCGCCTCGATGATGAGCTTGACGCCGATGAAGCCGAGGATGACCGCCAGGCCTTTGCTGAGGTAGACGACCCTCTCCAGCAGTCCGCCGATCAGGAAGTACATCTGCCGCAACCCCATCAGCGCCAGCGCGTTGGCGGTGAAGATGATGTACGCGTCGTTGGTCAGCCCGAAGATCGCCGGAATCGAGTCGAGCGCGAACACCACATTGGCCATGCCGATCGCGGCGATGACGATGACCAGCGGGGTGAACATGCGGCGCTTCTCGACGCGGGTGGTCAACCGCCGACCGTCGTAATCGTCGTTCAGCGGCAGGAAACGGCGCAGCATCCGCAAGACCGGGTTCTTGTGGAAGTCGGGCTCGTCGTCGGAGTTCTCGATGGCCAACTGCACCGCGGTGTAGACCAGAAAACCGCCGAGGATGTAGAACACCCAACTCCACGCCGCGATCGCTGCCGCGCCCGCGAAGATGAACACGGCGCGGAACACCAGCGACAACACGATCCCGATGTAGAGCACCTTGTCCTGGGCCAGCTCGGGCACCGCGAAGCGCGACATGATGATCATGAACACGAACAGGTTGTCGACGCTGAGGCTGTACTCGGTGATGTAGCCCGCGACGAACTCCTGCCCGCTCGCGCCCGGCGCGAAGATGAACAGCCCCACGGCGAACGCCACGGCCAGCCCGATGTAGATCGTCACCCAGCGCACGGCGTCCTTGGCGGTGACGGTCTGTTGTCGGCGGCCGATCACCGCCAGGTCGATGACGATGATGGCGAGCAACGCCACGACGGTGATTACCCAAACCAGCGGCGAGACAACAGAAATCACGACAGACCTCCGGACGGCATCCTGCATCGGTCCGAAGGTCTCTTCCGCCGCAGGGGCTGCCTGCGACCGGCACCGCCGGGAAGGCCTGGCCTTCCGTGATGACGACGCGTGCCGTGGGAGGAATACTCCCCTTCACTGACGGGCAGAACTCTAGTCCACGATGCAGAACTTGTCGCGTTGGGGACCCTGACCACGCGCCGAGGGCCCGCGCGCCCCGCCGTACACCCCGCGACGGGCGCGGCCCCACACACCCCGCGCGGCCCACACACCCCGCGAAACGGAATCCACGCACAAGAAATGCGAGTAAGCGCCTGCACGGACTCCGTTTCGCGGCCAGACACCCACGTTCGCGGCCAGACACCCACGGCCGGATACTCCTCGGGTGCGCGGCCATACGGGGCGGTCCATACACTCCTCCGAGTGAGCAAGAGCCCGCTGCGGCGGCTGGCCGACGAGCTGGTGCTGGCCAGCATGCGGCCGCCGATCGCCCCGCAACTGATGCTGTACCGGCCCGACCGCGACGAGGTCGACCTCGAAGGCAAGCGCATCCTGCTCACCGGCGCTTCATCGGGCATCGGCGAAGCGGCTGCGTACAAGTTCGCGCGCCGCGGCGCCACCGTGGTGATCGCGGCCCGCCGCAAAGCCCTGCTCGACGAGGTCGCCGACCGCATCCTCACCGACGGCGGCGACGCGCTGGCCATCGACTGCGACCTGTCCGACCTGGACGCCGTCGACGCGCTCGCCGCCCGCGTCGAAAAGGAGATCGGCGGCGTCGACATCCTGATCAACAACGCCGGCAAGTCGATCCGCCGCCCGCTGGCCGAGTCGTTGGAGCGCTGGCACGACGTCGAACGCACGATGACCCTGAACTACTACTCCCCGCTGCGGCTCATCCGGGCGCTGGCGCCGGGCATGCTCGAGCGCGGCGACGGCCACATCATCAACGTCTCCACCTGGGGCGTGTTCAGCGAGTCCTCGCCGCTGTTCTCGGTCTACAACGCGTCGAAGGCGGCACTGTCGGCCGTCAGCCGGGTGGTCGAAACCGAATGGGGGCACAAGGGCGTGCACTCGACGACGCTGTACTACCCGCTGGTGGCCACGCCGATGATCGCGCCGACGAAGGCCTACGAGGGGCTGCCCGCGCTCACCGCGGCCGAGGCCGCCGACTGGATGGTCACCGCGGCGCGTACCAGGCCGATCCGCATCGCGCCGCGGATGGCCGTCACCGCCAAGGCGCTCGACACCGTCGCCCCCGGCTGGGTCACCGCGCTGATGCGGCGCCAACGCGTGCAGCCAAGCCAGTGACGCCGACCGTGTCGCGGCCGCAACGGCCGGGCGACGTGATAAACAAAACACCATGGAGATCCTGGCCAGCCGGATGCTCCTCCGGCCGGTCGACTACCAACGTTCGCTGCGCTTCTACCGCGACGAACTCGGACTCGCCATCGCTCGCGAATACAGCGGCGGAACGGTCTTCTACGCAGGTCAATCACTCATCGAGCTCGCCGACCACGGCGAACCCAACGCCGGCGGCACGCTGTGGCTGCAGGTGCGCGACGTCTACGCCGTCGAAAAGGAACTGGCTGGCCGCGGTGTTCCCATCACGCGGGAAGCCCGCCAGGAGCCATGGGGTTTATATGAGATGCACATAACCGATCCGGACGGAGTGACCCTGATATTCGTGCAGGTTCCCGACACACATCCGCTGCGACGGGACAGCCGAGGTTAACGGGAGGCGAACATCAACCGTCTAGTTAACGTTAACCAGGGATTTCTTTGTCGGTTAGCTCGACAAAATATCTCGCCTAACGAGAGAATTCAGCCGTGGACCTTCAGCTGTTCCTGCTGATCATCGTCGTGATCACGGCGTTGGCGTTCGATTTCACCAACGGCTTCCACGACACCGGGAACGCGATGGCCCCATCGATCGCCAGCGGCGCCCTCAAGCCGAAGGCCGCCGTCACCCTCTCCGCCTCGCTGAACCTCGTCGGCGCGTTCCTGTCCACCGCGGTGGCGGCGACGATCGCGAAGGGACTGGTCGAGTCCGGACTGGTCACGCTGGAGTTGGTCTTCGCCGGCCTGGTCGGCGGCATCGTGTGGAACCTGCTGACCTGGCTGCTGGGCATCCCGTCCAGCTCGTCGCACGCCCTGATCGGCGGCATCGTGGGAGCGATGATCGCCGCGGTCGGCGGCCACGGCGTCATCTGGAAGGGCGTGGTGTCCACCGTCATCATCCCGGCGGTGTGCGCGCCTCTGATCGCCTGCCTCGTCGCCAGTGTCGGCACCTGGCTGGTGTACCGCGCAGTCCGCGGAATCCCGGAGGAGAAGGCCAACCGCGGGTTCCGCTACGGCCAGATCGGCTCGGCGTCGCTGATCTCACTTGCCCACGGCACCAACGACGCTCAGAAGACGATGGGCGTCATCTTCCTCGCGCTGATCTCCTACGGCGCGGCTGACAAATCCGACCACATGCCGCCGCTGTGGGTGATCGTGTCCTGCGCGGTCGCGATCGCGTTGGGCACGTATTTCGGCGGCTGGCGGGTCATCCGCACGCTCGGCAAGGGCTTGGTCGAGATCAAGTCTCCGCAAGGCATGGCGGCCGACACCTCTTCTGCGGCAATCATTCTGCTGTCCAGCCACTTCGGCTTCTCGCTGTCCACCACCCACGTCGCCACCGGATCGATCCTGGGCAGCGGCGTCGGCAAACCCGGCGCCGAGGTGCGCTGGGGCGTCGCGGGCCGGATGGCCACCGCGTGGCTGATCACGCTGCCGTCGGCGGGCCTTGTCGGCGCCGTCACCTATTTCGTCGTGCACGGCATCGGCGGCTTCGCGGGCGCATCCATCGGCTTCGCGATGCTCGTCGCGGCAGCAGTCGCGATCTGGCTGCAGTCGCGCAAGGCACCGATCGACCCGACCAACGTCAACGCCGACTGGGACGGCAACCTAACCTCAGGCACCGCCGCCGACAAGCTGCCTCTGCCCACCGTGTTGCCCGCCGTGGCAGAGCCCAAAGAGCATGAGAGGCAAGCGCTGTGAGTGCCTGGTTCAACTACACCGCCGTCTCGCAGATCGTCGTCGCCGGTCTGCTGGTCGGCGCCGGACTGCCTGCCTTGTTCGCGCTGGCGGTCCGCATCAACGCCGAGGGCGTCGGCACGCTGCGGCCCAACGGGACCGCCGAGCAGCGCCATCCGCTGCTGATCGTGGCCTCCTGGGCGATCTTCGCCATCGTTCTGGCAGCCGTCATCGTCGGTGTGCTGTTCATTGCCCGCGACTTCATCGGCCACCAAACCGGCTGGTACATCCTCGGCGCGGAACCGAAGTAAACTTGCAGGCAGTTGTGAACGCATTTCTCTCAAAGATCGTGGCTTGGTTGAACGCTGGGTATCCCGAAGGGGTTCCGGGGCCCGATCGCGTCCCACTGCTTGCGTTGTTGAAGCGACGGCTGACCGATGACGAGGTGAAGGCCGTCGCCCAGGGCTTGATGGACCGCGGCGAATTCGACCACATCGACATCGGCGTGCTGATCACCCAGATCACCGACGAGCTGCCGTCGCCGAGCGATGTCGAACGGGTGCGCCAGCGGCTGGCCACCAAGGGGTGGCCGCTCGATGACCCACGAGACGCAGAGGAGCCGGAATAGCCGTCCTACATCCTGTCGCAGTCCCGACGGGCCCGTCGGCGTTGTCGGTGCTGCCGACGGTGGAGGCGATACTGGCCGGCCGAATGCCCGCGATGCTGCCGGTCCCGGCCGAGGATGAGCGTCAAACCCAGCTGCTGACAACGGCATTGCGCGCCGGTGAGGATATCGACGACGACATCGCCGTCGTCATCTCGACGTCGGGCACGACGGGCACGCCGAAAGGCGCGATGCTTTCCGCGGCGGCGCTGACGGCCAGCGCCGAGGCCACCCACAGCAGGTTGGGCGGGCCGGGACGATGGCTGCTCGCGCTGCCCGCGTATCACATCGCCGGCCTGCAGGTGTTGGTGCGCAGCGTGCTGGCGGGCAACACGCCGGTCGCCCTGCCCGCCCGGTTCGATCCGGCTGACCTTCCCGCGGCGATCTCGGCGATGGGCAGCGGGCGCCGATACGCGTCGCTGGTCGCCGCGCAATTGGACAAGGCGTCGTCGCACCCCGCCGCCAGGGCTGCGCTGGCCGAACTCGACGCGGTGCTGATCGGCGGCGGCCCGATGCCCGTCAAGATCGCCGAAAAAGCCGCAGCGGCAGGGATTTCGGTCGTGCAGACCTACGGCATGAGTGAAACCGCGGGCGGCTGCGTCTACGACGGTGTGCCGCTGGACGGTGTGGAAGTGCGCGTCGGCTCCGACGGCCGGATCGCACTCGGCGGCGCAACGCTGGCCAAGGGCTACCGCAACCCACCCGAGAACGACCCCTTTGCAGAGCCGGGCTGGTACTTGACCGATGACGTTGGCGCCCTTGACACTTCAGGAAGGCTGCGCGTGCTGGGTCGCACCGACGACGCGATCAGCACCGGCGGCCTGACGGTCTTCCCACATCTCGTCGAGAACGCCCTGTCGTCGCATCCGCGTGTGGCCGAATGCGCCGTGTTCGGTGTGCCCGACGACCGACTCGGCCAACGCGTCGTCGCCGCCGTGGTCGCGGCGGCCAACTATCCGCCGCCGACGCTGGTCGAGTTGCGCAAGCACGTCGGGGCGCTGCTGGACCCCACCGCGGCACCTCGCGAGGTGCACCTCGTCGACGCGTTGCCACGGCGCGGCATCGGCAAAATCGACCGCCGCCGACTGGTAGCACAGTTCAGCCGCTGAGCCACGCTGAGCTAGCATCCGGAGATGGTCCGCACGTTTGCGATAGCCGCCAGCGCACTCGCCCTGCTCGTCGGCTCACCGGTCGCGCTCGCCGAACCCCCCGCCGACGACGGCACCACCTTCGCCATCGGCAAGTGCTACGACCCGGCCCAGCCGCCGGAGCAGCGCCCCGCGTCATTGACCTACAACTGCGACGGCACCGCCGTGATGACGGACATGACGTGGACCAGCTGGGGGCCCGACGGCGCGCGCGGCACCGGCACCGACGTCGCCGTCGAATGCCAACCGAACTGCGCGCAGGGTCCGACGCTGAGGAATCCTATCGTCGTGCACGCTTGGAACCCCGTCACGGCGCCGAACGCCGAGTGCCCGCGGGACGTCCGGTTCTACACCGACATGACGATCGCCTATCCGCACGGCGCACCGCCGTGGATCCAGCCCGGCACCACCTGGTCGCCGGGTACCGATTTCGTGACGGTGGACGGCATGCCCGCCGTTCACTATTCGGACCTCATCCCGACCTGCCTCCCGCTGTAGGGGTAGCGCCCACCGCAGGACGACGATTGCGCAGAATGGGGCGATGCGTCGTGAAGTGAACACCGCGGAGGAACTGCGCGCGATCGTCGGGCACCCGAGCACCGCGGTTGCCAAGAAAGTGCAGCCCCGACTGTCTGCCATGCATCGGGAATGGGTGGCACACACCCCGCTGGTGTTCGTTGCGACGACGGATG
>Ga0164243_10016533_pt1 | contig 10118 bp, 9 predicted proteins | sample OricompcompostOP_FD_108781 | JGI IMG/M metagenome (GOLD analysis project Ga0164243, IMG submission 108781) | Organic Plus compost microbial communities from Emeryville, California, USA - Original compost - Organic plus compost (OP) | ecosystem: Engineered > Solid waste > Mixed feedstock >... | reverse complement strand
GGAGAACCAGCTCCAGGCCGCCCGCGACCGGAACGAGCAGACTCAGGTCCAGCCCGTGGACCCGAGCCTCGACCCGCTGCGCCGCCGCCCGCACCGCCGCCCGGCTCCGCCGCCCCCGCCGCCGCAGCAGTACGCGCAGCCGTACGGACCCGGGCCCGGCAGGCCGCCCGCCGGCCCGCCGCCGCGCCGCCGGGAGCCGCAGCGTCCGCCCGCCAGGGACCGGCGTCCACCGCGTGAGCCGCGTCCGCCGCGCGAGCCGCGCCGCCGCAGCGCCAACCCCATGCACATCCCGGGGCTGGGCTGCCTTAAGGGCTGCCTGTTCATGATCCTGCTCATCGTGGTGCTCGGTGTGCTGGCGTGGAACTTCACGCCGCTTCCCGAATGGTGGGCGCAGGGCAAGAGTTTCTGGGCGTCCGTACAGAGCTTCTTCGACCAGGTGGGCGGATTCTTCGACAGCTTCGGCAACTAGCCCGCTGCAATTGCACGTACGCAGGGATTCGGTTCGGCGGTCCAACGGGCCGAATCCGTCGGCCTGTTGAGTCCGTCGCGGGTTTTGCCGCGGTTCCTTCGAGGAGCGGAACAGTCCCAACTGGCCCGTGGAATCAGCGATTTGTCGACTTGTCCGGTGGAATTTCCCTCTCAGAAGTGACAGTTGACCGCATCCGGGCCTCTCAACGGACCGTTCTCCGCGTAGTTTTGTCGCTATGGCACGGAAGATCGGCAGTCGTTACACCGCCCACCGCATTCTGGGACGCGGGAGCGCCGGCACGGTGTGGCTCGGCGAGGGTCCTTTGGGCCCCGTCGCGATCAAGATGCTGCGCGAGGACCTCGCCTCCGACCAGGACCTCGCGGAGCGCTTCGTACGGGAGCGCAGCGCTCTGCTCTCCCTCGACCACCCGCGCGTGGTCGGCGTGCACGATCTGGTCGTGGACGGCAGCGACCTCGCGCTCGTCATGCAGCTCGTACGCGGCACGGATCTGCGCACGCGCCTGGAGCACGACCGCCGGCTGGCGCCGCAGGCGGCCGTCGCCATCGCGGCCGACGTCGCCGACGGGCTCGCCGCGGCGCACGCCGCCCACCTCGTGCACCGGGACGTCAAGCCGGAGAACGTGCTGCTGGACGCCGTCGCACCGCCCGGGCCCGGCGGCGCACCGCCCGCCCTGCTCACCGACTTCGGGGTCGCCAAGCTGATCGACTCGCCGCGGCGCACCCGCGCCACCTCGATCATCGGCACCCCCGACTACCTCGCCCCGGAGATCGTCGAAGGGCTGCCGCCCCGCGCGGCCGTCGACATCTACGCGCTGGCGACCGTGCTGTACGAACTCCTCGCCGGATTCACGCCGTTCGGCGGCGGCCACCCCGGAGCGGTGCTGCGCCGGCACGTCACGGAGACGGTGGCGCCGCTGCCCGGCATCCCGGACGAGCTGTGGCAGCTGATCCACCAGTGCCTGGCCAAGGCCCCGGCGTCCCGGCTGCGCGCCGCCGAGATGGCGTCCCGGCTGCGTGACCTGCTACCCGCGCTGGACGGCTGGCCGCCGCTGGACATCGACGAGCAGCCGGAGGAGACGTACGACGACACGGGCGCGGACCTCGAACCGGGCTACCGGGACGGCGCCGGCGATCCCGCCGGGCCGCTGCACGCGCCCGCCGGTACCTCCGGCGCGTACGACCGGCGGAGCCCCGAGGCGGAACCCGCGGGCGCGGGTGCGGCCGGTGCGACGGGCACGCACCGCGGCGCCGTCTCGCTGGTGCAGGGTGGTGCGGGCCCGGACGCCAACCGCGATACGCACACCAGCATGCGGGTGCCCGGAGCCGACGAGCTGGCGGGCGGCGCGCACGGCACCGCGCGCACACCGCGGGCCGCGGGCGCCCCGCGCGCGGGTTCGGCGCGCAGCCGCAGCGCCCCGAGCGCGGCGCAGCGCAGGCGCCGGCTGAAGCTCGCCGCCGCCGCGACCGCGCTCCTTGTAGCGCTGGGCGTCGGCGGCTGGCTGGCGACGTCGGGTGGCGGCGGCGAGACCACGCAGCCGGCTCCCGCGGTCGAGCACCGGGATCAGCGGTGACCGCCGGCAGCGTCCGCGAGGGGTGCGCGCTCCGCGTCTCCGGGAGCCCAACGCCCGTACGTACGGCGGAGATCGGGGACCTCGCGGACCGCGTGCGCAGTGGGCCGTGCGGCAGAAGCGCCGGAGTTCACGTGCCGTACGGGCCCCTGGTCGGGCCCGGCTCGGTTGTCGCAGGCAGCCGTTAGGGTGGAAGCGTGGCAGTCGTCGACGTATCCGAAGAGCTGAAGTCCCTCTCCTCCACCATGGAGTCGATCGAGGCCGTCCTGGATCTGGACGGGATGAGGCGTGACATCGCCTCCCTGGAAGAGCAGGCGGCGGCCCCCGATCTGTGGGACGACATCGAGAACGCACAGCGGGTCACCAGCCGGCTGTCGTACCTCCAGGGGCAGTTGCGCAAGGCCGAGGAGCTGCGCTCGCGCATCGAGGACGTCGGGGTGCTCTTCGAGCTGGCCGCTGCCGAGGACGACGCGGACGCGCGCGAGGAGGCCGAGCAGGAGCTGCGGTCGGTGCGCAAGGCGGTGGACGAGCTGGAGGTGCGCACGCTGCTGTCCGGCGAGTACGACCAGCGCGAGGCGGTCGTCAGCGTGCGCGCCGAGGCGGGCGGCATCGACGCCGCGGACTTCGCCGAGCAGTTGATGCGGATGTATCTGCGCTGGGCCGAGCGGCGCGGCTATCCGACGGAGGTCTACGACACCAGCTACGCCGAAGAGGCCGGCATCAAGTCCGCGACGTTCACCGTCAAGGCGCCGTACGCCTACGGCACGCTGTCGGTGGAGCAGGGCACGCACCGCATGGTGCGCATCTCGCCGTACGACAACCAGGGCCGCCGGCAGACCTCCTTCGCGGGCGTCGAGGTGATGCCGGTCGTCGAGCAGGTCGACCACATCGAGATCCCGGAGAACGAGCTGCGGGTGGACGTCTTCCGCTCCTCCGGCCCGGGCGGCCAGTCGGTCAACACCACCGACTCCGCGGTGCGGATGACCCACCTTCCCACCGGCATCGTCGTCTCGTGTCAGAACGAGAAGTCGCAGATCCAGAATCGCGCCGCCGCCATGCGCGTCATGCAGTCGCGGCTGCTGGCGCACCGCCGCGCGGAGGAGCAGGCGAAGATGGACGCGCTGCGTGGCGACGGCGGCAACTCCTGGGGCAGCCAGATGCGTTCGTACGTCCTGCACCCGTATCAGATGGTCAAGGATCTCCGTACGGAATACGAGGTCGGTAATCCGCAGAGCGTCCTCGACGGGGATATCGACGGTTTTCTGGAAGCGGGCATCCGCTGGCGCAAGCAGCAGGAACAGCAGGGGCAGTAGAACGGCGCTGCCGGCGGCGCACGCCAAGTGCCCGATTTCCGCCGGAGGTTGGCCAACTCGCCCTGGTACACGGACATTTCACATGACCCCAGCTTGACGCCCGTCCGAAAAGTGGGAAAGCTGGCCGCTCGGCATGCCTGTGTCAGAGGCGCGCGGGGGGCGAGTGGACGGAGCCCGGTCGACCGGACCCCCGAGGATGCTCCGTAGCCCAGCACACAGCTGCTCCATGGACGAGTAAAGCTACTGGGGGTAGTTGGCTCATGAGCAATTCCAGAACGCGGGTGCGCGTGGCGCGCGTCGCGGCCGCCACGGTCTTCGCCGCGGGCGCGTCGCTCACCGCCGCCGGCGCCGCATCCGCTGCGGACGGCAGCGGTGCCTCCGCGAAGGACAGCGGCGGTCTGATCGGCGGTCTGATCGGCGGTGTCATCGGCGGCGGCGACGACGGCGGTTCGAGCACCGGCGGCGACGACGGCGGCTCGACCGGCGGTGACGACGGCGGCGACACCCAGGGCACCGTCTCGGGCGGCGACGACGGCGGTGACACCCAGGGCACCGTCTCCGGCGGCGACGACGGCGGCGACACTCAGGGCACGGTCTCGGGTGGCGACGACGGCGGTTCCACGTCCGGCGGCGACGACGGCGGTTCGACCACCGGTGGCGACACCGGCGGCAACTCCGGTGGTGACGACGGCGGTTCGAGCACCGGCGGCGACGGCGGTTCCACCCAGGGCACCGTCTCCGGCGGTGACAGCGGTGGCGACACCGGCGGCAACGGCGGTGGCGACAACGGTGGTTCGAGCACCGGTGGCGACGACGGCGGTGACCAGCCCGCGACCATCGGCGGTTCCGGCGGTGGCGACGAGGGCAACACCAACCCCGACAGCGAGGGCAGCAAGCCCGTCGGGGACAGCAAGCCGAAGGCTCCGCGGCACGAGCTGGCCGACACCGGCTCCTCCGAGACCACGTTCCTGCTCGTCGGTGCCGCGACGATGATCGCCGGCGGTGTCGCCTTCCGTATGATGCCGCGCCTGATCAACCGCCGTACGAGCGCCTGACGTTCGTACGCGGAGCGCTGAGGCGCAGACGCGACAGGGCCCGGAACACGACGTTCCGGGCCTCTCGTGTGTGCGGGGTGTGTGCGGGGTTCGGCGCGATGCCGCCGCGGTCGAGCCGACTGCGGTGCGGCTACCGGAAGTTACGGATGGCTACGCGAGCGCTACGCGCGGGCTACGCAGTGGCCACGCGCTGCGCTACCAGCGCCACGGCGATCAGCGTCAGCAGCAGCCCGAGCACCGCGGCGGGGGAGAGGTGGGCGAGCGGGGCTTCGCGCTGCAGCCGCGCGCGGTAGGCACGGCATACGGAACAGCGGCCTTCGCTGACCGGGCCCGCGCAGTTGGCACACACCAGTCGGTCGCACGTCATGCGGACCCCTCCTCTGTCTGCCAACGGCGGCCCCCGGGGCCGTTCGTCCCGAGGCTGAACTCTCTTCCCCTCCACTCTGCCAGCTTCGGCGCGCGTACGCAGAGTCGTGTGAGCGGCCCAACTGGCGCCCGGCGCCTGCTTTGCCCCCAAAGGCCCGCCTGCGCCCCGGTCGACGTGGGCGGCCGACTGCGCTCCGCGTACCGCTTCGCGTAAGGTCACCACACCGACGGGGAGCCTGCCCGGCTTCCGCTGCCCCTACCCAGGCCGACGTGGTGCATCCGTGATCCGATTCAACAACGTCTCCAAGTCGTACCCCAAGCAGAACCGTCCGGCGCTCCGCGATGTCTCGCTGGAGGTCGAGCGCGGCGAATTCGTGTTCCTGGTGGGCTCGTCCGGCTCCGGCAAGTCCACGTTCCTGCGGCTGCTGCTGCGCGAGGAGCGGGCCTCGCACGGGCAGGTGCACGTACTGGGCAAGGATCTCGCCAGGCTGTCCAACTGGAAGGTGCCGCAGCTGCGCCGCCAACTGGGCACGGTCTTCCAGGACTTCAGACTGCTGGCCAACAAGACGGTCGGGGAGAACGTGGCCTTCGCGCTGGAGGTCATCGGCAAGTCCCGGGGCCAGATCCGCAAGACGGTGCCCGAGGTGCTGGACTTGGTGGGCCTGGGCGGCAAGGAGGACCGTATGCCGGGCGAGTTGTCCGGCGGCGAGCAGCAACGCGTCGCGATCGCCCGGGCGTTCGCGAACCGTCCGATGCTGCTGATCGCGGACGAGCCCACCGGCAACCTCGACCCGCAGACGTCCGTCGGCATCATGAAGCTGCTGGACCGGATCAACCGCACGGGTACGACCGTGGTGATGGCCACCCACGACCAGCAGATCGTCGACCAGATGCGCAAGCGGGTCATCGAGTTGGAGCGCGGGCGGCTGGTGCGCGACCAGTCGCGCGGCGTCTACGGCTACCAGCACTGAGCCGCCGCAACCGGGCGGCAGTGATGAGCAGTTGAGGCAGCAACACACGTGAAAGGACGCCATGCGCGGCCACTTCGTACTGTCGGAGATCAGCGTCGGTCTCCGCCGCAATCTCACGATGACCTTCGCGGTGATCGTCTCGGTCGCCCTCTCGCTCGCTCTCGCGGGAGGTTCGCTGCTCGCCCGCGACCAGGTGAGCACCATGAAGGGCTACTGGTACGACAAGGTCCAGGTGTCGATCTTCCTGTGCAACAAGAACGACGCCTCGACCGACCCGCACTGCGCGAAGGGCGCCGTCACCCCGCAGCAGAAGCAGCGGATCAAGAGCGACCTGGACAAGCTCCAGGTGGTGCAGCGGGTCTACCACGAGACGCCGGAGCAGGCGTACAAGCACTACAAGGAGCAGTTCAAGGACTCTCCGCTGGCGGGCTCCATCACCCCGGACCAGATGCAGGAGTCGTACCGCGTCAAGCTCAAGGACCCGACCAAGTACCAGGTGCTGCAGACCGCGTTCTCCGGCCGGGACGGCGTACAAGAAGTGCAGGACCAGCGAAGTCTGCTGGAGAACCTGTTCAACCTCCTCAACGGCATGAACATCGCGGCGCTGTGTGTGATGGCGCTGATGCTGGTCGTTGCGCTGCTGCTGATCGTCAACACCGTGCGGGTGTCGGCGTTCAGCAGGCGCAGGGAGACCGGGATCATGCGGCTGGTGGGCGCCTCCAGCTTCTACATCCAGCTGCCGTTCATTCTGGAGGCCGCGATCGCGGGGCTGATCGGCGCGGTGCTGGCGTCCGTACTGCTGGCCGGCGGCAAGTACTTCCTCATCGACAGCTGGCTGAAGGAGAAGATCGTCCTCATCCACTTCATCGGCTGGGAGGCGGTGTTGAAGGTGCTGCCGCTGATCCTCGCCGTCGGCGTCCTCATGCCGGCCGTGGCAGCTTTCTTCACGCTTCGCAAGTACTTGAAGGTGTGACACATGACGCTGCCGGCGTCTGCCCAACGGCCGGTGTCCGGGCCCGAGTCTGTCCTAGACTCCCAATCATGTCGGGCTTGTGGTATTCCGATCCTCCCCTCGACGACGGCAGGGGGTCGGCCAGGCGTCTTCGCCGAGGCGCGGGCCTGGCATTGGTCTTCGCCGGCGTGCTCGCCACCGGCGCCGCGACGGGAGCCTGGGGCGGCGACGTACGCGCCCTGCCGGACCTCTCGGGTTCCGCGAAGCGCCAACTCCCCGCGGACGCCTACGACGAGGGCCGGCCTGGCGCAGGCGGCGCGTACGGCGCGTCCGCGCACGCCGGGGCGCACGGCGCGCGCAGCGGCGGTGAACAGGGCCAGGACGCGCAGGAGTTGGTGAGCCGCAGCGGCGACCGCTGGTCCTCGGCGCTCTCCGCCCACGAGTACGAGGGGTTCCGCCGCAGCCTCAGCGGCGAGTACACCGGCGTCGGCATCTCCGTACGCCGCGACAAGTCCGGGGCGAACGCCTCCGGTTCGGAGTCCGACGGCTCGGGCCCCGCTCCGCACACCTCCAACTCGGCCGCATCGCCCACGACTTCGGGCTCTTCCACGCCTCCTGCGCCTTCCACTCCGTCCGCGTCGTCCGGTCCGGCGGGCGCCTCGGACGGTCTCGACATCGCCCGGGTACGCCCCGGCAGCCCGGCGGCACACGCGGGCGTACGCCCCGGCGACCGGCTGCACCGCATCGACGGCCGGGACGTGGACGGGCGCCCGGTCACCGACGTCGTGGCCGCGCTGCGCGGCTCGGCGGGCGCCGCCGGGCACTCCGGGAACGCCGCGAAGCCGGGCTCCCCGATCACGCTCACGCTCAGCCGCGGCGGCCATCGCTGGGAGCAGACGCTGCACCGCGCACATCTGCGTACGGACGCGGTGACCGTCGACCGCATGGCGCACGGCGTCACGAGTATCAAGGTCACCTCGTTCACCAAGGGCTCCGGAGAGCAGGTGCGGCGGGCGGTCGCCCGGCACGCCCCGCACAGCTCCGGGCTGCTGCTCGACCTGCGCGGCAACTCCGGCGGTCTGGTCACCGAGGCCGTCACCGCCGCCTCCGCGTTCCTGCACGGCGGCCTCGTCGCCACCTACCGCGAGCACGGTGCGCAGCACGCCCTCTACGCCGAGCACGGTTCGCCGGCCCGTGGCCCTCTCGTGGTGCTGGTGGACAGCGGCACGATGAGCGCGGCCGAGCTGCTGACCGGGGCGCTTCAGGACCGCGGCCGTGCGGTGGTCGTCGGCTCCCGTACGTTCGGCAAGGGCACGGTGCAGATCCCCCGCAGGCAGCCGGACGGTTCCGTGGCCGAGCTGACCGTCGGGCAGTACGCGACGCCCTCCGGTCGTAGGCTCGACGGCGAGGGCATCACGCCGGATCTCGCGGTCAGCGCCTCGGCGCACTCGCCGGAGCGGGCCCGCACGGTATTGAGTGGCCTCGAACCGCGTGCGTAGTGGAAGATTGGCCGGCTATGGCGAAGAAGGACGGCAAGAAGAAGAGCGGCGGCAAGGACGGCAAGTCCAAGGACGGCGGCCGCAGGCTGATCGCGCAGAACAAGCGCGCGCGCCACGACTACCACCTGCTGGACGTCTACGAGTGCGGCATCGCGCTCACCGGCACCGAGGTCAAGTCGCTGCGGCAGGGGCGTGCTTCGCTGGCGGACGGCTTCGCGCAGCTGGAGAACGGCGAGGTGTGGCTGCACAATGTGCACATCCCGGAGTACGCGCAGGGCACCTGGACCAACCACGCCGCGCGGCGCAAGCGGAAGTTGCTGCTGCACCGCTTCGAGATCGACAAGCTGATCGGCAAGACCCAGGAGACCGGCTTCACGCTGGTGCCGTTGGCGCTGTACTTCAAGGACGGCCGGGCCAAGGTCGAGATCGCGCTGGCCAAGGGCAAGAAGGAGTACGACAAGCGGCAGGCGCTGCGCGAGAAGCAGGACCGGCGCGAGGCGGAGCGGGCGGTCTCGGCGGCGCGGCGCCGGGAGCGGGCGAGCCTGTGAGCCGCTGAGCCGGCCGGAACCGGCAGCGTACGGCGTACGGACACATGTCCCAACGGCCTTGTGCCGCCCGGGAGTTCGGCGGCGCCGGGTGGCGAGAGCACCGGGCGCCGCCGAATCGTCTGTCGCCGGCTGCCGGTCGGGCGGGAGTCCGGTCGCGACGGTTCAGTGGATCACGACGGTTCAGTCGATACGGAAACTCTCCCCGTACACCTTCCACTTGAGCGGTGTGTGCAGGTCGAGGTTGCCGTCCTTGAGGAAGACGCGCTGCTCGGTGTCGACCCGGCTGGTGTCGCTGTGCGCCTCCTCCTGCTTCATCGCCCACACCCGCGCGTCGAGGAACGCGTTGAGGTAGTCCTTCTCGTCCCCGCCCTGCGCCGGCGGCTCGGCGTTCTTCAGCGCCCGCTTGCGGATGCCGGAGAAGCTGGTGGCGTCGTCACCGTCGCCGTGCATCACGATGGCGTCGTAGTACGCGAACTGCCCGAGCGCGCCCAGCTTGTCGGCCTTCCCCTGCTTGACGGCGGGGTTGAAGTAGATGCGGTCGCGCTCCTCGTTCTGCGCCTTCTGGAAGTCCGGGTCCTTCGCGGCCTTCTTCCACGCGTCCGGGTAGCCGGGGTCGAGGCCGTCGTGCGAGTCGCTGCCGTTCACGTCGCGCAGCGCGTCCAGGTACTTGGCGAGCGGGTTGTCCGGCTTGGCGTCGGTGTACTTCTCGACCAGCTCCAGCATGTCGCCCGTGCCGGAGCAGAAGCCGATGATGCCCGCGGTGTAGCCGCGCCCGTCGCCGATGTCCTCGATGTACTTGTACTGCGCCTTCCAGTCCAGCGAGGAGTTCTCCGCGCTGGAGACGAGCTTCATCGCGATCTCCTTCTTCTCCGGGTCGTCGAGACCCGAACCGGCCGCGCCCGTACGGGCGTTGGGGCGGCCGGAGGCGGTGGCGGCCAGTCCGGTCGCGGGTATCGCGACCAGTCCGGCGACGCCGAGACCTGCGCCGGCTGCCGTGCCGAGCAGGGCGCGGCGGGAGAGGCGGGTGGTTCCGTGGCGCATGCGTTCCTCCCGGTGGGGGTCGGTCGGTGGCGTGCGACTGTTAGGAAGCTTTCCAGTCGGTCTGACGGAGCTTACTCCTCGCGCCGGGGACCGCAAGAGGCGCGGCACCGCCCGGAGTTGAGCCATCCCGCTCCGAACGGGCCGCGCCGTACCGCGCGTTCGGCCTGTGCCGTACTCAGCCCTCCGGCGAACCGCCCGTCGCCGAGCTGAGCGACGTGACCGAGAAGGTGCCCCCGCAGATCCTCGGCGCACTGCTGCGCAGCGTCATCGACTCCTTCGAACCCGGCGGGTACGCCTGGAGCATGGCCGGCGACTC
>Ga0164243_10016532_pt1 | contig 10119 bp, 9 predicted proteins | sample OricompcompostOP_FD_108781 | JGI IMG/M metagenome (GOLD analysis project Ga0164243, IMG submission 108781) | Organic Plus compost microbial communities from Emeryville, California, USA - Original compost - Organic plus compost (OP) | ecosystem: Engineered > Solid waste > Mixed feedstock >... | reverse complement strand
GACCGCAGCAGCTTCTCCGGCGTGATCATCTTCATGTACCGGCAGGAGGCGCGCTCGTTGACCGGCTGGAAGTCGACGCCGGGCGCCGCCCGCCGCAGCTGGTGCAGCATGCCGACCTCGGTGGCGACCAGTACGGCGGTGGCGCTGGTACCGCGGGCCGCGCTCGCCATGTCGCCGGTGGACAGCACCCTGACCTTGTCGGCGGGGACGACGCCCTCGCCGGCCAGGTACAGCGCGGAGGTGGCGCAGCCGCACTCGGGGTGGATGTACAGCTCCGCGCCCGGCACCGCGGCCACCCGCTCGGCGAGCTGATCGCCGTTGATCCCGGCGTGCACGTGGCACTCGCCGGCCCAGATGTGCATGTTCTCCCGGCCGGTGATCCGCTTGACGTGCGCGCCGAGGAACTGGTCCGGGCAGAACAGCACCTCCCGGTCGGCCGGGATCGAGGCGACCACGTCCACGGCGTTGGACGAGGTACAGCAGATGTCCGTCTCGGCCTTCACCTCGGCGGTGGTGTTGACGTACGAGACGACCACGGCGCCGGGATGCTCCGCCTTCCAGGCCCGCAGCTGCTCGGCGGTGATCGAGTCGGCGAGCGAGCAGCCGGCCGCCGCGTCCGGGATCAGTACCGTCTTGTCCGGCGAGAGGATCTTCGCCGTCTCGGCCATGAAGTGCACGCCGCAGAACACGATCGTGCTCGCGTCGCTGTCCGCGGCGATCCGGCTCAGCGCCAGGGAGTCGCCGGTGTGGTCGGCGATGTCCTGGATCTCGGGCAGCTGGTAGTTGTGCGCGAGGATCACCGCGTCGCGCTCGCGGGCCAGCGCGCGCACCGCACCGGCCCACTCCGTACCGGCCCGCTCGGTGTCGATCATCGGTCCTCCCCCGACGCGACCGGCGTCGCGCCTTCGTACCCGCGTCCGCGGGTTTTCGCCTTATAGTCAATAACTATGACCCACCACGCTACCAGCGCCGCCGGCGCAGCGGAACACGAAGTCCTCGCCGCCGTGCTGTCGGTGCGAGGCGGATCACTTCGGGTACTGCTCTGGCAGCGCGCCCGCGCCCCCCAGTCCGGCCGGTGGGCGCTGCCCGGTGGGCGGCTCGGCGGCGACGAGGACGTCGACGCCTCGATCCGCCGGCACCTGGCGGACAAGGTGGACGTGGCCCGGCTCGCGCACCTGGAACAGCTGGCGGTGTTCTCCGCGCCGGCACGGATGCCCGGCCGCCGGGTCGTGGCCACCGCCTTCCTCGGGCTGGTACCGGCGGACCGGGATCCGGCCCTGCCCGCCGACACCGCCTGGCAACCGGCCGACGATCCGCCGCCGATGGCGTTCGACCACGCCGCGATCGCCGACCAGGCGCGGGACCGGTTGCGCGCCAAGCTGTCGTACACCAACCTCGGCTTCGCGCTGGCGCCGCCGGAGTTCACCATCTCGCAGCTGCGCGAGATCTACGCCGCGGCACTGGGCTACCGCGTGTCGGCGACGAACATGCAGCGGGTACTGACCCGCCGCGGCGTGCTGACCGCCACCGGCGAGGCGGCCCCGCCCGGCCGCAGCGGCGGGCGGCCGGCGGCCCGGTACCGGTTCACCGACGCCGCGCTGCGGGTCACCGATCCGTTCGCGGTACTCAAGCCGCCCCGACCCGCCTCGCCGGCGGCGCGCCGGCCCGGTTAGCGTCGCCTCGTGGCCGACACCGTACTGCTGGTCCTGCCGGACCGCGACGACGCCGAACGCCTCGCCGCCGCGCTGCGCACCGCCGGGTACGCGCCCGCGCAGGTGCACCGCGACATGCTGCTCGGCGAGGACGACGCCGAGGACGTCGACTGGGTGATCGAGCTCGTCACCGGCCCGGACGGCGCCCCGGCCAGCGCCACGCTGCCGGCGCTGCGGGACCTGGCCGACGAGTACGACGGGTTCGTCACCGCCTGAGCGACGCCGGCACCGCGGTCACGCCACGGTGAGGATCTCGGCGCCGGTGTCGGTGACCACCAGGGTGTGCTCGAACTGGGCGGTCCACCGCCGGTCCTTGGTCACCACGGTCCAGCCGTCGTCCCAGGCGTCGTGCCGGTACGTGCCGAGGGTGATCATCGGCTCGACGGTGAACGTCATCCCGGTCTCGATCGTCACGTCGAGGTCGGGCCGGTCGTAGTGCGGCACGTACAGGCCGGAGTGGAACGCCTCGCCGATGCCGTGCCCGGTGAAGTCGCGGACCACGCCGTAGCCGAACCGTTTCGCGTACGACTCGATGACCCGGCCGACCACGTTGAGCGCGCGGCCCGGCCGGACCGCGCGGATGCCGCGCATGGTCGCCTCGTACGTCCGCTCCACCAGCAGCCGCGCCTCCTCCGACACGTCGCCGGCGAGGAACGTGGCGTTCGTGTCGCCGTGCACCCCGTCCAGGTACGCGGTGACGTCGATGTTCACGATGTCCCCGTCCTCGACGACCGTCGAGTCCGGGATGCCGTGACAGATCACCTCGTTCAGCGAGGTGCAGCAGGACTTCGGGAAGCCGCGGTAGCCGAGCGTCGACGGGTACGCCCCGTGGTCGCAGATGTACTCGTGCACCACCCGGTCGATCTCGTCGGTGGTCACCCCCGGCTTGACCGCGCGCCCGCCCTCCGCCAACGCGCCCGCCGCGACCCGGCTGGCACGGCGGATCTTCTCGATCAGTTCGGGCGTTTTCACCTCGGACCCGGTGAACGGGGTGGGTGCCGGTTTCCCGACATACTCCGGGCGGGCGATGTGGGCCGGCACGGCGCGCTGCGGCGAGAGCGTACCGGGGGTCAGTGGAGCGCGGTCAGCCATGCACCGAGACTATCCACCGCCGGTGGCCGTCCCTCGGCCGGAGGACACCGGCCGGGCGCCGCACTATTCTCGTACCCGTCATGAGTCAGCCCCGCCGCCACCATCCCGCCGCCGAACCCTCCGGTGCGGGTCCGGTGCACCATACCGGCCGGCGCGGGCACCCGGGCCGGAGCGCCGTGGCCCGGCGGCACCAGCGGCACCCGCTCGTCTGGTACGCGGCGTACGGGTCGAACATGTCGGTCCGGCGGCTGCACTTCTACCTCGCCGGCGGGCGACCACCGGGCAACGTCCGGCACTACCCGGGCGCCCGGGACCGGGGCGCACCGGCCCGCAGCCGCCCGCTGCACATCCCCGGCGGGGTGTACTTCGCCGGTCACAGCCGGGCCTGGGGCGGCGGCCTCGCCCTGTACGACCCGCAGCTGCCCGGCTCCGCCGCCGTGCACGCGCACCTGATCACGGTGCAGCAGTTCAGCGACATCGCCGCGCAGGAGATGGCCCGCCCACCCGGCCGCGACCTGGACCTGACCGAGGTGCTCGCCACCGGCCGCGCGCAGCTCGGCCCCGGCCGGTACGAGACGCTGCTGCGCGCCGCCCCCGACATCGACGGCATCCCGGTGCTCACCTTCACCGCGCCCTGGCAGGCGCACCAGACCCCGTGGCGGGCGCCGTCCACGCACTACCTGGCGCTGCTCGCCCGCGGCCTGCGGGAGGCGTACGGCTGGGGGCCGCGACGCACCGAGCGCTACCTGAGCCGGCTCCCGGGGGTACGGGCGGAGCACGTCCCGGCCGTCGTCGCCCGGGTGTACCGGCAGCCGCCGGCGACCGGACCGACGAGCCTGGTGGACGCGGCCCCGGCGGTACCGCCGCTGGTGCTCGACCTGCCCCGCAACACCACCGGCCCGGTCCCCGACACCGGCGCGGCGTGGGCCCGGGTCAGGCCGGTACGGCGAGGGTGAACGGCAGCACCTGACCGGCGCCGGCGGTGCGCAGCAGCCGCGCCGCGACGGTCAGCGTCCAGCCGGTGTCGGCCAGGTCGTCGACCAGCAGTACCGGTTCGTCGGTCAGCCCGGCCGCGAGAGCGTCGCCGACGGCGAACGCGTCGTGCACGGCGGCGAGCCGGTGCACCGCGTTGCCGCCGGCACCGGCGCCCGGCGGCCCGCCCCCGACCCGGTCCAGCTCGCCCAGGTGGCGCAGCCGGCCGACGGTCGCGATGCGCCGGGCGAGCGAGCCGACCAGCCGCGGCCGGGTACGCGACGGCACCGCCACCACCGCCGCCGGCCGGCGCTGCCACGGCCACTCGGCCAGCACCCGGACCACCCCGGCGAACAGCTCGTCGTCCACCTCGGCGTCCGGTGCGCCGGGCGCGAACAGCGCGCGCAGCCGGCTCCCCCAACCGATGTCGGACAGCCGGCCGAGGGCACGACCCGGCTCGGCCGACTCCGCCGGCGCGACCTTACCGCTGTGCGGGATGCCCAGCGCGGCGCCGCCGGTGGGCCACATCTTGCGCGGCTCCACCGGTACCCCGGGGCGGGCCAGATGCCGCTGCGCCGCGGCGAGGGTCGGGCCGGTGGCTGTCTCGGCGTACCACCGGCCGCGGCAGGTGTCGCAGCGCCCGCAGTCGGCCGCGTACGGGTCGTCCAGCGCCTCGCGCAGGAACCGCAGCCGGCACCGGTCGGTGTCCAGGTAGTCGCGGACCGCCTGCTGCTCGGCGGCACGGGCGGCGGCGATGCGCGCGTACCGGTCCGCGTCGTACCGCCACGCCGCGCCGGTGGCGAGCCAGCCGCCGCGGACCCGGCGTACCGCACCGTCCACGTCCAGCACCTTGAGCATCATCTCCAGTCGGCCGCGACGCAGCTCCACCCGCGACTCCAGGACCTGGGTCGAGGTCGGCCGATCGGTGGACAGCGCGGCGAGGGTGGCGCGCACCTGGTCCTCGGACGGGAACGCGAGCGAGCCGAAGTACCGCCAGATCGCCTCGTCCTCGGCGCCCGGCAGCAGCAGCACGTCGGCGTGCTCGACCGCCCGACCGGCCCGACCCACCTGCTGGTAGTACGCGATCGGCGAGGCCGGCGCGCCCACGTGCACCACGAACCCGAGGTCCGGCTTGTCGAACCCCATGCCCAGCGCCGAGGTGGCCACCACCGCCTTCACCCGGTTGGCCAGCAGGTCGTCCTCGACCGCGGCCCGCTCCGCCGGGTCGGTACGCCCCGAGTACGCCACGACCGCGTGCCCGGCCGCGGCCAGGAACTCGGCGACCTCCTCGGTCGCGGCGACGGTCAGCGTGTAGATGATGCCCGAACCGGGCAGCTCGCCGAGACGATCGGCCAGCCAGGCCAGCCGGTGCGCCGGGCTGGGCAGGGCCAGTACGCCGAGGCGCAGGCTGTCCCGGTCCAGCGGGCCGCGCAGCACCAGTGCGTCGCCGAGCTGGTCGGCCACGTCGGCGGTGACCCGGGCGTTCGCGGTGGCGGTGGTGGCCAGCACCGGTACCCGCGGGTCGAGGTCGGCGAGCAGCGCCGCGATGCGCCGGTAGTCGGGCCGGAAGTCGTGGCCCCAGTCGGACACGCAGTGCGCCTCGTCGACCACCAGCAGGCCGGTGGCGGCGGCGAGCCCCGGCAGTACGCGGTCGCGGAAGTCCGGGTTGTTCAGCCGCTCCGGGCTGACCAGCAGCACGTCGATCGCGCCGGCGGCGACGTCCGCCTCGATGCGTTCCCAGTCGGTGACGTTGGCCGAGTTGATCGTGGCGGCGCGGATGCCGGCGCCCGCGGCCGCCTCGATCTGGTTGCGCATCAACGCCAGCAGCGGGGAGACGATGACGGTCGGGCCGGCGCCGGCCGACCGCAGCAGCGACGTGGCCACGAAGTACACCGCCGACTTGCCGAACCCGGTGCGCTGCACCAGCAGCACCCGGCGTCCGGCGCCGTCGTCGGACGGCGTCAGCAACGCGTCGATGGCCCGCCACTGGTCGTTCCGCAGCCGCGCGGCGTCGCCGGCGAGTCGCCGGAGTACCGCCTCGGCCCGGTCCCGGTCCGCTCCCATCCGGCCTTGATACCAGCCGCCCCCGACAGCGCCGCGCCCGGGAACGTCAGCCCGGCAGGTGGTACACCACCAACGTCTGCTCGGGCCGCTCGGCGACCCGGAACGCGGCGTGCGGCACGGTGACCACGCCCAGCCGGGGATGCCGGATGCGCTTGTGGCCGGCGTGACTGAACTGGATGTCGTACCGCGGCCACCACTCGCGTACCTCCGGGCTCGCCTCGGTCAGCTCGGCCACCAGCCGGCGCACGCGCGGGTGGTCGGGGTACCGCCCCGCGATCGCGCGCAGCCGAGCCAGGACGGCGCGGGCCTCCGGCTCCCAGTCGACCAGTACCTCGCGGGCGGCCGGCTCGGTGAACATCCAGCGCACGACGTTGCCGCCGGGACCGATGCCGCGGAACAGGTCGGCGGCGGCGTCGTTGCACGCGAGGAGGTCGTCGCAGATGCCGGTGACGTACGCGGGGTTGCCGCCGAGCAGCGCGGGGACGGCGGCGACCTCGGGTGCGGCCTGCTCGGCGGCGTCGGGTTCGGGGGTGGCGCCGGCGCCGGCGAGGCGGTGCAGGTGCTCCCGTTCGGCGCCGGTCAACCGCAGCGCCCGCGCCAGCGCGTCGAGTACCTGACCGGAGGGGCGCACGTCGCGGCCCTGCTCCAGGTACGTGAGCCAGGTCGCGCTGATGCCGGCCAGCAGTGCCAGCTCCTCCCGGCGCAACCCGGGGGTACGGCGGCGCCCGGTCACCGGCAGCCCCGCCTCGGCCGGCGCCATTCGCTCCCGGCGGCTGCGCAGGAACGTACCCAGCTCAGCGGTCACACTGGCACCTCCAGTACCAGAATAAAACGATTCTGGATACCACCGTACTGGGCGGCGAGGCTGGCCCCATGCGAGCGTGGACAGTGGCGACACACGAGGACGACGTACGACTCTGCGAGGTTCCGGCCCCCACCCCGCGGGGCGGTGGCGCCGTGGTGGAGGTGCTCGCCGCGCACCTCCCGGCGTACACGAAGGCGGTACTGGCCGGGGCCCGCGGCGGCCTGCCGGTCCCGCTGACGCTGGGCCCGTCCTGCGTCGGGCGGGTCACCGACGTCGCGCCGGACGTGTTCCACGTTGCCCCGGGCGACGTCGTGCTGGACACGGCGCTGCTCGACGCGGGTGGCGGCGACGAGATCCTGGTGGGCTGGGTCGGGCTCGGCGGTACCGGCGCCGGCAGCGAGCGCACGGACCGGATGCGTGCGGTGTGGCGCGACGGCGTCTTCGCGGAGCGGGCGCTCTGCGCGAAGGAGACGCTGGTCCGGCTGCCCGGCGCGGAGCACCACCCGGACCCGGCCCGCCTGTCGTTCCTGCCCTGGCTGTGCGTCGCGGCCGAGGGCCTGCACGCGGCGGGCCCGCTGGCCGGCCGGGATGTCGCGGTGGTCGGCGCGACCGGCCAGCTGGGCGGCGCGGCGGTACTGGTCGCGCTGGCGGAAGGCGCGGCGACGGTGACGGCGGTGGGCCGCAACACCGGCGCGCTGGACCGGCTCGCCGGCCTCGACCCACGGGTACGCGTCCACCGACTGACCGGCGACCGCACCCGGGACGCCGCGGGCATCGGCCCCGTCGACGTGGCACTGGACGCCCTCGGCGCCACGCCGACCGCGGAGGCCACCATGGCCGCCTACGACAGCCTGCGGCTACGCGGCACCCTCGTCCTCGTCGGCGGGGTACGCCAGGAGCTCGGCATCGTCTACAGCGATCTGATGCACCGCCGGCTCACCGTACGGGGCTGTTGGATGAGCACCCCGGAGACGGTGACCACGGTGTGGCACCTGGTCCGTTCCGGACTGCTGGACCTGTCCACGGTCGAGCCGCGCACCGTCGGCCTGGACGACCCGATGGCCGCGCTCGACCTGGCGGAGCGTACGACGGGGCTCGCCTTCGTCGCCCTCGTCCCCGGCGCCTAGGTTTGTGGTAGCCGGTTTTGGCGCGGTCGAAGACGACGAGGCCGATGGCCGACACACCGTCCCGTCCCAGCACCAGCTCACCCGGACGGCATGATCCCGGACCACCTGCCGAACCACTGTTCGGCGCCGTACTCGTCGAACCGCTCCACCTCGGTGAACCCCAACTTCGCCGCGACGCGGAGCGAACGCGTATTGGCGGTCTGGGTGGTGAGGACCACCGGCTCCCCAGGAAAAGCGCGGGCGAACCAGCCCAGCGCCGCCGCGCACGCCTCGACGGCGTACCCGCATCCCCACGCCTCCGGCAGGAACAGGTAGCCGAGGTCGGCCTCCCCGCCATCCGGACTCAGGTGTCCCAGACGCTCGGTGTTGCGCCGATCGAGCGTGACCGTACCGATCATCGCTCCGTCGAGATCGACCACGAACAGGCCGGGGCGCCGCCCGGGCACGGCGGGCACCGCACGTTCGAGCTCATCACGCGTTCGGGGGCCGCCGATGTAGGTACCCACCTCGGCCGAGGCGAACAGCTCAAGGAACGCCGCACGGTCCCGGGCCTGTGACGCACGCAGCACGAGCCGCTCGGTCCTGATCGGGGTAGGCGGCCAAGCGACGGGCCCAAGCGCGATCACGGCGGGCATGCTATCGCGTGCCGACCGAGTCACGCGCATTCTCGGTCGGCGCCATCCGTTGGCACTCCTCCAGGGTCGAACCTCCGGCCCGGCTGCGATGGACATGCCAGCAGACACCAACCCGCCATGATGATCATGGCCAGCCTAGAGCGGTGTCACGTACGCGGCGGAGATGCCGCCGTCGACCAGGAACGTGGACGCGGTGATGAACGAGGCGTCGTCGGAGGCGAGGAACGCCACCGCCGCGGCGATCTCCTCCGGCTCCGCGAACCGCCCCACCGGTACGTGCACCAGCCGCCGCGCCGCCCGCTCCGGGTCGGCCGCGAACAGCTCCTTCAGCAGCGGCGTGTTGACCGGGCCCGGGCACAGCGCGTTCACCCGTACCCCGTCCCGGGCGAACTGCACGCCCAGCTCGCGGCTGAGGGCGAGCACGCCACCCTTGCTCGCCGTGTACGAGATCTGTGACGTCGCCGCCCCCAGCACCGCGACGAACGACGCGGTGTTGATCACCGAGCCGCGGCCGGCGGCGCGCATCTGCTCGATCGCGTACTTGCTGCACAGGTAGACGGAGGTGAGGTTGACGCGCTGGACGCGCTCCCAGGCATCCAGGTCGGTGCTGAGGATGGAGTCGTCCTCCGGCGGGGAGATGCCGGCGTTGTTGAACGCCACGTCGAGCCGGCCGTGGTCGCGGACCACGGTGGCGTACAGGTCGCGTACCGCCGGTTCGTCGGTGACGTCGACGTGCCGGTACTCGCCGTCGACCTCGGCGGCGACCGCGGTACCGGCCGCGTCGTCGATGTCCACGACGACCACGGTGGCGCCCTCGGCGGCGAACCGACGGGCGGTGGCGGCACCGATACCGCTGCCGCCGCCGGTGACCACGGCGACCCGGCCGTCCAGCCGTTCGGTCATGCGCTGCCTCCTGCTCCGATGGCGTCTCCGGTGGCGAGAAAGACGTTCTTGGTCTCGGTGAACCCGGCGAGCGCGTCCGGGCCGAGCTCGCGGCCGAGGCCGGAGGCGCCGAACCCGCCGAACGGCGTCGAGTACCGCACCGAGGCGTGCGAGTTGACCGACAGGTTCCCGGCTCGTACGCCCCGGCTCACCCGCAACGCCCGCCCCACGTCGCGGGTCCAGATCGACCCGGACAGCCCGTACGCGGTGTCGTTCGCCAGCCGGCCCGCCTCCTCCTCGGTGTCGAACGGCAGCACCGACGCGACCGGCCCGAAGATCTCCTCCCGCCAGGCTCGGTCGTCGGTGGTACGGGCGGCGAGCAGCGTCGGCGGGTACCAGAAGCCGGCGCCGTCCGGCGCGCTCCCCCGGGCCAGCACCGCGGCACGGTCCACGTACGACCCGACCCGGTCCCGGTGCGCCGCCGAGATGAGCGGGCCCACCTGGGTGTCGGGATCACGCGGGTCGCCGACCCGTACCGCCGTCAGCGCGTCGGTCAGCGCCGCCAGGAACTCGTCGTGGACCGAACGCTGGACCAGAATGCGGCTGCGGGCGCAGCAGTCCTGGCCGGTGTTGTCGCAGAACGACATCGGGGCGGCGGCCGCCGCGGCGGCCAGGTCGGCGTCCGCGAACACGATGTTCGCGCTCTTGCCGCCGAGCTCCAGCGTCACCCGCTTCACCTGCTCGGCGCACCCGGCCATGATCTGCCTGCCGACCGCGGTGGAACCGGTGAAGCAGACCTTGCGTACCGCCGGGTGCGTCACGAACCGTTG
>Ga0164243_10016530_pt1 | contig 10120 bp, 8 predicted proteins | sample OricompcompostOP_FD_108781 | JGI IMG/M metagenome (GOLD analysis project Ga0164243, IMG submission 108781) | Organic Plus compost microbial communities from Emeryville, California, USA - Original compost - Organic plus compost (OP) | ecosystem: Engineered > Solid waste > Mixed feedstock >... | reverse complement strand
GTGCCTGCTTGCAATGAAAGGCGGCGCACCTATCTGGAGGTGGATGCAGGGCTTGGAAAAGCGGCCAAAGCCGTGTAATGAGCCGCGTCCGCGGGTGAGCACTCGCTCCGTCAGGCGCCGGAAGGAATCATGCAAACCATCATCATTGTCATTCATCTGCTTGTCGTCGTCGCGCTAGTCGGCGTGGTCCTGATGCAGCGTTCCGAGGGCGGCGGGCTTGGAATCGGCGGTGGTTCCGGCTTCATGTCGGCGCGGAGCGCAGCAAATGCCCTGACGCGCACGACGGCTATCCTTGCGGCCGTTTTCTTCGCCACCTCGTTGGCGTTGTCGCTCTTTGCGCGCTACCAGGCGCGACCCACGGATATCTTCGACCGACTGCCCGAGCAGCAGGAAACCCAACCCGGCAGCGGCGGCGGGATCCTCGACGAGCTTGGCGGCACGCCGACAGCGCCCGCTCCGGCCGATGAGGGGCAGGCCGTTCCTTCGGGCGAGCAGTCGGCGCCGGCTCCTGCCGAACAGCAGAGCGTTCCGGCACCTGCTGAAGATCAGGCTTCGCCCGCTTCCGGCGAACAGCTAACCCCGCCGGCGCCGGCAGAGCCCCAGGCGGCGCCAACGGATGAGCCCGCCGATCCGGAAGCACAGGTTCCGACCGGGCAATAGAAGGCAGTTTCAGAAATCGCAGACGGGCGGCTGTGAGCCGTCCGTTTGTTGTGTTTGATCGTAATGCTCAAAAAAGAAGCAGGCGCAGGCATTTTGCTCTGGCGGAATCGCTCGCGTCGGGTTAAGCGATGAGTCCCATGGCGCGATATGTTTTCATAACCGGCGGCGTGGTTTCCTCCCTAGGCAAAGGCATTGCTTCGGCAGCACTCGGTGCGCTGCTGCAGGCGCGCGGGTATCGCGTGCGACTGAGGAAACTCGACCCCTATCTCAACGTCGATCCCGGCACGATGTCGCCGTATCAGCACGGCGAGGTTTTCGTGACCGACGATGGGGCGGAAACGGATCTCGATCTGGGGCATTATGAGCGCTTCACCGGGCGTTCGGCCAACAAGCGCGACAACATCACGACCGGCCGCATCTATCAGAACATCATCGAGAAGGAGCGCCGCGGCGACTATTTAGGCGCCACTGTGCAGGTGATCCCGCACGTCACCGACGAGATCAAGCAATTCATCCTCGAAGGCAATGAGGAATTCGATTTCGTGCTGTGCGAGATCGGCGGGACGGTGGGCGACATCGAAGCCATGCCGTTCCTCGAAGCCATCCGGCAGCTCGGCAATGAGCTGCCGCGTGGCAACGCCGTCTACATTCACCTCACGCTTATGCCCTGGATTCCTGCGGCCGGCGAACTCAAGACCAAGCCCACGCAGCACTCCGTGAAGGAGCTCCGCTCCATCGGCATTGCGCCCGACATCCTGCTCGTGCGCGCCGACAGGCCGATCCCGACCGAGGAGCGGCGGAAGCTTTCGCTTTTCTGCAACGTGCGCGAATCGGCCGTCATCCAGGCACTGGACGTGGCGCATATCTACGATGTGCCGATGGCCTATCACAAGGAGGGGCTTGATTCGGAGGTTCTCGCAGCCTTCGGTATCGACCCGGCGCCCAAGCCGCGCATGGAGCGGTGGGAAGAGGTTTCGGCCCGGATTCACAATCCGGAAGGCGAGGTGACGATCGCGATCGTCGGGAAGTATACCGGCCTCAAGGATGCGTATAAGTCCTTGAACGAGGCGCTCACTCATGGCGGCATCGCAAACCGGGTTCGCGTGAAGCTCGACTGGATCGAGTCCGAGATCTTCGAAAAGGAGGATCCGGCACCGTGGCTCGAGAAAGTTCACGGTATCCTGGTGCCTGGCGGCTTTGGAGAGCGCGGCTCGGAAGGCAAAATCCTGGCGGCCAAGTTCGCTCGCGAGAGGAAGGTGCCTTATTTCGGCATCTGCTTCGGCATGCAAATGGCCTGCATCGAGGCGGCACGCTCGCTTGCCGGCATCGCGAAAGCCTCCTCGACAGAATTCGGACCGACCGATGAGCCGGTGGTAGGCCTGATGACGGAATGGCTGCGCGGCAACATGCTGGAAAAGCGGACGGCTTCGGGCGATCTTGGAGGTACCATGCGCCTCGGGGCTTACGAGGCCCGGCTGACGCCCGGCTCCAAGATCGCCGAGATTTATGGCAGTGAGGAGATTTCGGAGCGTCACCGCCATCGCTACGAGGTGAACATCGGCTACCGTGAGAAGCTGGAAGCCTGCGGCCTCGTCTTCGCGGGCCTTTCGCCTGATGGCGTTCTGCCGGAAACGATCGAGTATCCGGACCATCCCTGGTTCATCGGCGTGCAATACCATCCGGAGCTGAAGAGCCGGCCGTTCGAACCTCATCCACTCTTCGCCTCGTTCATTGCAGCGGCTGTCGAGCAGTCGCGGCTGGTATAATGGGCTGCGCCCGCCGGAACGGTCCTCGCTTCGCGTTGTTCCGGCAGGGTTTCTGTTGCGGGCCCGACCTCGTCCGTGCTTGAAGCATGCTTGATAGCGCCGCCTTCAGGAGTGTTCCCATGAGCCCCAATCCGCGAATTGAAATCGGTAAGGTTGTTTTCGCCAATGATGCGCCGCTTTCGCTCATTGCAGGCCCCTGCCAGCTTGAAACGCGGGAGCATGCTTTTGAGATGGCTGGCAGGCTAAAGGAACTGACCGAAAAGCTCGGCATCGGTTTCGTCTACAAGACGAGTTTCGACAAGGCGAACCGTACTTCGCTTTCCGGCAAGCGCGGAGCGGGACTCGACGCTGCGCTTCCCATCTTTGCCGACCTGCGGCGCGAACTCGGGGTTCCCATCCTCACCGACATCCACACCGAGGAACAGTGCGGGATCGTGGCGGAGGTGGTCGATGTCCTGCAGATTCCGGCCTTTCTCTCGCGCCAGACGGATCTGCTCATCGCCGCTGCCAAGACGGGCAAGGTCGTCAACGTGAAAAAAGGGCAATTCCTCGCGCCCTGGGACATGAAGAATGTGGTGGCGAAGATCACCGGCTCCGGCAACCCGAATGTGCTGACGACGGAGCGTGGTGTCTCCTTCGGATACAACACGCTCGTCTCCGACATGCGCGCCCTGCCGCTGCTGGCGGAAATCGGCGCGCCCGTGATCTTCGACGCCACGCACTCAGTTCAGCAGCCGGGCGGGCAGGGGAGTTCCTCAGGCGGTGATCGGCGCTTTGTCGAGACGCTCGCACGGGCCGCGGTCGCCGTCGGTGTGGCGGGTGTCTTCATCGAGACGCATCAAGATCCCGACAACGCACCGTCCGACGGGCCCAATATGGTGCCGCTCGACAAACTGGCGGCCCTGCTGGAGAAGCTCATGGCGCTTGACCGGATCGCCAAGAACATCTGAGCTTTTGCCCGGCGGTCATTGTCTTTTTCGACGTGTAGGGTAAGAGGAGCGCACCTTTTTCCACGCTCAACCCAAGCCAGAGGGACAAGACCATGACTGCCATTGTCGACATCGTCGGACGTGAAATCCTCGACAGCCGCGGCAATCCCACTGTCGAGGTCGATGTGGTCCTGGAAGACGGCTCGCTGGGGCGCGCCGCCGTGCCTTCCGGCGCTTCGACCGGCGCGCACGAGGCAGTGGAACTGCGGGACGGCGGTACGCGCTATCTCGGCAAGGGTGTCGGCCGCGCGGTCGAGGCCGTCAATGGCGAGATCTTCGAAGCCGTCGGCGGCCTTGAGGCGGAAGACCAGATCCATATCGATCGCACGATGATCGAGCTTGACGGCACGCCGAACAAAAGCCGGCTCGGCGCCAATGCGATACTCGGCGTATCGCTCGCGGTTGCGAAGGCAGCCGCGAACGCGTCCGGCCTGCCGCTCTACCGCTATGTCGGCGGGGCTTCTGCGCATATCCTGCCCGTGCCGATGATGAACATCGTCAATGGCGGTGCACACGCGGACAATCCGATCGATTTCCAGGAATTCATGATCATGCCTGTCGGCGCGGACACCTTCCGCGACGCGCTGCGCTGGGGTTCGGAGATCTTCCATACGCTGAAGTCGGGGCTGAAGGCGGCCGGCCACAACACCAATGTCGGCGACGAGGGCGGATTTGCACCGAATCTGAAGGATGCGAAGGCTGCGCTCGATTTCATCATGGCATCCATCGAAAAGGCCGGCTTCAAGCCGGGCGAGGAGGTCGCGATCGCGCTCGATTGTGCGGCGACGGAGTTCTTCAAGGATGGAAAATACGTTTATGAGGGCGAGGGGCAGACGCGCGACGCCAAGACCCAGGCCGAGTATCTGGCGAAGCTCTCCGGGGATTACCCTATCATCTCGATCGAAGACGGGATGGCCGAGGACGATTTCGAGGGCTGGAAGGTGCTGACGGATCTCATCGGCGGCAAGGTGCAGCTCGTGGGCGACGACCTTTTCGTTACCAATGCCGCGCGCTTGAAGGACGGCATCAATATGGGCATCGCCAACTCGATCCTCGTGAAGGTGAACCAGATCGGCACGCTGAGCGAGACGCTGGAGGCGGTCGAAACCGCGCACAAGGCGGCCTACACCGCCGTTATGTCACACCGTTCCGGCGAGACCGAGGATTCCACCATCGCCGATCTGGCGGTCGCCACCAATTGCGGGCAGATCAAGACCGGTTCGCTCGCCCGCTCCGACCGGCTGGCGAAGTACAATCAGCTCATCCGTATCGAGGAGCAGCTCGGAAAGAGCGCCCGCTATGCAGGGCGCAGCATATTGAGAGGCTGAGACCCGGGAGCGGCTAGCGACACTGCGGTTCGGCTTTGCTGAACCGCAGGTCCGGCGATTGGATGCTGCCCGGGTGGGCGGCAGACACCAGCCTTGCGGGCGTTCATCCCGGCACGACGTTCATCCCGGCACGAAATTCGATTTAGCTCGTAAATATTGGAAATTTCGAATTCTCCGGGAACCTTACTCCCTATACCGGTCGCGTGTTCCGATCAGTTTCTGATCAATTTCAAGGAATATGCGCCGATGAATTCTTTGCAACCTCTTCAAGTCGCCGCACCTGGTACAGCGGCCAGTTCCGTAGCTGCTTTTGATTTTCGGTCAGGCGGGCCGCAACTTCCTCCGGACCCATCGCTTCAGACAGCTTTCAAGGGCGAGATCACGAGAGCGAAGCGGTCGCCCCAAGGCGCTCTCGACATGTGGCGCAACACGGCAGGTCAACGTGCCAAGGCACAAGCCGAACGTCGAGCCCTCTGGACGAAAATCCATTCGAACCCCGAACTTTCTCGCCATGTCTTCTTCTTGCTTGGAAGCAGCCGTTCGACCGGACCGCAAGTGAATCACCTCATCGTTCCTTCCAAGGCGATTTCGAAGACGGCGGAGGATCCACGGGGGCTCGCATCGAAAAAGGAGCTGAGGAAGAATATCAAAGCGAACATGCAGCCCTTTCTCGATCAGATGGATCTGATCTCGCCACAGGAGAAGGAGTCCGTCGCCATCCATACTGGCTACAACGGGTATATCCCGATGGGAACCGAGGAAGACCGCGAATTTGCCCTTCTAAAGGTGGCGATCGGCACGGCGGAGTTGATGATGAAGGTCAACAAAAGGCATCCGGGCAAGATGCCCCTGGATGAAAACCACCGATACCTTCTTCTGGTCCACGAATTCCAAAAAGGCAGCCCCGTGCTCAGCGCCGAAGGGCGGGCGGTTAGAGGGGGGCACATCGGTTTCGCGCCGCTGGACGATTTCGACGTGGTCCATCATGAGTTGGGGCACCAGAAGGGCGGAACTCACGAAGCCGCCGGGACAGGTCCGCTTGGACTTAGGCCGACGATCATGTCCAGCGGCAGCCTGTTTAACATTTTTCGTGTCTCGCGCTTCTCGGATGAGAACGTGAGGAACATAAGGATCCATAGCGGGCTTGATCCCGAAACCGGTCTGCGCACGAGACAAGGCTCGAGACCAACCACGTGATGGCGGTTCGATGGTGACTTCGGCCGTGAACAGCGCGTTCTAACTCTCTATTAAGCAAAAACTGCCCACATGCGTACTGAAGGGATTCTCGCGCATGTGGACTCGTCATCACAAACGTCGCAACACTGGCCGACTGATCGTTCCTGCGATCACCATCGTCGTGCTGACCTATTTCGGGTTCCATGCCTATCAGGGCGACTACGGACTCAATGCGATGGGACATCTTGAAGCGCGCTCCCGTCAGCTCGAGGCCGAGCTCGACTCCCTGCGCAAAACCCGGGCCAAGCTCGAAGAGCGGCTTGCTCTGATCAAAGACGGGACACTCGAGAGGGACATGCTCGACGAGCAGGCGCGCCGGACCCTCAATTTCGCCCGAGAGGACGAAATCGTCATTTTTCGCAAGAATGACGATTAACCGAAATTCGGTTAAGTACCTGAATTCTGTTCTATTTGTACAACTTAGCCGGCATGGCAGCCATGCAATTTCCAGCATGGTCACGGCTTCCCCTTGCGTGATACAGCTTTCGCGGCCATATCGCATGGTGGCTCGCGCCCGCCGTGGACGGGAGGAATGTCCTGCGGCAATATGGGCAATCTCGGCCCTCATGCCGCCAAGAGACAAATTCTAGGGAGTGATCGAATGGCGACAGCCGCCAGGAAGGCATCAGCAAAATCACCAGCCGCGAAATCGAACAGCGCCAGGACGACCGCTTCGGCAAGATCTGTCGATAGCGCCACCGGTACGCCGACGATAAAGGCGCCTGCACCCGCGGATTTCGCCAAGGAGCAGGAGCTCTTTGCCTTTCGGGAGATGCTGCTCATCCGGCGGTTCGAGGAGAAGGCGGGCCAGCTCTACGGAATGGGCTTCATCGGCGGATTCTGCCATCTTTACATCGGCCAGGAAGCCGTGGTTGTCGGCATGCAGATGGCGATCAGAGAAGGTGACCAGGTCATCACCGTATATCGCGATCACGGGCACATGCTGGCCACGGGCATGAATCCGCGTGGTGTCATGGCGGAGCTGACGGGCCGCCGCGGGGGCTATTCCAAGGGTAAGGGTGGCTCCATGCACATGTTCTCCAAGGAGAAGAACTTCTATGGCGGGCATGGCATCGTCGGCGCTCAGGTTCCTCTCGGCACGGGGCTCGCGCTCGCCAACAAGTACCGCGGCAATGACAGCGTTTCGCTTACCTATTTCGGCGACGGGGCTGCGAACCAGGGCCAGGTCTACGAGAGCTTCAACATGGCTTCGCTCTGGAAGCTGCCGGTGGTCTACATCATCGAGAACAACCGCTATGCAATGGGCACGGCCGTCACGCGCTCGTCGGCCCAGACGAATTTTGCCCATCGCGGCCTCTCCTTCAAGATCCCGGGCATACAGGTCGACGGCATGGACGTGCGCGCGGTGAAAGCTGCGGGCGATCTTGCGGTGGATTGGTGCCGCTCCGGCAAGGGGCCGATCATCCTGGAGATGCAGACCTACCGCTATCGCGGCCACTCCATGTCAGACCCCGCAAAATATCGGTCCAAGGACGAAGTGCAGAAGATGCGCTCCGAGCACGACCCGATCGAGCAGGTGCGCCAGCGCCTCATTGCCAAGAAGTGGGCGAGCGAGGACGAGCTCAAGGCCGTGGACAAGGAAGTGCGTGACATTGTGGCCGATGCCGCCGATTTCGCGCAGTCCGATCCCGAGCCTGATCCCTCTGAGCTCTATACCGACGTGTTGCTGTAAGAAGGGGGAGTTGCTGACATGCCCACGGAAATTCTCATGCCCGCGCTCTCGCCGACAATGGAAGAGGGCAATCTGGCCAAATGGATCAAGAAGGAAGGCGACAAGGTTGCCCCGGGCGATGTGATCGCTGAAATCGAGACCGACAAAGCCACGATGGAAGTGGAAGCCGTCGATGAGGGTACGCTCGGCAAAATCCTGGTGGAGGAAGGTGCCCAGGGCGTGAAGGTGAATACCCCGATCGCACTCCTGCTTCAGGAGGGCGAGAGCGAGGCCGACATCAACGGCGCAGCCGTGCCAGCCGCAAAGTCCGCCGAAGAGCCGCAGCAGGCCGACAAGGCCGCAGGTGGCAAGGAGCGGCAGTCAGGCGAGGAGCCGACTGCAAGGACGGATACCGCCAAGGCTCCCGCCGCTCCCAAGGTGGACGTCGCTGCGGACCCTGACATTCCGGAAGGCACCGAAATGGTGCAGATGACGGTGCGCGAGGCGCTGCGCGATGCGATGGCCGAGGAGATGCGCCGCGATCCGGACGTCTTCATCATGGGTGAGGAAGTCGCCGAGTATCAGGGTGCCTACAAGGTCACGCAGGGCCTGCTTCAGGAATTCGGTGCGCAGCGCGTGATCGATACGCCCATCACCGAGCATGGATTTGCCGGTGTCGGGATTGGCGCGGCTTTCGCAGGGCTTAAGCCCATCGTCGAGTTCATGACGTTCAATTTCGCCATGCAGGCGATCGACCAGCTCGTCAACTCGGCCGCCAAGACGCTCTATATGGCGGGCGGGCAGATGGGGGCGTCGATCGTCTTTCGCGGCCCGAATGGCGCTGCCGCGCGTGTGGCCGCCCAGCACAGCCAGGACTATGCAGCCTGGTACGGGCATATTCCGGGCCTCAAGGTCGTGATGCCGTACACGGCGGCCGACGCCAAGGGCCTTCTCAAGGCGGCGATCCGCGATCCCAATCCGGTGATCTTCCTCGAAAACGAGATTCTCTACGGCCATACCTTCGAGGTGCCGAAGCTGGACGATTTCGTGTTGCCGATCGGCAAGGCGCGCATCCACAAGCGCGGCAAGGACGCAACCATCGTCTCCTTCGGCATCGGCATGACTTATGCGGTCAAGGCCGAGGAAGAGCTGCGGGGCATGGGAATAGATGTCGAGATCATCGACCTTAGGACCATCCGGCCTATGGATCTCGATACGGTGATCGAATCGGTGAAGAAGACCAATCGGCTCGTGACCGTCGAGGAGGGTTTCCCGCAGTCCTCCGTGGGTGCCCACATCGCGTCACAGGTTATGCAGCGGGCCTTCGACTATCTCGATGCGCCGGTCATCACCATCGCGGGCAAGGATGTGCCCATGCCCTACGCCGCCAATCTGGAGAAGCTTGCGCTGCCGAGCGTGGCCGAGGTGGTCGAGGCGGTGAAAGCCGTCACCTATCGGGCTTAAGGAGGGGAAGCCATGCCGATCCAGATCACCATGCCGGCCCTCTCGCCCACCATGGAGGAGGGCAACCTCGCCAAGTGGCTGGTCAAGGAAGGGGACACGGTCTCGGCCGGCGACGTGATCGCCGAGATCGAGACCGACAAGGCGACGATGGAAGTCGAGGCCGTGGACGAAGGCACGGTGGCCAAGATCGTCGTGCCCGAGGGTACGCAGGGCGTGAAGGTAAACGCCGTGATCGCCATCCTGGCCGGGGAAGGCGAGGACGTGAAGGAAGCAGCCAAAGCCGGCGGAAACGGCGGCACGGCGGCTTCCACGGCGAAGCCCGAAACGAAGGCTGAGGCTGTATCGTCCGCGAAGCCTGAAGCCGGCCGGCAACCGGCGGCAGGGGCGGAGAGCCAGCCACCGGCGGCCGCGCAGCCCGCTTCGCAAGCCGTGGCGGAAAAAGACGGCCGCGTGTTCGCCTCGCCGCTCGCCCGCCGTATTGCGAAGGAAGCCGGCATCGATCTTGCCGCCCTTTCCGGCTCCGGGCCGCGCGGGCGCGTGGTGAAGGCGGATGTGGAGGCGGCGATCGCCGGCGGCGCCGGGCCGGCTCCGGCGGCGAAGGCTCCCGAAGCCCCGGCGCCTGCTCCGGCACCGAAGCCCATGTCCGACGAAGCCGTCCTGAAACTCTTCGAGGAGGGCTCCTACGAGCTCGTGCCGCATGATTCCATGCGCAGGACCATCGCCCGCCGGCTGGTGGAGGCGAAGAGCACGATCCCGCACTTCTATCTCACGCTCGACTGCGAGATCGACGCGCTGCTTTCCCTGCGCAAGCAGTTGAACGACGCCGCCCCCATGGTGAAGGGCGAGGAGAGCGAGAAGCCGGCCTACAAGCTCTCCGTCAATGACATGATCATCAAGGCCATGGCGCTGGCGCTGAAGGCGGTGCCGGAGGCCAACGTCTCCTGGACCGAAAGCGCCATGGTCAAGCACAGGCACGCCGATGTCGGGGTGGCGGTCTCCATCCCC
>Ga0164243_10016529_pt1 | contig 10120 bp, 9 predicted proteins | sample OricompcompostOP_FD_108781 | JGI IMG/M metagenome (GOLD analysis project Ga0164243, IMG submission 108781) | Organic Plus compost microbial communities from Emeryville, California, USA - Original compost - Organic plus compost (OP) | ecosystem: Engineered > Solid waste > Mixed feedstock >... | reverse complement strand
TACTTCAGAACAGAGCTTTACGCTACTCCCGCCTACCGCTCAGACACCCCTTGGTGCATAAGAGCGGCTAAAGGAAGCCATGCGCCAGCAAACCGGAGCCACGCAGGAGGCTGCCGACCTTGCGCGCAAGGGCGACTATGCCGCCTCGCTCGCAGCACTCGATCGCGTTACGACGGGCGCCAGCGCGGAGGAGCTTGCCAAGGGCATGGTAGCCGAATGGACGCGCCTCAAGCCGGCGATGCGGGCCGACACCAATATCCTCGTTCTCGACAATGCGACCCGGCTGACTGTCAACAACTATATCCGTGAGGTGTTGAGCCGCGAGGGTACGGTCGCGGCGGAAGAACATCGGCTTGAAGTCCTGACGCCATCCGGGATGAGCGACCAGGAAAAGCAGATGGCGCGCTTCTACCGCGAAGGGCAGGTGCTCAAGTTCTCGCGCGACAATCAAGGGCTGGGGATCGCGCGCGACGCCGACTATCGCGTCGTGGGGATCGGCCGGAACAACAACGGCCGCCAGGTCGTGCGTCTCGCCGACGAACATGGCCGCATCATCGAATGGCGTCCGGGACTCGGGAAGGCCGCTCATGTTAACGTGTTCCTGACCGAGGAACGCCAGCTTGCCCAGGGCGACCGCATCCAGTGGCGGCTCCTCAACAAGGAGATCGACGTCAAGAACGCCGAGCGCGGCACCGTGCTGGCGCTCGACGGGTATATCGCGACCATCAAATGGGACCGGGGCGAGCGCGTCCAGGACGTCGACCTCTCGGTTCATCGAACCTGGGATCACGGCTATGCCGAGACGGTCTATTCGGCGCAGTCGAAGACTTACACCCGCGTCTATGCGCTGGCCCCGGTGGAATCGGGTCTGGTCAACGGCCAGAATTATTACACCGCCATCACGCGCGCCGCCTATGGCGTGAAGCTCTGGACCGAGGACAGGGAACGCCTCGCCGAAAAGCTCGCTTCTCGCTCGGGCGAAAAAACCTCCTCGCTCGAAGGTCTCGGCCGGATCAAGGTCGACAGTCACAGAATCCGCGGCGCACGTCACAAGGATCGGCTCGACCGCTCCCGCGAGGCCAACGCCCGTGAACGGGACGCCCGCAAGGCCGAGCGCGAGCAACGCGAGCGGCAGCAGCAAGAGCGTGCTGATCGTCCGCTCGGTTTTGTGGAACTCCTCGCGGGCCGCGCGCAGGAGGCCGCTTCGCTGGTCGACCGTTTTTTGCGCGGCACGATCGAGCGTGACCGTAGCCGTGCTGCCCATGCGCCTGACCGCGCCGAAACCCCCGAGCCTGTTCACCAGCCCGAACCCCAACCGCAGCATGACCATGGCGGTCACGGCGGCGGACACGATCGATAGGAGAGTCCTTCATGAACGTGAATCTCGTTTTGCTTCTGATCCTCTGCGCCGCGATCCTGGCGCTTGTCATCCGTCACTATCGCATTCCGATCCGCCATCGCTGGCGACGGCGGCAGGCGCGCGAAATATGCGAGCAGCTGCGCGGCCGTGATCGCGACCAGCCTGCCGGTATCCATTATGCGCGGCTCCGCGCCATGGACCCACTCGCGTTCGAGGAATTGCTGCTCGAAGCGTTCGAGCGGCGCGGGCATCGGGTTATCCGCAATCGCCGATATACAGGGGACGGTGGCGTCGACGGCGAGGTCATCATCAACGGCGAACGCTGGTTGATCCAGGCGAAGCGTTATCGCGATGCCATCCGGCCCGAGCATGTGTGGGACTTCGCGCAGCTTTGCGCCACCCGCCGCAAACGCGGCCTGTTCATTCATACTGGCCGAACCGGCGGAATGAGCCGCGCCGTCGTCGATCGCGCCACCGGTATCGAGATCGTGTCGGGACAGCGCTTGATTGCCTTGTTGACCGGAGGTCCCTTCAATCCCGAACCGCCGCCGCGGCGCTATCCTGTCGGGCATGGTGGTTCCGGCTATCGCGATCGGGCGCCGCAATGAGCGCGCGTCGATCATGGGCTGATCGCTGGCCGAACTTCCAAAAGCCACTCGCAGGCATCGCGATGCTGTCCGCCGGGCTGATACCCGCGCCTGCGCTGGCGAAGCGGGCCGCGCCTGGCGAGGCGGCGGAGATCGCCCGCTGCATTCGTATCGCCGCACGCGGACATAGCTGGCTCGAGAAAACCCTTTGGGGCCTGCGTGCTCAGGAAGCTGGCTGGCTTGGTGCGGAGGTAGCCAACACTAACGGCACACATGACCTCGGGCCACTCCAGATAAACACCTGGTGGGTGCCGAGGATCGCCCGTCTGATCGAAAAGCCCGAAAATCAGGTCCGACATTGGCTGCGCTACGACGCTTGCTTCAACGCAGAAGCGGCCCGCTGGATATTCCTGTCGGGACTGGAGACAACCGGTGATTATTGGAAGGCCATTGGTATCTATCACAGCCCGACAGGCTGGAAGCAGCGGGCTTATGCCGCGAAGGTAGCGAACCATATGCGCGCGCGGTTCGGTGCGGACGTTTTCAAGGTGAGGAGTCGGTAGCAAAAACCGCACGATCTCCGCATGATATCAGTAATGTCCGCCTCCCCAAGTCCGCCCGACGACAGTATCCTTGTGGACGACGACGTGGAGCAGCCAGCCCTTTCGTTCGCACGGCCTATCCTCAAAGCCTTGCAACATGGCCAGTCCCTTCAATCGCCGGGTTCGCAATTTGCGATCAAGATTGACACGCCCGGGGGCATCAATGGCACTTAGGCTACTGAAAGCCGAAATGGGCTTGTCGAAATCCACTGTTGCGGTCCGCCCCACTACTGCAAGATAGTCAATGCTGCTCCCGCGCGATGCTATTAAATTATTATAAAGCGTGGATAATCCAAGGATTTATGAATTATCCACGCTAATATAGTCCTCAAAGATATATCAGAACTTAACCCCAATTTCAAATCCGTACATTCTTGGAGAGCCGGGAATGGTCGCATTTGTTCCGGTTATCTGTCCTATAGCGATACCGCCTACGTAGTATTTTTCTTTTGTTAGGTTGCTCACATAGGCCGAGGCACTGACCTGGGATCCGAAAATCTCGTTCCATTCAGCACGCATGCTGACAATCTTATATCCTGCTATGATTGTATTGGGCAGGACGGTACTATTAAGATTGCTGTAATAGAACTTGCTCTGTGCATAGACTTCCCCACGCAGCGCGATATTTCCAGCATCGCCCACATCCGTCGAGGCGCGTGCGAAGAACGAGCCCGTGTACTTGGGCGCATCGGCGTAGGGTCCGAAGACAAAACTCCGCCCGCCCACCGTCGCACGTCCGTCGGTGAAGCGCGCGTCTGTATAAGTGAACGCGCCGCCCATGCTGAAATTCGGGGAGAACTCGACGTTGCCATCCAGCTCCACGCCTGAGACGCGCGCCTTCCGGACGTTGCCTGCGGTGGCAGCAGCATCGATATAGACTGACCGCTGCACATTCTTGAGGTATTGATCGTAGATCGCAAGGTTCAGCTGCGTCCGGGTCGAGCCGATATAGCCTGCGAACTTTGCTCCCAGTTCGAAGTCATAGGTCGTTTCCGGCTTGAACGCATCCGGGTCCGGTGCCTGGGCCGCCGAGAGAGCGTTGAATCCGCCGGTGCGCCAACTACCTCGATGATTGAAATAGACGAGCAGGGAGTCCGATACACGATAATCCGCGCTGACCAGCCAACTGGGTTTGGAGTTCTTGAGCTGCCCCGGATTGAAAGTGCCGATCAGCTTGGGATCTCCCGGTCGGCTGGACTGAAAATGTATCCGATAGTCCTCCCAAGTATACCGGAAACCGCCGGTCAGGTTGAGGCGATCAGTTAAAGCATATGTCAGCTGAGCATAGAGCGCGCGTGATTTATCTTTCGAGGTGCCGTCGTACGACCCAAGATAAGGCTCTCCCAGATCCGGCAAGATAGTGAGCGGAACGAAAGAATAGGTCTGTTCCTCAGAGATAAAGCCGCCGACAATGTATTGCAGGGCGCCCACCTTGCCTGACGCCTGGATCTCGTCGGACCATTGCTTGGTCCCGAATATGTATCCATTGCCGTCGTAGGTTGACCCCCACTTGCGCTGCGGCGGGCCGCCAAGAGCGCCGAAGAACTCATAGGGACTGCCGTCCACGTCCAGAAAATCGTTCGAAACGACCTTGTTGTAACCGAAAATGTTCTTGATCGTCAGTTCCGAGCCGAAATCATAGGCAGTTGTGTTCGACAGGAATGTCTGCTTCGCGCGGTGCTTCTGATCGCGGTTGATCGAAACATCGTAGAACCCGCCGGCCTGCCCAGCGGTACGCTTGGCCATATAGTCCGCGATGCCGTTATAGAGTGCGTTGACGCGCGGATCGGTGGAACTACCAGCGCCCGGTCCAAGCGTATCGGGGCCGTGAAGGTCGTTCATCGTAGTGATCAGCGGCTTTGTCATGCCGTCGACGGGGTCGACGTAGGTAGCAGGGTTGTTAACGCCATTGACCCGCTGCACGTCGAGCGCGAGATTGGTCCCGCCGTATTTACCACGCTGGAAGACGGTCAGATTGCTGAATCCGGAAGATTCCGGCTCGATCAGCAAGCTAGCGCGGCCGATCTGTGAGTCGATGGCTCCCAGCCGGCTGCCATCGATCAGGTTACGCTGAAAGCCGTCGCGGGTTTGGGAACGACCGGCGAGCCGCAGAGCGATGGCGGAGCCGACCGGGATATTGAGGGCACCCTCGATCTCGACATTATCGTAATTGCCGTAGCCACCCTTCAAATAGCCACCAAATTGCTTGCCGGGTCTGGCGGACGCATAGAGCACTGCGCCGCCGGTGGCATTCCGACCGAACAACGTACCTTGTGGCCCTTTCAGAACCTGGATCGACTCCAGGTCGAACAGCGCCGTACCGGAAGTACCGCCTGTCGGCACCTCGTTCAGATATGCAGTCACCGCTGGCGGCGAAAAAGAGAAGGCATCAATCGACTGACCACGAATCGCATAGTTGATCTGATTAGAGGAGACCGCGGCACGCACGGTCAGACCCGGCGTCGCGATCTGAAGATCGGTCTCGGTCTGGATGCGGCGCTCCGTTAGCGCTTGGGCGCCAAATGCTGACACAGCGACCGGCACATCTTGCAGTCTTTCTTCCGAGCGACGCGCGGTAACGGTTATTTCGCTATCGGCATTGTAGTCTCTGGCAGGATCCGAGGCGGCTTGAGCGTTGGCTACGTCCACCCAACCTGCCATGCCAATAAACGATGCACCAGCCAAGAATGCAAGACTACGCATTGATTGCGAACGACAAATATTTTTCATGTAATCCTCCCCATATTCTGATTACGATTTTCGATTTACTTAAATATTATATATATTTAAACTAATTCTGAAAGATTGGAAAATGACAGATCATTGACAAAATCATGATCAAGGGATTTCTCTATTTCCTCGAAATACCCTGCTGCTCCACCAAAATAATGGAGCGGCGCATGAGCCTTTCCTGGGATATTTGCCCCCATGAACCATGACTTTAGTTCGGTTGCTTGACCAAGCAGCGTCTCATCGAGAAGATCCTGCATTAGCTTGACCCAGGCTGCGACGGCTTCGGGCTTCGCCTCGATGACGTCCGCCTGCTGTGCTTCGGCCTTCTCAATAGCCCGCCCGATCCAATCCACAGCGACATCTATGACCGGCGGCACATTGGAAAACGGCGATTGCGGACCTGTGATGATGAACATGTTGGGAAAGCCATCCATCACGATCCCGAGATGAGTCCGCGGGCCGGCGTCCCATTTGTCACGCACGAGTTCTCCACCTCGGCCGCGGACATCCATTTTCGTGAGCGGCCCCGTCACTGCGTCGAAGCCGATGGCGAAAATAATGATATCGAAGTCATATTCGGCAATGTCGGTCTTGAGACCTGTCTCGGTAGCACCCACGAGCGGATGCTTGCTGACATCGACCAGCTTGACGTTGTCCCGGTTGAAGCTTTCGTAATAGAAATTGCCCAGCGGCGGACGCTTCAGTGCGATCGGATAATTCGGACAGAGGATTTCGGCGGTCTGCGGATCTTTTACGATGGAGCGAATCTTGCGGCGCACGAAATCGGCCGCGGCGGAGTTGGTCCGCTTGTCCGTAAGGATGTCCCCGAAGGTTTCGAAGATGAAGCGGAAACCGCCCTGTTCCCAGCCGAATTCGAAAATTCGTTCCCGCTGTTCATCGTCAACGTCGTCGTAGGTAAGCGTCGAGGTTTCCATCGGAAAGGCAAATGTCTGCTTGCGAACCTGCTCCCAAATCTTGCCATAGTCCGCCTTGATTGACGTCCTGTCGATTTCGTCGAGTGGATGATTTCGGCCAGGCAGCACATAATTGGGGGTTCGTTGGAAGATCGTGACCTGCGCCGCCTGCTTGGCCACCACCGGCAGAATCTGAACTGCGGTCGAACCGCTTCCGACAATGCCCACCCGCTTGCCTCGGAAATCGACTTCTTCCTTGGGCCACTTCGAGGACATATACCACTGCCCCGTGAAGCTGCCCATATCGAAAGGCGGCTCGACCGCGACCGCGAACCAGCCCACGGCGGAAATGAAATAGTGACACCGCAGAACCTCGCCGGTCGAGGTGGTGATCACCCATTGATTATGCCGCTCGTCATAGACGCAAGAATGCACCTGCGTCGCGAAGTCGATATCCTTGCGCATGTCGAATTTGTCGGCAACGTGAGCCAGATATGCTTGAACCTGGTCCCAGGTGGGCATGCGCTCTGGCCAATCCCACTCGTCCTGCAACTCCTTAGAGAATGAATAGCAATAGGCCCATGCCTCGCTATCGGTGCGGGCGCCTGGATACCGGTTCCAATACCATGTGCCGCCAACGTCACTGCCCGCATCGAGCAGCCGGACCGATTTTCCGCGCTTACGCATTTCATACAATGCGCGCAGCCCTCCGAACCCAGCTCCAATGATGATCGCGTCATAATCGACCGGCGGGATTTCCTTGTTTTCCATGTGCCTTGACATCCTCTCATGCCCTCGCCGGGCTTTTCGCAGGCCCATGGGCCCAGTCCATTTTGCGAGCAATCTCTCGCTATTTAATATGATTCTTCTGGTAGTCAATAGATGAGGTGATAGGCCGTGTCTCGCGCATCCATTGGCGGACTATGGCCGAAAAATGCGCGCTTGACTTCAAATGCGGCGCACAGCTATCCATATTAATGAGAGTGAGTGCTCGCATTGTGCCCCGTCGATTCGAGGCAGGCGACAGATTTAGGCCGAGGGCACCACCCGCAGGACAAGGGAGACGAATGCATGGCTTACTTATTTGCTGTCGGGACGGTCGCGTGACTTATCCCGAATACGAAAGCCTCAAGCTTGACTGGCCCGCTGATCGCGTACTGGGGATCACCATTTCGCGAGGCAAGATGAATGCAATGGACTTCCAGCTCCATCATGACCTTGGCCATATCTGGTCTCTGATCGACAATGATCCCGACGTGAATTGCGTGCTGATCACCGGAGAGGGGCGCGCCTTCTCGGCCGGCGGCGACTTCGAAATGATCGAAGGCATTCTCGCAGACCATGATTTCCGCTGCAAAATGTGGAAAGACGCCCGAATCATGGTTGATTCCATGTTGAATTGCACCAAGCCGGTAGTGTCCGCCATCAACGGGGCGGCTGCCGGTGGCGGGCTGGCGGTGGCTCTACTTGCGGACGTCAGCGTGGCTGCCGAATCCGCCAAGCTGGTCGATGGGCACACGGTCCTGGGTGTTGCCGCCGATGATCACGCCGTTGCCATCTGGCCGCTTCTTACCAGTATGGCCAAAGCGAAATACTATCTGATGACGAGTGAGCCGATCTCGGGAGTCGAAGCCGAGCGCATTGGCCTGGTCAGCTTCTGCGTGCCCGACGATCAGTGCTATTCGCGCGCGCTCGAGATCGCCACGCGACTGGCTAAGGGGCCACCCGCCGCAGTGCGTTGGACGAAACTCTCGCTCAACAACTGGATGAAGAGCGCCTGGCCTGCATTCGAGGCCTCGCTCGCGTTCGGCATTCTGGGCTTCACCAGCCCCGAGGCGCGCGAAGGGCTCGACGCTCTCAAGGAGAAGCGTGCCCCCCAATTCAATCCAACATCCTATGTCTGAGGACAATATGACCGACATCAGAACCTATATTGTGACCGGTGCAGCGGGCGGAATCGGGGGGGCGACGGCGCACCGTCTTCTCCGCACGGGAGCCAATGTGCTGGGTGTCGATATCAGCCAGCGGCGGCTCGACGCCTTTGCTGAAGGCTGCGCTGATTTGCCTGGGAAAGTGACGACCTTTCGTGCCGACCTGTCGAAGGAAGAAGAGGTCAAAGGCGTCATCGCACATTGCCTGGAGACCTTTGGCGATCTTACCGGCATTGCAAATGTGGCCGGTGGTATGATCGGTATCGAATCCGCGTCAATGGATCGCCCGCTTGCCGAGATCGACCTCGCTTATTTCCGCCGAACTTTCGAGGTGAATGTCGATAGTGCGTTTTTGATGTGCAAGTATGCCGAGCCGCACTTCGTCAAAAAAGGCTATGGCAAAATATGCAATGTTGCATCGCTTGCGGCTTTCGCCAACCGGCCTGATCTAGGAGATACCGCTTATAATCCTGCGAAGGCAGCCGTTGTGGCGTTGACGCAGACTCTTAGTATTTTGCTGGGTCGGAGCGGCATCCGGGTCAACGCAGTGGCCCCAGGTCTTGTTTTCAGCCCAAAAGTGACGGAAACCTTCGGCGGCGCTTATGTCGAACGCCACCTCGGTTACACTGCGCTTGGCAAGTTTGCGACCGTGGAAGACGAAGCGGAGGGGATTGCATTCTTCCTTGAGCCGCAGTCCGACGCCATCAGCGGCGAAGTGCTGCGGGTGTCGGCGGGAACCCGATGAATTCCCTGCCTGCCCCTGACGACGCGCAGATCCAGCGGGCGCTCGCTCTACGTCTCGGGGGAGCGGACGGCCCCACCGCAATTTCCGGCTGGCAGCAAGCCTTCGGCGGCAATGCTCGGCGCGCCTATTCATTCGAGGCCACCTGGGCTGATGGCAGAATAGCGCCTTGTATTCTGCTGAGCCAAGTGACGGGAAAGCATGTTGAATCGGACACGGCCGCAGAATTCGCGGTATTGTCCGCGCTCAATGGCTCGGGCGTTCGTTCTCCGGAGGCTTTGCTGCTGGATGCCGAAGGCGAAATCACCGGTTCGCCCTCGATTGTCCTCGAACGAATGGCAGGCCAGGCAGGCGCGGTGGACTTTCTGTCGGCAGATACACGTATTGGCCGTGCCATTAGCGAAGATCTCGCCCAGGCTACCGCCGAACTGCATCGGTTCGATTGGCATAGCGCCGGACTGGTCAGCAACGATATCAATCCCATAGATAGCCAGATAGCCTCGTGGCAAGATAGCTTTCGCAAGCATCGCCTCGAACCGCATCCGGTGCTGGAGTGGTTGTTCGGATGGCTGCGTTCCCATGCGCCGGAGCCCGTTCGCCTCTCACTCGTCCATGGGGATTTGCGGCCAGGCAATTTCCTATTCGAGGACGATCGCCTGACCGCTCTGCTGGACTGGGAAATGGCGCATTTGGGTGACCCGGCCGAGGACATTGCTTGGATCTATCGGCGCCTGTGGAGTCCCGAGAAGTTTCTCCCACTTGACGAATTTCTTGCAATCCATGCCCACCATGCCGGCTTTACGATTCCGAGGCGGTCGGCCCTTTTCTACCGCATATTCAGCGAAGCGAAGTTCGCTGCGATTTCGATAGCTGCCGCTCACCTGTTCGCAACCGGCAAGACGGCCAACCTGCGCCATGTCGATCGAGCGGCCAAGGTTCCTGAGTGCTTGCGGCTGGCATTGGGCTGGATTGCCTCAGAAGACTGGGAGACCAGAGATGCAGCGGCCTAATCCGGGCGAATTGTTGCGCGGTTTGCGCGAGAGCCTGACGATGCAGGTTTTGCCAGCACTGCCAAAAGGGGTGGCGCACCAGCAGATGAAGGCAGCGCTGCACCTAATCGGTCGTCTGGAACGAAGCTGGGATCTCGTGGACGATCACCTATTTGCCGATAACGCCGATATTTCAGAAGTGCTCATGGACTTTCTGCCGACTGAAGGGCCGGAGTCACTGGAAGAACGCCTCGCGGCTATC
>Ga0164243_10016528_pt1 | contig 10120 bp, 9 predicted proteins | sample OricompcompostOP_FD_108781 | JGI IMG/M metagenome (GOLD analysis project Ga0164243, IMG submission 108781) | Organic Plus compost microbial communities from Emeryville, California, USA - Original compost - Organic plus compost (OP) | ecosystem: Engineered > Solid waste > Mixed feedstock >... | reverse complement strand
GGCTACCGGCGCCTGACCATCCGCTACGAACGCAAAGCCAGCCACTACCTCGCCTTCCTCACCCTCGCCGCCACCATCACCTGCTACAAGAAACTCACCAAATGAGACACGCTCTTAGCGGCGCGCTCTGTCGAGAGCATTTCTGCCCGAACAACCCAGGGTGTCCGCCCTGTCTCATATCTGGATGCGTCGTAACCGGGCCATGCTGACCATGGCCGTCCACATAGTTGATCGTTGAACTAGAAGGGAAGCGATGGGCACCGATACCACCACCGTGTCGCCGGGGTCGCTGCGCGCGGAGATGGTCGCCAAGGTCCGCAAGTCGGGATACGCGCAGCTCAGTGAGGTCGCGCGGGTCCTGCTGGACACACCACGTCATGAGTTCGTGCCCGACGCCCCACTGGCCACTGCCTACGACCCGTGGCAGGCGGTGATCACCCACCGGTTCCAGGATGGCCGGTCGTTGTCCTGCGCGTCGGCGCCGTGGCTGGTCGCGGCGATGCTCGACCAGCTTCACGTCCAACCCGGCAACCGCATCCTGGAAATCGGCGCGGGAACTGGCTACAACGCCTGCCTGCTTGCCCAGTTGACCGGCCGCGCGGACCTGGTGACCACGATCGACATCGACCCGGACGTCACCGCGAAAGCCAAGCGGGCCCTGACCGCCACCGGCTACGGCGACGTGCATGTGATCACCGGCGATGGTGGGCTCGGCTATCCCGACCACGCCCCGTACGACCGCATGATCGCCACCGTCTCGCCGTGGGACATTCCCGCGCAGTGGTGGCAACAGCTCGCGCCCGGAGGACGGCTGGTCGCCCCGCTGCGCTTCCCTGTCAAGTCAGCGTGTTGAACCGTTTCGTCGGGCGGTGGTGGCGTTCCCAGCCGCCGCTCGGACCGATTAACGTGGGTGCTGAGGGTGCTCAGCCGGTGCGCGAGCCGATGGTCAGGGTGACGGATTGGGATGTGTCTGCGCGGATGAGGGTGGCCGGCACCTTCTGTCCTGGCTGGGTGTGTCGGAGGGCAGCCAGTAGGTCCTCGACGCTGCGGATTGGTGTGCCGGCGAATTCGGTGATGACGTCGCCGGTGCGGATGCCGCTGGCGGCGGCGGGACCGCTTTGGTCGATGCCGAGGACGAGTGCGCCGTGGTCGGTGTGTACGCCGAGTTGTTGTTGGATGTCGGGGGTGAGCCGGCCGAGTGAGATCCCGAGGTAGGGGTGGGTTGCGGTGCCCTTGGTGAGCAGTTGGTCGGCGATGTCGGTGACGGTGGCTGAGGGGATGGCGAACCCGAGAGACACCGCCCCGGCGGCGGGTGGGATGTATGCCTCGTTGATGCCCACGACCCGGCCTTGCGTGTCGAGCAGTGCACCGCCGGAGTTGCCGGGGGAGATCGAGGCGTCGGTTTGAATGAGGTCCACAAGGGACTGGGTTTGGCCGGCGGATCCGGGGATTTCGCGGTGCAGCCCGGAGATGATGCCGGCGGTGACCGAGTTCTCGAAGCCGAGCGGGCTGCCGATGGCCAGGGCTTGTTCACCGGGCCGGGGCAGGTCGTTGCGGTACTGCGGCACGGGCAGGTTCTTGCGGTCGGTGCGCACGACGGCGAGGTCGGTGATGGTGTCGGTGGCCAGGACGGTGCCGGGTGAGCGGGCGCCGTCGGCGTAGGCGATGGTGACCTCTCGCTGGGTTCCCACGACGTGCTGGTTGGTGACCACGACGTCCGGGCGCAGGACGACCCCGCTGCCCAGGTCCTGGCCGGCCTGGACGGTGACCACGCTGGGGCTGACCCGGTCGACCAGGTCGGCGTACCCGGCCTCTGGCCGCGCCGGGGCCGGGGTGGTGGTGGTGGTGCTCGGCTGGGCTGGGTTGCTCGATCCGGTCGTGCAGGCTGACAGCGCGATGGCCGCCGCCGTGATGGCACCGCAGATCTGCGCTGTTCGAGGGCTAACTGTGCTGTTCATCGCGCGAGGCTCCTCATCGTGGGGGCCAGTGCACCCGCCCAACTCGACCGGGGCGCGGGGCGCGCTGGACCCGACGGGCCGGCCGCTACCTGGCTGGCTAGCTGCCGCAGGCGGCGGATGCGCTCGGCGGTCGGCGGGTGGGTGCTGAACAGCGCCGCCACCCCGTCGTCGCTGAGCGGGTGAGCGATCATGAGGTGGGCGTAGGCGGCGTGTGGAGCGTCGGCGGGCAGCGGCAGCTGCCGTGTCCACTGGTCGATCTTCTGCAGGGCGCTGGCCAGGGCGAGCGGGTCGCCGGAGAGGTCCGCGCCGTCGGCGTCGGCTTGGTATTCGCGGCTGCGGCTGATGGCGAGCTGGATCAGCCCGGCCGCGACGGGGGCGAGGATCAGCATCAGCAGCGCGGCCAGCGGGTGGGGTGCGTCGTCGTCCTCGGTGGATGATCCGATGGGCAGGAACAGGGCGAGGTTGGCCAGGCTGGTGAGGATCCCGGCCAGGGCGGCGGCGACGCTGGAGGTGAGGATGTCCCGGTTGTACACGTGGGACAGTTCGTGGCCCAGGACCGCGCGCAGCTCGCGTGGGGTGAGCAGACGCAGGATGCCGTCGGTGACGCAGACCGCGGCGTGGCGGGGGTTGCGGCCGGTGGCGAACGCGTTGGGCTGGGCGATGGGGCTGACGTACAGCCGCGGCATGGGCTCGCCGGCATTGGTGGCCAGCTCGCGCACCATCGCATGCAACTCGGGTGTCTGCGCTTCGTTGACCGGGCGGGCGGCCATGGCGTGCAACGCGATCGTGTCGGAGTAGAAGTAGGCGGCCCCGTTCGTCACCAGCGACAGCACGGTGGTCATGATGAGTCCGGTGCTGCCGCCGAGCGCGTAGCCGATGGTGAGGATGAGCGCGGTGAGCACACCGAGCAGCAGCGCGGTCTTGAGCGCGTTGGTGTAGCGCCGCACCATGAGGATTCACCTCCCGTTGTCGTCTGGTGTTGTGGGTTATGACCCGGTGCCGGCGGCTACTCGGTCGGCCGGGTCCTGGCTCGGGCCGGTGTTGGGGTTGTCGAAGCTGACCGTCAGCCCGCCGTCGGCTAGTCCGATGTGGATGGTGGCGCCGTCGTGCACGTCGCCGCCGAGCAGGGCGCGGCCGATGCGGGTTTCGACCTCGCGGGCGATGAACCGGCGCAGCGGTCGGGCGCCGTAGACCGGGTCGAACCCTTGCTGGGCGATGAAATGCCGCGCCGGGTCGGACAGATGGAGGGTCATGCGGCGTTCGGCGAGCCGGCCGCGCAGCTCGTCGGTCATCAGCTCGACGATGCGCTCGATCTCGGCCTCGGTCAGCGGTTTGAACAGCACGATGTCGTCGATCCGGTTGAGGAACTCGGGCCGGAAGTGCCCGCGCAGCGCCGCCATCACCCGTTCCCGCGCCTCGGGTTTGATCTCCCCGCCCGCGGTCGCGCCCTCCAGCAGATATTCCGAGCCGATGTTGGAGGTCATGATGATGACCGTGTTGCGGAAGTCGACGGTGCGGCCCTGGGCGTCGGTGAGCCGGCCGTCGTCGAGGACCTGCAGCAGCGTGTTGAACACGTCGGTGTGGGCCTTCTCGATCTCGTCGAACAACACGACCGAGTACGGCTTGCGGCGCACCGCTTCGGTGAGCTGGCCGCCCTCCTCGTAGCCGACGTAGCCGGGTGGGGCGCCGACCAGGCGGGAGACGGTGTGGCGTTCCTGGTACTCGCTCATGTCCAGGCGCACCATGTTGTCGGCGGTGTCGAATAGCGCCGCTGCAAGGGTTTTGGCGAGTTCGGTCTTGCCGACGCCGGTGGGGCCGAGGAAGACGAACGACCCGATCGGGCGGCGCGGGTCCTTGATGCCGGACCGGGCGCGGATGATCGCGTCCGCGACCAGTTGCACGGCCTCGTCCTGGCCGACCACTCGCTGGTGCAGGATTTCGTCCAGCCGCAAGAGTTTGTCGCGTTCGCCTTCTTGCAGGCGGGACACGGGGATGCCTGTCCAGCGCGACACGATCGCGGCGATTTCGTCCGCGGTGACGACTTCACGCAGCAACCGCTGCCTGCCCTGCTTGGTCGTCAGCTGCTGTTCCTCGGCGTCCAGGCGGCGTTCCAGCTCGGGCAGCCTGCCGTGACGCAGTTCGGCGGCACGGTTGAGGTCGTAGTCGCGTTCGGCCAGCTCGGCGTCATGGCGCACCTGGTCGATCTCCTGCCGCAGCGACTGCACCTTGCGCAGCGCGGCACGTTCGGCCTCCCACTGCGCCCGCATGGCGTCGGCTTCGGCGCGCAGGTCGGCCAACTCCTTGCGCAACTCCGTGAGCCGGGACTGGCTGGCCGGGTCGGTTTCCTTCGCCAGCGCCGCTTCCTCGATCTCCAGGCGCATCACCCGCCGGGTCAGCTCGTCGAGTTCGGCCGGCATCGAGTCGATTTCGGTGCGCAGCATCGCGCAAGCCTCGTCGACCAGGTCGATGGCCTTGTCGGGCAGGAACCGGTCGGAGATGTAGCGGTGGCTCAAGGTCACGGCGGCGACCAGGGCGCTGTCCTGGATCTTCACGCCGTGGAAGATCTCCAGCCGCTCACGCAGCCCGCGCAGGATCGAGATCGCGTCGGCCTCGTCCGGTTCGTCCACGAGCACGGGCTGGAAGCGGCGTTCCAGGGCGGCGTCTTTCTCGATGTGCTTGCGGTACTCGTCGACCGTGGTGGCGCCGATCATGTGCAGCTCGCCGCGGGCCAGCATCGGTTTGAGCATGTTCCCGGCGTCCATCGCGCCTTCCGCGGCGCCGGCACCGACGACGGTGTGCAGTTCGTCGACGAACAGCAGGATCCGGCCCTCGGCGGCTTTCACCTCGTTGAGGACGGCCTTGAGCCGCTCCTCGAACTCGCCGCGGTACTTCGCGCCGGCGACCAGAGAGCCCATGTCGAGGGCGAAGACGGTCTTGTCGCGCAACCCTTCGGGCACGTCGCCGCGGTGGATGCGTTGGGCGAGGCCCTCGACGATGGCGGTCTTGCCGACGCCGGGGTCGCCGATGAGGACCGGGTTGTTCTTGGTCTTGCGGGACAGGATCTGCACCACGCGGCGGATCTCAGCATCACGCCCGATGACCGGGTCGAGCTTGCCTGCGGCGGCGTCGGCGACGAGGTCGCGGCCGTACTTGTCCAGCGCTTCGTAGGCGACCTCGGGCATCGCGGAGGTGACCCGCTGGTTGCCGCGGATCGCGGTGAGCGCCTGCAGGAACCGGTCGCGGGTCAGGCCGTGCTCGTGCAGCAGCCGGCCCGCGGCGGTGGTGGTCCCTTCCTCGATCAGCGCGATCACCAGGTGTTCGACGGAGACGTACTCGTCTTTGAGCCGCTTGGCCTCGCGCTCGGCGGTGTCGAGCAGCCGGACCAGCCGCTGGGTGAGGAAGATCTGCGCCGGTGCGGCGCCGGGCCCGGACACCTTGGGACGGCGTCCCAGTTCGGTCTCCAGCGCGGTGCGCAGCGTGTCCGGGTCCGCCTGGGCCTGGGCCAGCAGCCGCGGCACGAGTCCGTCCGGGTCGTCCAGCAGCGCCAGCAGCAGGTGCTCACCGTCGACCTCGGTGTGGCCGAAGCGCACCGCCTTCGTCTGGGCGTCGTGCAGTGCCTGCCGGGATTTCTGGGTCAAAGGGTCGGTGTTGTCCACGGGTCACCTCCATGGTTGTCGTTGACTACGGCGCAGCGCGCGTTCCAGCTGGTCGACCCGGTCCAGCAGATCCAGCACCAGCCCCAGAGCGGCGTAGTTGACCGAGAACGCGGCGCGCAGTCGCTGCATGCGGGCCAGCCTCGCCAGCTGGTCCGGGGCGAACCACAGCGCCCCGGCCCGGTCTCGCTCTGGGTCGAGCAACCCGAGCGCGACGAACCGGGTCACCAGGTCGGGGTGGGTGCCGGTGGCGCGGGCGAAGGATTCCAGGTCCAGCCACCCACGCCGGTTGTGGTCGGGATCGCGCTGGTAGCGGATCAACGCGTAGCTCATCGGGGCACCGGGGATCGAACTGTCGGTCATGACCGCCTCCTCGCCGACGTGCCGCGGGGGTCGAAGGTCGAGGCTGTGGCCAGTTCGGCGAACAGCCGGCGCTCGGCGTCGGTAAGCCGGTCGGGTACCACGATCCGGGCCTCGGCGTAGAGGTCACCGGCCTGGCCGCGCGGGTGGGGCATGCCCTGTCCGCGCAGCCGCAGCCGTCGGCCGCTGGAGGTGCCCGCCGGGACCTTCACCTTGGTCTGTCCGCCGGGGGTGTCCACCGCGACCGTCGCGCCCAATGCGGCTTCCCATGGCGCCAACGGCAGATCGACGGTCAGGTCTCGTCCGTCGACGCGGTAGCGCGGGTGCGGTGTCAGCCGCACCACCAGATACAGGTCGCCCGCTGCCGCGGCGTTGCCGATGCCCTGGCCGCCTTGCCCGGCCAGCCGGATCCGCTGCCCGTCGGTCACCCCGGCGGGAATGGTCACCCGCAGCGTGCGCGGCCCGTCGGGGCCGGGCAGGGTCAGCGAACGCTGCCCGCCCCGGTATGCCTCCTCGACAGTCAATTCGAGTTCGGCCTCCTGGTCCGCGCCCCGCACGGACTGCCCGCGGGCGCGGGCGGTGCGCTGGCCGAAGATGCTGCCGAACAGGTCCTCGACATCGAACTCGCCGCCGAACCCGGCACTGAACGGCGACCCGCCGAACCCTCCGCCGGGCCCGGTGTTCACCCAGACCCGCTCACCACCGGAACCGGACCGCGCGCCGGTGCCGGCGCGGGCGCGCTGCCAGGTCTCGGGGTCGACGCCCTCGGGCACCTGCCGGAAGTCCGGGCCGAACGCGTCGTAGCGGCGCCGCGTCTCCGGATCGGAGAGCACCTGGTACGCCTCGGAGACCTCCTTGAACCGGTCCTCGGCCCCCGGTTGCTTGTTCACGTCCGGGTGGTACTTGCGGGCCAGCGTGCGGTAGGCGCGCTGGATCTCCTCCTGGCTGGCGGTGCGCGACACCCCCAGCGCCTCGTAGAAGTCACGAGCCACCGAGCGTCACCCCCTGTCCCGCTCGTCTCGGGATCCGTCATCGGCGGCGCGGGCGGCGACCACGACCGTCGCCGGACGTAGTTGCCGGTCGGCGTCGCCGTAGCCGGGGCGCAGTACCTCGACCACGGTGCCGGGCTTGGCCTCGGTGTCCGCGCGGGTGGACACGGCCTCGTGCCGGGTCGGGTCGAACGCCATGCCGTGGTCGTCGCGGCGTGGGTAGCCCAGTCCGGCCAGCACCGTCAGGGCCTGGTCGCGGACCGCGCGGATGCCCTGCACGATCGAGCCGGGGTCGGCGTCGGCGTGGGTCAGGGCGAGGTCGAGGTTGTCCACGACCGGCAGCCAGGCCGCGGCCACCCGGCCGCGCTCGTCAAGGCGTTGCCGTTCGCTGTCGCGGGCTACCCGCTTGCGCAGGTTGTCCAGCTCCGCGGCGGTTCGCCGCCACCGGTCTTCCAGCTCGGCCACTTGTGCCCGCAGCCGAGCTACCTCGTCCTCGGGCTGTGTCGGAGAGGCCGGGTCAGTTTCGGGAGCGGGCGGCTCGGCCCGCTCCCGCACGAACCGCTCCTCCGGCTGCTGCTGCTCGCCGACCGTCGCCCGGCCGCCGGGGTCGAGGTGCTCGCCGGGGCCGGTGTGGGTCCGGTCCTCGGCCATGGCGCGCCCTCCTCTCACTCGCTGGTGAACTCGGCGTCGATCACGTCATCACCACCGCCGCCGTCACGCCGGGCGCCGCCACCGGCCGGGCCGCCAGCGGTGCCTCCGGCCGCGGTGTCCAGGCCGTAGAACAGCTGCTGCAGCTCCGAGGTCAGCTCGCGCAGCCGCTCGATGCCGACGGTGTCGTCCTTGACGGCCTGGTGAGCGTCGCCGATGAGTAGCTCCGCGCGGGCCTTCTCGTGCGCGGGCGCGGCTTCACCGAGCTCGCCGAGGCGCTTTTCGACCTGGTAGGCGATGGTGTCCAGGGTGTTGCGGGCATCGACGCGTTCGCGGATCTTGGCGTCCTCGCCGCGGTGCCGCTCGGCGTCGGCCACCATCCGCTCCACCTCGCTCTGGTCGAGGTTGGAGCTCTCGCTGATGGTGATGGTCTGCTCGGCGCCGGTGTCCTTGTCCTTGGCGGAGACGTTGAGGATGCCGTTGGCGTCGATGTCGAAGGTGACCTCGACCTGCGGCACCCCGCGCGGCGCTGGGCGGATGTTCTCCAGCCGGAACCGGCCCAGCACCCGGTTGTCCGCGGCGCGTTCCCGCTCGCCCTGCAGCACCACCACGTCGACGGCGTTCTGGTTGTCCTCGGCGGTGGAGAACACCTCGCTACGCCGCGCGGGGATGGTGGTGTTGCGTTCGATCACCTTGGTCATCACGCCACCGAGGGTCTCCACGCCCAGGGAGAGCGGGGTGACGTCGAGCAGCAGGACATCGGACATCTCACCCTTGATCACCGCGGACTGCAGCGCCGCGCCCAGCGCGACGACCTCGTCCGGGTTGACCGTCATGTTCGGGTCCTTGCCGCCGGTCAACCGGCGCACCAGCTGCTGCACGGCCGGGATCCGGGTCGAGCCGCCGACCAGGATGACCTCGTCGATGTCGTTCGCGGTCACCTTCGCATCCGCCATCGCCTGCTGCACCGGGCCCATGCAGCGCTCCACCAGATCGGCGGTGAGCTGGTCGAACTTCGACCGCATCAGCGTGGTGTTCAGGTGCTTCGGCCCGCCGGCGTCGGCGGTGATGAACGGCAGGTTGATCGTGGTCTGGGACACCGACGACAACTCGACCTTCGCCTTCTCCGCCGCCTCGTACAACCGCTGCAGCGCCTGCGGATCCTTGCGCAGGTCGATGCCGTAGTCCTTGCGGAATTCGTCGGCCAGCCAGTCGACGACGCGCCGGTCGAAGTCATCGCCGCCCAGGTGCGTGTCACCGGCGGTGGCGCGGACCTCGACCACGCCGTCGCCGACATCGAGCAGACTGACATCGAACGTGCCGCCGCCCAGGTCGAACACCAACACGGTCTCGTTCTTCTTCTTGTCCAGCCCGTAGGCCAGCGCGGCGGCGGTGGGTTCGTTGATGATCCGCAGCACGTTCAGCCCGGCGATCTTGCCGGCGTCCTTGGTGGCCTGCCGCTGGGCGTCGTTGAAGTACGCCGGCACCGTGATCACCGCTTCGGTGACCTTCTCGCCCAGGTACTTCGACGCGTCGTCGACCAGCTTGCGCAGCACCGCGGCGGAGATCTCCTCCGGCGCGACCTGCTTGCCGCGCACATCGAAGCGTGCCGCGCCGTTCGGGCCGGAGGTCACCTCGTAGGACACCGTATCCCGCTCGGTGGCCACCTCGTCGAAGCGGCGGCCGATGAACCGCTTCGCCGAGGCGATGGTGCCTTTCGGGTTGAGGATCGCCTGGCGTCGCGCGAGCTGCCCGACCAGACGTTCGCCCTGGTCGGTGAACGCCACCACCGACGGGGTGGTGCGGCTGCCTTCGCTGTTCGGGATCACGGTCGGCTGGCCGCCCTCCACGGTGGCGATCACCGAGTTGGTGGTTCCCAGGTCGATACCGACTGCCTTGGCCATCTCAGACCTCCCCTCACGTGATCAGGACCGGCTGGTCTGCAGCAGTTCGCGGGCGCGTTCGGCGTGCGCGGGGTCGACCAGGACCTCGTAGCGGTCGGCGATCAGCTGGCTGGCCGAGAGGAAGTCCCGGCGGCCACCGGAGAGCGCGTGCCAGATCAGGGCCGCCACGGCACCGACCACCGCGCCCCACAGCAGCGCCCACAAGATCACCGCGAACCACGCGACTGCGTTGGTGGTGAACAGCGCCAGGAACACGCCGAACAGCAGCCCGATCCACAGCCCGTTGAGGGCGCCCAGCCCGGCCGCCTTCGGATACGTCAGCCGGCCCAGCACGTCCTCCACCAGGCGCAGGCCGACACCGCTGATGGTGGTGTGCTCAACCGGGAAACCCTTGTCGGACAACGAGTCCACCGCGCGTTCCGCGTCGGCGTAGTTGTCGAACCCCGCCACGACCTCCCGGTTACGGGAGCTGGTCACCTGAGCCAATCGAGCCATTGCTTCCGCCTCCCTGTTGTTGTGAACTCGCCTTCGATGGGTCTCTCCGGCCACGAGCGCCACCACACGCATGCCGCGCGTAGCGGGAGAGAAATCACCGGCCAACCACCCGC
>Ga0164243_10016527_pt1 | contig 10121 bp, 8 predicted proteins | sample OricompcompostOP_FD_108781 | JGI IMG/M metagenome (GOLD analysis project Ga0164243, IMG submission 108781) | Organic Plus compost microbial communities from Emeryville, California, USA - Original compost - Organic plus compost (OP) | ecosystem: Engineered > Solid waste > Mixed feedstock >... | reverse complement strand
TTTCCAGCCCTGGAAATCGACAAAGTTTTCTGACACAACGTTGCTGCCCGCGCGAGTGAGCGGGTGTGCCGGCAGCAGGCTTCTCGGCCAAACGTCCGGATCAATTGGCTGGTCGATACGGCAGAAGGGCGCGCCCCCTCTCGCTGCGAGACGGCACCTAACGAGAAAGAACGACAGCAACCCCCAACAGGAGAGTGATGATGACTTTCAGCGAGCAGATACCGTCTCATCAGAACCCTCAGTATTGGAATGCTCAGGGCTTGGGTTTTGGTGGCTCGGCTGGTGGCTCAGCGGGCCAGACTGGCCAGGCTTGGGGCTACGGCCCCGGTTTGGGCCAGGCCGCATTCGGTCAACAAGGCTTCGGTCAGCAAGGATTTGGCGGCCTTGGTTGGCAGCAGGGACCATGGGGGAACCCATGGCAACGGCAGTTCTCCCAGCAGGACACGGGAGAGATCGTGCGCCAACTCATTCCCGTCTTGTCGCAGATCGTGGGACAGGCGCAGCAACCCCAGGCAGCGTACGGCTTCGGCTACGGCAATCCAGGCTTCGGCGGAGCGGGTGGCTTCGGCCAGGGACAGCGGCAGCTCTCGCAACAGGACGTGAATGAGGTCGTGCGGCAGATTCTGCCGGTCATTCCGCAGATCGTCAGCCTGCTGCAGCAGGGCCAGCAGCAGCAGGGTCCGCTGGCGAGCGCGATTTACGGCAGCTCACCCTGGGGCCATCACGGGCATGGCGGCCAGGGTCCCTACGGGCAGAACCCGCTTGGACAGGCGGCGTTCGGCAACATCTCGCCTTTCGGCAACATCTCGCCTTTCGGCAATGCCGGCGGCTGGGGCGGACAGCGCCAGCTCAACCAGGCTGAGGTCGGTGAGATCGTGCGCCAGCTCACCGCGGCGCTGCCGCAGGTGATCGCCAATCTGCAGGCCTTCAATCAGCAGCAGCAACAGCAGCGCGCCGCGTAGGCGGGAGCGAGCTGTTGCCAAGAAACGAGGGAGTGCCGCGCAATGCGGCACTCCTGCCGCGATTGAATGGGAGCAACGCAATGTCGAATTCACACGACGCAGAGCCGTCGCCGCTGTCGGGTGGCCGCAGTGCGGGACCTGACACGCAGGCGCTCATTGGTCTGTTGGAGAACCTTGTGCCACTGCTGCTGCAGTTCCAAACTCAGTCTCTTACTCGTACGGGCGTCATCGGAATCGGTGAAGGCTACGGCGCGCCGCTGGAGCAGCAAGCTGCCGCGGCGTTCAGCGAAGACGTCGTTCTCGACGCCGTGCGCAATCTTTCCGCCTATGTACAGAAGAACGTCGGGCGCTACCCGGCGCTCGAGACCTACAACGGCGTCGTGACGGATGCGAAGCGCGCGCTGGCAGCGCGTGATTATCAGCGGGCGTTGGCGCTCGTGTTCGAGGCTTATCGGGCTATCACCATCCTGCGCGCCGTCCGGCCGGAGTTGCCGCCCATCCGCCAACGGGGATCAGACGAACTTGCGGCGGGGCAGGCCGAGTTGGTGCATTAGGCCCGCTTGGTCCACCTCCGCCGACCAATAGCGCGCATGCACTGTGGCGAATAAGCCGCGCGAAGTGCAGGATGTGGCCACCTTGCCCGTGCATGTGACGCTATGGACGTCGATTTCGCTGTGTTCTTGATAAGCTTTCCTACGGGAAGGTCAGGAATCGGCGAAACGACGTGGGCTGTCTCACGGGGATTGACAGGGCTTCGACGGGGAACTGGGGCTGGGAGTACCGTTACTCCTGGTCTCCGCCGGCCGCGGAAGGCTCGCTGTCGGCATTATTCTCCGTCGTGGGCGAAGCCGGTCGGCATGCCTTCACGACCCACGACCTCAGGAGATCTTGCGCCGCCTGGGCGGAGGCGCAGCTTCCCGCCGATATCCGTCGGCAACTGCATCGCGCTGTGAACGAGGGGCGTTCCGGCCGAGCGATTGCCGGCCTTACGCTGTTGCTCGCCGTCTGTGGTTGGATCAGCGGTGGCGAAGAAGGCGCACGTATCGCCGTGACGAGCGCGTTGCACCCCTCCTGCGCGCCGCTCGCAAGCAGCGAAGCGATGCGCCGGCGTCGCGATATACGTCGGTTGCACTATCCTGACATGCCGCAATTGTTCGCGCTCGTTGACGCCGTGCGTCGCCGAGCGGGCCTTACCCGCATGCCCGAAATCTATGTGCTTCCGGCAGAGCGCGCCATGAACGCCTATGCGCTCGGAGTCCCGGAAGACGCCGTAATCACTCTCACCGATGGCCTTTTGCGCGGCATGACGGTGGACGAGACTGCCGCCATCGTCGCGCACGAGATGGCGCACATCTGCAGCAACGATGCGTCGACGATGGCGCTGGCGGCGAGTCTGCATCGCATGATCCGCTGCGTTTCGTTCTCGGGCCTCGCGGCAATGTCCTCGCGGGGCACACCGCGGCCGCCGAGCCCGCTCGCGTGGCTGCTGCAGAGCGCTCCGGCAATTGCGGAGTTGCTTTGTCTTGCCCTGTCGCGCATTCGCGAGCTTTCGGCTGATGCGTTCGCTCTCGAGCTCATCGACGATCCAAGGACGCTCGCGTCGGCGCTCGAGAAGCTGGAGCGGCATCACAGAGGCGCAGTAGGGATGCCGAGCGTCGAGCTTGAGACCGAGCTGACGGCATATCTGCGCAGCCATCCATCGACCGAGCATCGCGTGAGCTTCGTGCGCAGTCTCGCCTAAGATCCGCGCCGTACTTTCCCGCGCCGCGAGAGCCGGCTTGGCGGCCTGCTCCCCAGCGAATTGGAGTGGCAACCTTAAGCTCCGATTGGCAATCATTGCCTATAAGCGACGCGCATTCCGCTGACGTGGCGCGCGCAAGCCGCGCTGCTGTGGCCAGAAGCCTAGCAATTGAAGGTCGCTTCGAATGAGCCAGCCCGCGCACGCCATAGGCCACCCGGAACCGACGGATCTCAGCGGCGCGCAGTTGCTTGATAGCCCTGTTTACAATAAGGGGACCGCCTTCACGGTCGAGGAACGGCGTCGGTTCGGCCTCGAAGGCCTGCTGCCGCCGGCGGTCGAGACGCTCGACCGCCAGGTCGAGCGCGTCATGGGCCACCTCGAGGCGAAGACGAGCGACCTTGAGCGCTACATCTATCTCATCGGGCTCGCCGACCGGAACGAGACGCTGTTCTTTCGCACCGTCATGTCCGATCCCAGGCGTTTCGTGCCCATCCTCTACGACCCCACGGTCGCGGACGCGTGCCTCGCATTCGGCCACATCTTCCGCCGCGCGCGGGGCATGTATATTACCCGCGACATGAAGGGGCGCATGGCGCAGGTGCTGCGCAACTGGCCTGAGCATGATGTGCGCTTTGTTTGCGTCTCCTCGGGTGGGCGCATTCTCGGACTGGGGGATATCGGCGCCAACGGCATGGGCATCCCCATCGGCAAGCTGCAGCTCTATACCGCTTGCGCGGCGGTCCCACCGGAACGCCTGCTGCCGGTTCTTTTCGACATCGGCACGACGAATGCCGCTCTAAGGGCCGATCCGCTCTATCTCGGATTGCGTGAGCCTCCACCCTCGGCCGACGAGGTCGATGCCCTCGTCGACGAGTTCGTCGCCGCTGTGAACGAGGTCTTTCCCGGCTGCTGCATCCATTTCGAGGACTGGAAGGGCACCGACGCCATCCGCTTGTTGAAGCGCTACAAGGACAAGGTGCTCTGCTACAACGATGACATTCAGGGCACGGCCGCCATCGCGCTCGCCGGCTTGACCACCGCTCTGCAGATCATTGGCGCGCCGTTGACGGAACAGCGCATCCTGTTCCTTGGCGCCGGCTCGGCGGGTCTTGGCATCGCCAGCATGATCGTGTCGGCGATGCAGGCGAAGGGCCTTTCCCCGGAAGCAGCCCGCGGCCGTATCGCTCTGTTCGATGTAAATGGCCTCATCGAGGCAACGCGCACCGATCTGTCGGAGGAGCAGCGCGTCTTCGCGCGCGATATGGCGCCGTCGAAAGACTTCGTGGCGACCATCGAGGCGTTCAGGCCGACGGCCATCATCGGCGTCAGCACCAAGGGTGGCACCTTCACCCAACAGGTCGTCGAGGCGATGAGCCGGCTGAACGAGCGGCCGATCATCTTTGCGCTCTCCAATCCCACGGACCGCGCCGAGTGCACGGCCGAGCAGGCCTACATATGGTCGAAGGGGAGAGCGCTCTACGCAGCCGGCGTCCAGTTCCCCGACGTGAGGCTCAACAACGAGGTGTTCCACCCCGGCCAAGCGAACAACTTCTACATCTTCCCGGCAATCGGCCTTGCCACCTACGTGGCGCGGCCCAAGCGGCTCACGGATGCGTGCTTCATCGCCGCCGCCGAAGCGAGCGCCGATCAGGTCGGTCCGGATCTGCGCAGCAAGGGCATGCTGTTCCCCAGTCAGTCGAACATTCTGGAGACGGAGGTGACGACGGCGGCGCGCGTTGCCGACTTCATGCTCGACGCTGGCCTCGCGCAAGTGAAGCGGCCTTCCGATACGCGCGCGTGGGTGGAAGGGCAGCTCTATACGCCGCGCTACTGACGGCGCATCCGATCGTCAGCGGGAGGCCGTTGGCCGCTGCTTCATTTGCGCACATCGATGCGCGGGGCTGACGTCGGTCAATTCTCTGCTTTCCGCGTTTACGGCTGATTAGCTGCGCTCGGTGAAGAGAATGCTCCGCCGTCCATGACTTCGTGCTCGTCAATCCGAGTGCCTTAGTCGGAATCAACGGGTTCGACGGATCGAGAGGCAAGCGGAGGGGAGCATGACGGCCGCACGCGCTGGGGGACTTCAGGACCGATTGGATTTCATTGGGCTCGACAAGCGGGCGCAAGCCGTGCTGCGCGATCTCGGACCTATCATCGACAAGCACATCGGCCCGGGCCTCGACGTCTTCTACGGCAAGGTCGGGAAGGTGCCTGCGACCGGGCAACACTTCAGCGACGCGGCGCACATGGCGCAGGCGAAGGCGCGGCAGATTCAGCATTGGCAGGTGATCGCCGCTGCCGACTTCGGCCAGCAGTATGCGGAGAAGGTGCAGGCCATCGGCAGGGCGCATGCGCGCCTGGGGCTCGAACCGCGCTGGTACATTGGCGGCTATGCCCTCATCACGGAGCAGCTCGTGCACGCGGTGATCGCCGAGCGGTGGCCGAGCCTGTTGGGCTTCTCCAAGGGAAATGCAAAGGGAATGGCCGACGCGGTGTCGGCACTTCTCAAGGCGATCATGCTCGACATGGACCTCGCGATTTCCACCTATCTCGAAGTACTCGCCGAGCAACGCGCGCGCGCCGAGGAAGCGCGCCTCGAGGCGGAAAGGAATCAGTCGGCGGCGCTGCAGGCGCTGACGACGGCTTTGTCGCGGCTCGCGGACGGCGACCTCAGAGCGCGGATCGACCAACCGCTCGCAGGCGAGTTCGACAAGCTGAAGGCGGATTTCGACGTCACCGCCAGCAAGCTCCAGGAGACGGTTGCGACCATTCAGACGAACGCGGGGGCGATCTTCTCCGGGGCGGAGGAAATATCGGCTGCGGCCGAGAACCTGTCGCAGCGCACGGAGCGCCAGGCGGCGAGCCTGGAGGAGACCGCCGCCGCGCTGGAGCAGATCACCACGACCGCCAAGAACGCGGCGGATGGTGCGGCGCGGGCGCGCGATGTCGTCGCGACCGCCAAGGGGAACGCCGAGCAGGGCGGAGCGGTGGTGCGCGCGGCTATCGACGCCATGGGCAGCATCGACAAATCGTCGGAGCAGATCGCCCAAATCATCGGTGTGATCGACGAGATCGCTTTCCAGACAAACCTGCTGGCCCTCAATGCCGGCGTCGAGGCCGCGCGCGCCGGTGATGCCGGGCGCGGCTTTGCGGTCGTCGCGTCGGAGGTTCGCGCGCTGGCGCAGCGGTCGGCCGATGCCGCCAAGCAGATCAAGGGGCTCATCTCGGCTTCGACCACACAGGTGAAGGAAGGCGTCGAGCTCGTCGCGGAGACTGGCCGGTCATTCGAGCGCATCGTTGCGCAGGTGAGCGACGCCAATGCCGTCGTCGCCGATATCGCCAGCGGCGTGCAGCAGCAGGTCGAGGCGCTGCAGGAAGTGAATGGTGCCTTGGGCGAGATCGACCGCGTGACGCAGCAGAACGCGGCGATGGCGGAAGAAGCGACGGCGGCAAGCCACTCGTTAACGCAGAAAACGACGGAGCTTGGCCGTCTTCTCAACGCTTTCGAACTCGGAGGCTCACCTTCGACCGTGCAGCACTCGCAACCGGCGAAGCGGACCATGTCGCGCGGCGTCGCCGCGTGAGTGCTGCAAGTCGTCTCTGTGTGAGGGAAGGCCTGAATCCCGTTAATGGTCCGGCGTGGCAACGCCGAGGCTTGCCGGCGCACGTCCGCGCTTCATGAAGAATGCGATTGCGATGACCGTGACGACATAAGGCGCCATGACGAGGAACTGGTAGGGGACCGCAATGCCCACGAGCTGGGCGCGGACCTGCAACGCTTCCGTGATCGTGAATAGGAGGATGGCGAGCAGGGTGCCGGCCGGCATCCATCGGCCGAAGACGACAGCCGCCAGAGCGACGAAGCCCCGGCCCGCCGTGACGTTTTGTGTGAACGCGCCGAGACCGGCAAGCGTAAGCTGGGCACCGCCGATGCCCGCCATTGCACCGCAGGTGAGGACGGCCATCCAGCGCACGCGCGGGACGTTGATGCCCATGGACACGGCGGCCGATGGCGCCTCGCCGGAAGCTTGCAGAGCGAGCCCTGCCGTGGTGCGGGTGAGAAACCACCATATCGCAGCGACGGTAGCGAAGGCTACGTAGACCATGGCGTTCTGGTCGAAGAGGATCGGGCCGACCACGGGGAGGTCCGCCAGATACGGTATTGACAGGTTGCCGAGTGTCGGTGCCGCGACCGCTGCGCTCGGTCCGAATACGGGCTTGAGGGCAAAGGTCGTGAGGCCGAGCGCGAAAATGTTGAGCACGATGCCGCTCACCACCTGCTCTGCCTTGCAGACGAAGCAGAGCACAGCGTGCAGCAGGGCGAGCATCAGCCCCGCAGCAGCGCCTCCGACAAACCCGATCGCCGGGCTGCCGCTTGCCATCGCGGCCCATACGCCGGCGAAAGCGCCGACGAGCATCATGCCCTCGAGCTGGATATTGATGACGCCGGCGCGCTCGGAGATGAGCTCGCCCATGGCGACGAAGATGAGCGGTGCGGCGAAGGCGATCGCGACGGCAAGAAGGCTCGTGATGGAACCGGCATCCATGCGGGCTATCCTTGTGCCGTCTTCAGCGCGCTGCGCGTCATGCGGCGCTGATCCAATCTTTGCGACAGGCCGAGCGCGGCGAGCAACAGCATCAGCGCAAGCGCTTCGATGATCAGCACAATGGCCGAGCTGACGCCGGCGGAAGCGACCTGCAGCCCTGCTGCCCCGGCGTCGAGGATGCCGAAGACGAGTGCGGCCGCGATGATGCCGAGCGGATTGAGCCGCCCGAGTAGCGCGATGGCGATTGCCTCGAAGCCATAGCCGGGCGAGAAGCCTTCGAGCAGCCGCCCCCGGACACCCAGGACCTCGATAGCGCCGCCCAATCCGGCGAGGGCGCCACTAAGGGCGAGCGCGGCAATGATGACCGGTCTGTTGGGGAGGCCGATTACCTCGCTGGCGCGCGGGTTGCCGCCCACGGCCCGCAGCCACAGGCCGATGGTCGTGCGATTGACGAGGAACCAGACCGCTGCCGCAGCCGCGAGGGCGATGAAGACACCAGCGTTGACCAGCGTGCCAGGCCAGATCCGCGGCAGGCGATAGTCGGCGGGAAAGACAGCCGTTGCAGGGAAGGTGCTGCTCGGAGCGAGCCAAGGCCCTTCAATGAGATAGTTCGTCAACTGGATGGCTATGTAGACGAGCATCAGCGAGGTGATCACCTCACTCACGCCGCAATAGGCGCGCAGCGCGCCGGGTATTGCGCCCCAGGCGGCGCCAGCGATTATTCCGGCAAACAATGCGAGCGTCAGGGCAAGAGCCGGTGGAAGGCTCGGCCCGAAAAGTGCAACGCCGGAAGCTGCAGCCGCGCCCAGGGTGAGCTGTCCTTCGGCGCCGATGTTCCATAGGTTGGCGCGCAGCGCGAGGGCGATGCCAAGCGCCGGAACGAGGCGCGGGATCGTCTTGTTTACAGTGACGCCGAGCGCGAACTCCGAGCCGAGCGCGGTCTGGAACATTCCCGCGAATGCGTGCCAAGGATTGGCGCCGGCCATGGCTACGAGCACACCTGCCAGCGCGATCGCGACTGCTATCGAGGCGGCTGATAGCGCGAGGTTGCGCAAGGCGCTGCGTGACGGAAACATCCTCATGCTGCCGCCTCGCCGCCGATCAACAGGCCTAGCTTCTCTTCGGTGAGATCAGCAGCCGTGCCGCCGCCACGGATGCGCCCGCCTTGCATGACGAGCACGCGATCGCAGAGCGCCAGCAGCTCGCTAAGATCCAATGACACGACGACGACCGCAGCGCCGCGCTGGGCTGCTCCGCGCAGCTCAGAGTGGACGGCAGCCGTTGCTGCGAAGTCGAGACCGCGCGTCGGGTAGCAGCAGAGGACGACCTTAGGGTTGCGCGACAGCTCGCGTGCCAGGATCACCTTCTGCTGGTTTCCGCCCGACAGCTTGGAGCAGGGTGTCTGAGGTCCGCCGGAGCGAATGTCGAAGCGTTCAGTGGAGCGTGCGGCGTGGGTCGCGATGGCGCGGGGTCGCAGGACGCCCATGCGGCTCACCGCGGGCTCGATGCCCGATGCAGCGAGGGCGAGATTGTCGGCGATGCTGAGCGTGCCGACGAGGCCGTCGCGATGCCGGTCCGGCGGAATGTACGCGAGGGCTCGACGTTGGCGCTGCGTGACGGACAGGGATGTGACGTCGATGTCGTGGAGCCGAACGCTGCCGTTGGCGCAGGCGCGGACGCCGGCGATCGCCTCGAGCAGCTCGACCTGTCCTGCGCCGACGACTCCGCCGATGCCGACGATTTCTCCTGCGCGCACGTCGAAGGTCAGGTCGCGGGCTCCGCGTTCACCGGCGATGGCGATGTTCTCGACCGCGAGTGCAACCGGGCCGAGCCGCCGCTCGCTCGAGAGGACGGCAGCTCGGCCATCTTCGACGCCGCCGACCATCAGCGCGCCGAGCGCACGGACGTCGGTCTCGCTCGTCGGCAGGGTGGCGATGCGGCGGCCACGTCGCAGCACCGTGATGCGGTCCGCGATGGCGATCACCTCGTCGAGCTTGTGCGCGATGAGAATGATGCCGACGCCGGATCCCGCCAGCGCGCGGAGCGTATTCCAGAGGGCGACCGTGTCGTCACGCGACAGCAAGGCTGTCGGCTCGTCGAGAATGAGGACACGGGGCTGGTCCATCAGGGCTTTGACCAGCTCGACGCGCTGCTGCTCGGCGACGCTGAGCTCGTCGATGCGCGCGTCCGGCCTGATGGTGAGCGCATAACGCGCCGAGACCTCGGCGATCTGCGCCTGGCATGCCGCACGCGTGAGGCCGCTGCCACGGCCGTAGCGCTGGCTGAGCATGATATTGTCGGTCACCGACAGGGTCGGGATGAGCGAGTAATGCTGCTGCACGAAGGCGAGGCCGCGGCTGAGCGCTTCACGCGGGTTCGCAAGCTCGAGCGGCTTGCCATCGAGGAGGATGCGGCCAGCGTCTGGGCGCAGCAGGCCGAACAGCATGCTGACGAGCGTGGTCTTGCCGGCGCCGTTCTCTCCGAGCAGTGCGTGTATCTCTCCACGCTGAAGATCGAAGGAGACGTCGTCGCTCGCCAGGATGCCCGGGAACGCCTTCGATACTCCTTCGACCTTCAGGAACGGCTCCCCCGCCGCCATGTCGCGCTGCCCTTTACTTGCTCGGGCAGGCCGTGTCGTGCACGGGCTTGATCTCGCCGGCCGCGATCTTCTTCTGCAGCTCGAGAGCGGCGTCGTAGATCTCCTTCGGCAGGAGCGCGGTCTGGGTCATGACCGGTCCCCAGTCCGCAGGCAATCCGAACTGCTGATGCTTGGCTTCGAATTTGCCATCGGCCACAGACTTCGCCACCTCGGTGACGAACTTGGCCTGGGACTTCTGGATCGAGGAGTGGATCACCGCGGGGGCGAGCTTG
>Ga0164243_10016526_pt1 | contig 10121 bp, 7 predicted proteins | sample OricompcompostOP_FD_108781 | JGI IMG/M metagenome (GOLD analysis project Ga0164243, IMG submission 108781) | Organic Plus compost microbial communities from Emeryville, California, USA - Original compost - Organic plus compost (OP) | ecosystem: Engineered > Solid waste > Mixed feedstock >... | reverse complement strand
TATACGGCGGTCGACCTCGCCGAGACTCCCGAGGGCCGAGCGGACGCCTGGGCCGTGAACGTCGCCGGCGTCGCCGCGCTGGCCCGCATCGCGACCGAGAACGGCATCACCCTCGTCCATGTGTCGAGCGACTATGTGTTCGACGGCACGAAGCGGGGAGCATACACCGAGGACGATGCTGTCTGTCCGCTCGGCGTCTACGGCCAGACCAAGGCCGCCGGCGACGCGGTCGTCGGCACAGTGCCACGACACTACATCGTGCGCACGTCCTGGGTGATCGGCGACGGGGCGAACTTCGTGCGCACGATGGCGTCGCTCGCCGAGCGCGGGATCGCGCCGAAGGTCGTCGACGACCAGGTCGGCCGTCTCACCTTCACACGCGATCTGGCCTCGGCGATACAGCACCTGCTCTCCTCCCGCCCGGATTATGGCGTCTACAACGTGAGCGGAGATGGGGAACCGTGCTCATGGGCCGACATCGCGCGTCTGGTGTTCCGCCATACAGGCCATGACCCCGGCCAGGTGCACGACGTCACGACGGAGGACTATTTCGCGAACGCCGCTGCCCCCGTGGCTGCGCGCCCGTCGAACAGCACGCTCGATCTGTCCAAGATCGTCGCCACCGGCTTCGCCCCGGCCAACGTCTACGGATCGCTGGCCGAGTATCTTCGCCGTGCGGAAGGGACCTCATGAAGCTCAGCGTCGTCGGATGCGGTTACCTGGGCGCGGTGCATGCTGCCGCCATGTCCTCGATCGGTCACGAAGTGATCGGGTACGACGTCGACGCGTCGAAGATCAGCCAGCTCGAGGCAGGTCACGCACCATTCTTCGAACCTGGGTTTGACGACCTCCTGCAGGAGACGCTGAGCACAGGACGTCTGCACTTCACGACCGATCCCGGCGACCTCGCGGATGCCCGGGTTCATTTCGTCGCCGTGGGCACGCCTCAGCAGGAAGGTGGACACGGCGCAGATCTCCGTTTCGTCGATGCGGCGATCGACAGTCTTCTTCCTCATCTCTCACCGGGCGCCCTCGTCGTCGGCAAATCGACCGTTCCTGTCGGCACCGCCGCACGGCTTGCCACGCTCATTGCACCGAGCGGTGCGTCTCTCGCGTGGAACCCCGAGTTCCTCCGTGAGGGCTTCGCCGTGAAGGACACGCTGGCCCCAGACCGCATCGTCTACGGGATCGCCGACGATGCCGATGACGACGTCGCGATCCTGGACACCGTCTACGCCCAGGCGATCGCCGCCGGTGTTCCCCGGATCGTCACAGACTTCGCCACGGCTGAACTCGTCAAAGTGGCCGCCAATGCCTTCCTCGCTACGAAGATCTCCTTCATCAACGCGATGTCGGAGATCGCGGACGCCACCGGCGCGGACGTCACCCAGCTCGCCGATGCGATCGGGCACGACGCGCGCATCGGCCGCAGATTCCTCAACGCGGGCGTCGGCTTCGGTGGAGGCTGCCTTCCCAAGGACATCCGCGCATTCGCGACGCGCGCAGAGGAGCTCGGCCACGGGAGCGCGCTCACGTTCCTGCGCGAAGTCGACGAGGTGAACCTTCGTCAACGCGCCCGGCTCGTGGATGTCATCGCCCACGAGCTCGGAGGCTCACTGTCCGACCGTCGTATCGCGATCCTCGGACTCGCGTTCAAACCGAACTCAGACGACACCCGAGACTCCCCCGCGCTCGACGTCGCCTCACGGCTGCACGAGCTCGGCGCGCACGTCGTGTCCTTCGATCCCAAAGCCATGAGCACGGCGCGCCGCACGCATCCCGACCTCGTGTTCGCTCAATCCGTCGAGGAGGCGGTCCGCGATGCGGACGCATCCGTCATCGTGACCGAGTGGGACGAGTTCCGCAACCTCGATCCTCATGCCCTGTCTCCTCTTGTCCGCGGGCGGAGGATCATCGACGGCCGGAACTGCCTCGATCCGGCGCAGTGGCGTGCCGCCGGCTGGAGCTATCGTGGCCTCGGTCGACGCTGACATCGCACCTGTCACGGATCGGGAACCGGCGGAAAGGCACAAGTCGCCGCGCGCCGACATCCAGGCAGTCCGTGCCTTCGCCGTGATGGCGGTGGTCGTGTTCCACGTGTGGCCGGGAGCGGTCACCGGCGGCTACATTGGCGTCGACGTCTTCTTCGTCATCTCCGGCTATCTCATAACCGGCCAGTTGCTGCGCCTCCGCCAGAGCGGCGCTCTTCGTCTCGGAGCCTTCTGGGCGGCGCGCGCGCGGCGCCTCCTGCCCGCTGCTCTTCTCGTCCTGCTCGTGAGCACAGTACTGACCTTCGTGTTCGCTCCGCCCGCACTCGTGACGCAGTATCTCCGCTCCATCGTCGGAAGCGGGCTCTACATCGAGAACTGGGTGCTCGCATCCGATGCCGTCGACTATCTCGCCGCCGATAACGCGCCGCCCATCGCGCAGCATTACTGGTCCCTGTCGGTGGAGGAGCAGTTCTACCTGATCTGGCCGCTCATCATCATCGCCGCGACAGCGTCGGTCTTCGCGAAGCGATGGGGCACGCGCGCGATCATGGGCACTCTCGCAGCGATTACCGCCGTGAGCCTGGTGCTGTGCATTGCCGGCACAATGCTCGCTCCTTCCGTCGCCTACTTCGCAACCCTGACGAGGATGTGGGAGTTCGGCGCCGGGGCTCTGGTCGCGGCGTTGCCCGCCCGCTCGCTCCCGCGACGCGTCCGTTCGGCCGCATGGGCCGTCGGTTGGGCGGTTCTCGTGGGCACGGCTCTCCTCTATGACGCAGACACCCCATTCCCTGGTTATGCGGCCGTGCTGCCCGTGGTGGCCACGGCGGGGATCATCCTCGCCGGGCCGACGGCTCCTTTCCGCATCGCAGCCGTCCAGGGCATCCGCCCCGTCCAGTGGCTCGGAGACAACTCCTACGGCATCTATCTCTGGCACTGGCCACTGGTCGTGATCGCGCCGGCGGCGCTGGGCGCCGCACCGGATCTCTGGCAGAACGTCGTCCTCGTGATGCTGACGTTCGTGCTCGCGGCGCTCGGGAAGCGATTCATCGAGGACCCTCTGCGATTCAGACTGCTGTCGGGCTTCAGGCCGCGCACGATCCTGATCGGCACGGCGGTTTCGATGATCGCCGTCACCGTCGCCGCCGGACTGCCTGCGGTCGCGATCGCGCAGGCCTCCCAGCATGAGGCTGCCGAGGCCAGAGCCGAGGTCGCCGACCCATCGACGTGTCGTGGAGCCTCGATGATGCTCAGTCCGTCCTGTGACGAGGAACGACGAGCGACCTTCTCTCGCGACGCCCTCGTTCCCGGGCTCGCAGGGCTGTACGACGACACCGACGGGGCGTTCGCCTGTTACGCCTCGGGAGACGAACCCAGCCCTCCATGCCACTTCGGCTCCAGCGATCCCGACGCGATTCGCCTCGCCGTTACCGGGGATTCGCACGCCGCCATGCTCATCCCCGGCCTGCGCGATGCCGCTGAGCGAGCCGGCTGGTCCGTCGATGTGTACGTGGGGCGCGGCTGCGTCTGGTCTTCGGATCCCGACCCCGCCTGCCAGAAGCGCCGGGAGGCGGTCAACACGGCCCTCTTGAGCAAAGGCTATGACGCGGTGATCGTCGCGGCCTGGAACCAGTTGGACGCCACCGAGAAGGAACGTACCGAGCGAGCTGCTCAGTTCGCCGACAGATGGCGCACAGCGACGGAGGCAGGCATCGCCGTGATCCCTGTGCTGGACAATCCCGCCGTGCCGCAGAAGTCCGCAGAATGCCTGACCACGTCGCGCACCTTCGCCTTCTCCACCTGTGCCTTCCCCGCCTCCGAGTACCTTCTGACGGACCCGTTGGCCATCGCGGCGAGATCGACCGGTGTCACAGCGGTCGATCTTCGGTCGGCCTACTGCGACGATGCCGGCGTGTGTCCGGTCGTCGCCGGCGGGGTCGTCGTCTACAGGGATCTGCACCACATCACGGCGACATTCAGCCATTCCCTGTCTCGTTATCTGGAAGAGAAGATCAACAGCGTCATGGATGCAACCGCGTCCGGTGCACCCTAGGAGTATCTATGCCCGCACTCGTCTCCATCGTGACACGGACCAAGGACAGGCCCCTCTTCCTGCGACGCGCGCTGAGGAGCGTTCTCGCGCAGACCTACCAAGACTGGGAACTCATCATCGTCGACGACGGCGGGTCTGCCGGCGTCGTCGACTCGGTGGTCTCCGAGTTCACGCGCGAGCTCGGAGACCGGGTGAGGGTGATCACCCACCCCGAGCCTCAGGGCCGCTGGCAGGCCGCCAATGCCGGGGTGAAGGCAGCCTCCGGCACCTTCCTGATCCTCCACGATGACGACGACAGCTGGGCTCCCACCTTCTTGCAGCGTGCGACGGAGTATATGGCCGCCTCTCCGGACAGGCTGGGCGTCGTCTCGCGTATCGAGATCGTGTGGGAGAAGCGCGAGGGGGATGACCTCGTCGAGATCGGTCGCGAGTTGTTCCTCCCCGACTCCGTCGCACCGCTGCTGATGGACCAGCAGCGCTTCAACCAGTTCATCCCGATCGCTTTCCTCTATCGGCGCGACGTACACGAAAGGGTCGGACTCTATGACGAGTCCCTCCCCGTGATCGGCGATTGGGTGTTCAACACCCGAGTTCTGGAGATCGGCCCTTTGGAGTACGTAGACGAGCAGCCACTGGTCTTCTGGCACCAGCGGCCGACGGCGTCCGGCCCAGACGGCAACAGTGTCGTCGCATCGGAGTCCGACCATCGGCGGGTGGATGCGCTCCTGCGCGACCAGGAGTTCAGAGAATACCTGGCACGCGAGGGCTCAGGGGGAGCACTCTACTTCGAGCGGCGCCTGCGCGACACGGAAGAGCTTCTCAAGCGGGAGTTCGAACTCCTCCGACATGAATCAGTACATCCCCTGCGCCTTCTCTATCGCCGGGCGCGAGAACGGTACGCGGCGATACGTCGAAGGAGTCCACGATGAAACGGGGACCGCGCCTCTTCGTCTTTCCATCCTGGGCGGGGAATCCGTATCTCAACCTGATGAACCTCGCTCCTCGAGCCGCCGGTTATCAATTGCTCGAGCGCTCGGCATTCACATCCCTCTTGAGCACGCTGGACGAGCTCAAAGCCGGCGATGTCTTCCATCTGCACTGGACGTCGCCGATCGCCCAGTCCGCTCACAGCGATCGCGAAGCCATGAAGCGGGTGAAGACCGTCGAGAGACGCCTGAGCCTCGCACGCTCCCGCGGCGTTCACGTCATCTGGACCATCCACAACAGGCTGCCTCACGAACTGGCCTACGCCCGTGCGGAGCGACGTCTCTATTCGGTGCTGGCTGAAGCCGCCGATCTCATCCATGTCATGGCACCGCACACCGCGGAGCTCGTGTCGGACGTGGTCCGTGTACCCGAGGAGAAGGTCGTGCAGATCCCTCACCCCAGTTACCTCGGTGTCTACGACTCGGACATCACCCGCGAACAGGCTCGCGCGAGCTTCGCGTTGGAGCCCGATGAGTTCGCCGTGCTCTTCCTCGGACAGATTCGCCCCTACAAGGGGATCGACGTTCTCCTCGAGGCGGCCGCATCCGTCCACCGCGATGACGGACGGCGCCCCGTCCTGCTTCTCGCCGGCTCGGCAAGCCCGGAGGCGATCGCCCAGTTCGACGATCTCAAGCCGTCGGGCCTCCGCGTCATTACCTCTTTCAAGTCTGTCGACGATTCGGATGTCGCGCGCTGGTATCGTGCAGCCGATGTCGTCGTGCTCCCGTACCGCGCGATCCTCAACTCGGGCAGCCTGCACCTGGCGGCGACCATGAAGGTGCCGACGGTGCTTCCAGGCATCCCCCATCTTCGTGCGCAGTTCGGAGATCAGCCGTGGATCTCGTTCTTCGATCCCGATGATGCGTCTCGGTCTCTCACCGCGCTTCTGAACGGAAAGGACCCTCTTTCTGGTCGTGACGATCGCGCGTTCGACACGTTCACCGAGGCGATCAGCCCGTGGTCCGTCTCGCTCGAGTACCTCGCTGTGCTGCGCACGCTGACCGGCGAAGGATCTCTCGGTCCCAGGCCGGCATGACGCTCATGCCGAGGCGCCCCGCCGTGGCAGAAGTCGCCGGGCCTTGGCCCGGACTGTCAGCGCCAGTCGCCTCGGCGCACGCACCAGCCAGTGGGCGCGACGCTGAAGGGCCACCTGCGTTCCGGTCTGCTCGTACAGCACATTGTCGAACGGGTTGTAATCGGGCACGCGGGAATCGGCATGCGCCGAAACGACCACGCCGTCCTCGAAGCGGAACGCCGGGCGGAGGAGCACGCCGCGAGGCAGTCGCCGCACCGGGAACGTCGCCTCGGCGATCGCTCCGCCGTCGGCAACGTCCCGCCAGGACAACACTTGCGGTTCGATCGTCAGCCGGGTGCTCCACAGAACCGGGGTACCGGCCTTCGACGACACCCGTGCGTGGATTCGCAGCGGGTCTCGTCCGAACAGAGGGGTGACAGTCCCCGCAGCCAGTCGCTGACGTGCCGCGGCGACGGCGATCGCCCTACCGCTGAGTTCGGGGACGAGAGAGCGCAACCGGTCGCCGAACCGGTCGACTCCGGCGAGGGCGAGGTCGACCCAGGCCTTCTCGATCTCGTCGTCGACGACCGGCACGACCGCCAGCGCTTGCGCGACCCCTGAGATCATCTCCTCTTCGATAACCCCCAGCTCGGAGACCACACTCATCTGCTCGAGAAGGGAGCGGACGGCCTGCAACCGTATGAGCCCCTCGTCGGCACGCCATTCACCTTCGTCGACGGTCTGCGCTGCGGCGCGAGCCGCGAGGATGTGACCGGAGACGACCAGCCTCATGGCGAGCCGCTTGCGAACGTCGACCCAGGACGCCGGCGGCGCGACCAGCGACAGGAGTTCCGCGAGCTCCCGAACCACTGCGTCGTCCTGCTCCTGGGGCTGGGTCCATGACAGGAGGAACTTGCGGATGTGGAAGAAGCCGTCCCTATCGTGGATCAGCGCCGCATAATGCGAGGAAAGCGCGTCGTCTCCGACCGCGGATACAAGGGTGGCACAGATCTTCTCCTGGCCGAGATAGCTCAGCAGCGACTCGATCGAGGACGCCTTGGATGTCATCGACGTGCCGCCCGGACGGTCCCGATAGAGATACACGACGTCCTCGATGAGATCGATGCTCTTCGCGTTGACGTAAGCGCTGACCATGGGCACGATGTCGTTGGATCGGCGGACATCCGGGAAGCGGATGTCGTGGGTCTGCCAGAACCTCCGATCGAACGCCTTGTTCCAGCACGGGCGACTGAAGATGAGGCTCGGGATGTCGACGAGCGTCGCGCGCTGCACCGGCGTGTCGAAGGCCCTCATGCTGGCGGTTGGCCGCCAGGTCCTGTTCGGCGAGAATTTGAGGTAGTCGCCTACCGCGATGTCTGAGCCCGTCTCCTGCAGGGAGGAGACGAGCGCACGATAGGCGCCGGCCGGCACGATGTCATCGCCGTCCGCGAAGACGAGAAAGCGTCCTCGCGCCCGAAGGACGCCCTCGTTACGAGCAGATCCCCCTCCCTGACGCGTCGCCCGCACGAACGAGACCCTGTCGTCGACACGGGCGATCGACTCGACCAACTCGGGCGTTCCGTCGTCCGAGTGGTCGTCCACGACGATCACTTCCATCGACTCGACGTCCTGAACCAGCACGGAGCGAAGTGTCTCGGATATCCAGGGCCGCACGTTGTGCGTAGGAACGATGACCGAAAGCTGCGGCGTCGTCCCGCTCATCGCGTCCCCTCTCTGAGTACCTGGATCGCATCACCGATGGGACCATCGAAGACCTTGCGACCACGATGTATGACGATGCCACGTTCGCAGAGCTCTTCGACCATCTTCATGTCATGGCTGACGACGAGCATCGTCACCCCGCTTTCGGCCAGTTCCATGATCCGCCGACGACACTTCTCACGGAACGGAGCGTCGCCGACGGACAGCACTTCGTCCACGAGAAGGATGTCGAGATCGACGTGGATAGCGACGGAGAAGGCGAGACGCATGAACATTCCGGAGGAATAGTGTTTGACCTCCTGGTCGATGAAGTCACCGATCTCGGAGAACGCGACAATCTCGTCGAAACGGTCCTCCGTCTGCTTGCGCGACATACCGAGGATCGCCGCGTTGAGGAACACGTTCTCCCTGCCCGTGAGATCCGGATGAAAGCCCGCCCCTACTTCGATGAGCCCGGCGACCCTTCCCCGGGTCAGCACGATTCCTTCATCCGGCTCCAGCACGCCGGAGACGAGCTTGAGCGACGTGGACTTCCCGGAGCCGTTGAAGCCGAGAACCGCCACCGACTCCCCCTCTCCGACCTGGAAGGTCACGTCGTCCAACGCCGTGAAGGTGTCGGCCCGCACTCGTCGACCTCGCAGCCATCCGACGAAGGCTTCTTTGAAGGAATGGGAGTTCCTCTTCTGGAAAGTCTTCGAGACGTGGTCCACCACGATGCTGGGCGTGGACTTGGTAAGCACTTCGATTCTCTGCATCACAGGTCCTGCGCAAATGTTCGCTCATAGTGCCGGAAGACCATCTGCCCGACGACGAGGGTCACGATCGTGATCGCGACGGCGACGAGCGACGCTTCACCGAAGTACGACGGCACGCCTTGCGGATTCGGGACGGTCGGCTCCCAGAACGCCACGTGAGACAGCTCGACGGCGATGGTGAGCGGGTTAGCCGTATAGAGGAATGAGGCCCACGGATAGTTGTGAAGCGCTTCCGCGATCAAGACCCAGCTGTAGAGAACCGGGGAGGTCCATGTCGAGAACATCTTGATGAGGTCGACGAAATTCTGAGCGTCCCGATAGCGGACGTTCAATCCGCTGAAGAACAAGCCCAACCCCAAGGAGAACGCCAGCACGAGCACGAGTCCGAGGACGACCCCGATGACACCGGAAAGAGTGGGCACCCACCCGATCACCAGACACGCCACAAGGAGGATGGCCAGCTGAGGAAGAAAATGGATGACGGCGCCGACGATGGCAGCGATGGGGAAAAGCTCACGCGGCATATAGATCTTCCGCACGAGAGCGCGGTTGTCGACGATCGAGTTCGTCGCGTTTCCGAAGGCCTCGTTGAAGAGATTCACCATGATGATGCCGCTGAAGAGGTAGACGGCGTAATTATCCAGCCGATGATTCTGCAGGACGATGCCCATGATGAAGTAGTAGATGATGAACTGCGACGCGGGCTTGACATAGGACCACACCCAGCCGAGCGTCGAATTCCGATACCGGGTGGCGACACCCTTGCGGATGAGAACACGAAGCAGATAACGCCACCGGAAAGCATCCAGTAGTCCGCCCCCATGACCCGGCCGGTCGTAGTCCGAGACGTCGATGAACGTTCCTGCCAATTGCGGTCCTTCCGAGGTCATGCCCGGACTGAGACGTGTCAGGACACCCGAAGTATCCTACCTAGGTGCGCTGGGAGAACACGCTCCGGGAGACCGGCTCATCGCCCCCGGCGGAGCGCCAACACATCGTCGAGCAGATGCTGTGCGCGCGCGTCGAAGGAGTGCGTCGCCGCGACTGCCTCCGCTGCGGCGACGAGCGACTCGGCCGTCGGCCACGAACCCGAATCTGCCGCAAGGAGGTCCCGAAGCTCGGAGAGGCTCTGATAGGTGCGAACCTGATCGCCGAACACCTCGGAAAGCCCCGGAACGTCGTCGCTGACGATGCGGGCTCCGGACGCCGCCGCATCAAAGAGGCGATTCGAGAGGAATCCGCCGCGACGCATGTCCGGCCAGTGGTCGTTGAGCACCACGCGCGCGCCCGCGTACGCCTCCGGAAGGTCCTCATTCGGAAGGACTGCCCCACGGATGTGGCGGTCGGAGATGTAGCCTTCCCAGCCGTCGTCGCCGTAGACCATGAGATCCTCGGCGACCTCGGCGGCATCGAGCACCACGGGCCGTCGCTCCCCTCTGGTCCGCCCGACGAAGAGGACGCCGCTGCGAGCCACGCTCGAAGAAGGCGGCCGGAATCGGAAGGGGTCGACCGCTTGAAGGAGCGGGACGATGTCCACCCCTGATGCCTCGGACTGTTCGCGCGCCCACGTCGGGCCGGCGGCATAGATTCGTGCCCATCCC
>Ga0164243_10016524_pt1 | contig 10124 bp, 7 predicted proteins | sample OricompcompostOP_FD_108781 | JGI IMG/M metagenome (GOLD analysis project Ga0164243, IMG submission 108781) | Organic Plus compost microbial communities from Emeryville, California, USA - Original compost - Organic plus compost (OP) | ecosystem: Engineered > Solid waste > Mixed feedstock >... | reverse complement strand
CCTCCACGCGTGCAGTCCCACGGGAGGTCCACCGGCCACCCCGTGCGCCACAAGCCGTCCCAGCGTTACGACGCCGCCTCCGGCCGGCCGTTGCTGTGGCCGTTCACTGGTCGCCCGGTGCGACCAGCCCCGACTCGTAGGCGAAGACGACCGCTTGGGCACGGTCGCGCAGTCCCAGTTTGGTGAAAATGCGGCTCACGTGCGTCTTGACGGTCTGCTCCGCCAGTACGAGGGAGGCGGCGATCTCCGTGTTGGACTGTCCGCGCGCCACCAGTTCGAGAACTTCCGTCTCCCGCTCCGTCAGCTCCTTCAGCCGCAGCTGGGGTGCCGAGCCGCGCCCCTTGCGCGAGGCCGTACGGGGCCGCTGCCGGGCGAACTCGGCGATGAGCCGCCGGGTCACGGACGGCGCCAGCAGAGCCTCGCCCTCGGCCACCACCCGCACGGCGGCGATCAGGTCGGCCGGCGGGGCGTCCTTGAGCAGGAAACCGCTCGCCCCCAGGCGCAGCGCCTCGTAGACGTAGTCGTCCACGTCGAACGTGGTGAGCATCAGCACCTTGGGCCGGTGCACGACGCCGCGCGGCGGGTCGAGGAGCTGCTGTGCGGCCTCCAGACCGTTCAGCCGGGGCATGCGTACGTCCATGAGGACCACGTCGGGGTGTGCCCGCCGGCACAGCTCGACCCCGGCCGCGCCGTCCGGTGCCTCACCCACGACGTCGATGTCGCTCTGCGCGGCCAGCAGCGCGGCGAAACCCGCGCGCACCATGGCCTGGTCGTCGACGATGACGACGCGGGTCACCTGGGAGGTCGCGGACGCGCCGGGCGCGCCAGTGCCGTTCATGCCTCGGGAGTGTCCTTCTCTTCGACGCTGGTGTGCTCAGGGGCGTGCGGAACGCGCTTCCGCCGGGTGGTGTCCGCAGGGAGCTCTTCGGTGGCGTCCGGAACGGGCTTCTTCCGGGTGCCGGAAGAGGGCTCCGTGCGGTCGCCGTTTCCGCCGTCCTCAGTGACGCCGTTTTCCTGTCCGGACGTTCCGGCGGGCGGATGCCACGGGAGCCGGGCGGCGACCCGGAAACCGCCGTCCGGCAGCGGCCCGACATCCAGCGAACCGCCGACCAGACGGACCCGCTCCCGCATGCCCACCAGACCGTGTCCGGTGCCGGACGTCTCCAAAGGTGCCTGCTCGGGTTCGGGGGAGGGACCGTTGACGATCAGCACGGACAGAAAAGACGCACCGTCCGGGCCGGTGCGGACCGGGCGCTCATCGCCCCGACCGTCGGCGGCCTTCTTCCCGGCTTCCCCTCCGGTGCCCTCTCCGGCTCCCCCTCCGGTCCGTGTGACAGAGATCCGGGTGGTGGCGCCGGGGGCGTGCCGTACGACGTTCGCGAGTGCTTCTTGCACGATCCGGTACGCCGACAGGGAGACCGTCTGCGCGGGTCCCGCCTCCTGTGCCCGGCCGCTTTCGTGCACGCTGCGCTCGTGCCCGGCGCTGCCCAGGTCCACATGGAGTTCGGCCGGCACCCCGGCCCGCACGGTCGCCTCCACGAGTTGGTCGAGGCGTTCCAGACCCGGCTGCGGGGCGCGTTCGCCCTGGGCGTTCTCGCTGCGCAGCACGCCCAGCAGGCGGCGCATCTCGGTGAGCGACTCACGGGCCGTGGCGGCGATGGTGCCGAACTCCTCCGCAGCTGCCGGTGGGATGTCCGGGATGCGGTAGGGGGCGCTGTCCGCCTGCACGGTGATGACCGACATGTGGTGCGCGACCACGTCGTGCAGTTCCCGGGCGATACGGGCCCGCTCCTCCAGCAGTGTGCGCTGGGCGCGTTCGGCCTCGCTGATGGTCTCCTGTTCGGCCAGCCGCCGCTGGGCCACGGCACGCTCCCGCAGCGCGGCGCCGAGCAGCAGCATCGCCCCGCTGAGCACGGTCAGCAGCACATTGGTGCCCTCGCTGTGCGCCGGGGAGACGAATCCCAGGGTGAGCGAGGAGACGACGGTGACGAGCCAGACGGCCAGCAGGGTGCGCCGGCTCTCCCGCAGGGCCAGGGCCAGGCACAGCACCAGATAGCCGATGATCATGCCGGGCGGCCACGGCCAGGCGCGTCCCATGGTGCCGTCGGCCGTCAGCAGGACGACGGCACCCAGCAGGTCCGCTCCGAAGATGATCCACCAGGCGGGCAGCGGTCTGGTCACCGCGAGCAGCAGGGGCGCGGTCTGTGCGACACCGAGGACCCCCGACCATCCGCCGCCCAGACCGTAGTCGTGGGAGAGCACCTGTGTGGTGGTCGGCAGGAGGATGACGGTGAAGACGAAGGCCACCCCGTAGGGCAGCAGCCGCACCCACCGGGCGGACGCGTGCCCCAGCAGGGGCTCCCGGGAGGCGGTGGGGGTGGCCAGCGTGGTGCCGAGGGCCCGCAGGCCGCCGGCCACGCTTCTGCCCAGGCGTGCGAGGGCGGGGTGCGGGGTCACAGCTCCGCCAGCAGCTCCGCCTTCTTGGCGGTGAACTCGTCGTCGGTCAGCAGCCCCGCGTCGTGCAGCTCGCCCAGGTGACGGATGCGCTCGGCGACGTCGGCCGGGTCGGAGCGCTGCTGCGGCACCGCGGCGGGGGCCGCGCAGACGCTCTCCAGTGCCAGCACGGGGTCTGCGGCGCGTACCGCCTCCAGGACCGAGGCGGCGAACGGCAGCGATTCGTAGACGGGGCCGTAGCCGAGTCCGAACACCACGGAGGCCGGGTCCTGGTCGGCCTCCGCGAGGACCTCGGCTCCGCGCGGCCGGAGCCGCAGATGGCCGCTGAGCCCTTCCGGGGAGCGCCACTCGACGCCCTCCAGCTCGCCCACGGGGAAGAACTGGTCGCCGGCTTTCCACTTGGCGGTGGAGGCACCTGTGGGGAACCAGCGGAAGGCGACGACCTGGCCGTCGAATGATGCCTTGCCGTCGTACGCCTTGAAGCTCTGCGGGGCGGGCGGGGCCGCCACCAGGTACTGTCCGGCGGGTTCGGCCGGGTCGTCGGGCAGCAGGGCGCGCAGCTCCGTGGCGTAGTAGTCGGCCAGGAGCTCGCGCTCGGCGGGCAGCACCAGACGGTAGGGGTCGCTGCTGTCCTTCAGCTGTCCGGCGGCGGCTTCCAGCAGGGGGTCGGCGCCCTCCCGCGGCACGGCGCGCAGCACGACAGTGCCGCGTTTGCTGCCGGGGGTCAGCTCGACGGCGCTCAGCGCCTCGTACGGAACGCGTCGCTCTCCGAGGGCCTGGAAGAGCTTCGGCGTGCGAATTCCCCGTTCGAAGCGGATGAGCACGGAGTCCGAATCGAACTCCCAGGTGGAGTGCATTCCAGCCAGTACGTCACCCATGTGGGCCATCGTATGCGGCGGTTGCCCGCCCGTCCCCCCTCCGCGGCTCTCTGCCGCCGTCTGCGGTGTTTCAGCGCGGCTCGGGGACGAAGGAGCACTCCGGGTCGGAGGAGTCGCAGGTCACGTCCTGGTACGAGCCGGTGCCGACCGCGGCGAAATTGGCCAGGCTGCGCGTGTGCGGCACGAAGTATCCGGTGTGGCCCTCCGCGCCCGCGGCGGACAGGTGGCGGGCGCCGAAACCGTCCGCGACCGGATCGGCACCGTGTCCGAGTCCGCCGACGTCCATGTGCGGTACGTCGGCGATCCAGTCGTCGCGGTCCCGCATCGCCCACACGTGCGCGCGGGTGCGGAGTCCGGCGGCGTTGTCGGCCCGCATCCCGGGGCTGCCGGCCACCGCGATGTCGGTGACGCTGGACGGCAGCCGGCCGGCCGCCAGCCCGCACACCACCGAACCGTAGCTGTGGCAGAACAGCGAGACCTTCGGCGCGGCGGTGCGGCCGGCTGCGCTCCGGGCGGCCGTGTTCCGGGCCGTGGTGCTGCGGTCTGTGGCGCTTCGGTCTGTGCTCCCGGTGGCGTGCGCCGCCCGCTGTGCGGAGCCGTCTGCCTCGTCGCCGCCCGGGGCGCTGTGCGCGGTGGCGCGGAGGGTGGCCGGCAGGGACCGTACGAGACGGTCGAGGCGCGCGGCACCCTCCTGGGCCAGCTCCCCGGAGGCCGCGTCCACACCGAGGCCGACGGGCGCGGTGTAGTCGGCCCAGGCGATCGTCGCGGTGCGTACCCGGGGAGCGGCGGCCTCCTGTTCCTTCTGGAGCGCGTCCGCCATGCCGACGGGCGCCGCGTACCGCCGGGCGGACTTCTCGAACGTCAGCAGTTCGGTGTCCACGCCGGGGACGACGACGGACACCCGCCGGGCGTGCTCCAGGTCGCCGAAGACCTCGGCGGCGTGGCCGCGGCCGGTCGGGTCGAACGAGAGAATCTGCCGGCCGGGCCGCAGCATCGAGGCGAAGCGGTGCATCCGGCGGGTGGCTTCGTGGCGGCCCTCGTCGGTCAGCCGCTCGTCGGTCGTACGGGCACGTTCGACGCGCAGCGCCGTGCGGAGCGCCGTGTGGTTGGCGCGGTAGCGCAGCGGGAGCGGCGCGCCCGCCATGTTGCCGACGACCAGGGGATAGCGCCGGGCGAGCGTGCGCTGCTGTGCCGTGTCGAGCGAGGCGAAATAGCGCGCGATGCGGCCTGCCGGGGCGTCGGGGTCGGGCAGCGGGCGTCCGGCGAGGGAACCCTTCTCCCAGGCGAGCAGCGCGGAGGCACGGGGGCCCGCGTCCGCGTGGTGCTTGCGCACGGCGGTCCAGCCGGTCGTCGCCAGCAGGACGAAGACGACGGCCAGCGCGAGCAGAGCACGCCAGGCGGTGGTGCCCGGAACGCCCGACGAGGCGAAGCCGGATCCGGACAACGGATTGCCGAGTGCGGAGAAGTAAGTCACTGGGGCGCCACCCTAGGAGATGCGCCGCGCCGGACCGGCCCGTACAGGCCCTGGGTGAGTCATCTCACGTTTCATACCGGGCGTTCGGGTCAGTGCGGCGCGTCCGTTCGGGTCCGCCCGCCCGATCCGTCACTCTGTGCGACCGGTGTCGGAGAGTGGCCGGAAAGGATCAGTCCGTGCGGCCCCAGCCGCCGGAGACCGCGGGCTTCAACTGCGCCATGTAGTCGTAGGTGAGGGCGCGTGCCGCCTTCAGGGAGACGCCGCCGCGCATGCTCCACTGCCGGACGGCCGCCCGCATCACACCGACGAAGGCGGCGACCAGGACGCGCGGGCGGGGATCCTGGTCGGGGTCCACACCCGTGCGCCGGGCGACCTCCCGGACGAGCTTCTCCTCCATCAGCAGCGAGTGCCGCAGATGGGCCGCCAGCAGGGAGGGGGTCGTCTCGATGACCTGGCACATCTTCAGGTGCAGGTCGAGCGGGGTGAGCGCCTCGACGGCTTCCCCGACCGCTTCCCAGGTGTCGTCGAGGACGCCGCGCAGATACTCCAGCGGAGGTTCGCCGGGCGGGCCCGCACAGACCGCCTCGTAGAAGATCGTGCTGACCATGTCCTGGACGAAGAGCGCGACCTCCTCCTTGTTGGCGAAGTAGCGGAAGAAGGTGCGCTGGGAGACGTCGACCATCTCGACGATCTGGTCGACTGTGGTGGCGTCGTACCCCTGCGTGACGAACAGCTCGTGAGCCGCCACGATCAGGGCGTCTCTGGTGCGCTGCTTCTTCCTCTCACGCAGGCCCGTCAATTCTGCTTCCTCTCCTGTGCCCGGACGCGTCCGGGACGGTCGGCGCAACCCGCACGGCATGCTCACAATACGTGAGCATCGGCTGACATTTACCGGCTAATAATTCCGTTTGTCAATTGTCAGAAGCTGTCATTACTCTCGCGCCATGAGCACCCAGACCAGCACCGTCGCGCACGACGCGCCGGAACCAGCAAGCCCCGAGGGCGGCGGGGGAGGGGGAACCCGCGCTGGGCTGCGCGGGCACCCGTGGCTGACCCTCATCACCGTCGCTTTCGGTGTCACGATGGTCGCCCTGGACGGCACCATCGTCGCCATCGCGAACCCCGCCATCCAGAAGGACCTCGGCGCCTCACTCTCCGACGTCCAGTGGATAACCAACGGCTATCTGCTCGCGCTCGCGGTCTCCCTGATCACCGCGGGCAAACTCGGTGACCGGTTCGGGCACCGGCAGACTTTCCTCGCCGGCGTCGTCGGCTTCGCCATCGCCTCCGCCGCCATCGGCCTGTCCGGCAGCGTCGCCCTCGTGGTCACCTTCCGTGTACTCCAGGGCATATGCGGCGCCCTGCTGATGCCCGCGGCCCTCGGACTCCTGCGCGCCTCCTTCCCTGCCGAGCGGCTCAACGCCGCCATCGGCATCTGGGGCGCGGTCATCGGCGCGTCCACGGCGGCCGGACCCATCGTCGGCGGTCTGCTCGTCGAGCACGTCAGCTGGGAGTCCGTCTTCTTCATCAACATCCCCGTCGGCGCCCTCGCGCTGGTGATGGGGCTGATCCTGCTGCTCGACCGGCGCGCCGAGAACGCCCCCCGCTCGTTCGACCTGCTGGGCATCGTGCTGCTGTCCGGGGCGATGTTCTGCCTGGTCTGGGCCATCATCAAGGCCCCCGAATGGCACTGGGGCGACGCCAAGACGCTCGGCTTCCTCGCCGTCTCGATCCTGGCCTTCGCCGCGTTCGGCTTCTGGGAGACCAAGGTCAAGGAACCACTGCTGCCGATGAGCATGTTCCGCTCGGTGCCGCTGACGGCGGGCACCATCCTGATGGTGCTCATGGCCTTCGGCTTCATGGGCGGCCTCTTCTTCGTGACCTTCTACCTCCAGAACGTCAACGGCCTCTCCCCGGTCGACAGCGGCCTGCGGCTGCTGCCGCTCACGGCCATGATGATCGTCGCCTCCCCGCTGGCCGGCTCCGTCATCACCCGGATCGGCCCGCGCATCCCGCTGGTCGCCGCCATGGTGCTGACCGCCGTCGCCATGTTCGGCCTCTCCACGCTCGACGCGGACAGCGGCCAGGGCGTCACCTCCCTGTGGTTCGCCGTCCTCGGACTGGGCCTCGCGCCCGTCATGGTCGGCGCCACCGAGGTCATCGTGGGCAACGCGCCGCTCCAGCACGCCGGTGTCGCGGGTGGTCTCCAGCAGGCCGCCATGCAGGTCGGCGGCAGCCTCGGCACCGCGGTCCTGGGCGCCGTGATGGCCTCCCGCGTCGGCAGCGAACTGCCCCACAAGTGGGCCGAGGCCAAGCTGCCCCCGCTGCCCGGCCCGAAGGAGGCGGCCCTCAAGAAGGCCGCCGAGGTCGGCATGGCCCCGCCCGCGCCCAAGGGCGCCCCGGAGCAGATGGCCGTGGCCATCAAGCACGTGGTGCACGACTCCTTCATCTCCGGCATGGGCCTGGCCTTCGTCTGTGCCGGCATCGTCTCCGTACTCGCCGCCGGTGTCGCGCTCTTCACCAGCCGCGGCAAGAACGACGCGGGTCCCGCGATCCACGTCTGACGGTCTCGCCCCGGCGCCCGCCAGGGTGCCTCCCGGCAGGGCGCGTCCCGCCGGGGTGGCGTCTGCCGGGGCGGCTCCTTCCAGGGCGGGTGCCGCCGGAGTACGAGCCCCTCCCCGCAGTGGCGCTGCCACGGGAGGGTGCTCCCCCGGGCGGACCGTGGCGCGGCGGTACGGTGCTCGCAGGCTCCGGCCCTCTCCCCTTTCCCCGCTCGTCGGCTGCGGCGCGGTACGCCTTGTATGTGTCGCACATGCATGCGGTGCGCGGCGCGTGGCAGGCGGTGCGCCGCGCACATGGCGGCTGGGGAGGGGCGGCCGGCCGGAGCGGGCTCCCCGGCCGGCCGGAGCGGACTCCCTGTGGGAGCGGCCGGCGGCTTGAGGGGCCCGGCGCGATTCGTGCGGTCGGCGGCAGGCCACGCCTGCTGAACGGTGGACGGCCTGGAGCCGACGGGCGTCCCGCGAAGCCGCCGAATGGTACCTGGAAGCGGCCCGGTGACGCCCGGACGGTGGATAACTGAGGAGTTGTGGACAACTCCGCCACCTGTCCCGGTGAACCGGGCCGTTCGCTCTTGGCGGCCCCTCGCGGCCACCGACATGCTGATCACACGCCGGGCGACGAGGTGCCCGGTGATGAGCGGGGGGAGTGATCAGCCATGAAAGGCATGCTCGGACGAGGTCCGAAGACGGCGGCAGGGCTCCTGGCGATGGTGGCCCTGGCCCTGGCCGCGCAGGCGGCCGGAGCGCAGGCCGAGTCACACGCGAGCCCGGAGACGGCACGGGGACCGGCAGCCGCGGCGGGGGCGGCCCCGAGGCTCGGCGCATGCGGCACGGGCGAGCTGTGCCTGTGGGAGAAGCCGCAATTCAAGGGGCAGGCGCGGACGTACGAACTGCGGAGCATCGACATCGAGAGCTGCACACCGCTGACGGGCGGGGCCGCGGCTGTCTCGGCGGCCAACCGCACCGGCCGCCCGGTGACCCTCTACCAGAGCGCGGAGTGCGCGGAGACGGCCGAGTTCGCCACCCATCCTTCCGGCTCCTGGTCGCCTGAACTGCCCTACAAGGCACGTGCGTTCAAGGTCTGGGAGAGCTGAAGTGCCGGTGACCACGGGGACGCGCGGCGCACCCGCGCGAGCAGCCGCGACAGTGGCCCCCGACAGCCGAACGGCCGGGTGCGGTTCCCGCGAGAACCGCACCCGGCCGCAAGGCCCGGGGCAGGGGCGTGCACACCTCCGGCCCCACCGGAGGGACTCAGGCGTCGCCGCCCGCGGCGCCCGGATCGGCCGCCGCGACCTCCAGCAGGCGGTAACGGTCGATGGCCTGCTTGAGGGCGGAGCGGTCCACCTTTCCCTCACGGGCCAGTTCGGTCAGCACCCCCAGCACGATCGACTGCGCGTCGATGTGGAAGAAGCGCCGCGCGGCGCCGCGGGTGTCGGCGAAGCCGAAACCGTCCGCACCCAGCGACTGGTAGGTGCCCGGCACCCAGCGCGCGATCTGGTCCGGCACGGACCGCATCCAGTCCGAGACCGCCACCTTGGGCCCCTCGGCGCCGGCCAGTTTGCGGGTGACGTAGGGGACGCGCTGCTCCTCGTCGGGGTGGAGCAGATTGTGCTGCTCCACGGCGACGGCCTCGCGCCGCAGTTCGTTCCAGGAGGTGGCCGACCACACATCGGCCCTGACGTCCCACTCCTCGGCGAGGAGGCGCTGTGCGTCGAGCGCCCACGGCAGAGCCACGCCGGAGGCGAGGATGTGGGCGCTGTGGGTGCCCCGGTCGCCCGCCCGGTAGCGGTAGAGGCCCTTGAGGATGCCCTCGGCGTCCACGTTCGGCGGCTCTGCCGGCTGCTGGATCGGTTCGTTGTAGACGGTCAGGTAGTAGAAGACGTCCTCTCCGTGCGGGTGCCCGGGCACGGACCCGTACATCCGGCGGAGTCCGTCCTGGACGATGTGGGCGATCTCGAACCCGAAGGCCGGGTCGTAGGCGACCACCGCCGGGTTCGTGGACGCCAGCAACTGCGAGTGGCCGTCGGCGTGCTGGAGCCCCTCGCCGGTGAGCGTCGTACGCCCGGCGGTGGCCCCCAGCACGAAGCCCCGCGCGAGCTGGTCGGCCATCTGCCAGAACTGGTCGCCCGTCCGCTGGAAGCCGAACATCGAGTAGAAGACGTAGATCGGGATGAGCGGCTCGCCGTGCGTGGCGTAGGCGGAGCCGGCGGCGATCGCGGCGGCCGTGCAGCCGGACTCGGAGATGCCGTCGTGCAGCATCTGCCCGGTGGGCGATTCCTTGTAGGCCAGCAGCAGTTCGCGGTCCACCGACTCGTACAGCTGCCCCAGCGGGTTGTAGATCTTCGCCGAGGGAAAGAAGGAGTCCATCCCGAAGGTGCGGTACTCGTCCGGCGCGATCGGCACGAAGCGTTTGCCGATCTCCTTGTCCCGCATGAGGTCCTTCAGCAGTCGCACGAACGCCATGGTGGTGGCGATCTGCTGCTGTCCGGAGCCCTTCTTGAGCGTGGCGTACGCCTTGTCGTCCGGCAGCTGCAACGGCTTGGCGCGGACCACCCGGGTGGGCACGTAGCCGCCGCACTCCCGGCGGCGGTCGTGCATGTACTGGATTTCCTCCGAGTCGCGGCCCGGGTGGTAGTAGGGCGGCACCCCGGACTCCAGCTCCTTGTCCGGGATGGGCAGGTGCAGCCGGTCGCGGAAGCGCTTGAGGTCGTCGACCGTCAGCTTCTTCATCTGGTGCGTGGCGTTGCGGCCCTCGAAGTT
>Ga0164243_10016523_pt1 | contig 10124 bp, 9 predicted proteins | sample OricompcompostOP_FD_108781 | JGI IMG/M metagenome (GOLD analysis project Ga0164243, IMG submission 108781) | Organic Plus compost microbial communities from Emeryville, California, USA - Original compost - Organic plus compost (OP) | ecosystem: Engineered > Solid waste > Mixed feedstock >... | reverse complement strand
AGACGCATGGTGCCGCCCAGATCGCCGCTTGCCGCACGCTTCTCCAGCATGTTGCCGCGCAGCCATTCAGTCATCAAGCCGACAACCGGCTCCGACGTGGGGCCGAATTCGGTGGACGATGCCTTCGGAAGATCCGCCAGGTTGCGGGCAGCCTCGATGCAGGCCATCTGCATGCCGAAGCAGATGCCGAAATAAGGCACCTTGCGCTCACGGGCGAACTTCGCCGCATGGATCTTGCCTTCCGAACCGCGCTCGCCAAAGCCGCCCGGCACGAGAATGCCGTGGACCTTCTCGAGATACGGAGCCGGATCTTCCTTCTCGAAGACTTCCGATTCGATCCATTCGAGATTGACGCGAACCCGGTTGGCGAGACCGCCATGGGACAGCGCCTCGATCAGCGACTTGTAGGCGTCCTTGAGACCGGTGTACTTGCCAACGACAGCAATGGTGACCTCACCTTCCGGATTGTGGATCCGGTCGGTGACCTCTTTCCAGCGGTCAAGGCGCGGCTTCGGTGCCGGGTCGATGCCAAAGGCAGCCAGAACTTCCGAGTCCAGGCCTTCCCTGTGGTAGGCCATCGGCACGTCATAGATGTGCTTGACGTCGAGCGCCTGGATAACGGCCGTCTCGCGCACGTTACAGAAGAGCGACAGCTTGCGGCGTTCCTCGCTTGGGATCGGACGGTCGGCACGCACCAGCAGAATGTCGGGAGCAATACCGATCGACTGCAGCTCCTTGACGGAGTGCTGCGTCGGCTTCGTCTTGAGCTCGCCGGCTGCCGGAATGTACGGCATGAGCGTCAGGTGAACGTAGATCGCGCCACCGCGCGGCAGCTCGTTTCCGAGCTGACGGATGGCTTACAGGAACGGCATCGCCTCGATGTCGCCAACCGTGCCACCGATCTCGATAAGTACGAAATCGTACTCATCGTTGCCCGAGAGGACGAAATTCTTGATCTCGTCCGTCACGTGCGGAATCACCTGAACGGTCGCACCGAGGTAGTCGCCACGGCGCTCCTTCTCGATGATGTTCTGGTAGATCCTGCCGGTGGTGATGTTGTCCGACTTGTTGGCCGAGCGTCCTGTGAAACGTTCGTAGTGACCAAGATCAAGGTCGGTCTCCGCCCCGTCGTCAGTCACGAAGACCTCACCGTGCTGGTAAGGTGACATCGTGCCCGGATCGACATTGAGGTAGGGATCGAGCTTACGGATGCGAACACGGTATCCGCGCGCCTGCAGAAGCGCACCAAGCGCTGCCGCTGCTATACCCTTACCAAGGGAGGAAACCACGCCGCCAGTGATGAAAACATATCGCGCCATGGGAGTTATCGCTTATCTGGACAGATTCAATTTGGCCAGAACAAAATTGTCGCTCTGGCCTTTTTCCTGCGCATAACGGTTTGCACCGTCAGCATCGATCCTCCTTTGACCGAGCCCCCCAGCTCGGGCCGGGCTAAACGCCCGGTCAACCATCAAGGTCGTGCGGGACTTACTGTCCCGACGGAACCTGAGGTTCTGCCGGCGCAGCACCTTCAGCAGGTGCCGGAACATCGCTTGGAGCCGACTCACCGGCCGGTGCTGCCGGCTGCGTGGCAGGACCGCCGAGCTGGTCAAGAATGCCGTTGCCGCCCTGCTGCGAGCCAGCAGGCTGATTCCGCTGCAGCTGATCGAAGATGTCAGCCGGACGCTCCTGGTAACGGGCGTAGATCGAAAGCCCCAGCGAGGTCATGAAGAACAGCGCCGCAAGGATTGCAGTCGTGCGCGTCAGGGTGTTGGCCGCGCCCCGGGCCGTCATGAAGCCCGAACCACCACCGATTCCCAGACCGCCGCCCTCAGAGCGCTGCAGCAGAACTGCGCCTACGAGCGCGACAACAATGATGAGGTGAATGACGATGATGATATTCTGCATGGTTCCTTCCGGCGGTCGCGGACACGTGCCTCAAGCGGACGCGGCTCAATACACGCGTTTCAAGGCTTTTCCAAGTCCCGCGCAAAACATAACTATCCTTCACCTCATTACAAGGCGCTTAGGCAGAGGAGCGCTTACTTTCCTTTGACCGCGTTTGCGATAGCCAGGAAGTCCTTCGCCTTCAGGCTCGCACCGCCGATCAGGCCACCGTCTACGTTGTTGACGGAGAGCAACTCGCCCGCGTTGTCGGGCTTCATCGAGCCGCCGTAGAGAATGCGCACACCGTCCGCTTCTGCACCGATCAGCTTCTTCAACTCGGCACGGATATGGGCATGGGCTTCTTCCACATCCGGAAGCGTCGGGATCAGACCGGTGCCGATCGCCCAGACGGGTTCGTAGGCCACCACGGTGTTTGCGGCAGTCGCTTCAGCCGGAACCGAACCCGCAATCTGCGTAGAGAGAACCGACAGGGTCTTGCCTGACTCGCGTTCTTCGCGCGTCTCGCCAATGCAGATAACTGCAACGAGTCCTGCCTGCCACGCAGCCTTGGCCTTGGCTGCAACGACCGCGTCGCTCTCGCCATGGTCGGCGCGGCGCTCGGAGTGACCGACGATCACATGGGATGCGCCGCAATCCTTGAGCATGGCAGCCGAAATGTCGCCGGTGTGGGCTCCACTCTCCTTGGCGTGGCAATCCTGACCGCCGGATGCAACCGGCGAACCGGCCAGAGCCTTCGCAGCGCGATCGAGCAACGTAGCCGGGACACAGATCAGGCCATCCGCCTTGTTTCCGGAAGCATCGGCGAAACCTGCAGCAATAGCCTGCAATTCACCGAGCGAGTCACTCGTGCCATTCATCTTCCAGTTTCCGGCGATGAGCGGGCGAATTCCGGGGGTCATTGGCGGTCACTCCTGATCTGTAAGCGGGATAGGAACCGTTCACTACCAAAAAGGTGCCACAAAGCAATCGACAGTCTCGATCAAGGACGCTATTCCCAACAATTGATCTATAAAACTGAAAGCTGGCAAGAAACCACCATGCTCGATAGTCTTCGCAAAGCCGCCAACACCTGGGTTGCAAAACTGCTCCTAGGCATCCTGGTTCTCAGCTTCGGCATCTGGGGCATTTCCGGCCAGATGCTGACGGATCCGACCGGCACGTCGGTGGTTACCGCCGGCAAGACCGATGTCTCGGTGATGGACTACCGGCTGGCGTTCGACCGCCGCGTAGCGGAACTCTCCCGCCAATTCGGAACCCAGCTGACGCGCGCCCAGGCGGAAGCCTTCGGCGTCCAGGAGCAGGTCCTGTCGGAAGTTACCGTCGGCGCGCTGTTGGATGAGACCTCCCGCAAGATGGGCCTTGGCGTTTCGCGCGAAAGCATTGCGGAACTTGCTGCCAAGGATCCCACCTTCCAGGGGTTCGACGGCCGCTTTGACGTTGCCCGCTTCGATTACATTCTCCAGCAGATCGGCATGACCCGTGACGCCTACCTGCGCAACCAGACGCAGGTGGCGCGCCGCCAGCAGATCGTCGACGCGGTTGCGACGGGCGTGGACGCCCCGGCAACGCTGCTCCAGAGCATCGCACAGTACCGCGGCGAAGATCGCACCGTGGACTATGTCGTCCTGCCCCGTTCTCTCGTCGAACCGATCGAGGAGCCGAAGGCAGAGGATCTGCAGGCCTATTTCGACGGGAACAAGACTGCCTACGGCGCCCCGGAATTCCGCACGATCAGCTATGTGAAGCTTGAGCCGGAAGACATCGCCGAGCCTGAGGCGGTGGCGCAGGAAGACATTGAGCGCGCCTACGAGCAGGGCCGTGCGAATTACACCGTGGCCGAGCGTCGTACCATCGAGCAGATCAATTTCGACAACGAGGAAGCTGCCAAGGCTGCGCAGGAGAGCCTGCGTTCCGGCGTGACCTTCGAGGACCTCGTCCAGCTGCAGGGCAAGAAGCTCGAGGACGTCAATCTGGGCCACCTGCCCCGCACCCAGCTCGCCGACGAGAAGATCGCGGAAGCTGCCTTCTCGCTCCCTGAGAACCAGGTGAGCGACGTTGTAGAAGGAACTTTTGGCCCGGTGATCCTGCGCGTCACCAAGATCGAACCTGAAAAGGTTACCCCGCTCGCCGAGGTGGAGAAGGAGATTCGCCAGCAGCTCGCGGTTGCCGATGCTACCCGGCAGATCCAGGACGCCTACGACGCCTATGAGGATGCCCGTGCCGGGGGCGCGACGCTGAAGGAAGCAGCCGATAGCCTCGGCCTCACTGTGCAGACGATCAAGGCTGTTTCCGCCAAGGGTGAGGATCAGGAAGGCAAGCAGGTCACCCTGCCGAACTCCACGCAGCTTCTCTCCGCAGCCTTCGAAACGGACGAAGGCGTGGAGAACGCTCCGCTCAACTTCGGCTCCAGCGGCTACCTCTTCTACGAAGTCGAGGAAATCATCCCGGCCCGTGAGCGCACGCTCGATGACGTTCGTGACCGCGTTGTCGCTGACTGGACGCGCGCTGAGGTCAGCAAGCGTCTCAAGGCCAAGGCCGAGGAATTCGCCAAGGCTGTACGCGATGGCACCAGGACGCTAGACCAGGTTGCCGAGGAAATCTCCCAGGAGAAGACGACCAAGCGCGGTCTGAAGCGCGAGTCGAACGATCCGGATCTCGGACGCGGCGGTGTCGGAGCTGTCTTTGCGGTCCAGAAGGGCGGCGTTGGCTCCTTCCCGAACCCGGCAGGCGATGGCGAGTTCCTGTTCCAGGTGACGGAAGTCTTCCAGCCTGCAGCCGCGACCTCGGATGCAGTGCCCGCGGATGTCGCCAAGTCCATCGGCGACACGCTCACGCAGGACCTGCTGATCCAGCTCGCAGCCCGTCTGCAGTCGGACCTTGAGGTTACCGTCAACCGCAACGCGATGCAGCAGGCACTTACTCTGTTCTGAGGTACGTCATGGCTGACTTGAAGGCGCATATCGCGAAGGTTGCAGCGGGTACCCCGCTCAGCCACGAGGAATCCCGTCAGGCCTTCGACATCATCATGTCGGGTGACGCGACGCCGAGCCAGATGGGCGCCTTCCTGATGGCGCTCCGCGTGCGCGGCGAAACGGTGGACGAGATCACCGGTGCCGTCGAGACGATGCGCTCGAAGATGCTGCGCGTCACGGCCCCCGACAATGCCGTCGACATCGTTGGAACCGGCGGCGACGCTTCCGGCTCCTACAATGTGTCCACCTGCGCAGCCTTCATCGTCGCCGGCTGCGGTGTGCCGGTGGCAAAGCATGGCAACCGCGCCCTCTCGTCCAAGTCAGGGGCGGCGGATTCGCTTGCCGCCCTTGGCGTCAATATCGAGCTTGACCCGAACGAGATTGCAGCCTGTGTCGCAGAAGCCGGCATCGGTTTCATGTTCGCCCCCATGCATCACTCGGCCATGCGTCATGTGGGCCCGACCCGCATCGAGCTTGGCACGCGCACAATCTTCAACCTGCTTGGCCCTCTCGCAAACCCGGCGGGCGCCAAGCGTCAGCTGCTCGGCGTCTTTGCCCCTCAGTGGGTCGAGCCGCTTGCCCACGTGCTGAAGAACCTCGGCGCGGAAAAGGCCTGGGTCGTCCACGGCGACGGTCTCGACGAAATGACCATCACCGGCTCGACGCTGGTTGCCAGCCTCGACAAGGGCGAAGTGACGACCTTCGAACTGACGCCAGAAGCAGTGGGCCTTTCCCGCACCGACATGGCCTCCCTCAAGGGCGGCGACGGCGTCGAAAACGCCAAGGCGCTTCGGGCCGTTCTCGAAGGCGCCCAGAACCCATATCGCGACATCAGCGTCCTTAACGCTGCCGGCGCACTGGTGGTTGCGGACAAGGCTGCGACCATTGAGGAAGGCATCGCACTTGCGGCAAAGTCGCTGTCGTCGGGAGCAGCACTCGCCACGCTCGACAAGCTCGTCGAAGTGTCGAACCGCAAGGCCTGAGATCGCGGCACCATTGGAATTGTAGGAGCATTTTTCATGGCGGATATTCTGCGCAAGATCGAAGCTTACAAGCGCGAGGAGATCGCTGCCGCCAAATCTGCCCTGCCCGAGGCCGAACTGAAGGCGCGCATCCGCGACGCTTCACCCGTGCGCGGTTTCCTGAAGGCACTTCGTGCCAAGGAAGCCGACGGCAGGTTCGGCCTGATCGCTGAAATCAAGAAGGCAAGTCCCTCCAAGGGCCTGATCCGCGAGGATTTCAATCCGCCGGCGCTCGCGAAAGAGTATGAAGCAGGCGGCGCGGCCTGCCTTTCTGTACTGACCGATGGGCCCTCCTTCCAAGGTGCTCCAGAGTTTCTCTTAGAGGCACGTGCAGCCTGCGCGCTGCCTGCAATCCGCAAAGATTTCATGCTCGATCCGTATCAGGTGCTGGAGGCTCGTCATCTGGGTGCCGATGCCATCCTCATCATCATGGCGAGCGTCGATGATGAAACCGCCAAGGTGCTGGAAGATGCTGCCCTCGAACTCGGCATGGATGCACTCATCGAAGTGCACGACGAAGAGGAGCTTGAGCGGGCGCTGAAACTCTCCTCGCCCATGATCGGCATCAACAACCGCAATCTGCGCACCTTCGAGACAACGCTTGCCACATCCGAACGGCTCGCCGAAATGGTGCCTTCAGACCGCATGATCGTTGGCGAAAGCGGCATCTTCACCCATGAAGACTGCAAGCTGCTGGAGAAGGTTGGCATCCGCAGCTTCCTCGTCGGCGAAAGCCTGATGCGTCAGCAGAACGTGGCGGAGGCGACGCGCACCCTGCTCGGCCTCCCCTCCGCAGCCTGAGGACGGCACGCCATGGCTGACGATCATTCGCGTCTCACCCATATCGATGCTGACGGCAAAGCCGACATGGTCGACGTCGGCGCCAAGGCAGACACAGAACGCACGGCCATTGCCGAAGGCAGCGTCCGCATGGCCCCGGAAACGCTGGCCGCCATCATTGCCGGCAATGCGAAGAAGGGAGACGTGATTGGCGTCGCCCGCGTCGCCGGCATCATGGCCGCCAAGAAGACGAGCGATCTCATTCCGCTCTGTCATCCGCTGGCGCTCACCAAGGTTTCCGTCGATATCGAGCCGGACGAGACGCTTCCCGGCCTGCGCGTGCGCGCGCTTGCACGGCTCGTCGGCAAGACCGGCGTCGAGATGGAGGCGCTGACGGCCGTTTCCGTCGCCTGCCTCACCATCTACGATATGGCCAAGGCGCTCGATAAGGGCATGGTCATCGGCGATATCTGCCTGATTGAAAAAGTGGGCGGCAAGTCCGGTCACTGGAGTCGCGAAGGACAGACATAATGTCGTTGCTTGCAGTCGATGAGGCGCTTGAGCGTATCCTGGAAGGCGTACAGCCTTTGTCCGCCGAGGCGGTTCCCCTCCGGCAAGCCGCTGACCGGGTCCTCGCCTCGCCTCTCGCTGCACTGCGGACGCATCCGCCCTTCCATGCCTCTGCCATGGACGGTTACGCGGTCCGCGCGGCGGATATCGCGGAAGCGCCCGCCACGCTCCGTGTGATCGGCACTTCTGCCGCAGGCGGCAGTTTTGAAGGCGAAGTCCTCCCACAAACGGCCGTTCGCATTTTCACTGGCGCACCGCTGCCCAGGGGTGCCGACACGATCCTGATCCAGGAGAATGCCCGCGTCATCGATGGCGACAGCATCGAAGCCTTGCAGGCGGTAGACGCTGGCCGTCACATCCGTCGGGCGGGACTGGATTTCGCCGAAGGCAACATCGTCCTTGAACAGGGCCGCGTCCTCGATCCCGCCGCGCTCTCGCTCGCCGCATCCGCAGGCCACGCGACGCTCCCTGTGGTACGCAGCCCGCTCATCGCCATCATCTCGACCGGTGATGAACTGGTCCCGCCCGGTGTAGCACCCGGCCCCAACCAGATCGTTGCCTCCAACAACTTCGGCATCGCAGCACTTGCTCAGCGGGATGGCGCACGAATTCTGGACCTTGGCATCGTGCCGGACGACCGCGAAGCCTTCGCCGCCGCGGTACGCCACGCGCGCGAGGCAGGCGCGGATATTCTCGTGACGCTTGGCGGCGCTTCGGTTGGCGATCGAGATATCACGCGCGATGTTCTTGCCGCCGAAGGCATGACGCTTTCGTTCTGGAAGATCGCGATGCGGCCCGGCAAACCGCTGATCTTCGGGCGGTTCAGCGGCACCTCCGTACTCGGCCTCCCCGGCAATCCTGTCTCCAGCATGGTCTGCGCTCACGTGTTCCTGAGCCCGCTCGTGCGGCGTCTCGCCGGCCGAATCCATGCGCCTGACCTCCGCCCGGCGGAACTCGGCGCCGCCATGCCGGCAAACGACTCGCGTCGCGACTATGTCCGCGCCAGTGTGGCGCTCGGTCCTCGCGGCCTGGTTGCAACGCCGTTTCCGCTGCAGGATTCGTCCATGCTCAGCGTGCTGGCCGCAGCAAACGCGCTCATTATTCGCGCACCGAACGCCCCCGCGGGCGAAATCGGCGACCGCTGCCAGGTTTTGATGCTGCGTTAACACCTTCTCAACCTTCCCGCCGCAACTTTACGGTTGCAGAACACACACTGAACGTCTACGTTCTGTTCTGCATTTGTTTTTACTTTGATTCAGGGGCTTGGTGCCGATGCTGACCCGTAAACAGCATGAACTGTTGCTGTTCATACATGCCTGCCTCAAGGAGACGGGTATCCCCCCTTCATTCGATGAAATGAAGGAGGCGCTCGACCTCGCTTCGAAATCTGGCATCCATCGCCTGATCAGCGCGCTCGAGGAACGCGGCTTCATCCGCCGTCTGCCCAACCGCGCCCGCGCTCTCGAAGTCATCCGGCTTCCCGACTCGATCGCGCCGGGCCTCCCCCGCGCGAAAGGGTTCTCGCCGTCGGTCATTCAAGGCGGCCAGAGCATGCCGGAGCCGACGCCCGCCCCTGCCGCCTCGTCGCTGAGCAGCGCGAACGACTCCAGCGCCATCTCCATTCCTGTGATGGGCCGGATTGCCGCCGGTGTTCCAATCGACGCAATCCAGCACGCCACGCACAGCATCAGCGTTCCGCCAGACATGATTTCCGGAGGCGAGCATTACGCGCTTGAGGTCAAGGGTGACTCGATGATCGAGGCCGGCATCTTCGATGGCGACACGGTGATCATCCGCCAGATGCAGACGGCGAACCCTGGCGAAATCGTGGTGGCACTGGTGGACGATCAGGAGGCGACGCTGAAGCGCTTCCGCCGCAAGGGTGCCTCGATCGCACTTGAAGCCGCTAACCCCGCCTATGAAACCCGCATCTTCCCGCCTCATCGCGTGAAGGTTCAGGGCAAGCTGGTGGGTCTCATCCGCCGGTATTGAGGGGCCTGGGCGGCAGATTGCCTGCCCAAACTTCACAGAATGATGGCCGGCACAGTTGATCGGCCATTTCCATGGTACAGCTTAGGTTCTGTTGCTCTTCCTTGGCATTTTCGTCAATTTCTGCTGGAAGAACGCAGAATTCCGCCCCCTCCAGATTGACGCAACGACGCAGGCAGGGGAAAAGAAAACCGGCGCGGACGTGGCGAAATTGGTAGACGCAAGGGACTTAAAATCCCTCGGGCTTTGCCCGTGCGGGTTCGACCCCCGCCGTCCGCACCATTCATTTTCTTGTAGTTCCAGAGCAATTTGAGGAGGTATGGGAACCGTTTTTCCGTCCGGAATTGCTCTATAACAAAGACTTAGTTCTTCCAGGTTGCTGTAATTCCTGAAACTGTCGAGTGTATTCTGTAGGCTGTTCTGCATACTTTCCAAGAAGCCACCAAAATGAACTACCCTACCACAAGCACTGGTTGAAAATACAGTTGCATCGGCTAAGCTTGCCGAGGGAGTCGGGGGCGGGTGGAATGGCGTCCATTGAGGAAACACGTCAAGCTTTGCAGGTCGAGCGTGACAGAGCCATGGAGCTTGCAGAGCGATCGCTTTCTGCAATTGACAGCGTTACGTCTTTGGCAAACTTTTGGCTCACAGGACTATCCATTGTCATCGCGTTGATTGCATTAGTAGGCTTTGGTGTCGTCTATCTGGGTGCCACGCGAGCGGCTAAGAAAGTTGCCGACAACAGACTGGCGTCTTATATCAACAGCAATGAAGCTGTGTCCGTTATCCGGCAGGGAATATCCGAAGAGGTGAAATTCCAGATCGAAGCCAAGTCTTTCGTCATCGTCCAGCCACCGTCGCGTCATAATGGTGATGGATCGTT
>Ga0164243_10016521_pt1 | contig 10125 bp, 7 predicted proteins | sample OricompcompostOP_FD_108781 | JGI IMG/M metagenome (GOLD analysis project Ga0164243, IMG submission 108781) | Organic Plus compost microbial communities from Emeryville, California, USA - Original compost - Organic plus compost (OP) | ecosystem: Engineered > Solid waste > Mixed feedstock >... | reverse complement strand
CTGACCTACACGCTGACCTTCGAGAACGTCGGGACGGGCTCCGGTCCGGTCGACGTGATCGACGACCTCGTGCACGTCTCCGACGACGCGGCGGTCACCGCTGAGCCGACCTCCGCCGTCCTCACGGCGAGCCGTGCCGGCGACCTCATCGAGGTCGAGGGCGACCTCGAGCCGGGCGAGCAGGCGACCGTCACGTACCAGGTGACCGTGCTGCCCGACGGGGAGCGTGGCGACGACCTCGCGGCGAACTTCCTGCTGCGGCCTGACGAGGACGGCGCGGTCGAGGCGCCCGCCGATCCGGTGTGCCAGCCGACGGACGTCGACCGGCCCGATTGCACGCTCACGCCGATCGGCCGCCTCGTGGTCTCCAAGGCCGTCTCGGCGTCCGCCGATCAGGTCGTCGCCGGCACGACGCTCACCTATACCCTAACCTTCGACAACCAGGGCATGGGCGCCGTCGCAGTGGACAAGACGGACGATCTCGCCGGTGTGCTCGACGACGCCGTGCTCGACGGCGAGGCCGAGGTCTCCGACGACGCGCTGAGCGTCTCGGAGGTCGCCGCCGATGCCTTCCGTGTGACGGGAGTCCTGGCGTCGGGCCAGACCGTCGTGGTGACCTACCGGGCCGTCGTGAACGCGGTGGGCGATCGCGGCGACAACGCCGTCGACAACTTCCTTGTGGACGAGCCCGGCGACGCCCCCGTCTCGTGCGAGGACGCCGATCCGACCTGCACTCACACTCCGCTCGCGGCGGTCACGGACGCGAAGACGGTCGACGTCGGATCCGGCGCCGCGGTCTCGGCGGGCCAGACGCTCGTTTACACCCTGACCTTCGTCAACGCGGGTCAGGCGGCCGGGGCGGTCGATCGGGTCGACGACCTGAGCGGTGTGACGGATGACGCCGCGGTCACGAGCGAACCGGTCGTCTCTGACCCGGCTCTCGCGGTCACGCGCATGGGCGACCTCATCGCGATCACGGGCGACCTCGCTCCCGGGCAGGCCGTCACGGTCCGCTACGCGGTGACCGTGGAGGCGGACGACGCGCGCGGCGACGACGTGCTCGCGAACTTCCTCCTCGATCCCGGGGCGGAGCCGCGCGGCGGGGCGGCGTGCGATCCGGAGAGCGGCGCCGACGAACCCTGCACGGTCAACCCCGCGGTGGACACCCCACCGCCGGGACTCAGCTCCTCGGGCGTGACGGTGCTGCCGCTCCTGATCGGCGGCGGACTCGCGCTCGCGGCCGGGCTCGGGCTCGTGCTCCTCGTGCGCCGACGCCGGGAGGCGTAGCGGGGGAGGGCGAGCGGTGCGGCTGCTCGCCCTCCCCCGCCTATCGCCGGTCCGTGCGATCCTGGCGCTATGGAGATCACTCGCCTGCAGCCGACCGGCCTCGTCGCGAGCCCGGCGTTCAGCCACGTCGCCATCGTCCCCGCCGGGGCGACGACCATCTACCTCGGCGGTCAGAACGGCGTCGACGAGACCGGCGCGGTCGTCTCGGACGATGTCGCCGAGCAGTCGGCTCGGGCCCTCGACAACGCGGCCGTCGCGCTCGCGGCCGCGGGCGCCTCGCTCGCCGACGTGATCCAGTGGACCGTGCTCGTCGTGGCCGACGCGGATCTCGGCGCCGCCTACCGGGCGATCGCGCCGCGGCTCGCGGGGCGCGGCGCCCCGCCGCTCGTGACCGCGGCGCGGGTCGCGGGGCTGGGGGTGCCGGGTGCGCTCATCGAGGTGAGCGCGGTCGCGGCGGTGATCCCGGGCTGACGCCGAGGGATCGTTGACAGGGTCGCGAAGCCGGTGCTACGTTCCGAGAAAGCGGTTTCACGACGGAGTCGTCGGTGGGCCGCTCGCCCCGCGGCGTGATCGTGGGGCTGGGGACACGACACGAGAACGAGACGCGACGATGCGTGCAGCACGTGCAGGGGAAGCGCCCGCCGTCCGACGGCGACGTCCCCCGTCCTGACCCCGCCGCCTCGTCGGTCGCGCGCGACACGATCGCGCCCGATCGGATCCAGGCTCGCCTCGCCCTGATGAGAAACCGCTTTCTAGCGCGAGGCCCCGAGCGGTCGTCCCTCCCGACGGCCCCATTCGAAGACAGAGACACCAGAGACACGGAGAACGGTGTGACAACGCTATCCAGATCCCTCGCGGTCCTCGTGCCCGCGACGCTCCTCGCCGGAGTCGTCGCGGCGCCCGCGGCCGCCGCGACCGGGCAGGGCTACCCCTACGACCAGCCGGGCGACAAGGACTACGTGAGCAACACGAACGTCCTCGAGCGCTACTCGCCCGAGGGCGGGAACAATCAGAGCTACAAGGTGACCTCCCCGCGCGCCGAGGCCGATGCGGCGTTCACGACCGAGCACGTCGCGGTCGACGGCGTGCGCGACGACGCCTGGGACGCCGCGACGGCGTACCCCGTGCAGAACCGCTTCACTCCGACCATGACGGCGGAGGCGCCCGACGCGACGGCGGGCGGCACGCTCCGCCTGCTGTGGGACGGCCCCGTGCTCTACGGCCTCGTCGAGGTCACGGGCGACTCCACAGAGTCCGACACCGGCACGCCGAACTGGACGAGCGCGAGCTACGCGCCGACCACCGACGGCCTGTTCGTCTCGATGGACGTCTTCAACGACCAGTGGGGCCTGGAGACCGACACCCAGGGCGTCTTCTTCCTCGGTGCGAACCCCGCGCTCACTTCGGTGACCTCCTTCAACAACGCCGGAATCCCGTCCCTCGGCTCGTTCTTCAACCCCGCCAACCAGGACTATTCGACCCGCCTCGCGGGCTTCGCTTCCTCGGGCTACACCCCGGGCGACGGCGTCAACTACACCTACGAGTTCGCGCTTCGCATCGAGGGCTGGGGCGACGCCTGGGATCGCGAGCTCACGAACGGCACTCAGATCGGCCTCGAGGTCGGCGTCTACGACCAGGGCAACTCGTTCTCCTACTGGAGCAAGACCCAGGCCTTCGCGGGCCGGGAGGGCAGCTCCAACCTGCCCAACTCGGAGCGCGTGCGCAACCGGGACTGGGGCGTCGTGACGCTCGCCGGCTGGGATGGCGAGACGCCGTTCGCCTACAGCGGCTGGCCGGCCGACGAGGACATCCGGTTCTGGGACTCCAAGAGCAACCCCGGCGGCTCGGGCAACGGCACCGCCGCCTCCGACGACGGGGACGACAGCCTCGTGTGGACCCCGGAGTCGCGGGATCGCATGGTCGCGGCCAAGGCGGCCTACCTCGCGATCCGCGACGACGCGGCCGCGACACGCGCCGAGAAGGAGGCCGCCGTGCGGGAGGTCGTGCAGGCCTTCGCGGCGCTGCGCTGGGGCGACACACGATATCCCGACCCGCACGACCTGCCCGCGCTGCAGACGCTGCCGAACGCGTTCCGGTTCTTCGACCCGTCGAAGGGCACGGACGGCATGGTGACGACCGCCGCCGAGTGGCAGGAGCGCCGGCAGGAGATCCTCGACCTCGCCCAGTTCTACGAGTACGGCTACAAGCCGCGGCTCGGGGTCGACTACTCCGTGGAGCTCGTCTCGAACGCCTACGCGGGCACCGGGAACGCGACGGTCACGGCGCGTATCGTGCCGACGAACGCGAACTTCTCGGGGGGATCCCCGGTGACGATCACGATCAACGTGACGCTGCCCGCGTCGGTGCCCGGCGACCAGCGCGCCGCCGTCGCCTTCGGGGGCGGGTTCACGGCGAACGGCATCGCAAACGTGCCGTTCCCGAACTGGGCCTCCGACAACCGGACGGATGCCGGGGCCTGGGGCAACCCGAACCGCACGGGCACCTTCTACACGCTCTTCCCCTACGCGCGGAACAGCACCTCGTCCGACTCGAGCATCCTCATCGCGAACGCCACGGCGGTCTCCGCGTACCTGGACGCCCTGGAGCTCGCGGTCGCGCAGAACCCGGCGCTCGCCGCGCGCATCGACCCGACCCGGGCCGTCACGAAGGGCTTCTCGATCGGGGGCAAGAACGCCTTCGTCGCGGCGGTCTTCGACGACCGGGTGAAGGCCGTCATCGCGGGCGGCGCGGGCGCGACCGGCCCGGCGAACTGGCGCTATAACGCCCAGGGGCAGGAGTACGACTTCTCCGGCACGGCCTACGCCAACCCGGGGGCCGAGCGCATCGTCTCGCACGGCACGGAGGGCGCGGGCAACAGCTACCGCCACAACCGGGTGCGCGAGACGGAGCTGTTCCGGCACTTCATGTCCTACGGGCACATGTACGAGCACGAGGACGGCTCCTACGCCTACGGCGGCTACAGCCGCCTGCCCTTCGACCAGTCGCTGCTCGTGGCGACGCTCGCGCCCGACCGCGCGATCCTCATCGACACGAACCTCAACGACTACAACGACGGGGCCGTGACCGACAACATGAGCCTGCAGATCGCGAAGAGCGTGTACGACAACCTCGGGGTCGACGGGTCCGGGCTCGTGAGATTCAACAGCGGGTCCTACGTCTCGGCGGGCGACCCGCACGGCGCGGCGAGCCCGACCGTGGAGGGGAAGTACCTGAGCGACCTGCTCTACGGCACGACCACCCTCACGCCCGAGGAGTCCGCGCGCCTGGACACCGACCCCTACGCCCTCGCGGTGTCGGACGGCCGGACCCAGAGCCCGTACGACTACTACTGGGGCGGCTACAACACGATCACGGGCGGCGCCGCGGGCGTCGACGGCACGGATGGCTGGTACTTCTCCGGCCTCGACGCCGAGCTCGCGAGCCTGCGCGCGCAGGCGCCGGGCGCCGGTGCCGGCCTCGACCGGGTCGTGCAGCTGCTGAGCGCGGGGGAGCAGGGGGAGGCGGCCGACGCGCTCCTCGCGGCCCTCGCGGGTCGGGGCGACGCCGTCGAGGCGGCCGCCGCGCAGCTCGCGCTCTACCTGCGCACCGCGGAGGGCGTCCGGCCGGCCTGGTCGGCCTCGGTCGTCTTCGACACGGGCGATGAGGTGACCGTGGACGGCCGGCTCTACCGCGCGACCTGGTGGACGCAGAACCAGGCCCCCGGCGACCCGAACGGCCCGTGGCAGGAGATCGCCACGACCGACGAAGGCGTCGCGATCTGGACCGCGTCGCGCATCTTCCAGGCCGGCGAGGTCGCGTCCTATCAGGGCGAGACCTGGCGTGCCCAGTGGTGGACCCGCAACCAGGAGCCGGGCGACCCGCACGGTCCGTGGCAGCTCGTGGGGTAGTCCGCTTGGATTGCGCGGGGCGGCATCCCCTTCCCGGGGGTGCCGCCCCGCGCGGCTATCGTGGCGGCATGGCCGACACGCGGAGCAGGGGATGACCGCCCAGCTGCGCGTCTGGGTCAAGCCCGGCAGCTCCCGCGGCCCGCTCGTCGAGCCCGCGGCCGAGGGGCTCGATGCGGATCTCGTGGTGCACGTCCGCGAGCGCGCCGTGGACGGCAAGGCGAACGAGGGCGTCGTGCGGGCGCTCGCGGAGCATCTCGGCATCCCGCGCTCGGCGGTCGAGATCGTGCGCGGCCACACGGCGCGGCGCAAGCTCGTGCGCGTGACGGACTGATTCGTCCGCTCCCGGATCGCTTTGCTATAGTCGTCAGGTTGGCCGTGAGGTCGACGCGCGCCCGTAGCTCAATGGATAGAGCATCTGACTACGGATCAGAAGGTTGGGGGTTCGAGTCCCTTCGGGCGCACGTCCGGAAGCCCCGCTCGCGAGAGCGGGGCTTCGTCGTTCCTGCAGGCCTACCCTGTCCCCATGACCTCGCGCCTCGGCGCGCTGCTCGCGGCCGCGCACCCGATCCCGGGGGCGGGCGTGACCGCCGTGACAGTGCTGCTCGGCGTCGCGGCGGGGCTCGACCCGCCTCGCGTCGTGCTGCTCGGCGCCGCGCTCGCGGCCGACCAGCTCTCGGTGGGGCTCTCCAACGACTGGATCGACGCGGAGCGCGACCGCGCCGCGGGCCGGCGCGACAAGCCCGTGGCCCTCGGGCGGATCGGAGTCGGCACGGTGCGCGCCGTCGCGATCGCGAGCGCCGCCGCCGCGATCGCGCTCACCGCTCCCCTCGGCCCGCTCGCGACCCTCGTCCACGCGATCGCCCTCGGCTCCGCCTGGGCGTACAACGCGCTCCTCAAGCGGACGCCACTCTCCCCGCTCCCCTACCTCGTGAGCTTCGGTCTGCTCCCCGCGATCGTGACCCTCGCCGCGCGCGAGCCGGCCTGGCCCGCGCCCTGGGTGCTCGGCGCGGGCGCGCTGCTCGGCCTCGGCGCGCACCTCGTGAACGTGCTCCCCGATCTCGAGGACGACCGCCGCACGGGCGTGCGCGGCCTGCCGCACCGGATCGGACGGCGCGCGAGCACGGCCCTCGCGTGGGCGGCGCTGCTCGGCGCGATCGCGCTGCTCGCGGCCGGGATCGGCCTCGGATCCCCGCTCGCGATCGCGGGCGTTGCGGCGGCTGTCGCCCTCGCCACGGCGGGCATCGCGCTCGGCGCCCTCCGCCCGGACAGCCGGGCGCCGTTCCGCATCGTGATCGCGACCGCGCTGCTCGCCGTGATCCTGCTGGTCGCCGCGGGTCCCGGCCTGCGCGCCTGAGCCGGCTGCTACGCTCGTCCCGACAGCGCCTAGGGTTCCGGGACTCCGTCCGACTGGTCCGAGCGGCGCCACGGCTCGTCGCCGAGACGGGCCGTCATCTGAACGGACAAAAGCCTGGAGGACCCTGCTCCGTCGCGCCCGCGACGGACGGAAGGTCCTCATGCCCCTCGTCGCCGTCCTCCTCGTCCTCGGTGCCGCCCTCGCGCACGCCGGATGGAACATCCTCGCCCACGGGGTGAGCCGGATCGGCTGGCCGTTCCTGTGGTGGGGGGCCGTCGCGAGCGCGGTGCTCTGGATCGGCGCGATCCCGCTCACAGGCGGCCTCGGCGAGGCCTCCGCGGGCGCCTTCCTGCTCGGCGTCGGGGTGTCCGGCGCGCTGCATGTCGTCTACATGCTCGTGCTGCAGCGCGGCTACCGGCTCGGGCGGCTCTCGACCGTCTACACGGCGGCACGCGGCACGGGGCCGACGATCAGCATGGTGCTCGCGGTCGCGTTGCTCGGCGAGCGGCCGTCCGGGATCGCCCTCGCGGGCGGTGCGCTCGTGCTCGTCGGAGTCGTGCTCACTGGCCTCGCCGACCGGGAGGCGCGGGCCCTGCGGGCACCGCGGGGATCGGGGCGCCGCCTCGACCCGGGCCTGCTCGCGGGACTGCTCACGGGCGTCGCGATCGCGGTCTACACGATCTGGGACGCGCAGGCGATCCGCGGTCTCGGCGTCTCCCCGGTCGCCTACGTGGCGGGCTACTCGGCGGCGGAGGCGGTGCTGTTCTCGGCGCTGCCGACGCGCCGGTGGCGCGAGCTCGGCCCCGTGATCCGCGCGCACTGGCCGCGCGTGCTCGCCTTCGGGGTGCTCTCGCCGCTCTCCTACGCCCTCGTTCTCGCAGCGATCGGGCTCGCCCCGGTCGCGCTCGTCGCCCCGATGCGCGAGGTGAGCGTCGTGCTCGTGAGCCTGTTCGGCGCGCTCGTGCTGCGGGAGGGCCGGACGGCGGCGCGCGTCGGGGCCTCGGCGGTCGTGCTCGCAGGGATCGTGCTCGTGTCGGTGTGAGCGCGCTGCGCGGCGCGAGCGGTCAGGCTCCGGAGCGGACCTGGATGTGTGCCGCGCTCATGTCGACCGCTCCGCCGCGGAAGGCGGGACGCCCCCAGCGATCTCCGGCGCGCGCGGCGAGCTCGGCCATCAGGATCCCGAGCGCGATGCACCGCTCCGCGGTCGAGAGGCCCGGCTGCGGCATGAGCTCGCTCGCCCGGACCTCGAGGAGGCGCTGACCGTTCCGGGCGAGCGCGGCACCGAGGTCGGCGGCGCGGCCGGCGCCCGCCGGGCCGTCCGCGACGACGACCGCCAGGTGCGGCTGCGGTCCGAGGAAGTAGTCGACGTGGCCGGTCTCCTCGAGGGGCGCGGTGCGGGTCGCGATGCCCGTTGCCTCGATGAGCTTAAGGCTCATGAGGTCGGCGGCCGCGCGGGTGTCGGGGGTCGAGGCGACCGAGATTCCGTGCGGCTCGGGGCCGAGCCCGGCCTCGAGCTCGTCGAGCCGCGGCAGGGCGGTGCGGACGGCGCCCGCGATCGCGTCCATCCGCGGCGGCTCGTCGCCGGCGAGGGCCGCGACGGCGGCCGCGTGCAGCGCGAAGCCGACCGCGGGCAGCGGGGCGTCGAGCTCGAAGGCCGGGAGGAGGATCGTGCCCGACGACAGCTCGGCGAGCGGGGATCCCGCTCCGGCCGTGATGACGAGCAGCGGGATCCCGGATGCGGCGGCGCGCTCCGCGGCGCGCAGCGTCGCCCCGGTCCGCCCGGACCAGGAGAGCGCGACGGCGACGTCCGCGTGCGCGAGCGGCAGGTCGCTCCACGCGAGGTCCCCGGCCGACAGCGCGACGTGACCGTGCGCCTGCGCGAGGAGCGCCGCGGAGAGCGAGTCGCCGCAGCCGAGGAAGGCGATCCGCCCCTCCGGGCGAGCGATTCCCGGAAGGCGCAGCCGGGCGAGGGCGTCGAGGTAGTCGGTCACGGGATCTCCTCATCGTTCCGAGCGGGCGTCGACAGGGCGCGCAGCAGCCCCTCCGGCCCCCAGCCGGCGAGCGTCCGCGCGGCGACGCGCGCGGCCGTGCGGGTCGCCGCGACGAGGTCGAGCCCGCTCGCGAGCGCGGCGACGAGGGCGCCCGCGTGCGAGTCGCCCGCCCCGGTCGTGTCGATGACGTCCACGGGCTCGGCGGGCACGTGCGTCGCGCCTCCGCCGGCGTCCAGCACGAGGGCGCCCTCGGCGTCGAGCCGGGCGACAACGCTCATGCCGGTGCGCGCGCGCACGAGCTCGGCGACCTCCTCCGGGCCGGGCCCGCCGGGCTCGAGCGCGGCGAGCTGGCGCAGCTGCACGCGGCTGGGGAGCACGAGACCGGCGCGCTCGGCGAGCCGGTCCAGGTAGCCCCAGCCCTCGCGCGAGATCGCGTCCTGGTCGGGATCGACGGCGACGATCGTCCGCGCGTCGAGGGGGGAGCGCGGGAGGGCGGCCGGAGCGGAGAGCAGAAGGGCGTCGAGTCCGGTCCCGAATCCGGCCTCCGGCTCGGGAGCGGGCGCCTCCGGCTCGGGGTCGTCGTCGGCGAGCTCGTGGGTCGCGGGGGCGGTGCGGAGGACGCGGCGGCCCTCCCGGGAGTCGAGGATCCACAGCCGGGGCGCGCTCGCGACGCGGGGAGCCCACCGGATCTCGACCGCGGCGCGCGCGAGGGCGTCGCGGATCTGTGGGGCGTCCTCCGGCAGCGGTCCGCCCAGCCGCACCTCGTCGGTCGCGCCGAGTGCCAGGCGCGCGCCGAGCGACGCGAACAGCCCCGGCCCGCCCGGCTGGTCGAAGGCCGCGCCGACCGGGGCGCGCACGACGTGGTCGACGCTCGCGCCGCCCACGACTCCGACGGCGGTCACGGGCGTCGTCCGGCGAGCGAGGGGATCCAGATCGGCAGCCCAGCGGCGTCGCGCTCCGCGTCCATCACCCGCAGTCGCGCGACGCCCTCGAGCGCGATGTCGATCGCCTGCGCGTGCCCGGCCCCGGGCTCGAAGGCGGCGCCGGAGGAGATGTTGTCGGCCACGGAGCACACCGATCCGCCGCGTCGGCCGAACAGCCGCGCGAGGGTGATGACGGCGGAGGACTCGCGATCGCCGTTGAGCACCCCGGCCCGGCTCCAGGTGTCGACGATGTCGAGGTGCTGCGGCTGGAAGTACCCGGCGTAGGAGGGGCGCCCGCCCTGCACATAGTCGGAGTCCGTCGAACGGGTCGTGCCGACGTGGAACGGCACGCCGAGCGCGCTCGCCGCGTCCACGAGGGCCATCACGACCTCGGGCGCCGCGGCGGCCGGATAGCTCGCGGGAACGTAGGCCTGGGTCATGCCCTCGTCGCGCACGGCGCCGGAGGCGATCACGATGTCGCCGGGCGACACGCTCGGGTGCATCCCGCCCGATCCGCCGACGCGCAGGAAGGTCGTCGCCCGGGTGTGCTCGAAGAGCTCGATGAGCGCGAGCTCGGCCTCCGGCGCGCCGGAGCCTCCGCTCACGATCGAGACGCGCGCGCCCTTGTAGTCGCCCGTGTAGGTCGTGAACATCCCGGACTT
>Ga0164243_10016520_pt1 | contig 10126 bp, 10 predicted proteins | sample OricompcompostOP_FD_108781 | JGI IMG/M metagenome (GOLD analysis project Ga0164243, IMG submission 108781) | Organic Plus compost microbial communities from Emeryville, California, USA - Original compost - Organic plus compost (OP) | ecosystem: Engineered > Solid waste > Mixed feedstock >... | reverse complement strand
GAGGGAACCACCGCATGAGCGCAGTAGCAGCACAGACCGCGACCGACGAGCGGCTCAGCCCGCACGAGCGGCTCGAGCTGCTCTGCGACGAAGGCTCCTTCGAGGCGATCCGGACGGGCGTGATGTCGCCGAAGCTCGGCGGCCGCGCCCGGCCCGGCGACGGCGTCGTCGGCGGCATGGGCCGCGTCGACGGCCGTCCCGTCGCCGTCTACGCGCAGGACGCGCGCTTCCTCGGCGGCTCGCTCGGCGCCGCCCACGCCGACACGATCCACCGCGTGATGCAGCTGGCCGGCCGCGCGCGCGTGCCGGTCGTCGGCTTCATCGAGTCGGGCGGCGCCCGCATGCAGGAGGGCACCGCGGCGCTCGGCGGCTACGGCCGCATCTTCCGCCAGAACGTCCTGCTGACCGGCGTCGTGCCGCAGATATCGATCATCGGCGGCCTCTCGGCCGGCGGCGGCTGCTACTCGCCGGCGCTGACCGACTTCGTCGTGATGACCGAGGACGCCGCGATGTTCCTGACCGGCCCCGGGGTCGTCAGGGACGTGATGGGCGAGGACGTCACCGCCGCCGAGCTCGGCGGCCGCAAGGTCCACGAGAAGAACGGCGTGACCGACCTCGTCGCGACCGACGACACCGGCGCCGCCCACATGGCGCGCAGCCTGCTGTCGTACCTGCCGCAGCACTCGGGCGGGCGGCTGCCGCGGATCCTCGCGACCGACCCCGACTTCACCGACCCCGGCGCCGCGGTCCCGAACGACCCGCGCCAGGTCTACGACGTGCGCACGGCGGTGAAGGGGATCGTCGACGGCGGCTCGCTGATGGAGATCGCGCCCCGCTGGGCGAGATCGATCGTCACCGCCTTCGCGCGCATCGACGGCCGCCCGGTCGGCGTGATCGCCAACCAGCCGCGCTACATGGGCGGCGTGCTCGACAGCGAGTCCTCGCAGAAGGGCGCCCGCTTCGTCGAGACCTGCGACCGCTACGGGATACCGCTCGCCGTCTTCGTCGACACGCCCGGCTTCATGCCCGGCACCCGTCAGGAGCAGGCCGGCGTGATCCGCCACGGCGCCAAGCTCGTGCGCGCCTTCGCCGCGGCGACGGTGCCGCGGGTGACGGTGGTGCTGCGCAAGGCGTACGGCGGCGCGTACATCACGATGAACTCGAAGGACCTCGGCGCCGACCTCGCCTTCGCGTGGCCGGGCGCGGAGCTGGGCGTGATGGGCGCGCAGCCGGCGGTCAACATCATCCACCGGCGCGAGCTGGCCGCCTCCGAGGACCCCGCCGCGCTGAGAGAGAAGCTGGCGGCCGACTACGCCGAGGAGCACCTCGGCGCCGACGTCGCGGCCGCGGCCGGCTTCGTCGACGAGGTGATCGAGCCGCACGAGACGCGCCGCCGGCTGGCGTGGGCGTTCAGCGCGATCGACGACCGCCGCGCTGAGGTGGGTCTGTGAGCGTCGTCGCCGGTCGCCGGTACCTCGTCACCGGCGTCCTGACGAAGGACTCGATCGCGTTCGAGACCGCCCGCGTCCTGCAGGAGCAGGGCGCGGAGGTGGTGCTGACCGGCTTCGGCCGCGCGCGGCGGCTGACCGAGCGGGTCGCGAGAAGACTGCCGCAGCCGGTCGACGTGCTCGAGCTCGACGTCAACAGAGCCGAGGACTACGTCGCGCTGGTCGCCGAGCTGGAGTCGCGCTGGGGCGCCCTGGACGGCGTTCTGCACGCGGTCGCCTTCGCGCCCGAGGACGCACTCGGCGGCAACTTCCTCAACACGCCGGTCGAGTCGGCCCTGACCGCCTTTCAGACGAGCGCCTTCTCGCTCAAGGAGCTGGGCCGGACGCTGAAGCCGCTGCTGGAGAAGTCGCAGGGCGGCGGCTCGATCGTCGGCCTCGACTTCGACGCGACGGTCGCCTGGCCGATCTACGACTGGATGGGCGTCGCGAAGGCGGCGCTGGAGTCGACCTCGCGCTATCTCGCCCGCGACCTCGGCCCGTCGGGCATCCGCGTCAACCTCGTCTCGGCCGGGCCGCTGAAGACGGTCGCCGCGGGCGGCATCCCGGGCTTCCAGACGCTCGCCGACGCGTGGGGCAGACAGGCGCCGCTCGGCTGGGACGTGACCGACCCCGAGCCGGTCGCGCAGACGATCTGCTTCCTGCTGTCCGACTGGGCCCGCGCGATCTCCGGCGAGGTCGTCCACGTCGACGGCGGCTTCCACTGCATGGGCACCGCGCCGGCGCCAGCCGTCGAGCCGGCCGCCGCGGGCTCCGCCGACCCGGCGACGAGGTGACGATCGAGGCCGACGGGCCGACCGGGCCGTCGCCACGCGCGGCGCGAGTCGTCCGGCTGACGCGCTCGGCGTCGTGAGCCGGCGGCGCGGCCGGATCACACCGGATTCTTTCTGGGATCGGCGTACCGTCGCGGGGAGAGGCCCCGATCCCTCCAGGAGGCAGCGATGAGCGCCACCGCAGACCAGCTCGACATGAGCGCCCTCAGACGGGCGATCGAGGCGCGCGACGCCGCCGCGCAGGCGGCGATGTTCGCCCCGGACGCGACGGTCGTGATGATCGACCACGAGCATCCGCCGAGCAGACCGCAGCGCATCGAGGGGATCGACGCGATCCGCATGATGCTCGCCGACGTCTGCTCGCGCGACATGACTCACGAGGTCACGCACGCCGTCTCGGGGCCGGGCGCGGCCGCCTACACGATCGCGTGCAGATATGCCGACGGGACGAGAGTCGAGGTCGCCGCCGTGCTCGACGTCAGAGACGGGCGCATCGTCCACCAGGAGGGCGTCCAGGCGTGGGACGCCTGAGCGACTGAGCGGCGCGCGGGACGGCGGCCGGGGCGGCTGGCGCCCGGTCGGCCCGTCCCGCGCCTGCGGCAGCCGCGAGGGCGCCGCTCAGGGGTCTGAGAAGGGCTGGATCACGATGCCGTGGTCGCGCTCGCGCATGCCCAGCTCGTAGGTCGCCCCGCCGGCGACGGTCAGCTCCAGCGGCGGCAGGCCGTCGCGGGCGACCCTGAGCGTCATGTCGGCGATCGCGCAGTGCGCGGTGTGGTGCTGCGCGCCGTCGGGGTCGCTGTAGACCCAGCCGACGACGTCGCCCGGCGGCGCGCCGACGGTGCCGCGCAGCGCGACGTCGTCACCGCCCAGCCAGAAGGTCGCCCGCTCGGGCAGCTCGTCGATCGTGGTCGAGCGGATGCGGCCGAGCCCGCCGAGCCGGTGGCGTCTGCCGTCGAGCGACAGGCAGCCGTTGGCGACCCACGGCGTCGTGCGGCCGCCGACCTTGACCCGCCCGACGACCAGGTCGATCCACGCCTCCGGCTGCTGCTCGAACGCCGTCCCGTGCAGCCAGATCCACCGCTCGGCGTGCTCGGCGCCCCAGTTGTGGCCGACCATCCCGGGCCAGCCGTCGAGCGTCACGGTCCGTCCTCTCACGGTGACGGTCCCGCTGACGCGCACCGCCGGCACGAGGCTGAGCGCCTTCGTGCGCGGCAGCGGCGCGCGGTACATCCAGCCGCTCGGCAGGTAGGGGAAGGGCGCTTCACCGCCCTCGAAGCGCAGCTCCCAGGCGGCGAGGCCGTCGACCGCGCCGCGCGCGCCGTCCGCGCCGATCGTCGCGTCGCCGATCCGCAGCCAGGCGGCGCCGGCGCCGGGTGACAGCTGCTCGGGCGGCGGCGACTGCTTCGCCGCGTGCGGCCCTTCCGCGTCGAACAGCGTCACCCACAGCGAGCCGACCGGCGCGGCCCCGGGGCGCTTGTGGACCGTGTAGCGCAGCCACAGGGCCGTGCGGGCGGCTGCGTCGCCGGCCTTGAGGTAGAAGCTCTCGTAACAGCCCTTCGCGCGTGCGACGGCGGGGTAGCGGGGATCGGCCGGCTCCATCGAAGCGCGACCGTACCAGCGCCCGGCGCGACGGCGCGCCGGCTACCGCGCAACCCCGACGCGCCGCTCCCGTTGAACAACTGAGCGCGCTCGGCTCGTCTCACGAACCAGCGACAGCAGGGGAGACCTCATGAAACGGATCATCGCCTTCGGCGCGGGCCTCGCCGCCTGCGCCGCCATCGCCGCCTGCGCGATCAGCGCCAGCGCCACCTTCGGCGCCTCCAAGGCGCGCACCGCGTCGGTCTCCGAGGACCTGACCGCCGCCGTGCTGTACGACTGCGCCACCAGCCGCTCCGGCCTGCTGCGCCACGTCTACAGCTTCCGCGTCCTGCGTGCGGCGCTGCGCGACATCCCGGCCGACGTCGCCGAGTACACCAACTGCCCCGACGCGATCCGCCTCGGGCTCGCGCGCTCGACCGCGCGCGTCTCCGCCTCGATCCACCACACGCGCCGCGGCCCGGCGGTCGCCGGCAGGATCACGCTGCGCTCGCTCGACGGCCGGCTGGTCGACTCGCTTCCGGTGGGCCGCCGCCAGAGCGCCGACTTCCTCGTCGCGCCCGGCCGTTACGTCGTCCGCGCCGACGGCCGCCGGCGCTGTTCGCTGACGGTCAGAGCGCCGCGCTGGCGCACCGCCCAGGCCCGCATCGTCTGCAAGCGGTGAGAGGCGGCTCAGGCCCGGGGGCGCGTGCGGGCGGTCAGCGGAAGAGGTCTTCCTCGGCCGGGCGCAGGAGCGCTTGGGCGCCGGGGCCGTCGTCGTCGTCGTCGTCGAGCATGTGACGGCCGGCGAGGCCGCGCACGACGACGGCCGGCTCGCGCGAGTCCTTGCCGCGGGCGAGGTCGGCGGCGGCCGCCAGCTCGTCGGCGATGGCGATCCACGTCGCGCGCAGCTCACGGCCGACCGAGTCGCTGCGCCCGCGCCAGTCCTCCAACGGGGCGACCCCGGCGACGCCGATCGCGACGTCGGCCTGGCCGTGGCGCCACGCGCGCCCGAACGAGTCGGTCACGACGACGCCGACGCGGGCGCCGGTCAGCTCCCGCAGCCGCGCTCGCAGCCCCCGTGCCGAGGCGTCCGGGTCCTCCGGCAGCAGGATCACCGTGTCGCGCTCGCCGCCGGGCGAGTTGGACGCGTCGACGCCGGCGTTGGCGCAGACGAAGCCGTGATGGGTGACGCAGATCAGCACGCCGCGCTCGGCGCGCAGCAGCTCGCGCGTCTCGTCGAGCACGACCTGGACGTGGCGCGGGTCCTTGCCGCCCTGCTCGCGGGCGAGCGCGACGGCCCGCTCGCTCGGCGCCACGTCGGCGAGCCGGCGGACGCGCCCCTCCGCCTTCGAGACGGCCTTGTGCGCGACGACCAGCACGTCGCCGTCGGCGAACGCGCCGAGGCGCGACTCCGGCACGCGGGCGGCGATCAGCGCGGCGAGGTCGGCGCCGGCCTCGACCTCGGGCAGCCCCTCGACGGCGGCGACCGACAGCATCGACGCCCGCCTCAGCGCTCGGCGTTGGTGCGCATCAGCTGGTTCAGCATCCCGCGCGTGTGGGCGGCGCCGCCGCGGCGCGAGGCGATCAGCGCTCTCAGCGCGGTCAGGTCCTCAGGCGTGTCGACGTCGAGCGCGAGCGACTCCACCTCGGCGACCTCGACCGCGACGCCGGCCTCCTCGGCCAGCACGCGATGACGGTGGGCGCTGTCGACGCCGAAGCTCGGCGCGAGCACGTCGGGCGGGGAGAGCAGCAGCGCGTTGGTGCCGCTGCCGTGGCGGTCGGGCACGACGACGACGTAGCGGTCGGCGGCGCGCGGGCGGCCGAGCAGCGTGTCGATCTCGCCGGGGTCGACCATCGGCGTGTCGCCGGCGATGCAGAGGACGCGCGTCGCGCCGAGCTCGCGGGCATGGGCGACCCCGCGCAGCACGGCTCTGTTCTGACCGCTCTCGGACGGGTCGTCGAGCGGGATCGCGTCGTAGCCCTCGGCGACCCGCTGAGCGCCGGGGTCGGCGGTCAGGACGAGCACTCTGTCGACCCCTCTGCTGCGCCGCAGCGCGGTGAGGACGTCGACGTACATCGCTTCGGCGAGGGCGCGGCGCGGGCCGGCGGGCAGCCCGGGGTCGAGGCGGGCCTTGGCCTCCTCGAAACGCTTCACCGGCAGGATCGCAAAGGTGGACATCGGCGGAGAACGGTAACCCTTCGGGCCAATCGACCAATCAGTGGTGTCGCCGTCAGGCGCTCAGCGCGGCCGTGAACGCGAGCGTCTCACGCGCCAGCGCGGCCCGTCCGGCGGCATCCGGCATCAGCAGCTCCGCGCGGTGGAGCGCCAGCCCCGGCGGGGCGATCGCGGGGTCGAGCGGCTCGTCGGCGACGATCCCGTCGAGCAGCTCGCCGTAGACCGCCGCGACCCCGCTGGCCGACAGCGGCTGGCCGGCGAGCTCCATGAACGCCGCGGTCGGCCCCTTGACGACCTGGCCGCCGACGACCGGGCTGACGGCGACGACCGGCGCCGGCGTGTCGAGCAGCGCCTGGCGGATCTCGCGCAGCGCGAGGATCGGCCCGATCGACAGCAGCGGGTTGGAGGGGCCGATCACCACGGCGCGCGCCAGCGCGATCGCGTCGAGCACCTCAGAGGTGGCGCGTGCCCGCTCCGCGCCGCGGAACTCCAGTCCCTCGACGGGCCCGGCGCCTCTGGCGAGGATCATGAACTCCTGGAACGGCCATTCGCGCCCCTGCGCCCGCACGACGGTGCGGACCGGCTCGTCGCTCATCGGCAGCACGCGCGAGCGGACCCCGAGCGCCCGCGCCAGGTCGCCGATCGCGTCGGTCAGGCGGTCGCCGGCGGCGAGGCGCCGCGCCCGCTCGATCCCGTAGGCGAGGTCGCGGTCGCCGAGGTTGAACCAGACGTCGACGCCCAGCTCGCGCAGCCCGTCCATCACGTGGAAGGTGTCGCCCTCGAGCCCCCAGCCGCGCGCGTCGATCCGGTCGGCGAGCCAGAAGGTGACGAGGTCGGGGTCGGGGGAGACGTGCGCGCCGTAGAGCTCGACGTCGTCGCCGGTGTTGGCGACGACGACCAGCTCCTCCGGGCGGTCGAGCACGGCGGCGAGGCCGGCGGCGAGCTTGGCGCCGCCGGTGCCGCCCGCGAGGACGACGACGGAGCCGCTCAGCTCCACGCCGAGCCGTTCGGGAGACCGGTGACCTTCAGCCCCGCGGTCGCCTTGTGGCGGACGTTGATCCCGATCGTCAGCGCCGTCAGCTGCTCGGTGATGCGCGCCATCTCCAGGCGGCCGGCGTCGATCGGGCGCAGGCCGGGGATCCGGCCGACCAGCTCGGCGACGCGCGCCTTCGCCGCTCTGTCGTCGCCGGTCACGAACGTGTCCTCGTCGAGCTCGTGGCCGAGGTCGGAGAGGTGTCTGGCCGCGACCGTGTGGAGCGCGGAGACGACCGTCACGCCGTCGGGGACCAGCTCCTGCGCCTGCTGCGCCGCCGACCCCTGCCAGACGCTCAGCACGCGGGTGGGGCGGCCGCCGACCGCGGTCGCCAGCGGGACGGTCACGTCGAGCAGGACGGTGCCCGCGCTGAGCGACGCTCTCAGCGATCTGAGCGTCGCGGCCTGGCTGGCGAACGGCACGCTGAGCACGACGAGGTCGCTGGCGGCCGCGGCCTCGGGGTTGGCGAGCCCGCGCACGTCGGCGCCGGGCACCTGCTCGCGCACGCGGACGGCCGCTTCGGCGGCGCGGTCACCGTCGCGGGAGCCGATCACGACGGGGACGCCAGCCTTCGCGAGACGCAGAGCGAGGCCGAAGCCGAGGTCGCCGGTCGCGCCGACGATGGTGACGGAGGAAGCCATGGCGGGCGAGTATATGAGCGCCCTCCCCGGATCGCACCCGACCGGATTCCGGGTGGCGTCGCGCTGGTTTCGCGCCGTCGCGGCGGGCTAGACTCGCACCATGGCCGAGCTGCCGCAGCGCGTGCGGATCCGGGAGGTCGGGCCGCGCGACGGCTTCCAGAACGAGCCCGAGACGATCGACACCTACGACAAGGTCCGCCTGATCGACCAGCTCGGCCGCAGCGGCCTGAGACGGATCGAGGTGACGAGCTTCGTCCGTCCCGACGTGATCCCGCAGCTGGCCGACGCCGCCGCCGTGCTGGAGGCGGTCGACGTCCCCGACGACGTCTCGCTGAGCGTGCTGGTCCCCAACGAGCGCGGCCTCGACCGGGCGCTCGAGCACCGCGACCGCTTCCACGAGGTGAGCGTCTTCCTGTCGGCGTCGGAGACCCACAACCGCCGCAACGTCAACCGCTCGGTCGCCGAGTCGCTCGACGGGCTGCGGCGGGTGCTCGCCCGCGCCCGTGAGGCGGGGCTGCGCTGCGAGGGCGTGATCGCGACCTCGTTCGGCTGCCCCTACGAGGGATTCGTGCCACCCGAGCGGGTCGCGGAGATCGCGCGCGAGCTGCGCGACGCCGGCTGCGACGAGGTCGGCTTCGGCGACACGACCGGGATAGCCAACCCCAAGCAGGTCGGCGACCTGTTCCCGTACTGGCGCGACATGCTCGGCGACGAGGTCGAGCTGACCGCCCACTTCCACAACACGCGCGGGCAGGGGCTGGCGAACGTGCTGGCGGCGCTGTACGCCGGCGTCGACTCGTTCGAGTCGAGCTTCGGCGAGCTGGGCGGCTGCCCGGTGCCGGCCGGCTCGACCGGCAACATCGCGACCGAGGACGTCGTCTCGATGCTGGAGGAGATGGGCGTCCAGACCGGCGTCGACCTGCCGGCGCTGATCGTCGCGACGGGGATGGTCCGCGACGTGCTCGGCCGCTCGCTCGGCTCGCACGTCTCGACGGCCGGGCCGGTCGACTGGAGACCGGTCGCGCCCGGCGGTCCGTGACCAGCGCCGGCACGCCGGATAACCTCGCGCCTCGACGACCGACACTGCTGGGACACCGCAAGGAGCAGACCGTGCACCGCCAGTTCAAGGACGACGACTTCCAGTTCGGCTTCGAGATCGCGCTCGGCGCGACGTACCGCCAGGCGGCCGACGCCGGCGAGGTGCTCGCGACCGCCGGTCGGATCAAGAACGGCGACGCCGACGGCTGGGTGCGCGAGTGGGCGACGCTCGCCGACCGGATCCGCGCCGCCGCGGCCGAGGCCGAGGACGCCGGGGCGCGCGTCTCCGCGCTCGCCGCCTACCGTCGCGCCGCGACCTACTACGCGACGGCGCTCTACACGATCGCGAACAGCAAGCAGCTCGACCGCCGCGCGGAGCTGCGCAGAGCCCAGCAGCAGTGCTGGGAGAAGGTCGTCGACCTCTCGCCGGTGCCGGGCGAGCGGCTCGCGATCTCCTACGAGGGCACGACGCTGCCCGGCTGGTTCTTCCGCGCCCCCGACGCCGCTGCCGGCGAGGCGCGCCCGCTGGTCGTTATGAACAACGGCAGCGACGGCGCCAGCGCGAACATGTGGGTCCAGGGCGGCGCGGCGGCCGCCGAGCGCGGCTGGCACTGGATGACCTTCGAGGGGCCGGGCCAGCAGTCGGTCCTGTTCGACCAGGGGATCCCGTTCCGGCCCGACTGGGAGGCGGTCCTCACGCCGGTGCTCGACGCGCTGCTGGCGCGGCCCGACGTCGACGCGGGCAAGGTCGCGGTGATCGGCGTCAGCCAGGCCGGCTACTGGGTCCCGCGCGCGCTCGCCTTCGAGCATCGCTTCGCCGCGGCCGTCGCCGATCCCGGCGTCGTCGACGTCGCGACCTCCTGGATCGACCCGCTGCCGAAGTCGCTGCGCAAGGAGCTGGAGGAGGGCAAGCGCGACCAGTTCGACCGCAACATCCACATCGGCGAGAAGTTCTCGTCGGCGACCCGCGCGCTGTTCGAGTTCCGCGGCGAGCCGTACGCGATCGAGGGCGACTCGCGCTACGACCTCTACCAGCAGGTGATGCGCTACAGACTCGGCGAGGAGGTCGCCCAGGTCGACACGCCGCTGCTGATCACCGACCCGGAGGGCGAGCAGTTCTGGCCCGGCCAGTCGCAGCAGCTGTTCGACCGGCTGCCCGGCGAGAAGGAGCTGGTCCGCTTCACCGTCGAGGAGGGCGCCGGCCGCCACTGCGAGCCGATGGGCGCCGCCGTCCGCGACGCCCGCGTCTTCGACTGGCTCGAGCGCAAGCTCCGTTAGCGCCCGCTGAACTGCGGGAGGCGCTTCTCGGCGAGCGCGCGGGCGCCCTCGGCGAAGTCCTCCGACTGCGCGCACAGCTGCTGGGCGGCGACCTCCTGCTCCAG
>Ga0164243_10016519_pt1 | contig 10126 bp, 7 predicted proteins | sample OricompcompostOP_FD_108781 | JGI IMG/M metagenome (GOLD analysis project Ga0164243, IMG submission 108781) | Organic Plus compost microbial communities from Emeryville, California, USA - Original compost - Organic plus compost (OP) | ecosystem: Engineered > Solid waste > Mixed feedstock >... | reverse complement strand
TTTTTTTCAGGGGGCGGAGATGCTGATTCGCTCGAGTGGGAAAGATCATCCAAATGCAAATCCATGCTCTGGCTCGAGCTATCGTCGGTGTTAATCAACCTGCTGTTGTTACCTGAGCAATACTCGGCTGTTCTATATACCGAGAAATGGAAGCATAAAAGAACACACAGCATTTAATACCTCGTGGTAATAATACGACCATTTCTCGCAGCGAAGTTGTACCAGGAATAGATACTTCGCGTGCACCGTAGAGGTCCGATATCATTCTGAGGCCCAAACAAACAAGTTCATCTCGTATACATAGAGCCAATTATTGTATCACTTATACTACAGACGCTTCCAGCCCCAGTGATGAGCAAGAGCGAAGATAAGTCACGGAAGACCTCACCCCAGTGCAGGGATCTTGTCATTGAGCAACTCCCGCCACGATAGCTCGTGTTCACACTACGAGCAAGCAAGTCGGAAACTGTCTATTTGCAGTCTTGGTCTGGAAACAGGGCCCATCCTCTTCAACGCGACATACATTGTTATTTCGTTATTACTATACACTTGTCTACTGCTGTCAAGAGCATCGCCGTCACAGCCCTGCTCCTCTAATGCCGATCCCTGTGCTGCCCAGCTTATTTGCCATCATCCCAATCGGGATTCTAAACAGGGGAAAAAAGTTAGTAAGTTGCGAATCCGATTCAACTGAAATTTAAACGTACCTTCTTCAAAATGACTAGACCCTCGAGCGTGTTATTGAGAGTAATATACTCCTCATCCTCAAGCTCCGCCCTCTCACCATAACCAAGGACGACAGGCGTGCTCTGCGTCTGCCATCCAGTAATGGTCTTGGGCCGACCAGCCTGGCCCACAACATCGACGGCCTGACCCACCCGGACATTCACCTTCAACGGCTTCAGGTCCTCGTCGAGCGTGACGAGGAAGCGGGGGTGCATAGCCGTGACGATAAAGTAGAGCAGGTAGTGAGAGTCGAGGGTGATGAACTTGGACGCGTCGATCATGGCGACGAGGACGGCTAGGAGACCCGCCGTCGCAACCCGGGAAAGGATCTGCCTGTCGGTGTGGAAGGGGTTGATGGAGAGCGTGCCCTTGCCCATGTGCAGGAGGCCCTGTGCGATGCGGACCATGAAGAGAGCTTCTTGATCCCGCGCGTAGAAGCCCGCAAGCTGCCGGAGGAGCTGCGCCAATCTGGCGTTGTTGGTACCCGCTCCGAGAAGACCCATCGCGAAGATGGCGTTGACCGCCACGTCCCTGTCGTTGTCGTGGCTGTATCTTGATAGCGTGTCGTAAACCTTCATCTGGGGGTTGCTGGGGCTGACCAATCCCATAGCCAGGGGAACAGCCCGTCGGATGTTGGGAGCACCGTAGTGCATGAGGTGGCCAAACTGCCTGAGCACCATCTCCTGTCCGACATCCTCACCCATGGCGACCAATGCGATACCGAGGACGGCATACGCTTGGAGAAGCTCCTCGCCCTTGCGGTCCTCGGATTCCTTCATTTCCTCGTTGCAGATGTGCAAGAGCTCCTGGATCTTAAGGACCGCGCCAGTACCCGCCCACGCACAGATCTCCGCCATCACTGCCGTCGGTCGCGCGACAGGGTGGTCGACAGCCTTGAGTGTCTCAAGAATGACGTCGACTTCCTCCTGCCGTCCAAAGAACAGTAGGCCGAGTCCGAGAGCGAGGAAGCGCGACCATTTGTCGTTGAGCTGGTCCTTGCGATCGTCGTCGAGGAGCGTGGTAATAATGGCTTCTGTCACATCGGGGTGGGACGATCCCACGAAGACCAGACCGCACGCGAGCGCAGCCATAGCCGATATTTGCATAGATTGAGAATCCTGGATAATAGGGAGGAGGAGTTCGAGCACATCCTCCTTGTTAGATCCGGCGTAGGAAAGGCCAAGACCCATAATACAAGCCGTACGCATAATGGGGTCCTTGTGGTTCAGCTTCTCTGAATCACCAAGGAGCGCGAACGCAGGCTCCGAATCTATCCGGACACCCGAGTTCATGATGCCGATCGCGAGCATGGCTCCAGCCGCAATCTCCGGTTCGGGCGCATAGGTGTACTTGTCGATCCGGTCAAGCCCGTTCTCGATATCCCACAAGAGTAGCATACCCATCGACGCAACTGTGGAGACCTGCCCATCACCCTTCGTCTTCCAGACCCAGCTCTCCTTGTCCTCGTCCACCAACATCATCTTGTCCTTTCCAAAGCCCGCATTCGCAAAGGCGTTAACGAATGCCGCCGCAAGATTGTGCCTGACGGAGTCGAGGTTAGTCATACCCGCAACTCGACTGCTCTCCAGGTGGCTCTTGTAGATATCCTCCGTCGTTTTCGGCTCGAGAATGTTGAGTTCCTTGCCAAGAGCCTTGAAATGCTCAGACAATTTGATATTAGAAGAGCACTCCAACACATCCTGCTCCTCAGCAGTGTTGGCGTCAATATCCAAGGCTATCCTTTGGCGACCAATCATGAAGGCAAGCTGCTTCTCCACGGCCGGATCCTTGCATCGGCTGAACCCTTCCTTGATAAGCTCGACATCGTTGAGGCGGATAGCAAGAGCCATGGCCTGCGTGAACTGGTTGTATTGCGTATAGATATCATGCGCCGTCTTCAAGAACAGCTCGTTTTCGGGGTAAGGCAGCAGGTTGACCATGCTGACCATGTAGAGGCATACCCTGGGATACGTATCCTTGTCAAGGAATTTGGGGATCCTGTCGATGATTTCGAGCTCGCTCATAAGATCGACGGCATCAGCCTCGGCGTTACTCTTAAGGAAAAGCGGCACTAGGAGAAGTGCAAGCTCAACAAGGTCATCGGTATCCTCTTCGCTGGCGAATCGCTTGCCGTAAACCTCACCGATCTCGAGAGCCAGGTGTCTCACGTATTCGTGGCCCCAGGAGCCAATGTCTGAAGTAGGTGCGAGGAGGCGGTACTTGAGGGTATCTTGCCTATCTTCATCGGAAAAGGTCATGCCAATTACTGAGAGGACATCCGCCAACGACGTCTTATCTTCGCCTTGTGGCCACTCATCGTAAAGCTTGGTGAGAGTTTCGTAATGGGGGCGGAGGAACTTGAGGGGCTTGGGGACGGCGGTCATGGAGGAAGTAGAGGTCTTGATGGTTGTCTTCATAGTTTCGAGGGCGGTCTTGTAGAGGGACGTATCGGGCTCCTAAACGAGCTGTTGTTAGGCAAAGCGACGTTTCAAGCAGATTGTGAAGAAGAAAAAAGAGAAAAAAAGAGTTCCTTACCGTCAGTCGCTCAACAATCATCTCCAAATCGCTCTTTAATTGTTGATCCTCCTCGCTTAGCTCCTCACCAGCTGCGATTCTAGAGTTAGGATGACATTGCGCCCAGCAAAACATCAGGTAAACAGCCAGCAAGGGACATACCATCGGGCTTTTCCTCCTCCTTCTTGCCGTTGATGACAGGCTTATCGTCCTTAGGGCCGTCGGTGGCCTTACCCTTGCCCTTGTCCTCAGGCGTCGTCATGTCGATGTCTTGCGCCATGTTGACAGGAGGGAGTGGAGCGGATTTGGCTGATAGTGTGGGATATGCGGAACTACTTCTCGAGGAATATAAAATACGGTCAATGGAAAGCCGGGCTTCGGAAATCAGTCAGTTGTAATGTCGTATCTGCGTGGGTGTTGTTCTCTCCTACTTGGAAGGGAGGAGAGGCGATAAAATAGGTATGGAGGGTTGTCAGTGGGAAGATGCAGAGCTGTTTCTGCTCTCTTGTTTGCAAGCTAGCAGCTCCCATGGTGACGCGAGGCTTTGCCGCCTGGAAACCTTCGCCTCGCTGCGCTTAGCTCAGCAAATAAGTCACGTGAAGCCGGCCCGTGCGAGACAAGGTTTGCCGGGTGTTCGGATTTTCCCTTTTTCCAACTCTTATCTTATCGGAATCCTGGCAGCTTTTATCTTATCGAATCTTTTCTTTGGAGGGGCACAAATTTCAACCCCACGTCGTGGAACGAGGACAAAGAGGTACAGCACAGCACATAGATCAGACCGGACTCCAAGATCTGCAACATTCGCAAACAATGAAGCTCGACACGAGGGCCATGCGCCACCTCGCTTCAGAGGATTGGCGAGTTTTAACAGCCGTGTGCCTCTCCACTTGAAAATGAGCCCGCTCGCCAAAGAACCGCTTACACTAACATAGTTGTTCCCTCAGGTCGAAATGGGCAGCAAAAACCATGAAATTGTGCCTACGCCCCTGATTGAGAGGATCGCGCGGTTACGTGGTGGTGCGAGCGGAGTTCACAAGAGCATATCGGCCCTAGCGAAGGTCGGTCTCATTGCGCGCGTGAAAGAGGCGAAGTACGATGGCTACAGGCTCACCTACGGCGGCATGGACTACCTAGCCCTTCACACCTACTCAGCACGAAAGGAGATCTACAGTGTTGGAAACCGGATAGGAGTGGGAAAAGAGAGTGACATCATGGTCGTGGCCGACGATAAGGGTGTTCAGAGGGTGTTGAAGATTCACAGGCTCGGAAGGATATCGTTCCGCACTGTGAAGTCGAACCGAGATTACCTTAAGAACAGATCATCCGGCTCGTGGATGTATCTGTCACGGTTAGCAGCGATGAAGGAGTTTGCCTTCATGAAAGCGCTCCAAAACGAGGGTTTCCCGGTCCCTGAACCCCTGGGGCAGTCCCGACACACCGTCCTCATGTCGCTCATCGACGCTTTCCCTCTCCGGCAAATCTCATCAGTACCAGACCCGGCCAGCTTGTACGCCGACCTAATAACCCTCCTCCTCAGGCTCGCCAAACACGGTTTAATCCACGGTGATTTCAACGAGTTCAACCTGTTGATTAAGGAGGTGAAGACCACAAGCAAAAACGAGGAGACGAACGAAGATGAAGAATCGGTCGAACTTATTCCCATCCTCATCGATTTTCCTCAAATGGTGTCCATGGAGCACCGCAATGCGGAAATGTACTTTGATCGAGACGTCGCCTGCGTGAAGCGCTTCTTTGAGAGGCGCTTCCACTTTGTCAGCACAACGCCCGGCCCATTTTTCAAGGATGCGAAGAAGCTAGTTGGCAAGGATGGTGCCACGCGGCTGGACGCCACGGCGGAAGCGTCGGGCTTTACCAAGAAGATGGCTAAGGATCTGGAGGCCGCCATTCGGGAACAAATAGAGGCACGCGGTGATGAGGGAGAAGGATCTGACGAGGGCGACTACGAGGAGAGTGAGGACGACGAGGAAGGCGAGGAGGGAGAGGAGGGGCCGGTGATAATAGGTGGTGCGGAAGATGCGCAAGAGGAACCTTTAGTGGAGGGCACGGCAAAATTGAAGATAGAAGAAGGAAAATAAGCTAAAACATATCTATGAATGGTCAACGAAACATAACGCAGGCTACACTAGCGCGACAAGAAATCTGCCCTGTCATTATGATAATGTCCTTCCTCAGTGCATATCACTGAGTAAGTACCCTCAGGAAAGGCTCTTTTACCTTCTCTACCCTCATCCAACCTCCTTTCTCAAGTTCGACGATGGTCCCATCAATGCACACCTTCCTCCACCGCGCATCCTCCTCCGCAACCCTAACCTCTAGCGAACCAATCTCCTCGTATCCAACTTCCTCCATCTTAACGTGCTGGCCACCAGCATATGCAGCTCCCATAATCTCCATCGTCTTCTCCCCTCCGACAGGGCCAAAATAGACAAGTCTAAGCGCGGGATCAAGAGGCCGTGTCGCCGGCGAAATCTCAAAGGTCTTTTCCAGATTGGACACCTGGGCAACGAGCATGTAGCCGAACTTTTCAGGCGCATTCTTTAGTGGATGAAAATTATCCAGGTCTTCATCTGCTGGGGAGCGGACCAGGACGCTCGCGTCGTAGGCGTGGTTCTCTTGTAACAGTTTCACGGCAACCATGCCGAAGCGCTTAGCGCCGTGTTTTCGGTATTCGGGTGTATCGCTCTCCCAGACGATGTTGGAATGGAATCCGTAGCTGGCAACCACGGCACCTAGTAGAGAGTCGATTTTGTCGCCTTCGTCGGCTGAATGTTCTATTTCGTCTGATTGGCCTGCATGGCGTACGAGCTTCGAGCCTGGGGAAAAAGAGGCGCGGAATGTAGGTAGTGGGGATGGTGTGCCCTTCCAGAGGGTTCTCAGACCCAAAACTAATGGGGTTGGTGAGGCTGGGAGATAGAAGGGTTTATGGATGGAATGAAAGAGGGCGTTTCCTGTCCCAAACGGTAGAATGGAAATGAAGGGTGGTGAAGGGCTTGGAACCTTGGTGTCCAAGCCGTTGAGGATATCGACGACGCCGCCGTCACCACTGAGAAGAAGGACAGTTTGGGGACGGCTTGCCTCGGGAGTCCCCAAGCCCAGCTTCGAGCGTGAGAACTCACTAATGCTGCTAGCACTTTCCGTGAATAACACGTCGTAGCCATTCCCAGACGTCGAGTTCGCACTCCCGCCTAGACTTTGGATAAGTTGCAGGAGGGGCTCCACGACAGATTCCCAGCACTTTGCGGCTCGTCCCGTCCCTGACTTCCCCGACACGATGACATGGACAGACGCCAACGAGGGTCGCAAATGATCCGGACATTCTCTAATAACGTAGGGCTCCAGCTCCGGTGTAAGAGAGTTTACGGCATGATGCGATAGCTCATACGGCTTGTCTGGGTGTGAGTCATCTTCGACAAGATGAGTGACGACGTAACCTTGATTGCTCGCAGTGCGGTCGACTACGAGGATTGCGTTTGATTCTGAGATGTCGGATGCCTTGCCAGGAGTGATTTTGGTATCTGTGGTAGCCATCTTAAAGACGACTTACAACTCTGCAGGGGAATGGTGCAGTGATCGAGGCTAGATAGGTTGATGTGAAAGCTAAACGAGTGGGAATTTTTCCAAATGTCAAAACGCAGAACGTGACGTTAAGATGGACAAATCAAGCAACTTTATATTCCATATCCGTCGTGAAATCGGGTCTGTGTCGGAGGGGAAAGAACGAGTGAGCGGCATGTGGGATCGCGGAGATTCCGGATTATCCCTTTTGGCGGATGATGACGACTTCGGAACTCGAGATAATTAGTCAGTCTTACACTCCAACCACTTCAAATGCGGGCAACCGAGAATCGGGGCCAGCAGCCTGAGCCTGGTTGCGCTTGGTGCTACGTCTGGCAAGTCTGTTATACTTTTTTATTCCTTTTGTTCTGTCTCTCTGTCTATATGTAGCTTGAGGATTTTCGGTCACAGTATTGATAATATCACTGTCACACATCAACCTAGCAGACTCGAACGGTATTGCTCCCGGAAGAGAGAAAGTACAAGTTATTATATATTCGACTTCATCCTTATTCCATACAATCCTCTCAGTTCCCCCTTGCCCTCGTCATCGGTCCCCAGTTCTCCCGCGGGTTCAGTTGATATCGCACCAAGGCCTTGTCTTTCTGCTCTCTTCCAAGCCTCTCCAACTGCTCATCGAAAACCAAAGTCTTTCGAAGCTCCTCCTCCGAAGGCGGCGCACCATCATCATCATGCATCTCAACATCCTCCGACTTCCCATTCGCTTCCGGGACAGGCGGAGCGTTGTTTTCCGTCTCGGCCTCCGTACTAACTGGTTCGTTGCCCAATCCTAGAAGCCTCCACGCGGGGCTATTCTTCTTGATATTCTCCCTCTTCACCGGCGCCTTCTGTCGGATCCATTCCCTCATAATCCAGAATATCGAAGACCACGGCGCATTCGTCTTCATGCTACCAGGTTTACAGTGGCTCCTCGTGACCTCATAGCCAAGATGCCTGATCGCGCCACGGAACATATCATCGCTCGGTACCGTGGCCTGGAAGCTTCCGGCGAGGCGAGTAGGACTAAAGTAGAATGGGTGCGGATCTACCCTGGCGGCCTCTTTGTCCTTGGGGTCGACGTTATCTTCCGTTTCGGGAATCGGGATGTACTCCTCCAGAGCTGTTTGAAGCATTCCTCGGATCCTGGGTATCGTCCCGTAGACATTGCTATCGAGCGACGGGAGGTCGTCGAGGATGCGCTGGATGAAGCTTGGAGAGTGGAGATGGCCTCCGTACATGGGCCCTCCGAGATGCATCTTGGAGCCGCAGTGCTTGCAAAAGACGTCGCAAGTCGGGGCCTGGGCCATGCCGTGCTTGTAATAGGAGGTAGTTCCCTTCTTAGAGGGTTGGATCTTATTCTTCATCATGTATTGGGTCTCGAACGCCCCGCAGCCGTGGTCGCAGTTGTAAACAATCATGGTCTTGGATGCGAGGAATTTCAGCGCCGCTTGGGATTTTGTGACCCGGACAAATATGCGCACGTAGAAGTCCGCGGAGATGGAGAGTAGTGGCTCGATTGTCAAACCATAGCGGGCGGCCGAGGTTGCGACGGCATGAAGAACCAACCGCAGCCCAGCCTCATGAGAGAAGAAACTCTTGACCGGTATGCCTCCGTACAGAACGTATGACTTTTCACAGTAGCAGTGGCCAGCCCAAACCGCCGAATCTGTGCAGGTGACGCAGAGCATCCCTCCCTCCTTAACGCACTGCACGGCGGCATCGAGGAAAGGAGCCGCCGTTCCGTAGGGATCTAAGTCTATCACGTCGTACCTGTGCGCCTTGGACGGATTGCCATGCTTGTCCCTCTTCGAGAGGTCATCTGCTATGCGCCGATACATGTGTGCTATCGCATCGTCTTGAGACACCACAATCTTATCCTCTAGCTTGTTGTGTTGCACGTTGAGCTTGATGGACTTCACGGCTGATTCCGTCAAATCGTTCGCCGTGACGCTGCCCACGAACGGGAGCTCGTGTGAGTAGCGGAGTGCGCGCAGTCCCGAGGCAGATAGCGCATCGAGGATCGAGAATGAAGGGCGCTTCGCAGCATCTGGCTTCTGATCAAGCTTCCCATTATTCCCAGATTCCTGTAGAGCTTCGGTGGTCGGGTCGGCCTTGATCTGTGCGGCTGGCGAAATATCTGCTGCGGCCTGGGGGTTGGAGTCCTCGCCCGCCTTGGGCGCTTTGGCGTTCTTATCCTCACCGCCCGCTCCGTGCTCTTCACGCTTCCTCTTCTTGCTGGGCTTGATGCTCTCCTTGATCCTGGCTGCCCTCTCTTCCTTGAACGCCTTTATCGCGAGGACCGAAAGGTCTCGGTTAAACTGCTGGATGGGGTTGTAGAAGACCTGCTGGTGCTCGGCGGCGCTCTTCTTGTTGTCGGTTTTGGCTTGCACTGGTGCGAGTATGGATGCTAGTCCTTCGCGTATTATAGAGTACTCTTTGCCATCGTATACCACCTTGGCAGCCTCAGCAGCCTCTTCCGTATTTCCTGCCATTGGAGGTCTCGAAGTCGCAAATCGTCGCGAATAAGCGTGGAGGGGTAGTAGGGGGGTTCGAACGGGGAGGAAAGGAAGGCGAGTCTGTTGGTGAAAGGCGCGTTGGAAGGGCAGGTGAGGTCGAAAAGTCCCTCTACACCGTAAGAGTTTTGAGGAAAGTGCGGACATATCCTGCCCCGCAACAGATGCAGAGTTGTTGATATTAGTGGAAAGTCGAATCGCTCTTTTTTTTTTTTCCTTTCGTATGGATTGAAGCTCTGAAATTTCGATCCAGGAAGCTATAAATTTTTGAGTGGTGTTTGCAGCTGGCACCAAGTGTTGTCTCGATATGACACAGAACAAGCTCTTCAACGTCAACCTATCAAGGCAATCCACCAAGGGCGACTGCACTGATGAGAGTGGACGGAGACTACTGAGCTTTTCAGCACAAACGATGAGGCCGAGGGACTAGGATCTAGACAGCCATGTATGTGCATTCTTTGCATTATTTTCGTTTGGCACACGTCAAGACGAGTGCCTGAGAAGCAGTCGTGTAAAGCCAGTGTCACAGAGACTTGGAGGACAATACCCACCTCATAAGAGAAGCACCTCCACTGGCCTACTTGTGACGGCAAAAAGTACCGTAATAGAGTTTGTGAGTCGTTGGGGGTACCACGGAATGACTGCATGCCAGATGACGCGCCTCGCTATGCATCTGGATTATCATCGGCGGCGAGGGTTTGCCACAGGACCCAGAGGGAGGAGATGAGATACTCAACATCATACATATCAAGCTGCTGCGAACACTTTTCTCGGTAACTCTTTCGAATGCTGGCACC
>Ga0164243_10016518_pt1 | contig 10126 bp, 9 predicted proteins | sample OricompcompostOP_FD_108781 | JGI IMG/M metagenome (GOLD analysis project Ga0164243, IMG submission 108781) | Organic Plus compost microbial communities from Emeryville, California, USA - Original compost - Organic plus compost (OP) | ecosystem: Engineered > Solid waste > Mixed feedstock >... | reverse complement strand
GGTACGCCGCCACGGGGGCGCCGCTGGCCTCGATGCCCGCCGCGTGCTCGTGCGCCCGGCTGAGGAGCTCGCCGTAGGTGACGTGCCGGTCTCCGGTCGTCACGGCGACGCGCTCGGGGGCGGCCTGGGCGACCATCTCCAAGAGCATGATCAGGTTCACGACGCGGCCCTCAGTCCGACGACGGGAGTTGCTTGCTCTCGACGAGCCGGAGGGGCTCGCCGGCCACCGACAGCGTCCCGTCGCCGGGCTTGACGCAGAGCACCTGGAGCCCGGATGCCTCATGCACATAGCGCTTCCCGAGCTGCGTGCCCTGATCCAGGCCGGGTGCCGGCGCACCCGACGGTGCGGCAGCGCCCGCCTCGACCACCGGCTGGCCACCGCACTCGAGCACGACGTCGGCCCCGCGCACCACCATCACCTCGGTGCCGCAGACAGCGCTCGCGACTCTGGTCCCTGTCTTCATCGATTCCTCACATCCCTGGGGTTCATGCGTTGTCGGGGCCGGTCATCCGGCCAGGAGGTGCAGCGCGCGTGTCGCCAGTGGGGCGACCATCTCCCCGCGCTGTCGCATGCGTTCATCGGTGCCCTCACCGCGCAGGTGGCGGGCATAGAGCTGCTGCAGGATCACCGCCGTCTTCCAGCAGCCGAAGGCCTCGTACCAGTGCACCTGGGACAGGTCGAAGTCGCTGGTCGCCGCATACCGCTCCACCACCTCCGCGCGGGTCGGCAGGTCGAGATTGCGGGTTGCGGAGGCGGCGATGAAGCGCCCCGGGTCGTCCTCGGCCAGCGAGCTGTCGGGCCAGTAGTTGAGCAGGGTCCCGAAATCGCAGAGCGGGTCGCCCGTGGTGGCCATGTCCCAGTCGAAGACCGAGTAGACCCGGTCGGGGTCACCGGAGCGGAACTGGCAGTTGTCGATCTTGAAGTCGTTGTGCACGAAGCCCGCGCGTTGGCTGGCCGGCTCGTGCTCACGCAGCAGCCTGCCGAGCTCGGCCATGTCACGGCGGGTGGCCTCCGCGGTGGGCAGCTCCGAGAACTCCGCGACCGCGTCCCATCGGCGCTGCCAGCCGGCCAGCTGTCGGCCGAGGTAGCCGTCGGGACGTCCCAGGTCCGCCAGCCCGCAGGCGGCCGGATCCGCCTGATGCAGGTCGGCCAGGGCATCCACCACCGCCAGGCCGACGCGTCGCGTCGCGTCGGCGTCCGCCGAGATGACCGCCGGCACGTGGTCCCACACGACGACGCCCTCGCGGTACTCGGACACGAAGAACTCGGCGCCGATGACGGACTCGTCGGTGCAGTGCACCAGCGCGCGGGGGGCACGGTCGTAGACCCGGTGGAGGCGGGAGAGCACTCGGTACTCCCGACCCATGTCGTGACTGCCGGCCGCGAGCGTGCCGAACGGTGGCCGGCGTACGACGAGGTGGGTGTCGCCGATCTGAACCCGGTAGGTGAGGTTGGCCGACCCACGGGGGAACTGGAGCACCGAGAACTCGCCGGAGAGCTCCGGCAGCTCGGCCAGGAGGTAGCGGCTCAGGCGATCCCAGTCGAGCTCCTCCCCCGGTCGCACCGGTGCGACGTCGGTGGGTGCGTCGGTGGCGGTCACGCGGTCTCCTCCTGATCGACGGACGTTGGCACGTTCGGCCACGTGCGCTTGTGGCAGACACGTGGCCGAACATCACGAACTCTAATTCCTCATGAGAATTAGGTCAAGTCGATCCGTGCCCACGATCAGGGCATCGTGACCTTGTCCGGGTCGACCTTGATGTCGATGAGCACCGGGCGGTCGCGGTCGGGGAGCTCGGCGAGCACGGCGTCGAGCTCGGCAAGGTTGCGCACCGTGTAGCCCTTGCCGCCGAGGGCGTCCGCGACAGGACCGAAGTCGGGCCAGTCGAACATCGACGGCGACGGGTCCATCCCCTTGTTGCGGAACTGGACATGCTCGGCGCCGTACGCCCCATCGTTGAGCATCACGACCACCAGGTCGAGGCCGTAGCGCACCGCGGTGTTGAACTCCGTCAGGCCGCCGAGCATGAAGCCGCCGTCACCGGTGATGAGCAGCGTGGGCCGCTTCGATCCGACCGCGGCGCCGATCGCATTGCCCATGCCCAGGCCGATAGAGCCGAAGTTGATCGTGTGCACGTAGTCGTCGGGGTGTGGCACGTGCAGGAGGTGGAATCCGTGGAGCAGTGCCCGCCCGGCGTCGAAGACGAGGGTCCGTTCCTGCGGGAACGCCTGCTCCAGGCGCAGGAAGGCAGTCCGGTTGTCGACGGTCTCATCGGTCGACCGATCGACGAAGGCATCCTCGGGGCGCCAGTCGGCCAGTCGCTTGGCCAGCGCCTCCGAGGCGAAGCCGGACGGCTCCACCTCGGCCTGCGCCAGCAGATCGGTCAAGGCATCCGCCGTGGCCGCCGCGTCACCGTGCACCGGCGCGGCGACCGCCTGGTGACGACCGATCGCCTCGCGGTCGATGTCGACCTGGATGACCGCCTTTCCGTCGAGGTAGGCACGATCGGCAGTGGTCCACTTGTTCAGGCTCGCCCCGAAGGCGATCACGCAGTCCGCGTCGTTGATGGTGTCCATCGCGACCTCGTGCGAGAGCGTGCCGAAGATGTGCAGGTTGTGCGGCTCTCCGCGAAAGAGGTCACGGCCGCGCAAGGTCGTGGCCAGCGGCGCCCCCAGCCTGGCTGCCAGACGCACCAGCGCGGCACGGGCCTCCTCGGAGCCGGCGCCACGACCGGCGAGCACGATCGGTCGCTTGGCCGAGGCGAGGATGCCGGCCGCGTCGTCCAGCGCCTCGTCACTCGGCCGGAGCCGCCCGGTGGGCACCCACCGATCGCCGGCGGGTTCGACATAGTTGGCCTCCAGCCACTGGAACTCGATGGGCACGTTCAGCACGATGGGGCGGCGCTCGGTCCAGGCCCGGCGCACGGCGACCGCCACGTCTTCGCACACCGTCTGGGGCGACCGCACCTGCTCGAACCCGGCACCGGTCGGCATGATCACGTCACGCTGGGAGATGTTCTGGAAGTTGTAGGGGTCCGCAACAGCGGTGTCCCCGGCTACGAGCACCAACGGCGTGCGCTCGCGCACCGCCTCCACGAGCGCGGTCACCGTGTTGGTCAACGCGGGGCCGTGGGTCACGCAGGCGACGCCCAAGCCGCGCGTGGCCTTCGCATAGCCGTTGGCCGCGAGCACGGCGCCCGCCTCGTTGGCCACGGCGTAGAACCGCCCGCCGGCGTCGGCCTCGAAGCTGGTCATCATGTAGAGGTTCGCGTCACCCATCAGACCGAAGATCGAGGTGACGCCCTGATCGGCCAGAGCGCGAGCCACAGCCTCGTGGAAAAGCATGATTTCCTCCTTTGTGGGGCCGCCGCGCCCGTGGCCCCGCGGGCAGCTAGAGCCACTCCACGGGACCCTGGACCAGGTCGCCCAACTGTTCGATGTTGATCTCGATCACCTGCTGCAGGTGTTCCCGCATCAGTCGTTCTGCTTCGCCCCGCTCGCCGGCCGCGATCGACCGGGCGATCCGCACGTGGTCCTCGACCAGCGCATCCTGGATGGGACGTGGGTCGCCGACGGTCGCGACATGGTGGGCGACGAGGAGGCCGTAGGACCGGAAGGTCAGCTCCATCACCCGATTGCCGCTGAGCGTCGCCACGGCGCTGTGGAAGGACTCGTGCCCCTCGACGAACTGCTCGAGGTCGAGGTGCTCGTGCTCGTGAGCCTCCTCCTCGAAGAACGCCTCCATCAGCTCGCGGCGCAACTGCTCATCCGGATTGGCAGCGGCGAAGCCGGCCAGCGCCGACTCCGCAAACACCCACGTCTCGAAGAGCTCGTCATAGGTCGCCCCGGAGAGATTGAAGAAGAGAGCGTGCATCCGTCCGAGGTTCGCGGGATCGACCGTCCCGACGGAGGGGCCACCACCTGGACCCCGCCGGATGTTGATCATGCCCTGCACCTCGAGCAGCCGGAGTCCCTCGCGGAGCGACTCCCGGCTGACGCCGTACTTCTTGAGCATCTCCGCCTCGGACTCCAGGCTGTCGCCCGGCGCCAAGCCCTCTGCAGCGATGTCGCGCACCAGGTCCCGAGCCACCACCTCGGCCGCCTTCAGGGGTCGCAGGAGCGATCGTCCGGAGGCGATCGGGATCCCTCCCTGGCCGGTCGGCTCGGTCTTGCTCTTCTTCCCCATGGAGCAACTGCCCTTCTGTCGCGTAGCCTTGCGTTCGCAAGGGTGGTCAACCGCAACCTAATTCATCATGAGATTTGTCACAAGATCTGGTGCGGAACTCACGCCCACGCTCTCCAGCCGCCCGATTCCCGTCACAAGTCGGCGTCGAGGCGAGCGATGATCGAGGAATCGACCACCCTCCCCGATTCGAGCGCCGCGCGGGCCCGGACCATCGCCTTCGGGAACCCGACATTGAGATGGGCGGTCAGCCTTCCATCCGCGGCCACCCACGCGACACCCCACTTCTCCGGATCATCGTGTTCGCGGAACACCACGGCGTCCTCCCGATGGTGCTGGCCGACGTACTGCACCTTCCGGCCGAACTGGTCACTCCAGAAGTAGGGCACCCGGTCGATTCCGGCCGGTCGGCCGAGCACAGCGAGCGCCACCGCGGCGGCCCCGTTGACGGCCTCGTCCCAGTGGCCGGAGTGGACCGGCTCCCCCAGTCGTGGCGAGTGGCGCGCGGCGACGTCGCCGACGGCGAAGACACGCGGGTCGCTGGTGCGTCCGTCGCAGTCCACCGCTATCCCGCCGCCCGCGAACGCAAGGCCGGAGCCCTCCAGCCAACCGGTATTCGGTCGCACCCCGACGCCGCTGACCACCAGGTCGGCGTTGAGGAGCGAGCCGTCAGCCAGCCGTACGCCGTCAGGCTCGACCCGGTCGACCAGCGCACCCGTGCGCAGGTCGACACCCTGCCACCACGGCAGGAACCGCTGCGCCACCTCGGGCCCGAGCGGGCCAGCGAGCGGCGCGGGGCCCGCCTCCAAGCAGGTCACCTTGCAGTTCGCGGCCAGTGCGGCCGTGGCCACCTCCGCTCCGATCCAGCCGGCACCGACCAACACGATCTGTGCACCGGGCACGAGCGCTGCCCGCACCAGGGCGGCGTCCTCCTTGGTGCGCAGCGCCACCTGCGGTCCGTCGCCGGGCAGCGCCATCGGCTCTGCGCCGGTGGCGATCACGAGGGCGTCGTAGCGCAGGTCCCCCTCGGAGGTGTGCACCGCACCCTCACCGAGGTCGAGTCCGGTCGCGCGCACACCGAGGCGCAGCTCCACGTCGTCGAGCTCGAGGCCCAGATCCGGGTCGACGGCGGCGTCGGCCAGCACCGCCTTGCTCAACGGCGGGCGATCGTAGGGGCGGTGCTGCTCCGCGCCGACCAGCACGATCTGGCCGACGTGACCGGCCTGTCGCAGGGCGGCACAGGTGCGCCCGCCGGCCAGGCCGGCCCCCACCACGACGATGGTGCCGTCCGCCGGCAGCGGCCCCGCCGTCATGGCTCGACCCGCCCGGCGTGAGCGGCGAAGGCACGCTCGGCCCAGCCGGCGATGTCGCCCCACAGCATCTCGTTGCTGCGTGCCTTGCGGAAGTAGAGATGGGCCGGATGCTCCCAGCTGAAGCCGATCCCACCGTGGATCTGGACGTTCTCCGCGGTGACCGAACAGGCACTGCGCGAGGCCTCGACAAGTGCCGACGCCGCGGCGCCTGGAAGCGACTCCGGCGACTCGACCGCGGCCCAGACCGCGTGCTCCACCAGCGAACGCGCGAGGTCCGCGTCGGTCGCCATGTCGGCCGCGAGGTGCTTGATCGCCTGGAACGAGCCGATCGCCTGACCGAACTGCTCACGCACCTTGGCATAGGACACTGCGTCGTCGACCGCCTGCTCGGCCACACCCAACTGCTCGGCAGCCGTGAGCACCGCGGCGATGTCGCGGACCTCCGCGAGCAGTCTGGCGGCGTCCCCGCTCTCGACAGGGCGCGCCGGCGCGACCTGGGCGATCACCCGTGACAGCGATCTGGTGAGGTCGAGCGCCTCCTGCCGGACCACCTGAAGGTTGTCGGTGGGCACGACGAACCAGCGCAGGTCGTCGACCACCTGAGCCGGCACCACCAGTGCGGTCGCCTCGGTCACGTCGACCACCCGTTCGACCACACCGTCGAGGACCCAGCGCCCATCGACCTCGGTCGCCCGCATGGCCCCGCGCTCCAAGACCACCGCCAGCGCCTGGCCGCGATCAACGGCCTCCGCGACGGTCTCGGTGTGCGCCCGGTCCCCACTGCGCACCAGCACCTCAAGCGCCAGCCAGGTGCCCAGCAGCGGGACCGTCGTGAGGGCGCGCCCGAGCGACTCGGCCACGGCCGCCAGCTCCGCGACGGAGGCGCCGCTGCCACCCCACTCCTCGGGAACGGCGAGTCCCGAGGCGCCGATCTCCGCGTTGAGGCGGCCCCACAGCCCTTCATCGATCAGTCCTTCGGCGGCGCGGTCCGCACGCAGCACCGCATCGGTGCGCGGCGAGACCCGCTGCAGCATCGCGTCGACGACCGAGACCAGCTCAGCGCGGGCCTCTGCCTGGTCGACGTCGGCGAGGATCACCGCACGCCCTCGGTGGCGAGCTGCTCGAGCACCGGCGCGAACTTCTCCCGGGCCGCGGCGTCAAGGCGCAACGCGTGCTGCGAGGGGAAGAGGTCGGGCGCCTTCTCGACGTCGCGGAGCAGCTGGCGCGCCACCTGCTGCTTGTGCAGCTCGGTGGCGCCGTCGGCGATCGCCATGTGGAAGCTCTCGAGCACCCACTTGCCCAGGGGCATCTCCGTCGAGATGCCGAGCGACCCATGGATCTGCAGCGCCCTGCCGGCGACGTCCTGGAGCACCTTCGGCATCGCCATCTTCACTCCGGCGATGTCCTTGATCACCCGCTTGTAGTCCTTGTGGTGATCGATCTTCCAGGCCGTCTGCAAGACGAGCAGGCGGAACTGCTCCAGCTGCACCCACGACTCGGCGATCATCTCCTGCACGAGCTGCATGTCGGCGAGTCGCTTGCCCCGCGTCTCCCGGGAGACGGCGCGCTCCATCATCATGTCCAGGGCCCTGCGCACCAGCGCCACGGTGCGCATGGCGTGATGGATCCGCCCGCCGCCGAGGCGCACCTGGGCCACGGCGAAGCCTTCCCCCTCGGCGCCGAGGAGATGGTCGGCCGGGATCCGCACGTCGTTGTAGCGCACATAGGCGTGGGTGCCCTCATGGCCGGCGTGGCCGGTGACGCCGACGTTGCGCACGATCTCCAGGCCAGGGGTGTCGGCGGGCACGATGAACATCGACGCGCGCTTGTGTCGCTCGGCGTCGGGATCGGTGACCGCCATCAGCACCAGGAACTCGGCGAACTTGGCATTGGAGGAGAACCACTTCTCCCCGTTCACGACGTAGTGATCGCCGTCGCGCACCGCGCGCGTAGTGAATCCGGTCGGATCGGAGCCGCCGGCCGGCTCGGTCATCGAGAAGCAGGAGGCGATCTCGCCCTCGAGCAGCGGCTTGAGATACCGGTCCTTCAGCTCGTCGGATCCGAAGTGTGCAAGCACCTCCGCGTTGCCGGAGTCAGGCGCCTGCGTGCCGAAGACGACAGGGCCGGAGAGGGTGGTGCCGATACGCTCGTTGAGCAGGGCCAGCTTGAGCTGCCCATAGCCAGGGCCGCCGAGCTCGGGACCGAGATGGCAGGCCCACAGCTCGCGCTCGCGGACCTGCGCCTGCAGCGGCTTGATGAGGGCGTTGCGGACCGGGTCCGACATGTCGAGCGGGTGGGCGTACATCCGGACCGCCGGCTCGATCTCCTCGCGGACGAACTGCTCGACCCAGTCCAGCTTCTCCTGGTAGTCGGCGTCGGTCTCGAAGTCCCATGCCATGGGCTGCTCCTTGCGTCTGTGGTGCCGGGGTCCGGCGAGTCGGAAGGCCGGCGGTTCCGGCCGGTTGGTTCGGGTCAGTCGCGCACGAGGCGCCAGTTCGGGAGCACCGCATCGCCGACCTTCTCGAAGACGAGCTCGACCGGGTCGCCGAGTGCCGGCTCCTCCCGGCCGACGACGCGTCCCAGGAAGCGGAGCGGCGCAGCGCTCGCAGGATCCTCCACGTCGACGAGGAGCACCGTGTAGGGCGCCGGGAAGTTCGGGTTGATCTGGTGCTCCACGACCGTCCAGGAGTGCACGGAGCCGCGGCCGGCGAGCTCATGCCAACCGAGGTCGGTCTCCAGGCAGGCGACGCAGCGATGCCGCGGTGGCTGCTGGAGGTTGCCGCAGGATCGGCACCGCTGGGCCACCAGGCGCCCCTCCCGGGCCGCCGCGAAGAAGCCGCTCGTGTCCGGGTCGTCGGTGACGGGGACGATCCCGGTGTCGACAGCGCCGGCGCTCACGATGCCACCAGCAGCAGCGCGCTGCTCCCCGGCGGCGGCGCGGAGGTCACCAGCGAGACCTCGGCCCCCTCGACCTGGCTGGTCGAGGTGCCGCGGATCTGCCGCACACCCTCGAGGACATGGTTCATGCCGTGGATGTAGGACTCGGACAACTGGCCTCCTGCGGTGTTCACCGGTATCGCGCCGCCGAGATCCAGGGCACCGCTCTCGACGAACGCGGCGGCGTCCTCCTGGCTGCAGAAGCCGTAGTCGGCCAGCTGCAGGAACAGGGTGATCGTGAAGCAGTCGTAGAGCTGGGCGACGTCGACGTCGGCCGGCGACAGCCCCGCTCGCTCGTAGAGCCGGCCGGCGGTGCGCTGGGACGGCAGGTCGGTGAGCGACTCACTCATCAGCACCGGGTACATCTGGCCGGGCCCGATGCGGGTGGTTCCGGTGGACTGGGAGACCGAGCGGATGAGCGCCGGCTTCTGCGCCAGGTCGCGGGCGCGCGGCGTGGAGGTCACCACGACCGCTGCCGCACCGTCGTTCTCGAGGCAGAAGTCGAACAGCCGGAGCGGTGAGGAGATCATCCGCGCACCGAGATAGTCGTCCAGGCTCATCGTGCGGTCGTGCATCATCGCCGCGGGGTTGGCGTTGGCGCGCCGGCGACAGACCATGGCGATCTCGGCCAGCGTGCGCTCGGTCAGGCCGAACTGCGCCATGTGCCGGCGGGTGACCATGGCGAAGAACTGACCGGGCGAGGTCATGCCCCACGGCGAGAAGAGCTCCAGGTAGGAGGAGTTGCCCCCGACCGCACCCGTCGCGGCCACACCCTTGCCCAGGCGGCGACCGGAGCGCCCGTTGAGCGCGCGGTAGACCACCACGTTGCGGGCCAGGCCGCTCCTGATCGCGGCCGCCGCCTGGCCGACCATGGCCGCCGGGGCAGCGCCACCGGCTCCGGTCTGGCCCCAGTAGGCGACGTCGCGGATGCCGAGCGAGTCGGCGAGCGCCGCCGGCGACGCCTCGTCGTAGTCGCTGCGCACGAAGCCGTCGATGTCGCTGGGCTGCAGTCCGGCGTCCCGGATGGCTGCCAGGGCCGCCTCCGCGGCGAGCGCAGTCACCGATACGCCGGATGCCTTGGAGTACTCCGTGCTGCCGATCCCCGCGATCGCGCAGGCGTCGGGCGCCCAGTCATAGCTCAGGTCCTCAGCCACGAGCCACCCCCGCGAGGGTCTCGGCGGTGTGCTCGCCCAACCGCGGCGGGCGGCCCGGAGTGCCGTTGCCGTAGGAGAAGCGGTAGGGGCTCGACGGAAAGAGCGCCTCTCCAGCGGTCGGCAGCTCGACGGGCACGAAGAACTCGCGCTCCTGCAGATGCGGATCCTCGAGCAGCTGCTCGGGCGCGAGCACCGGACCGAGCGGCAGCCCTCGCTCCTGTGCCTCGCGATAGACGTCCGCAGAGTCCTTCATCATGAAGAACGACTCCATGATGTTCTGAATGTAGGAGAAGTTCTCCTGGCGGTGCGCCAGCGAGAGATAGGCCTCGTCACCGAGGTCGAGAGCCAGACCCATGGTGTCGAGCCACGCGACCAGGCTCTGCCAGGTGCGCGCGTCACTGAGGATCAGCGCGAAGTAGACCTGCACCCCGTCGGCGCACTCGAAGAGCGCGGGCTGCGTGGGCGACGGCTGGGCATGCCGACAGGTCTGCCGGTGCAGCTGGACCCGCGGATAGAACCAGTACGGATTGGCCAGCTC
>Ga0164243_10016517_pt1 | contig 10126 bp, 12 predicted proteins | sample OricompcompostOP_FD_108781 | JGI IMG/M metagenome (GOLD analysis project Ga0164243, IMG submission 108781) | Organic Plus compost microbial communities from Emeryville, California, USA - Original compost - Organic plus compost (OP) | ecosystem: Engineered > Solid waste > Mixed feedstock >... | reverse complement strand
GCCATATTCGCCGCCGAGCGCCAATCCCTGAAGGATGCGCAGCACAAGGAGGATGAAGGGCGCGGCGTAACCGATCTCGCTCGCCGCGGGCACGAAGCCGATCGCCGCGGTGGCGAGCCCCATCACGGTGATGGTGACGAGAAAGGTGTATTTGCGGCCCAGCCTGTCGCCGAGATAGCCGAACAGCACCGCACCCAGCGGCCGGAAACCGAAGCCGATCGCGAAGCCGAGCAGCGAAAGGATGAAATCGAGCGCCGGATTGCCGGTGGGGAAGAAGGTGCGGCCGATGATGACCGCCAGCGTGCCGTATATGAAGAAATCATACCACTCGAAGACGGTGCCGACCGACGACGCGGCGATGACCAGCCGGATCTCCTTCCTGGTCGGCTCGCGGACCGGCCCCATCGCAATTGTCGCCATCGCATTCCCCTCTTTTGCGGCGCGACCTTGGCGCGATTCGCGCGGGCGGACAAGCCGCCCGGTCCGCTAAGGTCGGGACCTAGATGCTGAGATGTGCGAGGACCGCGGGGAGCAGCCGGTCGATATCGGCAGCCTCGGGGTCGATCGCCGGCATCGCATCGTCGATCAGCAGCCGCGCGAAGCCGTGGACGATCGACCAGGCGGCGATCGGCGCGGCCTGCTCGATCCCCGCCGGCCGCGGCGCGACCGCACCGAGCGCGCCGCGTTCGAGCACCGCATAGGCGCGCGACGCCGCTGCTGCATAACGCGCGTGCGCCGGATCGAGCAGCGCCGATCGCCACATCAGATCGAAGCGCGCACGATTGGCGAGCGCGAAGCGGACATAGGCCCCGCCCTGCGCCACCATCCGCGCCTGCCGATCCGCGCCCTCAACCGAGACATCCGCCGCCTCAAGCGCCGCCGCCAGCCCTTCGAAGGCAAGCGCGGCAATCTCGGTCAGCAGGCCGCGCACATCGCCGAAATGATGCGCCGGCGCCGCGGGCGAGACCCCCGCACGGCGCGCCGCCTCACGCAGCGAAAAGCCGTCGACGCCGCGCTCGGCGATCACTGCCTCAGCCGCGTCAAGCAAAGCTGCGCGCAACGCGCCGTGGTGATAGCCGCGGCTCGCAGTCTTGACAGTGTTCAGATTGCCGGTCATATCTAATCTATGCACTGTTTAGATTGGGAGAACAAGCCGTGAGTCCCGCGCTCGCCTTTTCGACCGGAAATACGCTGGCATTGCTATGCTGGCTCGCGCTCGCCCTGTCGCTGTTCGTCGCGCCGATGCGGGCCTGGACCTGGCGCACGACCAGCCTGATCGTGCCGGCGCTGCTCGCGATCGCCTATGTCGTGCTGATCGTCGCGGGATGGGGCCGGACGCCCGATGGCGGTTTCGGCTCGATCGGGCAGGTGCGCGCGCTGTTCGCCGACGACGCGGCGCTGACCGCCGGCTGGCTGCACTATCTGGCGTTCGACCTGTTCGTCGGCACCTGGATCGCGCGAACCGGCCTGTCCGAGGCGGTGCATCCGCTGCTGCTGGTGCCGTGCCTCGCGCTCGCCTTCCTGTTCGGTCCCGCCGGCCTGCTGCTCTTCCTGGCCCTCAGGCTCGTGCTTGCCCGCAAGGGAGACGTCCAATGAATTCCGCTGCCCTCCGCTCCGCCCCTGCCCCCGCGTCGCTTTCGTTTCCGGCATTGTGGAGCGATCTGCTCGCACGCCAGCGAATGTTGGCGGTCTACGGCATCGTCATGCTGGCGCTGACCGTGCCCGTGCTGATCGCGCAGACGATCGACCCGCGGACGATCGACGGCATTAACATCTGGGTGAAGCCCGCCAAGTTCTTCGCCTCGATCGGCGTGTTCGCGCTGACCATGGCCTGGTTCCACGGGCTCGTCCGTCCCGAACGGCGCGATGCCCCGCTGATGCGGGGCAATGCATGGCTGCTGATCGCCGCCTCGCTGTTCGAGATCGTCTATATCTGCTGGCAGGCCGCGCTCGGCCAGGCGTCGCACTTCAACGTCAGCACGCCCTTCCACATCATGATGTATGCGCTGATGGGCGTGGGCGCGACGCTGCTGGTGGCGACGACGCTGCCGCTCGCCTGGGAGGTCGCGCGCCGTCCGGCACCGGGCGTGCGCCCCGATTTCGTCGCGGCGGTGGCGATCGGGCTGGTGCTCACCTTTGCGCTCGGCGGCGGGCTCGGGGGCTATATGAGTTCGCAGCTCGGCCATTCGGTCGGCACAGAGGGCGGCCATGTTCCGATCGTCGGCTGGAACCGGCTCGGCGGCGACCTGCGCGTGGCGCATTTCCTGGGAATCCATGCGCAGCAGGCGCTTCCGCTGCTCGCGGCGATGATCGCAGGCGCACCGCCACGCCTGCGCTGGGCCGCGCTTGCCGCCGGCACCCTGCTCTATGCCGCGCTCACCCTGGCGCTGTTCGCACAGGCGGTCGCGGGCCAGCCGTTGCTACCGGCTTAAAAGAGACGACCGCCGTCGGGCACGGCGCGCTCGGGGGCGAGGAGCACCACCTCACCCTCGGCGTCGGGAAAGCCGAGCGTCAGCACCTCCGACATGAACTTGCCGATCTGGCGCGGCGGGAAGTTGATCACCGCCGCGACCTGCCGCCCGATCAGCGCGGCGGGATCGTAGAGTCTGGCGATCTGCGCTGAGGATTTCTTGTGGCCGATGACCGGTCCGAAATCGATCACCAGCTTGATCGAGGGCTTGCGCGCCTCGGGATAGGGCTCAGCCTCGACGATCGTACCGATGCGAATATCGACCTTCAGGAAATCGTCGAAGGAGATCGCGTCGCCCGCCGGCGCAGCGGGATCGTGGCTTGCATGCATGCCGCTATTCCACCGTCACCGACTTGGCGAGATTGCGCGGCTGATCGACATCGGTGCCCTTGGCCACCGCGACGTGATAGGCGAGAAGCTGGACCGGCACCGCATAAACGATCGGCGCGATCAGCGGGTGAACCTTGGGCATCTCGATCGTCGCGACCGCCTCCTCGCCGGCCTGGGCCAGACCGTCGGCGTCGGAGATGAGCACCACCTGCGCGCCCCGCGCCTGAGCCTCCTGCATGTTGGAGACGGTCTTGTCGAACAGCGGCCCCGAGGGGGCGAGCACGATCAGCGGGACATTATCGTCTATGAGCGCGATCGGCCCGTGCTTCATTTCGCCCGAGGCATAGCCTTCGGCATGGATATAGCTGATTTCCTTGAGTTTGAGCGCGCCTTCGAGCGCCAACGGATAATCGGGACCGCGACCGAGATAGAGCACGTCGCGCGCGGCGGCGATGGTGTGCGCCATCGCCTGGATATCGCCGTCATGCGCGAGCGCGGCGTTGATCGCCGCGGGCGCCTCCACCAGGTGCCGAACGATCTCGCGCTCTTCCTCGGGCGTCAGCTTGCCCGCGGCGCGCGCCAGATTGACCGCGAGCGCCGCCATCACCGCGAGCTGGCAGGTGAACGCCTTGGTCGAGGCGACCCCGATCTCGGGACCGGCATGGGTCGGCAGCAGCAGATCGACCTCGCGCGCCATCGAGCTGGTCGGCACGTTGATGATGCCCGCGGTGGTGACGCCGCTCGCCTTCATGTGGCGGAGCGCGGCGAGCGTATCGGCGGTTTCGCCCGACTGGCTGACCACCACGCCGAGCGTTCCGGGCAGCAGCACCGGATCGCGGTAGCGGAACTCCGACGCGACATCGACCTCGACGGGGATGCGCGCGAAGCGCTCGATCCAATATTTGCCGATCATGCCGACATAGGATGCCGTGCCGCACGCGACGATCGCGACGCGCTGGACCGAGCCGAGATCGAAATCCATGTCGGGAAGCGCCACCATCTGTTCGAGCGGGCGGAGATAGCTTTGCAGGGTCTGGGCGACCACGACCGGCTGCTCGTAGATCTCCTTCTGCATGAAGTGGCGGTGATTGCCCTTGTCGATGATTTCGGCCGACGCGCCCGAATGGACGATCGGCCGATCGACGGGGTTGTTGTCGCGATCGAAGATCTCGACAGCCTCGCGGCTGATCGCGACCCAGTCCCCCTCCTCTAGATAGGCGATGCGCTGGGTAAGCGGCGCGAGCGCGTGCGCGTCCGAACCCAGATAATTCTCGCCATCGCCATAGCCGACGGTGAGCGGCGCGCCGAGCCGCGCGCCGATCAGCAGATCGGGCTGGTCGCGGAACATCACCCCCAGCGCGAAAGCGCCATGAAGGCGCGGCAGCACGTTCGCCACCGCCGCGCGCGGCGCCGCGCCACGTTCAACCTCGCGCGCGATCAGATGCGCCACCACCTCGGTATCGGTCTGGCTGAGGAAGGTCCGTCCCTCGGCCAACAACTCGTCGCGCAGCGGCTTGAAATTCTCGATGATGCCGTTGTGGACGATCACCACGTCGGCGACGATGTGGGGATGGGCGTTGTCCTCGGTCGGCGCGCCATGGGTCGCCCAGCGCGTATGTGCGATGCCGGCCTTGCCCGGTGCGGGATCCGCGGCGAGCACGCGCGCCAGATTCTCGAGCTTCCCCTCGGCGCGGCGGCGGACGAGCTGGCCGTCATTGACGGTGCAGATGCCCGCCGAGTCATAGCCGCGATATTCGAGCCGCTTGAGCCCGTCGACCAGCCGGTCGGCGACCTCGGCGTCGCCCAGTATTCCGATAATTCCGCACATGGCTTCAGCCGCCCTTCTTTTTCTTCGCCTGCATTGCCTCGCGGAAACGCATCGCCCAACCGGGGCGCACGGTCTGCGCACCGCGGGCGAGCGCGAGCGCATCGGCCTCGACATTGCTCGTGATCACCGAGCCTGCGCCGACGATCGCGCCCGCACCGATGCTCACCGGCGCGACCAGCGCGCTGTTCGACCCGATAAAGGCGCCCGCGCCGATCTCGGTCCGGTATTTGAAGTAGCCGTCGTAATTGCAGGTGATGGTGCCCGCGCCGATATTCGCTTCCGCGCCGACGCTGGCGTCGCCCAGATAGGTCAGGTGGCTGACCTTGGCGCCCGCACCGAGCTCGGCCTTCTTGATCTCGACGAAATTGCCGACCTTGGCCTTCGCGCCGAGCACCGCGCCGGGACGAAGCCGCGCATAGGGGCCGACCTGCGCCCCGGCACCGATCGACGCGCCCTCGATATGGCTGAAGCCGCGGATGACCGCATGATCGCCGACATGCACCCCGGGGCCGAAAATGACGTTGGGCTCGATCACCACGTCGCGGCCGAGCGCGGTATCGTGCGCGAACCACACCGTCTCGGGTGCGACCAGCGTGACGCCGGCGGCCATGGCGTCGGCCCGGCGGCGGCGCTGCCATTCGGCTTCGACCCCGGCCAGCTCGGCGCGGCTGTTGACCCCGGCGACCTCCCAGGCCTCCGCCTCGATCACCGCGCTCTTCCGACCCGCGGCCATCGCCTCCATGACGATGTCGGGCAGATAATATTCGCCTGCGGCATTCTCGTTGCGGACCTGCGCGAGCAGCGCGAACAGATCGGCCGCGCGTACCGCCATCAGCCCCGAATTGCAGAGGTCGATCGCGCGCTCCTCGGGCGTCGCGTCCTTATACTCGACCATCTTGGCGATGGTGCCGTCGCCCTCCGCGACGATGCGGCCATAGGCGGCGGCGTCGGGCGGGCGAAAGCCGAGCACCACCGCGACCGGCGCATCGGCCGCATTCAGCCGCTCGACCATGCTGCGCATCGTCTCGGGCCGGACCAGCGGCACGTCGCCGTAAAGCACGAGCACATCGCCTGCGAAACCGGCGAGCGCCTCCTCCGCCACGCGCACCGCATGACCGGTGCCGAGCTGCTCGGCCTGCACCGCGAAACGCGTCGGCGTGCCGGCAAGCGACGCCTCGATCTGCTCGCGTCCCGCGCCCACCACCACCACCGTCCGCTCGGGCGCGAGCGCGTCGACGCTGGCGAGCAGGTGGTGCAGCAGAGGCCGCCCGGCGATCGGATGCAGGACCTTGTGCCGGTCGGACTTCATCCGAGTGCCCTGCCCCGCGGCCAGGACGATAGCGGCTAGAGCTGGGGCGGCGGGGGCTGGCTGGCTCATGCCGCGCCCTTGCCACGAACCGCTTGCCAATTCCATAGCGCCCCGGCCATGGACAGGCGATGACGGCGCTTGCTTTCGACGTGGTGGGATTCGATCTCGACGGAACGTTGCTCGACACCAGCGCAGACCTGGCGGGCGCGCTCAATCATGCGCTCGCAGCGGCCGGACGAACGCCGCTCACCACCGGACAGGTCAAGCCGATGGTCGGCGACGGCGTCAAACGCCTGCTCGAGCGCGGGCTCGCGGCGACGGGCGGCCCCGCGCCGGAGGAGATCGACCGGCTCTATCACGTGCTGCTCGATCATTATGAGGCGAACATCTCGGCGGGTACGCGTCCCTACCCCGGCATGACGGACGCGCTCGACCGGCTCGACGCGATGGGAATCAAGCTCGCGGTCTGCACCAACAAGCTCGAGCGCCTCGCCCGGCAATTGCTTGAAGAGACGGACCTGGGCGATCGCTTCGCCTGCGTGATCGGCGGTGATACGATGGGAAGCGGCAACGCCAAGCCCTCGGCCGCGCCGATCCAGGAGATGATCGCGCGCTGCGGCGGCGGGCGTGCTGCGTTCGTCGGCGATTCGATCAACGACGTGATCGCCGCGCGCAATGCCGGGATCCCCAGCATCGTGGTGAGCTTCGGCTTCCCGAACGGCCCGGTCGAAGCGCTTGGCGCGGATTGCGTGATCGATCATTTCGACGAGCTGGTGCCCATGCTGGACCGGCTCGGCTCGGCCCCAGGCGCACGGGAAAGGGTCATCGCATGACGGCATTGCTCGCATTGCTGCTCCTCACGACGCCGCAAGGCGAACCGCGACCGGCGATCGTGCCGGAGATAGTCGCCGAAGCGGACGGCACGCGCACGCTGCGTATGGAGACCGTCGTTGGCGCGACGGCCGACAAGGCCTGGACGATGATCGCGACGCCCGAGGGCTGGCGGCGCTGGGCGGCGCCGGTCGCGCGCGTCGTGCCCGGTGAAGAGGACATGCTGGAAACCAGCTATGCCGAGGACGCCAAGCCCGGCGACGCGACCACCATCCGCCAGCATTTCGTGGCCTGGATACCGGGCCGCATGCTCGCCTTTCGCACGGTCAAGGCGCCGGAGGGCTTCCCGCACTTCGAAACCTATAAGAAGGTGATCACGGTGATCGAGCTCAGCCCGGCGGGCGAGGGGCGTACCCGCATCGCGCTGACCGCGGTCAACTATCCGGACGACGCGGCGGGCCGTGCGCTGCTCGACTTCTTTCGCAAGGGCAATGCCGAAACCTTGGTCAAGCTTCGCGACGCGCTCGAAGCATCGGACGATTAGGCCGGGCGCTTGCGCCATTTGGTCCAGAGGTGCCGCGCAAGCATCAGCGGCGGCATGCGGAGCCAGTGCGAGCGGACATAGAAGGCGAACACCGTCAGCTTGCGCGTCTCGCGGCCCCAGCCGTCGCGCGCGGTGAGGCGCCGTGCGAACCAGAGATCCGACAGGCGCCCCCGCCCGGCGATCACGCGATCGACCGGCGTGCCGTATATGCGCCGCGCGAGCCGCAGCGCGCGGGCCAGGTGCGTGCCGAGCCCGTGCAGATCGGCACGCGCGCCGAGCCGCACCCAGAAACTCTTATCGGCGCCGAACTGCCGCAATAGCCGATCCTGATCCCAGAGGTTGCGCAGGCCGCCGGCAAGGTCGCCGTCGGCGAAGAGGTGTGCGACGCCGTGGAGCACCATGTCCTCTGGCGAGAGGATGCGCAGCCCGTCGGGCAGCGCCACGCTTTCCGCAAGCATCGCCGCCGCATCGGGGGTGACGCGCGCAGTCAGCGGCAGGATGGTGTGATGGACGTCGATCATCCGGTCCCGCTCGCGATGGATGAGCGGCGGAAGCTCGTGCATCCATTGCCGGTAATAGGCATCGTCATAGGGGTCGGGCTTGACCCATTCCCAGCCCGCTTCCAGCAAGGCGGGCTCGACCTCGGGCAGCGCTTCACGGGGAACCATGATGTCGAGATCGCCGATCGAGCGCCCCACCCCGGCGTCGAGCCCGGCAGCGGCATAGGCGGTGCCCTTCATCAGCACCACCGGCACATCGAGATCGCGAAGCGCGCGCCGCGCCATTTCCGCCTCCCATAGCGCCGAGCGTCGCCATTGCGCGGCCGAGGTGCGCGCCTCCTCCATGATGCGCTCGACCCGGGGGGGCAGCGACCGGCCCTCGAGCCTGAAGGCGAGGCTGCCGATGAGCTGCTCGGCGCGCGCCGCCGCGATCAGCCCGGTCCAGCCCTCCGCATCGAGCCCGTCCGCGGTCGCCGGGTCGCGCAATGCATCGGCAAGGCGCTTCATAGCCCCGCCTCCCGCCACAACCGCTCGGCCATCGTCACCGCGCTGCCGGTATCGGGATAGTCGATCGCCCGCGCCGGTACCGACTTGACCAGATGGCCGAGCGCATCGAAGCCCGGCTCGCCCAGCGCGACATAGTTGGTCGACGCCTGGGTCAGCCGTACGAAGACCTCGCTCTCGCCCATCGGACGCTCGGCGCTCTCGAAGCCGAAGCGCGGAAACAGGATGAGCGCAGGACGCGCCGGCGCGCTCATCGCCGCAATTGCTGCGTCATTGGGACGCAGATGGCGAATGTCCCCCTTGGGGGTACCGCTGAGCCGCGGCCCGAAGCGATCGGGCGCGACCTCCGCTTCCATCGCGGCGATCGCCTGATTCTTAAGGCTGACGAGGCGCGGAAAAGCGTGAAGCAGGCCGGTTGCGGGATCGAGCAGCGCGAATTCGTCGCCCATGAAGCGCCAGCCGCGCTCGCCGAGGATCGCCGCCAGCGTCGATTTGCCCGCGCCCGAATGGCCGGTCATCAGCAGCGCGCGGCCGTCGCGCTCGACCGCCGAGGCGTGGAGGATGAGGTAGCGGCGCTGGCCGAGCGCCATTTGCAGGTTCATCCCCATCTCGGCGGCGAGCAGCCCGTGCGCGAGCGCGAGCGGCGCCGCGTCGGGCAGCGTGAAATCCCCCCGGATCGCGACCGATGGGCGAACGAAGCGGCGCCAGCGCGTTTCGGGCTCGAGCCGCACGGTGAAATCGGCGATGCCGTCCACCGGCTTCGGATAGCCGCGATAGAGCTGCCCGAGCGCGGCGATCGGCGCACGCCATGCCGAGCCGATGCGGAACCCGACCGGGCCGATGCGGAGGTCGAACCTGTGCCTCATGCGCGGCGAACCAGCCCGACTGCTTCAAGCTCGGCGAGCCGTGCGGCGATCGCGTCTTCGGCGCCGTTCGCATCGAAATCATGCGTCGCCGCAAGCCGGCGCGCGATCTTCGCCGCATCGGCCGGTCCGGCGGCCAGCGCCGCCAGAATCTGCGGCACCGGTTCGGACACCATGTGCGTCATGCCCGACGGACGATGATAGATCAGATCGAGCGCATCGAGCGACCGATGGAGGCGAGCGCCGGGCGCATCGGCCTCATAACAGGGACCCGCCATGGCGGGCGGTCAGCGCCGCGGATTCTGCAGCGAGGCGTAGCAGGTAAAGCCGCTCTGACCATGCTGCAGGCGGCGGATATAGTTGGTATAGGCCTGGCTGCGCTGGGGATCGGTTCCCGGCAGCGAACGCCCCTGCATCGCGGCGCGCACCTCTTCGCCCTTGAACGGGCGCGGCGAGGGCGGAAAGGCACCGGGCGTGTCGGGCGGAACGAGCTGTCCGTCCGCCGCGATATACTGCCCAGCGCGGCCCGCATCGGGCACCGGGATTTCGCAGTTGAGCACCGAGCCGGCGCTCTGCGCCAGCGCCGGACGGATCGAAACCACCGCCGAGGCCGCGACCGCACCGAGCATCAGCGCCTGCCGCCGGGTGGCGTCGGGCTCGCCCGCCTGCGCGGGCTCATGCTGGTCGTGCTCGTTGCTCATCGCGCCCTTATCGCCTCTTAGTGCTTTCATAACCGTAAACCCCCCGCACCGCGACGCCGTTAACCACGGATTCCGGGCATGCCGCATTTTCAACGTACCGCGCCGGCAAAATCGGATATGCCGCGCGGCATGAAGCTGCTCGATTCCGCCTGGACGATCGCCGCGCTGGTGGTGTGTGTCGCCGTGGCCCTGGCGGGAGCCGCGCTCGGCGCGCCGGTCGAAGTGGTGATCATCACGCTGATCGGG